>Ga0208628_1000336_pt1 | contig 25413 bp, 23 predicted proteins | sample LakWasMet16_LOW5_2_FD_183864 | JGI IMG/M metagenome (GOLD analysis project Ga0208628, IMG submission 183864) | Freshwater sediment methanotrophic microbial communities from Lake Washington under simulated oxygen tension - Sediment Metagenome... | ecosystem: Environmental > Aquatic > Freshwater >... | reverse complement strand
TGCCGAGAGAATGATGCGGTCGCGCGACATGCCGATTTCAACGGCTTTTTCCGCCGAATCGATCGCTGACCGAACGAGTGCTTCACGCAACACACGAGGCGCATCCCAAGGCTCTGCGCGCTGCGCATTTTCATCCATCAGCATCGTGGCCAGCGATTGATCGAGCGAGCCCCAGTTCACACCAATGCGAACCGGCTTCGAATACTTCAATGCCATTTCGATAATCGCGGCAAACTGGGTGTCTTTCTTTTTACCGAAACCGACATTGCCGGGATTGATCCGGTATTTCGCCAGTGCTTCGGCACATGCAGGCTCCGCTGCCAAAAGCTGATGCCCGTTGTAATGGAAATCACCGATGATCGGCACGTCGATATTCATCATCAACAGTTTTTCGCGAATGCGCGGCACCGCCGCTGCAGATTCGGGATTATTGACCGTGACGCGAACGAGCTCGGAACCGGCGCGCCATAATTGTGAAATCTGTTTGACCGTAGAATCGATATCGGCGGTATCGGTGTTCGTCATGGACTGCACGACTACCGGATGTTGACTGCCTATCCACACCTTGCCGATTTGTACGTTATGCGTGGGTTTACGCGGTTTCGCAAAAGCCTCTGTCATGCCTCAATGCCTTCCTGTGTTTCTACGGCGACCGAGTCCGGACGCAATTCCCGCAATACGGTGTAATCACCGGCATTCACCAATACATCGACACCGGCGACGAGTGTTTCCGACATCGCACGTGCATTCAATGCATAGGGTTCATGGCCGTGCACGATTTCAATACTCGCTGCGTTGGCGTCCAGGCTGCCTTGTGTCAAAAAACTGCGTTCGCTGGCATCGGATGAGCATAGTTCGATACCACGCAAGGGCGCGCGTTGCATCGTATCCTGCGATTGGATGTGCACGCCCAATGCACTGGACCGGCGAGCCAGCAATTCAACTCCCGCCGACAATCCACCATTCATTTCATAACGCAACCAGCGCACGACGCCGACCATCCAATCGGGTTCTTCGTTTTCATCCGCCAGCGTCATGCCGACGATTTCACCGACCTTGGCGCGAATCTGGTTCGCATTATCCCAAGCCATTCGGTATCCGCCGAGACTTTGATCGAGCACGCGCGCTGGAATACGCGGCAAACGGTTGGCATCGGTACTCGCATTTGCCCAGGACGCGCGTTCAACCACGTGCACCGTTTGTTGCGATGCCTGCCGCATGAAGGTATCGAAATCGCGTTGGCCGGCGAGGTAGTAATGCAAACCGCTCAAGCCGATTACCGTATCGATGGTATGACTGGCCTGCAAACGTTTGAACGTGCGCGCCGCCGACAAACCAAACGCCCGTTTCAGGCGCATCAACATATCCACACTCAAACGAAAGCCGATGCTGCGACCAGGTACCAAATCGGAAAAGCCTTCGCGTTGGCGCGACAAGGCTTGCTCTGTTTCACGAATGAATGCACGAACATCCAGCCACAATGCATGCGATTCACCACTGGCACCCGGGCCAGGACCGCGATCGGCATCTTCCGGCACTACAGGAGCATTAACTTCTGGCGGCTCGTTCAACAAGGGCGAAAGCGGTGCAAACGCACGTGCAATCGGCCACAAGCTGTCCTGTTCGGCCTGACTGAATGCCAGCGGATTGCTGACCGCCATCAACAAGGTCTGGATATACAAAGTCTGGATATCGATACTGACTTTTGCCGTTTTGTCTTCGACGACTTTGCCTTCCAGTTTCAATTCGGATGCAAAACGGTGTACGCGATGCAAGCCTTGCCAGGTACCGGGGCTCGGTGCGCGATAGATGCGCCATGACAATGCGAGGCAACGACTGTAATGCCAGGCGGCACGCTGCAATGCCTGCAGCACCGCATTACCGCGCAACATCGGAATATTGCCATGCGGTGAACAGATTTCGACGGCAGCTTTCCGGTAACCGTGGGCCAGCCACAGATGAAACATTTCCGCGTGCTGCGCCTGCTGCGCCTTGGCGGGCGGCAATGGCAATGAACTGCCGGCAAATTGCTGTTCCAGCAAGGCAATCGATTCAACCACTACACCGCGAAGTTCATCCATTACCGACAAGCGTTGACCACCTTCAAGCCGCTGGCTGGAGAGACTGGCAAGAGCCGTATCCAATTCCTGTTGCGTTGCCATCGCGTTTGCACGGGGCAAGGCGGCAACCCAGGCTTTTACTTTTTTGGGGTCGGCATGAAAGCGGCCGGTCGTGTTCATTCCCGGCTCGGGCATACCTTCTCGAAGGCGGCGATAGGCATCAGTCATGGAATCACTCCTCAGTAATTGCTAGTTTAGTCCTTTGCACAGTGAAACCCCAAGCCCGGCGTTAAGCGCTATCCTATGCGGCCATTAGCTTGATGATCCTGTCCAGGCATGTCTGAATTAGTCCGCGAACGCCGGGTTTTGAAACCAGTCCAGTTGAACGTACTGGCGCGGGATTTGCTCGAATCCAGCTTCAGCCAGGTGTGGGTCGAAGGCGAAATCAGCAATTTTTCACGCCCCGCCTCCGGCCATCTGTATTTCACGCTGAAAGATGAACGCGCCCAGGTGCGCTGTGCCTTGTTCAAGCAGAAAGCCATGTATCTGCGGTTCCAGCCACGCGACGGCATCCAGGTTTTGGTACGCGGCCGTCTCACCTTGTACGAAGCCCGCGGCGATTACCAACTGGTACTCGAACACATGGAAGAAGCCGGCGAAGGCGCCTTGCAAAGGGCCTATGTCGAGCTCAAGGCAAAGCTCACGGCAGATGGCGTATTCGACGATTCCCGTAAACGCACCCTTCCCGCATTCGTGCATCGCTTGGCGATCATCACCTCGGCAACCGGTGCCGCAGTTCGCGATGTGATCAGTGTGTTGTCGCGGCGTTTTCCATTGCTTCAGGTCGATGTACTTCCCGTCGCTGTTCAAGGTGAAGCTGCAGCAAAGGAAATTCGTGCCATGCTGGCACGCGCCAATGCAAGTGAAGCTTACGATGCCATCCTGCTGACACGCGGCGGCGGTTCGCTGGAAGATTTGTGGTCGTTCAATGACGAAGCACTGGCTCGCGATATCGCACAATCAAAAACCATCGTGATTTCCGCCGTCGGTCATGAAATCGATTTTTCCCTATCCGATTTTGCCGCCGATATTCGCGCACCGACACCCTCCGCCGCTGCCGAATTGCTGGTGCCGGACAAACTGGATTTAAGCGCGCGGATTACGCAGCTGGGAAACCGTCTCGAAACTTCGCAAAAACGCCTGCTGCAAAATAAACAGCAACGAATCGACCAAACCTATTTGCGATTACGTTTACATGATCCGCAAACACGCATGGCGCAGGCGAGGCAACGCCTGCTGCAGACGCAACAGCACCTGGCAAAGAATTTCCAGTTGCTCGCACAGGCAAAGCTGGCAAGACTTCGCATTGCATTGGCACGGCTTGAACGCCAGCATCCGCAGCAGCAACTGCAAAGCCATCGACTACGATTAAGTACTTTGAATCAATCACTGCACAATGCAGCCGCACGCCAGCTGCAGAACAAGATCGGGCATTTGAGGGAGTTGGGACGTGGACTGTCGGCAGTGAGCCCGCTGGCGACTTTATCGCGCGGTTATTCGATCATCCGCAAACTGGAAGATGGCTCGATCGTGCGTGACAGCAGCAAGCTTAAAAAAGGCGAGCAACTGAGCGCGCAGCTGCAAACAGGAACGATTAATCTTGAGGTCAAATCGTAGGAGGCCCTAGGGCCCGAATACGAGAATTCTTGCCCAACGGCTCTCCTGCGGGTTTCTTGGTGATTCAAACAGCCTGCGCTATTTCAACGCCCGAATTCTTCTCGCGTTTCGCACGATACATTGCCTGATCCGCTTCGCGCATCAAGTCATCCACTTTATCCGCATGTGAAGGATAAGCCGCCACACCGATACTGGCACCGACATAGACGAGGTGGCCTTGTTGCACCTGAATCGGCTGCGAAAGAATATCCCGCATTCTGGAAGCGTAAATCAGCAGGTGGTTTTCATCGCTCACTTGCGGATCGTCGATCAAGACGATGAATTCATCACCGCCCATTCGGGCCACGGTATCGCCTGCACGCACGGCTGCGAGCAAACGCTTTGCGATGGTTTTCAAAACTTCGTCACCTGCATCATGGCCATGCTCGTCATTGATCGGTTTGAATCCATCCAGATCGATGGATAAAACCGCAAATGGCTGGCCGCTGCGTTTACCGCGATGAGTCAGATCATACAAATCCGACAAGGCCTGGCGCCGATTCGGCAATTGCGTCAACGGATCATGATCCGCCAGATGGCGAATGCGTGAACGATCAAACAAAATTCGATAAGTCGCCAATGCCGAAAACAGCGTCACCAGCAATCCGATAATTCCGGCACTGGTTTGCCACCACGGTTCGATTTCGAAACCACGTTTTGGCTGCGCGGAAATTAGCCAACTGCCGCCGGGCACAAATACCGGCACGCGCACGGCATCTTTTGAAATCGATTTTTCGTCACCAAAAAAGAATTGGCCCGCCGGCCCGGTGGCATCACGACCGCGAATGGAGATATCAAGATCCTGCTCCAGCCGCGCCAATCCGGCTTCTTCCATCAAGGTCGGAAAATCAAGCGTGATCGACACCGCGCCCCACAAACGCGGCACGCCTTCTTGCTTGATCCATACCGGCATGCGGCAAACAACGCCATTTCCGCCTTGGTCTAGCCGGAACGGCCCTGCAAGCACGGCATCATCAAGCTGGATGGATCGATATACGGCGGCTTTTTGCTCGGGATCGAGCAGCAAATTCAATCCGACGACGTTTTCGTTTCCCGCGAGCGGATAGACATCGCGAACAATGAAATGGGGAGCGAGCGATATATTGCGCTGGGCCGGATTCGTACTACTCAATTCTTTCGCAATCGACGCGAATTGCTCCGGCGTCATTTCTTCACGAATAACCAGATCGACAGCCAATCCCTTGATCAAGGCCACGCTGTAATTCAGTTTGGTTTCCAGCTGGGCACGAAAGTTTGAAACCTGTGTCTGGATTTCATTTTTCTGCTGGCTCAAATCGTGCTGATATTCAAGTTCGCCTGCACGCCAACTCAGAAAAACGCCAGCGATCAAAATGATGGCCGCAGTCAGCATTGGCCTTTGGGTAAGCCAGAACAAGGGCCTTAGCGGTAAGCGTTTCATGGCCGTATTATAAGCCTTGAATGCCGAGCATTTAGGCAATTAACCCCAAAACTGCTTTGCCCCCGTTCATACGCTCACCTAACCGAAAGGAGCGTGTAATGAACCGCAAAGCACTTGTATTCGCCATCAGCCTGATTCTGTTAACAGCTTGTAACAACCAGGTAAAAAAAGACGTCGCCGCCGAGACTGAATCCGACAAGAAAGAAACGCAGGAGCTCGAGAGAATTGAAGTGACTTCAAGCCGCATAAAACGCGTCGACATGGAAGGCGAAAGTCCGATACAAGTCATCACAAGAGACAACATTGCGAACGCCCCTGTGCCGCTCGCTAAACCAGTTTCGCCTCCTATGCTTAGGGCGCAAGCTAAAGCAGTATCGGGAAATATCGTGGGCTACGCTCAGCCGCAAGAACCCGAACAAAATACCGAAAAATATAAAAATTTCAGTGACAACCCGATCCAGCTTGCCGCGGAAAATCCGGTCAGTACATTCTCGATCGACGTGGATACCGGCAGTTACAGCAATGTGCGGCGCATGCTGAACAACGGAACCCGCCCACCTGCAGATTCCGTACGCGCCGAGGAAATCATCAACTACTTTGATTTTGGATATGCCGCGCCAAACTCGCGCAGGCAGCCATTCTCGGTCAATACCGAAATTTCCGCCGCGCCGTGGAATTCAAAACACCAGTTGATGATGGTCGGCATCAAGGGTTACGAAGTTGCACGCTCGCAAATTCCGGCCGCCAACATCGTGTTCCTGATCGACACTTCCGGTTCGATGTCGAGTGAAGACAAGTTGCCTTTGCTGATTTCCAGCTTCAAGGAAATGGTGAACAAATTGCGTCCGCAGGATCGTGTTTCCATCGTTGTTTATGCCGGCAGTGCCGGCCTGGTATTGCCTGCAACCAGCGGTGCAGACAAGGGGACGATTTTGCAGGCGCTGGACAAGCTGCAAGCCGGCGGTTCAACCAATGGTGGCCAGGGTATTGAGCTGGCTTACAAAATCGCCAAGGACAATTTCATCGGCAATGGTGTGAATCGTGTGATCCTTGCCACCGATGGCGATTTCAACGTGGGCATTTACGATACCGAAATGTTGAAAACGCTCGTTGCAGACCAACGCAAATCCGGCATTGCATTGACAACGCTGGGTTTCGGGCAGGGCAATTACAACGACCAAATGGCGGAGCAACTGGCGGATGTCGGGAACGGAAATCATGCCTATATCGACAACTTGAATGAAGGCAGGAAAGTATTGGTCGAAGAAATGTCATCCACCATGATGACAATTGCCCAGGACGTGAAAATACAGGTCGAATTCAACCCGGCCCTTGTCTCCGAATATCGTTTGATCGGCTACGAAAATCGCAAACTCAATCGCGAGGACTTCAACAATGACAAGATTGATGCCGGTGAAATCGGTGCCGGTCACGACGTCACTGCCATTTATGAAATCACCTTGATCGGCTCCGGTGGCGAAAGCGTCAGTCCGCTTCGTTACGGCAAAACGGCACCGGTCGCGGCGGGCAAATCCGATGAAATCGCATTGCTGAGATTGCGCTACAAGCAGCCCGGCAATGAACAAAGCCAGTTGATCGAAAAACCGATGTTGCGTTCCGGCATTAGCGCAAAACCAAGCGACCGCATGAAATTGGCCGCGTCGCTTGCCGCCTATGCCGATTTATTGCGCGGCGGAAAAAACAGCGGGCAATTCAAATGGAACGACGTAAGGCAACTTGCTGCCAGCGTGTCGCTGCCTGATTCCTGGGGCTATCGGGCCGAGTTTATCGGTCTGATCGATCAGGCCAGCCGTCTGACTGGAACCCCTGATGTGGCGCAAATCAGCGAATGACGGCTTTTCGAAATAGCAAAAACTTCGTACGCTCTGTCACATGTTGGCAGAGCGTAACGATGAAGAATTGATGACCGCGTATGGAACTGGTGATGCCAGCGCCTTCGAACTGCTGTATGCGCGTCATCGTGGACCGCTGTTTCGATTCATGCTGCGCCAGTTGCGCGAACACGGTACCGCAGAAGAGCTTTACCAGGACGTATGGCAGAAAGTCATCCAGGCACGTGAACGCTATCGCCCTGACGCAAAATTCACTACCTGGCTTTACCAGATTGCCCACAATCGTCTCACCGATCACTGGCGCGCTCAAAAACATCGACCGCAAGCCGGCGAAGATGCAATGGAACGGGCCGAGCAAACGCCGGACCCGCACACCCCTGAACGCCAGTTATCGGCATTCGAGGAACGAAGGCGATTGCAATTGGCTTTGGAAGAATTGCCCCAAGATCAGAGAGAAGCCGTGATGCTTCGACTCGAACAGGAATTATCACTGGAGGAAATTGCGGAAATTACCGGTGTTGGACGAGAAACCGTTAAATCACGACTTCGTTACGCACTGGATAAATTGCGGGACAAACTTCGATCATGAATACACAACCCCCACGCCAGCCCGAATACCTTAGCGACGAAGAACGCGATCTTGCGCGCGTAGTTCGTGCATTGCCCGGCGGTGAACCACCGGCGGCGCTGGATGCACTGATTTTGAAGGCAGCGACGGATGCGGTTGCGTCGTCATCGCACTCGCCAAAAAATCCGCGCTGGACAAAAGCGTGGCTTGGTACGTCCGCACTTTGGCTGGGAACCGCCGCCGCTTCAATCCTGACTGTCGGCATCGGCTGGCAGCTATTCCAGTCGATGGCAGCACCGATTTACGAATTGCCGGACAATGAAAATGTCATGTCCAGACAGGAAGTCGACAGCAATCACAAGGATGACAGCGTGACCGTCGACATGATTCCGGCACGTGAACCCCAGCCGACTTCACCACCGCCACCGGAACTCGCAGAAACAGATGCCGCGGCGGATGCTTTTGCATCGGCCGCGCCTGCTGAAAAACCACAGGCCATGAAATCCGAGATGCGTGCACGTGAAAACGTGGCACGCCAGGAAATGGCCGATGCAACGCTTGCAAAGAAAGCCGGTGACGAAAAAGACAAAATGCGCAGAGATCAAGCTGCCGAATCGGACTGGGTGCCGCAAACGGCCGGTGTTGTTGCTGCATCACCGATGCCAGCCGCAGCACCTCCGGCTCCCGCGGCTACGATGGGCTATTCGGACAGCAAGGAGTTGGAGGCCGTCACTGTTACCGGCAGCCGCATGAAACGCGTTGATGCCGAGACCAGCCAGCCGGTTCAAGTTGTAACTCGCGCAAAAATTGGCGAAGCGGGAATTGCGGAAGACGCAAGCCTTGCACCAGCACAATGGCTCGATGCGATCAAACATCGCGTAGAACGCAATGACATCGAAGGTGCCAAGGCCAGCCTCAAGCTATACAAGCAAACGCATCCGAAACTTCGAATCCCTGAAGAACTAAAACCACTTCTGAAATGAGTGGTTTTACGCTCGCATCCAGAGTCGAACACTGGCTTGAAGTAAAACAATCACGCTTTCTTGCAACCGGCTTTCCAATATCCGATACCTTGCAGGCCATGGACTTGCTGGAGATTGCAAAACAGCAGCCGGCAACACATCACTGCTGGGCTTATAAATTGGGGTCGAATTACCGGTTTTCAGATGATGGTGAACCTTCGGGTACCGCCGGCCGGCCTATTTTGTCCGCCATTGACGGCCAGCAGCTCGATGCCGTAATGGTCATTGTCACACGCTGGTATGGCGGCATCAATCTCGGCACCGGCGGACTGGTTCGAGCTTATGGCGGCGCTGCGGCAGAATGTCTCAGGCTCGCGGAACGCAAACCTTTGCTGGTCTGGCTTGAAGCAAAACTGCAATGTGATTTTTCACTGACAGGCAGCGTGCATATGCTGTTGCAGCAATATCAGGCGGAAAAACTCGATGAAAGCTTCAATGAACTCGGCTGGCAATTGCATTTCCGCATTCCGGCCCAATATCTGTCAAAATTGGCCATCAAAATGAGCGACCTAAGTCGAGGCTCGGCAGTACTGAGCGCTTGCGACGAAACCCCATGAGCACACCAGACCCCCAAGCCGTCAGCCCCATTCAAAAAGTAAATTCGCTCCGCGGTTTACTTCCCTTTTTGAAACCGCACCGCACCATCCTGCTTTTCTGGCTGGTAGCGCTGGCAATCTCGTCCGCCGCGACTTTGTTTTTTCCGGTTGCGGTAAGAAACATGATTGACCACGGCTTTGCCAAAGGCGGCTCGATTGATCGCTGGTTTGCCTTACTGCTGATGGTAGCGGTTGTTTTGGCACTCGCCACTGCAACACGTTTTTATTTTGTTTCATTGCTGGGCGAACGCGTCATCGCCGATCTGCGACAAAAACTCTATCGCCATTTACTGAGTCTGGATCAAAGTTTTTTTGAGCGCACACGTAGCGGAGAATTATTGTCACGGCTGTCCGCCGATACCGAATTGTTGCGCAGCATGGTGGGCTCCAGCATGTCGATTGCATTGCGCAGCGGCATAACCGTCATTGGCAGTGCGACCATGCTGGCCTATACCAGTCCGAAAATGGCGATGTATGTGTTGCTGGGCATCCCGCTGGCAGTCTTGCCGATGGCTTTGTCGGGACGAAAAGTCCGCGGTGCTTCAAAAGACAGCCAGGACCGCGTTGCCGACGCCAATGCGCGTGCCGGCGAAACTTTCAACGCCATGCACACCGTGCAAAGCTATGCCCGCGAAAGTTTTGAAAGCTCGCGCTTCAATGATGCCGTCAAGCGCAGCCTGAAGGCCGCCCGCAAACGCATAGGCATGCAATCGGCTCTGACGGCTGTTTTTATCGTGATCATTTTCGGGGCGATTACCGCCGTACTTTGGTCGGGAGCACGCGATGTGGTTTCCGGCGTGATGAGTGCCGGTGTGCTTGGACAGTTTTTATTGTATGCGATGATCGGCGGCGGCTCGGTGGCCGGACTTACCGAAGTATGGAGTGAAGTACAACGCGCCAGTGGCGGCATGACACGCATCAACGATTTACTCAACGAGCAAAGCCAGCTAAAGAGCCCGCAACACCCCGCCACGCTGGTCATGCCGACCAAGGGCGCCTTGAGTCTCGACAACATCAGCTTTTCCTACCCGAGCAGACCCGACACATCGGCGCTGCAAAATTTCAGCTTGAATATCGCACCTGGCGAAACCGTTGCACTCGTCGGGCCATCGGGCGCCGGCAAAACAACCGTCTTCCAGTTGCTACTCCGCTTCCATGACCCGGACAGCGGCAGCGTACGATTCGACGGCATTGATCTGAAGCAACTGGAACCGACTTTCCTGCGCGAACAAATCGCGCTGGTGCCGCAGGACCCGGTTATTTTCGGCACCACGGCCCGTGAAAACATTCGCTACGGCAAACTGGAAGCAAGCGATGCCGAAATTGAAACCGCCGCGCGCAGTGCCGAAGCACATGATTTCATTTCGGAACTGCCGCTGGGTTACGACAGCGAGCTTGGTGAACGCGGTGCACGCCTTTCAGGCGGTCAGCAACAACGACTGGCGATTGCGCGCGCACTTTTGAAAGATGCGCCCGTTTTATTACTGGATGAAGCGACCTCGGCACTCGATGCGCAAAGCGAACGTGCCGTGCAGCAGGCACTGGAGCGATTGATGGAAGGCCGAACCACGCTGGTGATTGCACACCGACTGGCGACCGTATTGAAAGCCGACCGCATCATCGTGATGGATAAAGGCCGTATCATTGCCCAGGGCACCCATAATGAACTGATTGCTCAAGGTGGCTTGTATGCCGAGCTCGCGAGACTTCAATTCGATCACTGATTAAATCAAAGATGACAAGACGAATAAAAACCATCATTGGCCTGATACTGCTACTGAATATTTTGTTCGTCGGAACCCTTGTCTACGAATTGTTGAAAACCGGCGTTATCCGCCTGAATTATCCGGATGAAAGCGAATTTCCGGTTCGCGGCATCGATGTCTCGCACCATCAGGGCAAGATCGACTGGAAGAAACTGGCAAAGCAGGACATCAGCTTTGCCTATATCAAGGCCACCGAAGGCGAAGATTTTCTGGACGAGGATTTCAGTTACAACTGGAATGCTTCGAAGGATGCCGGCATTCTGCCGGGCGCTTACCACTACTTCACTTTGTGCAAGACCGGCTATGAACAAGCGAACAACTTTTTATCAAGAATCGGCACGCCATCTTCAAACTCGCTGCCGCCCGCAGTCGATCTGGAATTCGGCGGCAATTGCAAAGCACGCCCGACTGCGGAAGAACTACATAAGGAATTGACCGTCTTCATCAACCTGGTGGAGCAGGCCTGGGGCTGCAGAGTCGTGCTTTACAGCACTTCGGATTTTTATGCCGCATACCTGCAAAAAGATTTCCTGAAAAACCCACTCTGGATTCGCGACCTTTATCGACAACCCGACAAAGAAAAATATCGTGAATGGCAATTTTGGCAATATGCCAATCGTGCAAAACTCGACGGCATCAAGGGCTTCGTCGATTTAAACGTATCGCGCGGCGATCAAAAGCAATTCAGGTCGCTATTGAATTGCTCGAGCGAGAATTGAATTACGCCAATATTTCTTTCAACAGCTCGGGTAATGAGGCCGTCGCAATATTCACGTTCGCCAATACTTCTTCCAGCGTGATTTCCGCGCCATCACCGCAACCTGCAGCCCAGTTCGCAACAATGGCCAGACAGGCGTAATCAATACCGAGTTCACGAGCCAGCCCGGCTTCCGGCATGCCGGTCATACCGACCAAGTCGCAACCGTCACGACGCATCCGCGCGATCTCCGCTCGGGTTTCCAGACGCGGTCCTTGCGTAGCCCCGTAGCAACCGAAATCGACAATTGGCATCGCGATTTTTTCCGCTGCACGCAGAATATCGGCACGCAATTTGGCACAGTACGGCTCGGTAAAATCGACATGCAACACTTCACTGCCAGGCTCTTCCGACAAGGTATGCAGGCGGCCGTAGGTGTAATCGATAATTTGATCCGGCACTGCAACAACGCGTGGACCGAATTCATCAGTGATGCCGCCAACCGCATTGATTGCCAATATTCTGTTCACGCCCAGATCTTTCAGGCAACGCAAATTCGCACGGTAGTTCACCTTGTGCGGCGCCACCGAATGGCCTTCGCCATGGCGCGCCATGAAGGCGACTTTCCTGCCACCGAGAAATCCGATGCGAACCGGCGCTGATGGCTTTCCATAAACGGTATCGAGTTCACGGGTTTCAACATTTTCAAGTGCGGCAATTTGATACAAACCGGTGCCGCCAATAATGGCTAGTGCAATATCTGAATCCGACACGTTAATTTCCCAAAGCGTAGAGGCCAGGCAGATTGCGACCCTGTTCGTGATAGTCCATGCCGAAACCGTAAACATAGCGATCCGGCACCTCGACACCCACGTATTCGGCATCGATATCTTCGACGCGACGATCATGTACTTTCACTGCAAGCACGGCGATACGCACTTCGATTGCACCCTGGTCTTCGCACCATTGCTTTACCGCTTTCAGCGTATGGCCTTCGTCGAGAATGTCATCGGCGATCAACACATAGCGACCTTCCAGTGGCGTCGCTGGACGATGCAGCCATGCCAGACCGGAACCGCTCATCGCACCGCGATAACGCGTGGCATGCAGATAATCCACTTCGACATCGAAATCGAGTTCCAGCGAAAGCAGCGAGGCAAAAATCATGCCGCCGTGCATCACCGACAAAAGCACCGGGCGATCGCGCTCCAGGTAATCATGGTTGATCAGGACCGCCATTTCCTTGATCGCGTCCTGCAAGGTTTCGCGATCAAACAATTCGTCGGATGTTTCCAAAGCTGTTGCCAGGTCGGGGATAGTCATTTCAACTCACCGCATAGTCAGGGCCAGACAAGCCGGCGCGTGCATCATGGTAGCGCGATTGCGACTGCAACCGGGCCAATGTTTGTTCATCTTTGCCCATCATCGGCTGCATGATCGAAATATCGGGTTTTGCACGGTGCTCGCAGGCTTTCAGGCTGTCGCCCACGAGAGTGGGTGCGCAGACCAACACTACATCGCAGCCGGCATCCAGATGCGCATCAATCCGGCTACCAACACCGCCAACGCCGGTTGCAGCCGCCATCCCGATATCATCGGAAAAGACAACGCCGTTGAAACCCATTTCCTGGCGCAGGATTTCATTCAACCAGCGCGGCGAATAGCCGGCAGGTTCTGGCGCGACTTGCGGATAAGTGACATGCGCCATCATCACCGCTTCCGCACCGGCCCTGATACCGGCTTCGAATGGCAATAAATCTTCCGCACGTAAAACTTCCAGTGGACGATCATCGACTGCAGCGTCGAAATGAGTGTCTTCCAGCACCGAACCATGTCCGGGAAAATGCTTGATGGTCGCTGCCATGCCGGCTTCATGCATGCCCTGAATATAAGCTTGCGTAAACGCTGCAACGACCGATGGCGATTCGTGGAAGGCACGATCGCCGATGGCGCGATTGCCACGACCCAAATCGACAACAGGTGCAAAACTCAAATCCAGTCCTAGTGCACGAATTTCGCTGGCCATCAACCAGGCATGTTCTTTCGCTAGCGCCAAAGCCGCTTGCGCATCTTGCGCATAGTGCTGACCAAAACGAACCAATGGCGGCAAGCGGAAAAAACCATCGCGGAACCGTTGCACCGGACCGCCTTCCTGATCAACGCAAAGCAATTGCGGTTGTGCGGCGGCATCGCGAATCGATTGCGCAAGTTCGATAACCTGGTCACGCGATGCAAAATTGCGGGTGAATAAAATCACGCCCACGCACTGCGGATGTTGCAGCCATTCGCGTTCGTCCTGCGTCAGTTCTTTTCCGGAAACACCAATGACTAGCATGCTGCTTTTTCCTCTGCGGTCCATTGGGCGAAAGGTCGCTCGGCCAATGCCAGATTGTAATATCGGATTTTATCGGTCACTTCACTGCCGCACCATTCAGGCCTTTCAAAGACCGCATCGGCGTCGGGCAGTTCAATCTCGGCAACGATCAGCCCCTCGTTATCGCCAAGGAATTCATCGACTTCCCAGACAAAGCCGTCGTACTTGATGTAATTACGGCGCTTATCGATCAGGCCGCCGACGCATAATTTCAGCAATGCTTCTGCATCGGCGACCGGAATTTCATAATCGAATTCCTGACGGGTATGACCCAACTCTCGCGATTTCATGTTCAGGAAAGCTTGGTCTCCTGCAATACGAACGCGCACCGAGGCTTTCTGGGTGCCCTCTCGCATTGCATTCATGTCGTTCAAATAACCCTGTGCCATGCGCGTGGTTTTATAGGCCTGCGTTTTCCACGAATCATTGACGACCAGGAATTTTTTTTCGATTTCGATGCCCATCTTATTTCTCGAACAACGCAATGGATTCAACGTGCGCAGTATTCGGGAACATATCCATCACACCGGCCGATATCAGTTTGTAGCCACGCTCTTTCACCAGAAATCCGGCATCGCGTGCCAACGAAGCAGGATGGCAGCTGACATAAACAATGCGTCGGATATTTTTCAGAGGCATTTGCGCCAACACTTCGGCAGCACCAGCACGCGGCGGATCGAGCAACAGCTTGTCGAATCCTTGCTGCATCCAGGATTCTCCACTTAAATCTTTCGCCAGATCAGCGGCATAGAATTCAGCATTGGTCAGTCCATTCAACAGGGCGTTGTCGCGTGCACGTGCAACCAGCCCTGCCTCACCTTCCACACCGACAACCGATGCTGCCGTACGTGCCAGCGGCAAAGTAAAATTACCCAGGCCACAGAACAGATCCAGCACACGCTCGCCAGCTTGCGGATCGAGCATGGCGATAGCCTGATCAATCATTTTCTGGTTCAGTGCGGCATTGACCTGGATAAAATCCAGCGGTTTGAATGCCAGTCGAATATCGTATTTCGGAATCGCAAATTCGAGATTGGTTTCCAGTGGCCACAAGGCAACGACGGAATTCACGCCACCCGGCTGCAGATAGACCGCGAAACCGGAATCGATCGCGAACTGTTTCAGTTTTTCGGTATCGGTATCGTTGAGCGCTTCGAGATTTCTGAAAATCAGCGCGACCGGGCCATCGCCAGCGATAAATTCAATTTGGGCAATCGTACGTTTTGCATCGAGCGAATCGATCAAGGCCGAAAGCTCGGGAAGTCTCGTGCCCAGGGCGGGAATAACCGTGTGACATACGCTCAGATCTGCGACAAAACGGGCATCGAGTTCGCGAAAGCCAACCAGGGTTTTGCCTTTTTTCTCGACGTGGCGAACCGACAAGCGGCCTTTGCGACGATAGCCCCAGGCATCACCGATCATCGGCGGAAGAATCGTTTCCGCTTCGACATGACCAATGCGGGCAAGGTTTTCGATCAGCACCTGTTGCTTCGCTTCGATCTGCTTGTCTTCGGCCAAATGCTGTAACACGCAACCGGCACAGACGCCGAAATGCGGGCATTTGGGCGTAACGCGATCTTCCGAAGCCTTCAGCACTTCCAGCGTTACCGCTTCATCGAAATGGCGATTGCGACCGGTTTGTTTGGCACGCACGGTTTCGCCCATCAAGGCGCCCGAAACGAATACGGCTTTTCCTTCCAGACGCCCTACACCCCGCCCATCATGGGCGAGGCCATGAATGTCGAGTTCGAATTCGCGATTAATCTTTGTTCTGCTGCGGCCCACGGCATTCTTCATTAAAACGAAAGGGCGTGGATTTTCTCAAATCCACGCCCCTCTGTGTGATTTATTTTCTGCAAACTCCCCCTCTACCGCGTGGCAGGAGGGGGCAATGCTTACTTCTGCTTCCAATCACCAGCCGTGCTCTGATACCACCAGCCGGCCTTGGCGTCACGAACCCATTGTTTGGCAAAGGTTTCGCGAATCTGTTTTTCCCATTCCGGATGGCCGTTGGCCACCGCGATTTCACGATATACCGCATTGCGATCACGATTATCTTCGGCCACTTGCTGGGTTACGCCGACGCGGTCTTTCAAAGGCACCTTGGTGGCATCGTGCACGACGATCAGGCCATCGTTGCTGAAGCCGAGCGCACCGCCGTCAAAATGTTGGCGCAAGGAGCTGGCGAAGCGTTCCGACATGCGGTTCTGGATAGCCTGAATCGCGGGTGTACGGATGGTGATATCCACTTCCTGCGCGGCAGCATCACTGATGAAAAACGAGGCCAGATTGAACGAAGGCTGCGCTGAAGCTTGCGGCATTGGTTTCGGATCGGCTGGTTTGGTTTCTTCAGGCGCGGCCTTGTCACCGTTGATGACTTTGCCGACGAATTCTTCAGCGGCTTGCTGGGCTTCTGCGGCCGGGAAGTAGACATTGATGGTCACGCAGGCGCTGAGCGCCAGGAATGCCGTTGCGAACAGCATGGATTTCCACTTCGAACGTTTGACACTTTGCATACCACTCTCCCGATTGATGAATCTCATTGTATAACCGGCGCCTGACCTTCCGTTGCCGCTTGCAAGCGTGAAACAAGGGTTGGCCAATCCACCCGCCGCCGGAAGCCTACCACTTGTATGCGTGGCAAACCTCCTCCTGCGACGATGGTATAGCCGTCTCCAGCTGAACCTATGCCATCCATGGTGCAAATATTGTCTTTCAATTTGCAACTGATCCCGATTTTTTCGTAACCGAAGTCATCAAAGATCTTCAGCACCTGATTTTGCAGACCCGCCATCAAGCCGCTGCCACCGACACTGGAAATATCCCGCACGGCTTTCTGGCTGATACGTTTCTTGCCCTTCCATTTATCATCGGTAAAGAACTTGGCATCGAAAGCCACCGGCGACCAATCGACCAGACGCAAATTCCTGATGTAGCCGTCAAGACCGCCGGTGATCGAACCGAAATCGAAGGCCTTGGTCATCGGCTCCATATCGATATTATCCAGTGCGACGTCGGCCGATAAAGTCGGCGCTACGCCAAATGGCCGTTCCATGACCAGATTCGACAGCGCCACTTCCCCACTGAACACCGAGATATGCAAACCGCCGTCCAGATCGAGCACATTATTTTGATAACGCGCATTCGGAATTTTCCCGCTGATGCTGCCGGTAAATGCCGGCCAACCGAGACGTTGCGACAAACTGGCCATATCCAGTTTGTCCATGCTCATGCCGAGTTCGAATCGCGTGCCCAGATCGCCATTCGGCGGCTGCCAGCGAAAATGATCGACGCGGATAATGCCTTCGAGCGCCTTGATATTAGTGGCCTGGCTTAATTTCAAACTGCCATTCGCACTGTCAAACGCGAATTTCGCTTTTCCCAAACCGATACCGTACATCGCGGCATTTTCCCAGGTAAATGCGCTTTGCATGTTGACTGCCTGGCGGGTCCAGCGCACATCGCCGTTGACTCCGGCAAAGGTAAACCTCGCCTTGTCGTCGATCGCATTTATCGAATCGAGTTTTACATCCAGTTGATCGAGCTGCTTATCGCGCAAAGCGATTTTCGCCTGAGTGCCGCCAGCCAGAATCAAATTCGGAAATCCGGCGGGCGCCAGGAACCCAGACAAATAACGATCACGTGCAATAGCCAGATCCGGCAAATTCAGGTCAAGATTCAGATCGACGAGTTCGCCTTTTGCATTCAAGCCGGCATTGCCTTTCAAATTCAATACATGGGCATCCTGCCAGCTGACGACGGGAATCATCCAGTTCGACGTTCCCTGCTTTTGCATCTGCACTTCGATTTCCACCGGCGTTTTCGGAAACAACACGTACAAACCCTGTGCCAGAAATTCTCCGCCTTGCGCGGTGTAACGGGTTTGAATCGTGGTTTGTTTGCCGGCTTCGCGATAGTCCAGACGCAGGCGACCCTTCATCGCGGCGGCGGCCAACCAGCCATCCGGAGTTTCCAGGCCGACGTCGGCCAATTGCAAATCGGTAATCACCTGGAACGGCGCTTTTTCCGGGGTCAGCACATCAATGCGGCCGCCGATATTTCCGGTCGTCCATTTGCCTTCCTGCCACAGGCCGGCGAGATAGGCCTTCAGCCACTCCACGGGAATTTTCTGCAATTCAATTCGCGACAAATCCGGCGTAGCGACCGAATTTTCGTAACGAATTTTTTTATCGTTGATCCGCAAATCCACCGATGTTCCCGCCGGTGAATAATCCAATGCCAATGGAAAGGCCGGACTACCGCTTGCACGCACTTTTCCGAGACACTGCCAGCCTGCATTCGTGCTGCGTACCAGCGGACATTGCCAATCAATGTTTTTTTCCCGATACGACATCAGTGGAAAATCGAGCGTCGCTGCGCGAATGCGCAATTCGCCCCGGCTTGAATCCCTCGGCCACGACAAATCGACCTGGACATCCTGCAAGGTGCCTATACCGGCCTTGATTTTGGCTATTTTCATTTTCATTACTTCGGCATTTGCAACGCCGGCTCCCAGCAATAAAAAAAGCGGGAGGGTCTTGATGATGAGCTTGAATACTTGCATGCTGCCTAGCATAGTGGTTTTTGGACGAACAATTAATGAATAAAGACTCATTGCCGAGAATCTTGCTGATCGAGGACAACCCTATCAGCCGTGAATTCCTTTACGAGGCATTACTGCCTCTACGCATACAGGTGGATGCTGCCGGCAGTTTATCGGCAGCGCGTTTGCTGGCAGGTGAGCACATGCATGTGCTGTTTTTATGCGATGTCCACTTGCCGGATGGCGGGCCCGACAGGATTTTCGAAGTACTGAAAAACCTGCAAAACGGCACGACAATGATTGCAATCACTGCCGACACCAGCATCGACGTGAAAAAGGCCTTGCTTGATATCGGCTATCTGGAAGTGTGGGACAAGCCGATCACGATGGCGGCTTTGCAAAACAATGTTGCACGTCTGGTCGGCATAAGTACCGAAACCGAACTGCACGAAAGTGAAGCCCTGCTCTGGGATGAGGCATCTGCCTTGCGCGCGGTCGGCAATAACGAAAAAACGCTAAAGGCACTCCGAGAAATGTTTCTGGCCGAGCTGCCAAAAAACATCGGGACGATCGAACAAACCAGCATGGACAACGACCACCAGAAGCTGAAAGCCGAGTGCCACAAGTTATTGGCCGGTTGCGGCTTTGTCGGCGCCGCGCGGCTGTCGCGTGCCGTCAAAAGATTAGCCGAAAATCCGCACAATGCCCGGCATATGGACGCAGTGAAGGAACAAGCGGAAAAATGCCTTGCCGATATTTAAGTGGCTTTTCCAACCCGCGCCAATTCGCTCAACAAACCCCAGGATTTCAATTCAATATTGCCTAATTGCTCCTTGATCAGGCCACGCAATGCCCCCCGCAATTCCTGAAGCTGCTCATTCACCGGCATTTGATCATTTGCCAATGCGATCAGTGCAGCGCCGCTGACGCTGCCCGCACTATGCCGGTTATCCCGCACGGGCCCGTGTTCAATATCGATGCGATAGCGCGCGGCCGGGTCACAGGCCTGGCCGTCATGTGTGATATCGAATGCAAAACCGACGCCAATCGCCTGCAGCAAATCGCGTTCAAAACGACGCAAAGTCCAAGCCAGTGACTGCTGGAGTGCCAGGCGGCTTCTTGTTTCCTGATACAACTCGAATACATCCTGCGCGGCATCCTGCCTGGGCAGCAGTTTCAGCAACAACTCGTGGATATAAAACGTCGAGAGCAGATAATCGCCCTGAAGCCGCGGCGCGACATCCAGCGTTTCCACCTGCTGCAGGCTGGCCATTTCGCCCTTCAATTGGTAATCGAGGCGGACATATTGCATGGGCTGCAAAGCCGCGCGTTGATTATGTTTTTTGGCACCGGTCATGCCGCGTGCCACCAATGCCAGTCGACCGTAGTCGCGGGTCAGGACTTCAACGATAAAACTGGTTTCACGCCAGGCGCGTGCGTGCAACACAAAGGCCGGTTGACCTTGTATGCGCATGGTTAATCGAGGTAACCAAAGCGTCGCAATGCGGCCTCGTCATCCGACCAGCCTTCACGGACACGGCACCAGGTTTCCAGAAAAACTTTTCGTCCGAACAGCTTTTCCATGCCTATTCGGGCACTGGTCGATATCGCTTTCATTCTTTCGCCGCCATTGCCGATCACGATCGGCTTTTGGCTTTCGCGCTCGACCCAGACCACGGCGGATATGCGCAGCATCTGACCGTCTTCTTCGAATTTTTCAATTTCGACCGTAGTCGAATACGGCAATTCTTCGCCAAGTCTTGTCATCAGCTGTTCGCGCACCAATTCACCGGCAAGAAAACGTTCACTCTTGTCGGTAATTTCATCTTCGCCGTAATGCGCTTCGGATTCGGGCATCAAGCCAATCAATGTTTTTATCAGCGCTTCGGTTCCCTTGTTTTTCAGGGCCGATAATGGATGCACCATCGTAAATTCATGCTCTGCGGTAATTTTCGCGATGAACGGCAGCAAGCTGTTTTTATCAGCAACCTTGTCGACCTTGTTGACGACCAATATGCAGGGAACCTTGCTTTCTTTCAGTGCCGACATGGCCAGGGAATCATCTTCGGTCCAGCGCCCTGCCTCGATGACCAGCACAGCGGCATCGACATCACTGACGGCACCACGTGCGGCACGATTCATGTAGCGGTTCATGGCACGGGTTTGGCGACCGTGGATACCCGGGGTATCGACCAGCATCAACTGGCCATCGACGAAAGTGGCGATACCCAAAAGGCGGTGACGAGTGGTCTGTGCCTTGGGCGACACGATACTTATTTTCGCTCCGACCAGGGCATTCACCAATGTCGATTTGCCGACATTCGGACGACCGATAACGGCAATGGTGCCGGCGCGATAGCCCGCAGATGGAAGGTCAGAATTCATTGTTTTAGCGTTTCCAGTTTAATCATTATTTTTTCCGCGGCGGCCATTTCGGCCAGGCGCAGCGAACTGCCTTCAGCCCGCTCCTGCAGTTGGGGTTCCGGAATAGAGCAACTCACGATAAAAATCCGCGCGTGGTCTTCGCCGCGGCTTTCCATCAATTGATAATCGGGGCGCGCCAGTTGTTTGGATTGCAACCATTCCTGCAGGCGGGTTTTTGCGTCTTTTTCAATCTTGCCGGGCTGGATGTCGCGAATTTGCTGCTCAAACCACGGCAATATCGTGCTGCGGCAAGTTTCAAAATCGGAATCGAGATAAATCGCGGCAACGATGGCCTCCAGTGTGTCGGCCAAAATGGAATCACGACGATGGCCGCCGGTTTTCATTTCTCCGCTTCCGAGTTCTATTTTCTCGCCGATATCCAGCTGGCGCGCAATCGTCGCCAACGAAGACTCTCTGACCAGATTGGCACGTGCCCGAGTCAGGGCACCTTCATCAGCTTTTGGCCAATGCGAGAAAAGTGATTCCGCCACCATCAGGTTGACGAGTGAATCACCGAGGAATTCCAGTCGTTCATTATGTGGAGCACCCGCGCTACGGTGGCGTAAAGCCTGTTGCAGCAGCGCGGGTTGTCTGAAGCTGTAGCCGATACTTTTACTGACCACCCGTGCCGCCGCCGTGCATCGGTTCTGTCACGTCGAATTTGGCGACAAAGTCCAGGTTGTAAATTAGTGGCCGACGAACTTCGTAAGCGATATTGATGGACTTTACGTCACCCACTTTTATCAGCTTCACGTTTCTTGCGGTATCGATGCTTGTCACGTAACTGATATTGAAACGACGTTCCAGCTTGCTGCGCATTTCCAGCAGATTGGCATTAGGCGCATCCGACTCGCCGCATGCCGCCTTGAGGTCGCTAACAGCGCTGTAATATTCTGCGTATACGGGGAACAGCTTGAATCCAACGAAAGCAAAAACACCGACAACAGCCAGTACCATTACAAAACCGAGCAGCGTAATGCCGCGTTGTTTAACCATAGCTTGAATTTGCATAAGTCCCCCTCCCGTAAAGTTACTCAATAGTATCGCCAATTCGTGAATAATCGAAGCCGTCTTTACAGCCTTTGAGCAGGCTCTGGCAGTTCAGCCAGATAAACATGGCCCGCCCCACAAGATTTTCTTCGGGGACGAAACCCCATTCGCGGCCATCCGAGCTGTTGTTTCGGTTGTCGCCCATCATGAAATAATGGCCCTCGGGTACCTTCCAGGTGCCGTTTTTGGTTACATTGCCGTTCGGAATTTCCTGCATGATGTGCGGCTTGCCCGGCAGATTTTCGATCAGCTGGTAGTCAGCGGTCGGGGCATATTCCACCTGGACGCCGTTAATGCTGACCCGGTTGTCGACCACGGTGATTTCGTCACCGGGCAATCCGATAAGCCGTTTAATGTAATCGACGCCAGTACTCTTATCATCCGGCCCCATGCCGGGGTAGCGAAAAACGACTACATCGCCGCGTTTAGGGCTGCCGATCTCGATAATCTTGGTGTTCAGGACAGGCAGGCGAATGCCGTAATTGTATTTGTTGACCAGAATGAAATCGCCGACCATCAAGTTCGGTTCCATCGAACCGGAGGGAATGCGAAAAGGCTCGGCGATAAATGAACGCAAGGTCAGCACGGCAAAAAGTACCGGAAACAGGGATTTGGCGTAGTCCACGAGCACCGGATCTGCGACTTCCTCCCCTTCTTTTTGCATCAGCTTGCGGCTTTTGGCAAAGAACAGGCTGTCGATCAACCAAATGAAACCGCTAAGCAGGGTCAGGATCGTCAATAACAGAGCAAAATCAAATTTCACGTTTTATCCTTTTGGAACTCATTAGTTATTATCCATTTTCAACACGGCAAGGAAGGCTTCCTGTGGAATTTCCACGCGCCCGACCTGCTTCATCCGCTTCTTGCCTTCTTTTTGCTTCTCGAGCAGCTTCTTTTTTCGTGTTGCATCGCCGCCATAACATTTTGCCAATACGTTCTTGCGCATCGCTTTTACGGTGGAGCGTGAAATGATCTGGGCTCCGATTGCAGCCTGAATCGCTACATCGAACATTTGCCTCGGAATTAGTTCCCGCATTTTTTCGCATAATTCACGGCCACGACGATCGGCATGGCTGCGATGCACGATGCTGGACAGCGCGTCCACCCGGTCCCCGTTGATCAGGGTATCGAGCAACACGAACGGGCCGGCTTCGAAACGCAGAAAATGGTAGTCCAGTGAGGCATAGCCACGCGACACCGATTTCAGACGATCGAAGAAATCCAGCACCACCTCGGCCATCGGCATTTCGTATGAAATTTGTACCTGGCTGCCAAGATACTGGATGCCAATCTGCGAGCCGCGCTTTTCTTCGCAAAGCTTGATCACATTGCCCACGTAGTCCGGCGGCGTCAGGATATTGGCGCGGATAATCGGCTCGCGAATTTCCTGGACGAGCGTAGTCGGCGGCAATTTCGCCGGATTGTCCATCGGAATGACGCTGCCATCGGTCTTCAGGACTTCGTAGATGACGGTCGGCGCGGTAGTAATCAGGTTCAGATCGTATTCGCGTTCCAGACGCTCCTGCACGATTTCCATGTGTAGCATGCCCAGGAATCCGCAGCGGAAACCAAAGCCCATGGCTTCCGAACTTTCCGGTTCGAACTGCATGGCGGCATCGTTCAACTTCAGTTTTTCAAGCGCAACGCGCAAATCCGGATAATCATCGGCATCGACCGGGAACAGGCCGGCAAACACACGTGGCTGCACGGTCTGGAATCCGGGCAGAGGCTTTTCTGCGGGATCGGAAGCCGAAGTCAGCGTGTCGCCGACCGGTGCGCCGTGGACATCTTTAATCGAAGCGGTAATCCAGCCCACTTCGCCGGCGGCCAGTTTCGCCAAGGGCTTGCGCTTCGGGGTAAACACGCCGACTGAATCTATCAGATGCGTGCGACCGGTCGACATGACCAGCATCTTCGCGCCCGGTACCAGTTCGCCTTGCATCACGCGCACGAGCGAAACCACGCCAAGATAATTATCGAACCAGGAATCAATGATCAAGGCCTGCAGCTTGTCGGTATCGCGCGGCTTCGGCGGTGGAATGCGTTCGACAATCGCCTCGAGCACAAGATCGATATTCAAGCCGGTTTTCGCACTTATCGAAACGGCCTCTTCGGCATCGATGCCGATAACCGCTTCGATTTCTTTTTTCACTTTTTCGATATCGGCGGTCGGCAAATCAATTTTATTCAGGATAGGAATAACTTCGAGGCCTTGTTCGACTGCGGTATAGCAGTTGGCGACCGATTGGGCTTCGACGCCTTGCGCCGCATCAACAACCAGCAACGCACCTTCGCAGGCAGCAAGCGAACGCGAGACTTCATAACTGAAATCAACGTGGCCGGGGGTGTCGATGAAATTGAGCTGATAAATCTGGCCGTTCTTTGCCTTGTAGGGCAAGGAAACCGACTGCGCTTTGATGGTGATGCCGCGTTCGCGCTCGATCGGGTTCGAATCGAGTACCTGTGCTTCCATCTCGCGTGCTTCCAAGCCTCCGCAGAGCTGGATAATGCGGTCGGCCAAGGTAGATTTGCCGTGATCAACGTGGGCAATGATGGAAAAATTACGAATATGCTGCATGTGGCCGGCGATGCCGTCTTTTGGTGAGGATTAACGCGCCATTATCTCATAGCCGGACCGCCCACGCAGTACCGACCTTCGTTCGCCCTGAACAAACGAAGGCCGGCACTACGACTACCCGCACGCTAAATCAGGGTATTTCCAGAGTGACCAGACCGGTACTTTGTGAATTCCGCACCAGTAAACGTACCCTGTCGCCCGATTTGAAAGCCTTTAATGCGGCATTGAAGTCCGCAACACTGCCGACTGGCTGGCGGCCGAGTTGCACGATCACATCCCCAGCCGATAAGCCCGCTTGTGCGGCCTCGGGATTGTTGACTCGAGTGATGATGACACCCTGACCTTCCGCCAAACCCAGTTGCGCCCGGGTTTTTGCATCGACGGGAGCAATCGCGAGACCCAATGAATTACTGGTTACTGTTTCGGGACGACGATTATTGTTTTGGCTACCGGCCGCCGTAGTCTCAACAAGAGCCGTGAGTTGCACAGTGACTGTTTTTGGCTTGCCGTCACGGTATAGATCGACACGCACCTTAACGCCCGGAGGCAGTGCGCCCACCATCGGCGGCAACATCGAGGACAGGGCAATTTCACGGCCATTCAATGCGGTGATCACGTCACCCGGCAAAATACCGGCTTTTTGGGCCGCACTGCCATTCATCACGTTGTTGACGAATGCACCGCCCGGACGAGGCAACTTCAACTCGCCAACTTCTTCGCGGGAAACATCACGAATTTGTACCCCG
>Ga0208628_1000335_pt1 | contig 25441 bp, 19 predicted proteins | sample LakWasMet16_LOW5_2_FD_183864 | JGI IMG/M metagenome (GOLD analysis project Ga0208628, IMG submission 183864) | Freshwater sediment methanotrophic microbial communities from Lake Washington under simulated oxygen tension - Sediment Metagenome... | ecosystem: Environmental > Aquatic > Freshwater >... | reverse complement strand
CCGTAAAGCAGGCCGTGATCAAAGACCGAGACCTTGGCCTCGGCGGAATCGACATACTTGCCATCAAGATAAATGACCATGATGCGGGCATTCCAGCAAAGCCCCGGCGGTTGTCCAGCCCCGTCACGAAAATGAACTTGTGTTCATTCCTTCGAGGTATGCACTGTGCCGGTGCGGGCCGCAGTTTTTGAACCAACATGAAAATGCGCGTTTGCGCCGGCCGGGCCGGCTTCACCCTTATCGAGCTGCTGACCGTCATTGCCATCATCGGCATCCTCGCCGCCCTGATTTTCCCCACCGTCGGCAAGGTCCGCGAGACCGCCCAGCGCACGGTCGACGCCAACAACCTCCGCGAGATCGTCAAGGCCGCCACCCTCTACGCCGCCGACAACAACGACCGCCTCCCCGACCCCGCCGCCATCCTCGCCCAGAATCCCGCGCCCGTGACCGGCGCCCTGGGCCCGTTCCTGTGGGCCGGCATCCTCGCCCAGCGCGGCATCCTGACCGACCCGACCTTTTATTTCGCCAAGAACGACCCGGCTTTCAACGGCGCCTACCCCGCCGCCATCGTCAGCCCCGCCAACCGCGCCGTCCTCGACCCGAGCTTCACCACCAACCGCACGTTGAGCTTCGAGTTCGTGGGCGGCCTGCGGATGAGCGACCCGCCTTCGACCCCCGTCGCCTTCACCCGCGGCCTGCTCGCCACCGGCACCTGGAGCGCCGACAACGGCACCTACAAGGACACCGGCGGCCACGTCGCCTTCCTTGGTGGCAACATCCAGTTCTACCCCAACCTGACCGAGGCCGCCACGCAGCTCACGCTCAACAACGGCCGCAAGGGCAGCTCCATCCTCCAGGCGTTGCCCTACAACGCCAATCCCACTGCCAACCCCCGCGTCTACGCCACCCCGCCCGCCGGGGTCGGCAGCCTGGCGGGCACGCCGGCCGAGAAGGCGCCGTAGAGGGCAAATCATAGGTCCCATACGACTTATAGGGCCTATTCGGAAAACCTGCTCTTATTGGTCGCCGGGCTTTTGTCTTCACCTCAGTGCGCGCCGCGCCGTAGGCTGCGCCCAATCCATGGCTACCGCCACCCCCACTTTCGTCATCGGCCACAAGAACCCCGACGCTGACTCCATCTGCTCGGCCATCGCCTACGCCGCCTTCAAGGAGGCGCGCGGCGAGTCGGGCTACGTCGCGGCCCGCTGCGGCAATTCCAACGCCCGCATCGACGCCATCCTCGAGCGCTTCCGCACCCCGCTGCCCCTCTACCTGAGCGACGTCTCCCCGCGCGTCCACGACCTGATGACGGTCAACCCCATCGCCGTCAGCCTGGGCACGACCTGCGCCGAGGCCCTGCGCCTGATCGACCAGCACAAACTGAGCGTCCTGCCCGTCGTCTCCTCCGACAACCGCGCCACCGGCACCATCACGCTGGCGCAGCTCGGCCACTTCTTCATCCCTCGGCTCGACGAGCCGCGCGCCCTGGGCAAGGTCCGCACCAGCCTCGCCCGCATCGTCCAGTCGCTCCGCGCCTCCGTGCTCCACCTGGTCGACGGCGACCGCCTCGAGGAACTCTTCGTGCGCATCGGCGCCATGGACGTCGGCACCTTCTGGAAGATTTCCGAGAAGGACAACATACCCGCCGGCCGCTCCATCATCATCGTCGGCGACCGGCGCGACGTCCAGCAGCGCGCCATCGAGCTTGGCATCCGCGCCATCATCATCAGCGGCAACCTCCCGGTCGACCCCGCCGTCGTCGCCCTCGCCCAGGCCCGCAAGGTCAGCATCTTCGTCAGCCCGCACGACACCGCGACCACCGCCTGGTTCGTTCGCACCGCCGCCACGATCGAGCCTCTGGCCGACCAGCACTTCACCGCGCTCAACCCCGACAGCCGCATCACCGAGGTGCGCAAGAAATTCGGCCCCGGCGCGCCCGGCGCCATGATGGTCACCGGCGACGACGGCACGCTCCTCGGCATCATCACCAAGTCCGACCTCCTCAAGCCCGTGCCCACGCGCCTCGTGCTGGTCGACCACAACGAGCTCACCCAGGCCGTCCCCGGCGCCGACGAGGTCACCATCACCGAGATCATCGACCACCACCGCCTCGGGCCGATGGCCACGCCGCAGCCCATCCTCTTCATCAACGAGCCGGTCGGCTCCACCTGCACGATCATCGCCGACCTCTTCCGCCGCCATCAGCTCACCCCCGCGCCCAACCTTGCGGGCATCATGATGGCCGGGCTCATCTCCGACACGCTCCTGCTGCAGAGCCCCACCTCCACCACCAAGGACGCCGACGTCCTCAACTGGCTCCAGTCCCTCGCCGGCCTCAAGGCCCAGGACCTCGCCAAGCTGATCTTCAGCTCCGGCTCGGTCATCCTGGCCAGCACGCCCGACAAGGTCGTGCGCTCCGACTTCAAGGTCTACGACGAGGAGGGCGTCCGCTTCGCCGTCTCGCAGGTCGAGGAGCTCGGCTTCGACAACTTCTGGCAGCACGCCAAGGCCCTGTCCTCGGCGCTGGCCGAAGTCCGCACCGCCGAAAAACTCTCCTTCGCCGCCCTGCTCGTCACCGACATCAACACCCAGAACTCGCTCATGCTCGTGAAGGGCGAGGCCGAGCTGATCCGCCGCATCTCCTACGCCCACGTCGAGCAGGACGAGATCTTCGACCTGCCGGGCGTCGTCAGCCGCAAGAAGCAGCTCATCCCCTACTTCACCAGCCTCATCAAGGAAATGGGCTCCGACGGCGTCTCCCCCAACGCCAAGGGCCGGACCACGGCGCCCTTCGGCAGGGCCGGCTGATTACCCACGGTGGGAAACTCTTGCTGGATGCCGGCGTCTTCCCTGCAGCTTCCCGCCTCATGAAAATCCCGACCCGCCTGCGTGGCCTCGTCGCCACTGTGTTGCTTTTCCTGGCCGCCGGCCTGACCCCCGCCCTCGCGCAGAACCAGCCGCCAGCCGGCAGCGAGACGGTGAAATTGCCGACCTTCCAGGTCAACGAGAGCCCCGACCTGCCGCCGCCCGAGTCGTGGCGCTACGCCCGCGTCGGCAACTTCGAGGTCCTGTCCAACGCCTCTGACCGCGCCACCCGCAGCCTGCTCGCCGAGTTTGGCATGTTCACGCGGGCCATGTCCCTGGTCTGGCCCGCGCCGGCCAAGCCCCTTGCCGCGGCCACGCTCATTCTCTGCGGCAAGGGCGGCAAGTTCGACGCCTTCCCGCCCGCCGGCACGATCAGGAACGACAGCATCGTGCCCAGCCTTTTCCTGCGCAACCGCGAGCAGATCGCCATCGTGGTCGACGTCGAGACCGACCGCACCGCCATCGACCCCAACAATCTTGCGGTGGAGGGCGCTACAGGCGCCGACTACGAGGTCGACCACTACCGCCAGCTCTACCGCGAATACGTCCGCTACCTCATCAGTCAGAGCCAGGTCCGCGCCCCGGTCTGGCTCGAGGAGGGCCTGGCCCAGATCGTCATGGATATCGAGCTGCTCGATACCGCCCTGATCTACGGCAAGATCAACTCGCTCCGGGGCGCCGCCTCGGGCGGCCAGTCCGCCGACGCCGACCCCAACGACCCGACGGCCAGCACCGACGCCGTCGTCGGCGAGCAGCCGTTCAACGTCGTCCTCCAGCATCGCAAGCTCATCCCGCTCGACCAGTTCTTCGCCCTCACGGCCGACGACCCCACGACGCAAAATCCGCTGGGCAACAATTTCTGGGCCAAGCAGGCCTACCTCTTCGTGCACTTCTGCATGTTCGGCGAGGACCTCCGCTACCAGCAGGCCCTGAGCACCTTCGTTTCCCGGCTGGCGCGCGAGCCGCTCAGCGAGGCGCTGTTCAAGGAATGCTTCAAGACCGACTACGCGGGCATGAACAAGGAGCTGCGCGGCTACATCCTGCACACGAAGCATAAATACCAGCGCTACCCGCTGCAAAAGGGCGACCAGCTCACCCCCAAGTCCATCGAGCTCCGCGAGGCCACGCCGGCCGAGGTCGCGCTCATCAAGGGCGACGCCCTGCGCCTCGGCGGCCACCACGACACCGCGCTCGCCGCCTACCGCTCCGCCTATCTCCGCGGCGCCCGCGAACCCGCCCTGGTCGCCGGCATGGGCGTGGCCGAGAGCGCCCTCAACCATGCCGACCGCGCCCGCGAACTGCTGGAGCCCGCCGTGAAGGCCGGTGTCCGGCGGCCCTCCGCCTATGTGGAGCTGGCCCGCCTCCGCCTGGCCGAGGCCACCGCCAAGCCCTCGGCCAACGGCAAGCTCAGCGCAGACCAGATGGGCGCCGTGCTCACGCTCTTGTTCGAAGCCCGCAAGCAAACGCCCGCCCTGCCCGAGACCTACGAGCTGATCGCCACTGCCTGGTCGCAGAGTGCCGCGGCACCCACTCCCGAGAATCTCGCCGTGCTCGACGAGGGCATCCGGGCCTTCCCGCGCAACAGTGCGCTGCTCTACAGCTCCGCCCAGCTCTACCATCAGGCCGGCGCATCGGCCACCGCCAGCTCCATCGCCAGGCTCGGCCTCCGCTTCCCCGCCGACGCCGCAGCCAAGGTGAAGTTTGAGCAGTTGCTCGCCAGCCTGCCGGCGACTCCGCCGGCCAAATAATCTTCAACCCTGTGGTGGCAGATCGGCCGCCGTGTTCCAGCTGTGCAACACGCCGGCCCACTCGGCCGGGGTTTCCCAAATGAGCAGGCGCTCCGCCTCGCTGCGCACCCACCGGTGCACGGCGAGTTGCCCGGCCGTCACCGCCGCCTCCGCCGAACCCGCGAGCTCCGACGGGTAGATCGCCGCCAGCGGTTCACACTGGCCGCCCAGCATCGGCACGACGCCGCGCCCCGCCGTCGCCAGTGCCACCAGCTGCCGCAAATGTCCGCTTTGCATCTCCGCCATGTCCACGGCCAGCACGAGCACAAGCCCGGCCGGAGCCGCCCGCAGGCCCGCCGCGATTCCGGCGAGCGGACCAGCGTCCGGTGTGCTGTCTGGCACCAAGGTGGCCCCCGGCAGATGCGTTTCGCTGCCGGGCCGCACCGAGACGAACAGGTCGGTCACCCCGGTTGCGCGCAGGATGTCCGCCTGCCGCTGGAGCAATGTTCGTCCGTCGGGCAGCGTCAGCGAGGCCTTGTCGCGGCCCATCCGCGACGAACGCCCCCCGGCCAGAATGAGCCCGCTCAGCATGGCGGCAGGTCCACCTTGAGCCGGCCGGAGCTAAGGATGCGTGCCCGCAGGCCGCCCCGCCCCTTCAGCCAGGCTTCCGCTCCCGGCGCAAACGCCTGGTCCATCCAATAACACGGCGAACACTCGCGCGTGCCGGCAAACCGAACCCCCTGCACCTCGAATTCCCGGCCGATGAGCGCGTTCAGATCGGCGCCCCGCGTGAGCACGTTGCGCCGGAACACCGCGGCCGGCCGGTCCGGTTGCTTCAAAGCCCGCCGAATCTCGTCGTAAACCTCCCCGGCAAAAAACGTGATCTGCCCGGCGTAGTCATCCTTGTAATCCAGGAACCGGTCGCCAACCAATCCGCGTCCCGCCACGCACTCGACGGCCGGCACTGCCAGCAACGGATGATCCCCGGGAGCCTGCCCGTGACGCCCGAAATAATTATGCCCGGGCGAAATGTAGAGCGCCTCGATGTTCATCGGGCCGGGGCCAGGCGGCCCGCATAGACGTTCAGCCGGTCGCCGCGCAGGAAGCCGACCAGCGTCTGGTTGTTCGCCCGGGCAAACTCCGCCGCCAGGCTCGTCGGCGCGGAGATGCCGGCGACGACCGATACGCGGGCGGCCAGCGCCTTCTGCACGATCTCGAACGACACCCGGCCGCTCACGAGCAAAATATGCCGCTCGAGCGGCAGCCAGCCGGTGCGCAGCGCGTGACCAAGCACCTTGTCCATCGCGTTGTGCCGGCCCACATCCTCCCGGGCCGCGAGCATCGCACCGCACTCGTCAAAGAGCGCCGTCGCGTGCAGGCCGCCGGTAGCCTTGAAGGTCGGCTGCGCCGCGGCCAGTTGCGCCGGCAGCGACTGCAGCACCTTGGCCGTCACGCGAAGCGGCCGCTTCACTTTTGGGAAATGCTGTTGCACGGCCTCGATCGTCGCCTTGCCGCAGAGGCCGCAGCTCGTCGCGCTGAAGACGTGGCGTGTCAGCGCGTCGAAATCGACCCGCACGTTCTTCGGCAGCACGACCTCCACCACGTTGCCCTTCTCGGCCCGCTTCGTCGTGCGGCACTGCATGATGTCGTAGATGTCCTCCGCCGAACGCACCACGCCCTCCGTCAGCAGAAACCCGGCTGCCAGGTCGGCGTCGTGCCCCGGCGTGCGCATGACCACGGCGACCGAACGGCCGCGCACGCGAAGCTCCAGCGGTTCCTCGACGGCGAGCACGTCGGTTTCGACGGCGGTTCCGCGCCCGCTCACCCGGCGGACGGGCCAGTCTCGGGTCAGGGCCGCAGATTTCATGATGCCGGGGAAAGTTCAACCCGCACGCGGACATTGTAGTCCGGCACGCCGCTGAGCGCGTCGACCCGGCCGCGATGGACGATCACGTTCCCCTCCGGCCAGTGCACTTGCAGGTTGCCCGGCGCCAGCGGGGCCAGGAACACCGTGCCCTCGTAGCGGCCGAGGTCGTTGACCAGCCCGATGCGGTCGCCCTGCTTGAGGTGCAGGCGCGCGGCGTCCTCGTCGCTCATCAGCACGGCGTCGCGGGGCGCGCCGTTGAGCGGGTCGATCTCGGCATAGATGAGCGTGTTGAACTGCTTGCCGCGTCGCGTGCTGACATGGAACGTGCCGTCCTTCGGCGCAGGCGCCGGCAGGTCCACGGCGCGCAGCTGGGCCCGGCCATCGGGCGTGGCACAGATTCCGTCCCGGCAGAGATGCCGTCCGCCATACTGGAAGGCGTCGCCCGTCTTCTTGAGGTGCTGCACCCCGTCGTAGAACGGCACGACCCGCGCGATCTCCTCGCGCAGAGCCTGGCCGGTCACACCGCGCAACGGCGCGGCACGCTCGGGAAACGCGGCGGCCGCCACATCGAACAATATCTTCCACTCCGCCCGGGCCTCGCCGACCTGACGCGGGATCTCCGGAGTGAACATCACGCGCCGCTCGGTGCTGGTTTCCGTGCCACCGTCGTCCTGCTCGTAGCGGGTCTTGCCGGGCAGCAGCAGCACGGCCTCGCCGGGCTCGATGAACATCTGGTCGGTCACGATGATGTCCTGGTGGATGCGCAGCGGCACGCGCGCCAGGGCGGCGCGGACATACTCCGGCTCCGGCAAGGTGCGCAGGAAATTGCCGCCGAGCAGGTAAAACACGTCGAGTTCGCCGCGGGCCGCGGCCTCGACCATCTCGGTCGTCGTCAGGCCGGGCTTGTCGGGCACCGGAAAACCATACTGCGCGGTCAGGGCCAATGCATTGGCCGTCGTCACCGGCAGGCCGCCAGGGAAGGCCGTGGCGTAGGCACCCATCTCCGCCCCGCCCTGCACCGAGGAGTGGCCGCGGATCGGCATGACGCCGCAAAAGTTGCGCCCGAGGAAACCGCGCGCCAGCGCCACATTCAGGATCATCTGCACGGCGTCGCCGCCGAAGGAATGCTGCGTAATGCCCATGCTCCAGACAAACACGGCCGAGCGGGCCTTGCCGATCAAGTCGGCGAATTCCTCGATGCTGCTCCGCGGCAAACCGCTGCCGACCTCGAGTTCGTCCCACGTCAGCTGGCGGGCGCGACTCTCCAGCGCCGCAAAGCCCGTGGTGTGCTTTTCCACGAAGTCGCGGTTGACGCTGCCGGTGTCGATCAGCCGCTTGACCACGCCGTAGAGCAGCGCGATGTCGCCACCCTGCGCCACCGGGAACCAGTGGTCCGCGAGATTCGTCCCGAAGAGCGCGCTGTCCGCCTCGGACGGCACCCAGTAACGCTTCATGCCGGGCTCAAGGTAGGGATTCACCAGCGCGATCTTCGTGCCCTTCTTCTTCGCGATATGCAGGTATTTCGTGCTGACCGGCTGGTCGTTCGCCGGGTTGGAACCGAAGAACACGACGAGGTCCGTGCCCATCCAGTCGCTGTAGCTGCAGGTCGAGGCGCTGAGCCCGAGGGTCTGCTTCATCGCGACGGTCGACGGCGAGTGGCAGATGCGCGCGGCGTTGTCGATGTGGCTGGTCCCGAGGAAACGCGCCGCCTTCTGGCCGGCGTAATAAACCTCGTTGGTGATGCCGCGCGCCGTGAGGAAGAACGCCACGCGCTTCGGATCGGCCGCCCGCAGTTTGTCGCCGGCCAGGTCCAGCGCCTCATTCCAGCTGATGCGCGAGAAACCCTTCTCCCCCTTGCGCCGCAACATCGGGTAGGCCAGCCGGCCGAGGTCGCGCAGCTGGCGGTTGTCGAGCTTCGCCATGGCGGCCGCGTCGCCGAGCAGCGCATGGTCCATCGCCGGCATGGTGTTCAGGCGAAGCAGATTCAGTCGCGTCATGCACAGGTGCACGCCGTCGATGGTCCAGTCGTGCAGGCCGGCCACCCCCAGCGCACAGCCGTCGCACACGCCTCGGCTGATGACCTTCCACGCGTAGCTGAGGTTGTCGCGGTTGGCCCAGACCACGCCGGCCATGTCGCGGAAATGCTTGGGTTTGGTGTGCCCGATCCCGAAGGGCGCGAGCCGCTTCAGGCGGTCGCCCGGAGTGGAGGTGACCTGGTGGGCGCTCATGCGTGGAAGTCGCTCATGGGGACGGAATAGTCAGGCTGCGGACCGTGAAGGCAAAGGCTTATTTTTGGCCCCGGCCGCGCGTAAAATTGCGGCGTTGCATCGCCCGCGGCGATTCCGCAATTTGCCCGCTTCATGCCCGCCGAGCCCACCGCACCCGCGCCCGTCCCCAGTGACTTCATCCGCGACATCGTCGCGGGACACGTCGCGGAAAAACGCTACGCCAAGATCGTCACCCGCTTCCCGCCCGAGCCCAACGGCTACCTGCACATCGGCCACGCGAAGTCCATCTGCCTCAACTTCGGCATCGCCCGCGAGCACGCCGGCCAGTGCAACCTGCGCTTCGACGACACCAACCCGGTCAAGGAGGACGTCGAATACGTCGAGTCCATCACCACCGATGTGCAGTGGCTCATCGCCGGCTGGGCCGACCAATGCCTCGGTTTCAAGCCCAAGGGCGCTCACCCGGCCAAGGTCACGAGCAACGGCCAGCCGGACTACTACCTCGCCCCGGTGCCTCCGGGTGCCGGGAGTGAAGCCTTCTTCGCCTCGGATTATTTCGACCAGCTCTACGACTATGCCGTCGAACTCATCAAGCGCGGCAAGGCCTACGTCTGCGACCTGAGCCCCGAGGACACCGAGAAATACCGCGGCTCGCCCGACACGCCGGGCAAGGACAGCCCGTTCCGCAACCGCAGCGTCGCGGAGAACCTCGACCTGTTCACGCGAATGAAGGCCGGCGAGTTTCCTGACGGCACGCGCTCGCTCCGCAGCAAGATCGACATGGCCTCGCCTAACATGTGGCTGCGCGACCCCCTGCTCTACCGCATTCGCCATGTCGCCCACCACCATGCCGGCGACAAGTGGTGCCTCTACCCGCTCTACGACTACGCCCACTGCCTGAGCGACTACCTCGAGGGGATCACTCACTCCATCTGCACGCTGGAGTTCGTCGACCACCGACCGCTCTACGACTGGATCCTGGAAAGCCTCGGCCTGCCGCGCGCCCTGCCGCACCAATACGAGTTCGCGAAGCTCAACCTCGCCTACACCCTCGTCTCCAAGCGCAAGCTGCTGACCCTCGTCACCGAGAAGGTCGTCACCGGCTGGGACGACCCGCGCATGCCCACGCTCTCCGGCCTCCGCCGCCGCGGCATCCCGGCCAGCGCGCTCCGGGCCTTTGTCACCGGCGTCGGCGTCACCAAGTTCGACTCCCTCACCGAGGCCGCCGTCTTCGAGAACGCCGTGCGCGGCGAGCTCAACACCAGCGCCGCCCGCCGGCTCGCCGTCCTCAAGCCGCTCAAGCTCGTCCTCACCAACCTCGCGGCCGGCGAGACGGTCGAGTGCACGGCGACCAACAATCCGCAGGACGAGAACCCGACCACGCGCCCGGTCGCCCTGACCCGCGAAGTGTTCATCGAGACCGACGACTTTGCCGAGGTGCCGCCGCCGAAATACTTCCGCCTGAAGCCGGGCGGCGAGGTGCGGCTCAAATACGCCTGCATCATCAAGTGCGACGAGCTCGTGAAGGACGCCAGCGGCGCCATCACGGAGATCCGCTGCACGGCCCAGCTCGACACCCGCCACGGCCAGCCCAACGCCGACAAGAAGGTCAAGGGCACCATCCACTGGGTCAGTGCGAGCACCTGCATCGACGCCGAGGTCCGCCTCTACGACCGCCTGTTCACGGTCGCCGAACCCGCGGCCCAGGAAGATTTCTTGAAAGTCGTGAACCCGAAGTCCCTCGAGGTCGTCACCGCCAAGCTCGAAGCCTCCCTCGCGACCGCGCAGCTGACCGACCGCTACCAGTTCGAGCGCCTCGGCTACTTCAGTCTCGACGCTAAGGACTCGACGCCGGCCAAGCTAATCTTCAACCGCACCATCACGCTCAAGGACACCTGGGCGAAGTAAGGTCCGGCCCGCCAATCAGCGCGAGCCGCCAGCGACAAACAGTTCCAAGCGCACCAGCTTGAACGGCGGCACCCCCGGCGGGGTGACGATCTCGACCACCTGAGCCTCGTCCTGCATGGCCGACTCCGGCACGGGATAGCGACGGTCCAGACCCGCTGATCCAGCCGCCGGCGGACATTCCGTGCTGTTGACGAAGACCCGCAGCTGGTCCGGCGCGACGGTGGTCGGGGCAAACCCCAGCCGCAATTCAGCGGCCCGGCCGACGGGCTTGGGCCCGGTCACGACGCGCAGCGCGCAACCGGGCGGCCAGGGAAAATCCTCGCCGGAATCGACTGCCGGCAGCGCATTATCAGCGGGTTCACCGGGAGCGCGGACATCGTGATAAGTCACCGCATGCAGCCGCGGCTCGGCGGCAAGGCTGGCCGCTGATTGCAGCGCCCGGCCGGTCCGGCTGAACGAGTCCATCGTCCAGAGCGGGCCGCCGCCGGGGGCCTTCATCCGCAGCAGTGGCAGAGGATCATAATTGAAGAGATAGACCGAGTCGGCGCCTCCGTGCAGCAGCGGCAGGGCGGCCCCGGCCGTGAGTTCGGGACTCATCATGAGGGCCGGCCCGTTGGGCACGGCCTGGTAGCGGATTTCTATCCCCGGCGCGAGGCGGGCCCCGGTCCCCTCGAGCAGGCGTTTCCACTCCACCACCGGCACGTCAAAATCCGTCGTTGTCCAGAAGGGGGTCGGGACCACGAGGTCCACCAGACCCTCGCGGGCCCAGGCCACGGCATCAAGGCCGCTACGGCGCGCCGTCTCGGGCCGCGTGGGCACCCGCACTCCGAGCATGACGGGGTGTCCCAACCTCACGGCGGCGCGATCACAGGCGGCACGCACGCGGCGCATCCACGCGGTGACGACCTGGCCGCCGGCCAATTCGCGGCCCGGTCGGAAGTGATAAACGAAGCGCATCCAATCGAGTTCCAAACCGTCGAGGTCGAGGGTCTCCAGCTGTTCCAGCGCGAGCTTGAAATAATGCTCCTGCACCTCGGGCCGCTCCCAGTCCAGGCCGCGATCCGCCCACCAGGACCCGCCGCGATGGGTCGCACGCAACTGGCCGGCGGCACGCTGCTCCTTGTAGAACGCGCTGAGCAGCGAGCTGTCCTCCAGCAGGCAGTCGTGCACATCGTTCAACCGCACGCTGACCCAAGCCCCCATCCCTCGCTGCCGGCAACGCCGCAGGAACCGTTCGTGCAGGTTGATGCCCAGTTCGGCCAAGCGCTTCGCCGACTCCAGTCGCTGCCGGGTGGCCGGGATGGCCCCGCGCGGGATGTGGCGCAGCACCGGCTGGTCGTCCCCGGCGCGCGGATCATAACCGCTCCAATCCGGTTCCCAGACCTTGCTGTCATAGTTGGCCTTCTGGGCGTTGACGCAGGTGAAGAAAGTCCGAATCCCGGCATCCGCCAGCAAATCAATGTAGGCATCCACTGTCTCCCCGCTCATTTGTCCCGCCGAGTGCTCGAAAAAGAACTGCGTGCTGTCGAGGTTCAGGATCGGGCCGGCGATCTCAGGCCGCCTGCTTGGGGCCGCTTCGCCGCCGTTCGCACTGCAGCAGAAAACCGCAAGGGCCAGGATCAACGCGCCGCAATTTCTGGAGCCAGACAGAAAACCCATGGGCCAGAGTGCCCAACCTGCCCGCCGCCGGGCAAGGCGGATCAGCCGTGCCCGCTCAATTCATCGACTGAATTTTCATCAACCGCGCCCTGACCCGGTCCTTCCCCAGCACGCGGAAGATGCTTGTGATGCTCGGGCCGGCGTTGGTGCCGGACACCGCGAGGCGCGCGACGGCCTGGTAATCGCCGAAGCCGAGGCCCTTGCCCTCGGCGAGTGACTTGATGGCAGCCTCGATGGTCGCATCGTCGGAGAAATCCATTGCGGGGATCGCGGCGATGAGCTCGGCGAGCCGGGCTTTCGGGTCGCCCTTGGCCATCACCTTCTCCTTCACCTTGGCGTCGATCGGGAAATCGTCCGTGAAGAAATAGCCCGTGTAGGCGCCGAGGTCGTCGACCGACTTGATCTTCGGCTGGGCGAGCAGCATGATGGTCTTGAAATACTCTACCGGTGCCGCGGCCACGTTCGCGTCGTTCTTCCACCGGAAATAGGTCCCGGCCAGCTCGAGGAAACGGTCGGCCGGCTGCTCGAGCAGGTAGGTCATGTTCATGTTCGCGAGCTTCTTGCCATCGAACTTGGCGTTGGACTGGTTCACGCCGGGCAGGTCGAACAATTTGATGATGTCGGCGATCGGCATCTTCTCGCGGTCGTCGCCGGGATTCCAGCCGAGCAGGGACAGGTAATTGACGAGCGCCTCGGGCAGGAAGAAGCGCTGCTGGTATTCCTCGATGAGGGCGCCCTTGTCGCGCTTCGACATCTTGCCCTGCCCCATCTCGGGCGACTTCAGGATGAGTGGGATGTGCGCGAAAACCGGCGCCGTGACACCAAAGCCCTCGTAAAGCCGCACGTGCTTGCTCGTGTTGGACAGGTGGTCCTCGCCGCGGATGATGTGCGAGACCTTCATCTCGATGTCGTCGACGACGTTCACGAAATGGAACACCGGGTTGCCGTCGGAGCGGAAGATCACGAAATCCTCGTCCTCCTGCCGCTCCACCTTGCCGCGGATCCGGTCGTCGATGACGACCGGCGCGGACTTCACTTTCTCGACCTCTTTCTTGCGGTGCTCGTCGAAGACCTTGTAGCGCTCGCCCAGCAGCTTGAACCAGATGGCGCCGTCCTTCTCGTAGGCCCGGCCGCTGTCGAGGAGTTGCTGCTTGTATTTCTGGTAGATCGCGGCGCGCTGGCTCTGGCGGTAGGGACCGTAGTCGCCGCGCTCACCGACACCGTTGGGATTCGGGCCCTCGTCCCAGTCCATCCCGAGCCAGGTCAGGCTGTCATAGATGAGCTTGAGGAACTGCTCGCTGTTGCGCGCCTGGTCGGTGTCCTCGATCCGCAGGATGAACGTGCCCCCGGTGTGCCGGGCGTAAAGCCAGTTGAACAGCGCCGTGCGGGCGCTGCCGATGTGGAAGAAGCCCGTGGGACTGGGCGCGAAACGGACACGAACGTTGGACATGAGGGAAAGGGCAGCTAGAAGAAAGCCGTGGACCCTGTCAAAGCCTCTCCCGTCCTGCCGCTCGACCCAGCCGAGTTCAGCCCGCGTTTTGCCGCGGCGGCCAAAAAGGCCGGATTCACCGCGCGACAGTATGGCGAGATCAACGGCTATCCGCTCCTCGCCTACACCAAGCGCACGCCCGGCCGCCGGCCGCGGGTTTACATCTCAACCGGCATGCACGGCGACGAACCCGCGCCGCCGTGGGCATTATTGCGCCTGCTGGAAGCCGGTTTCTTCGACGAACGCTGCACGTGGTTCCTCTGCCCGCTGCTGAACCCCACCGGTTTTCTGAAAGGCACCCGCGAGAATTTCGCCGTCGTCGACCTCAACCGCGACTACAAGGCTCTGCGGGCCGCCGAGACCATCGAGCATGTCGCCTGGCTGCAGCACCAACCGCGCTTTGACCTGGTTCTCTGTGCGCACGAGGATTGGGAGGCGACGGGCTTTTATCTCTATGAGCTGAACCTGGGCGGACACCCGACGCTTGCGTCCGCCATGATCGAGGCCGCCAGGGCGCGCGGACCCATCGAGACCGCCGCGATCATCGACGGCCGCGAGAGCGCGGAGCCAGGCATCATCCGTCCGGTCAGCGACCCGCTCCTGCGCGACACCTGGCCCGAGGCTCTCTACCTCGCCTACAAGCACAGCACGCTGAACTACACCCTCGAGACCGCGTCGGCCCAGCCGCTCGAGCAGCGCATCACGACGCAGTGCGCGGTGTTGCGGGCGGCGCTGGCAGCTTTTCTGCAATAAATCCGTCGATCAATTTCTGCGCCTCCGCGGCGGACAGTTGCATCCGCCTTTCCGCGAACCGCGCCAGGTCCTTCGGCCAGGGTGCCTGCAGCAGGTAATCGAGACCCGTCGGGCGCAGGTCGATGGCCGCACAGTGCAGCGCCTGGCGCGTCGTGCCCAACAGGGCCGAGTGCCGCTCCGTCCAGCCTTTCGTGGCGAACTCCAAGTAGAGTCCCGGATCCGGCCCGTAGAGTTTATCCCCCACGACGCGGTGCTGCAGCCATTCAGCATGCGCCCTGATCTGGTGCTTGCGGCCGGTTAGCAATTCTACTCCGACCAGCGTGAAACCGCCCCGGGCCGCGAGCGGATGAAACACCGTCTGCGCCTCCTGCGCCCCCGGCGTGTCGGCCGGAACGACCCGTGATTTCACCGTCACATTCGCGGTGGGGTCGGGCCCGAGGAATTGGTTGACCGTGACCGGGCCGGCGAGTTCGCCCTCCAGCAGGGCCACGTAAAGCTTGCCGATCCTCCGCTGCAGGACGGCTTTCCCCAGCCGCCTGCCCATGGCCTCGGTCTTGGCCAGCACAATCACCCCGCTGGTCTCCCGGTCCAGCCGGAAGATGAAACGGATGGCGTCGGGCTTGAATTCTTCCCGCACCGCCCCGGCCAGGCTCGACCACGGGCCGTTCTTCGAGGGGTGCACCACCAGCCAGCCGGGCTTGTCGATCACCAGCAGGCGGTCGTCGTCCAGCAGCACCCATTGGCGCAGGTCCCCCGGGGCCACCAGGGGTGGCACGGCCGGAGGCAGCTCGTTAGCGGCATAGCTCATGCTTGTTTCGTTCAAAACTTATTATCCTTTTTTCGCCGTGAGAAGCATTGCAAACGCATCGGTCCCGGATAGAGATTGGGGCTGTCGAATGAAGCGGTTTTTCCCAGTCAGGCTGGCCCCGGTCCCAAGGACGGAGGCAGTGACTAAAGGAAGCAAGGCAAGGAAACTCATTCGCGGAGCAATTTGTGTCGTTAACCCATAAGGAGAACCATGAACAAAGCCAACAATCCCCAGGAAATCATCGTTTCGGGCATCCATCTCGAGCTCACGGAGGGCCTCAAGGCCCACGTCCGCGAGAAAATGGAGCGACTGTTCCGTCACGAGGGGCACATCGTGCGGCTGAAGGTTGAACTCGAGTGCGACCGCAAGCACGACCACGCGCACAAGTTTATCGCCAAGGGGCACATTGTCATCCACGGCCCGGACATCAACTGCACCGTCGAGGCCGAGGACTGCTACAAGGCGATCGACCTGCTGGTCGACAAACTCGACCACGGCCTGCGCAAGCGCCACGGCCTGCACAAGGACAAGCGCAACCATCCGCACGCCGTCGAGTTTGACGGCGTCGAGCTCCCGAAGGCCGTCTGACGCGCCTGCGACTCGTTCCATTTCAGCCCGCCGCTTCAGGCGGGCTTTTTTTTGCCCGTTTTTATCGACCCGCACGCTGCTTGCCACGCCCCCTACCCCGTCCGGCGTAAACAGCCGGAATACAGTTTTCAAATCAGGCCTGCCTGCTTTGCTGGAGTCACCGCCTCCCCATGCCCGGAACCCTTCCCCTTTCTGGCCGCAACCTGACATTGGCCCGCCTCCGCCTCGCCCTCACCGGCGACCAGCGCCTGACCCTCACCGCCGCCGCCCGCGCCCGCATCCGCGCCTCGCGCCGGGCGGTTGACCGGCTCCGCCACGACCCGACGCCGCACTACGGCATCAACACCGGCTTCGGCATCCTCGCCCACCAGCGCGTGCCGGCGGCCGACATCGAGAAGCTCCAGGAAAACCTGATCCTCAGCCACGCCGTGGGCGTCGGCGACGAGGTGCCGGCCGAGATCGTCCGCCTGATGCTGCTCCTCAAGGTCAATGGCCTCGCCGTCGGCCTGTCGGGCGTCACGGAGCGGGTCGTCGACTACCTCATCCGTTTCTACAACGCCGACGCCCTGCCGGTCGTCTACACCAAGGGCTCCCTCGGCGCCTCGGGCGACCTCGCCCCGCTGGCCCACATGGTCCTGCCGCTTCTCGGCCTCGGCGAGATGGATTATCAGGGCAAGCGCATGACCGCCGCCAAGGTGCTCAAGGTCCTCGGACTCAAACCGCTCAAGCTCCAGTCCAAGGAGGGCCTCGGCCTCATCAACGGCACGCAGTTCATGTCGGCCTACGCGGTGCATTGCCTGCTGCGCATCCAGAACGTCGCGAAGACCGCCGACATCGCCGCCGCCATGACCCTTGAGGCCGCCCGCGGCAGCGCGGCGCCCTACGACGCCCGCATCCACGTCGCCCGGCCGCATCAGGGGCAGATGGATGTCGCGAAAAACCTCCGTCAGCTGCTCAAGGGCTCGAAGATCCTGCCGTCCCACGCCGACTGCGCGAAGGTGCAGGACCCCTACTCGCTCCGCTGCGTGCCGCAGGTGCACGGCGCCGTCCGCCTCGCGATCGAGCACGCCCGCAGCGTCGTCGAGACCGAGATCAACTCCGCCACCGACAACCCGCTCGTCTTCGACAACGGCGAGGTCATCAGCGGCGGCAATTTCCACGGCGAGCCGCTCGCCTTCATTCTCGATTATCTCGCCATCGCCACGGCCGAGATCGCCTCCATCGCCGAGCGCCGTATCTACATGCTGCTGCACGGTGACACCATCGGCGACCTCAAGGTCCCGCGCCTGCTCATGAAGGACACCGGCCTCAACTCCGGTTTCATGATACCGCAATACACCGCCGCCGCGCTTGTCTCCGAAAACAAGGTCTTCGCCCACCCGGCCTCGGTCGACTCCATTCCCTCCTCGCTCGGCCAGGAGGACCACGTTTCCATGGGGTCCATCAGCGCCACCAAGCTGCTCGAGGTTGTGAAGAACACCGAGACCGTCCTCGCCATCGAGTTCATGTGCTCGGCCCAGGGCCTCGAGTTCCTCCGGCCGCTCAGGTCCGGCCCCGGCGTCGAGGCGGCCTTCGCCGAGGTGCGCCGCTACATCCCCTTCGCCCAGGCCGACCGGCTCTTCCACCACGACGTCCAGACCGCCCTCGCACTCGTCCGCAGCGAGCAGATCGCCGCCGCGACCCAGCGCGCCGCCGGCAAACTTCTCTGACCGATGAAAAAGGCGCCCGTCATCCGTGCCCCGCGGGGCAACCAGCGCACCTGCAGCACCTGGGCCGCCGAGGCGGCCATGCGGATGCTGATGAATAACCTCGACCCCGAGGTCGCCGAGCGTCCCGCCGACCTCGTCGTCTACGGCGGTCGCGGCAAGGCCGCCCGCAACTGGCCGGCCTACCACGCCATCATCGCCTCGCTGCAGAAACTCGCGCCCGACGAGACGTTGCTCGTCCAGTCCGGCAAACCCGTCGGCATCGTCCGCACGCACCCCGATGCCCCGCGCGTGCTCCTGGCCAACAGCAACCTCGTGCCGAAATGGGCCACGCAGGAGATCTTCGACGACTTCGAAAAAAAGGGCCTGATGATGTTCGGGCAGATGACCGCCGGCTCGTGGATCTACATCGGCACGCAGGGCATCCTGCAGGGCACCTACGAAACCTTCGCCGAGGCCGGCCGGCAGCATTTTGGCGGCACCCTCGCCGGCCGGCTCTGTGTCACCGCCGGCTGCGGCGGCATGGGCGGCGCCCAGCCCCTTGCCATCACCATGGCCGGCGGCACCTGCCTCATTGCCGACGTGGACAAGTCCCGCCTCCAGAAACGCGTCCATGACCGCTACCTCGACGAGATCGCGCCCAACCTGGACGCGGCCATCGACCGCGCGCTGGCCTATGCCGGCGACCGCAAGGCGCTCAGCGTCGGCGTCGTGGCCAACGCCATCGACCTGCTGGAGCGCCTGCTCGTCCGCAGGATCCACGTCGACTCGCTCACCGACCAGACCAGCGCCCACGATCCGCTGGTCGGTTACGTGCCTGCCGGCTACGACCTCAAGGCGGCCGCGGTCCTGCGCAAGAAGGACCCGAAGAAATACCAAAAACTCTCGCTCGCCTCGATGGGCCGCCACGTGAAGGCCATGCTCGCGCTCCAGAAGCGCGGCGCGAAGACCTTCGACTACGGCAACAACCTCCGCCAGCACGCCTTCAACCAGGGCGTGAAACGCGCCTTCGACTTCCCCGGCTTCGTGCCGGCCTACATCCGGCCTCAATTCTGCCTCGGTCGCGGCCCGTTCCGCTGGGTGGCGCTGTCCGGCGACCCGGCCGACATCGCCGCCACCGACCGGGCGCTGATGGAATTGTTTCCCAAGGACGAGGGCCTGCACCGCTGGCTGAAGATGGCCGGCGAGCGCGTGGCCTTCCAAGGCCTGCCGGCGCGCATCTGCTGGCTCGGCCTCGGCGAACGCCACCAGGCCGGCCTGCTCTTCAACCGCATGGTCGCCGACGGCCGCGTGAAGGCGCCGGTCGTCATCGGCCGAGACCACCTCGACTGCGGCTCCGTCGCCAGCCCGAACCGCGAGACCGAGGCCATGAAGGACGGGTCCGATGCCATCAGCGACTGGGCCATCCTCAACGCCATGGTCAACATCGCGAGCGGCGCGTCCTGGGTCAGCTTCCACCACGGCGGCGGCGTGGGCATCGGCTACAGCCAGCACGCCGGGCAGGTCATCGTCGCCGACGGCACGCCGGAGGCCGCGGCCCGGCTCGAGCGCGTGCTGACCAACGACCCGATGATGGGCGTCTTCCGCCACGCCGACGCCGGCTACGGCCTTGCGCAGGACTGCGCCGACCGGCTGAATGTGCCCGTGCCGATGCGCACGTGGAAATGAGCCAGCTCCCCAACACCTCCGCCCCGCCCTGGCCCGGCGACACCCCCGCGGGACGTTTTGCGTCCACCATCCGCACCGACTCCTCCGACGGCTGCACCATCGCCCTGCTCGGCCTGCCGGACGACACGGGCGTGCGCCTGAACAACGGGCGCACCGGCTCCGCCGGCGGTCCCAAGGCCTTCCGCGCCGCGCTCTCCCGCTACGGGGTCGCCGACTCCGCCGGCGGCTACCTGCCGCTCGTCTTCGACGCGGGCGACGTCATGCCGACCGGTTCGCTCGAAAAGACCCATGAGCGCGTGACCGAGGCCACCACGGCCCTGCTCGACCGCGGCCTTTTCCCCATCGCCATTGGCGGCGGGCACGACCTGACCTACCCGTTCGTCCGTGCCGTGGCCGCCAAACACCCCAAGCTCGCCGGCGTTTACTTCGACGCCCACCTCGACGTCCGCGAGACCGCGGGTTCGGGCATGCCCTTCCGCCGACTCATTGAGGACTGCGGCATCGGCGCGCTGCACCTGCACGGCTTCCGGCCCCTTGTTAATTCTCTCGAGCACCTGGACTGGTTCCGGGCCCATGGCGGCCGCACCCATCCCGAGAACGCCAAGGTCGCCCTGCCCAAGGCGAAAAACCTCTTCGTGAGCTTCGACCTCGATGTGCTCGACGCAGCCCACGCCCCGGGGGTGAGCGCACTTAATCCCGCCGGCTGGAACGTCCGCGAGGCCGAGGCCTGGGTCCGCGCCTGCGGCGCCGACCCGCGCGTGCGTTGCTTCGACCTGATGGAACTCAACCCCGCCCACGACCCCGACGGCCGCACCGCCCGCGTCGCCGCCCATCTGTTCCTGAGCTTTCTGCAGGGCTTCGCCCAACGATGAGCCTCCTGATCCGCAACGCCCGCATCCTGACCCTCGGCCAAGGCACGCGTCCGCGGCGCGGCAAGGAGTTTGCCGACCTCGGCATCATTCCCGCCGGCGAGGTGCTCGTGGCCGACGGCAAGATCGCCGCAGTCGGCCCGAAGGTGGACGCGCCGGCCGATGCCGAGGTCATCGACGCCCTCGGTCGCGTGCTGATGCCAGGCTTCGTCGACTGCCACACGCATGCCTGCTGGGCCGGCGACCGGCTCGACGAATGGGAGATGAAGCTTCGCGGCGTCCCGTATCTTGAGATCCTGAAGAAAGGCGGCGGCATCCACTCCACGGTCAAGGCCGTCCGCGAGGCGACGCAGAAGCAGCTGGCCGCCAGCCTGCGCGACCGCCTCGGCCTCATGCTGCGCGAGGGCACGACCACCGTCGAGGTGAAGAGCGGCTACGGCCTCAGCACCGAGGCCGAGATGAAGATGCTGCGCGCCATCCGCCGCGCCGCCGCCGAGTGGCCGGGCACTGTCGTGGCGACCGCCCTGCTCGGCCATGCCTTCGAGGGCGACCTCGACGAATACGCGCGCATGGTCGTGAAGGACATGCTGCCCGAGGTGTCGAAGGAGTTTCCGGACATCGCGGTGGACGCTTATTGCGAGCAGGGGGCGTGGTCGGTCGACGCCTGCGTGAAATTCTTCGAGAAGGCCCGCAAGCACCACCCCATCCGGGTCCACGCCGACCAGTTCAACTCGCTCGGCATGATCCCCGAGGCCGTGCGGATGCACGCGCGCAGCGTGGACCACCTCGAGGCCTCGACGAAGAAAGACCTGATCGCCCTCGCCCAGTCGCCCACCCTCGGCGTCATCCTGCCCTGCACGGGCCTGCACACCGACCAGCGCTTCATGCGGTCGCGCCTCTTCATCGAACAGGGCGGCGCGCTGGCCCTGGCCACGAATTGCAACCCCGGCACCTCGCCGACCCATTCGATCCCGCTGGCCATCGCGCTGGCCGTCCGTTTCTGCGGCCTGACCCCCGCCGAGGCCATCGTGGCCGCGACCGTGAACGCCGCCGCCGTGCTCAACCTCAGCGACCGCGGCACCATTGTCCCCGGCCAGCGCGCCGATCTCGTGCTGCTACACCACAAGGACGAGCGCGCCCTCGCCTACGAACTCGGCGGCAACCCCGTGGCCATGGTCATCTGCGGCGGCCAGATCGCCCGCTAAAGCAAAACCGCCGAACCCTTTGGAGGTCCGGCGGTTGGAAGATGGTGCGGGCATAGGGAGTCGAACCCCAAACCTTCAGATTCGTAGTCTGACGCTCTATCCAGTTGAGCTATGCCCGCACGAAGGAAGGCCGAATAAGCGAACTTCCGGGAGTGACTTCAAGCAGAATTTATCAGGCGCTTTTGCCCGGGTTTTCAGCCGGCACGCCGGCCTTTTCGAAGAGATCGCTGCGGATACGCTCGCTCTCGCGGTTGATCTGTTCCTCGGTGGCCCCCAGTTCGCGCAGGATGTGCTCGGTCATGGACAGCGCCACCTCACCCTCGCCCGCGAAAACCCCGTCGGCGCCGCCGGCCCGCAACTCCGCCTGCTCGCGCAGGTAGGCCGTGCGGGCCAGCACCTCCAGCCGGGGATTCAGGTCGCGGGCCGCCCGGATGGTCTCCTGGCCCGCCCGGAGGCTGGAGGAACTCAGGATGAGGAAACGGGCCGTCGCCACGCCGGCTTCCTTGAGCGTCTCGGCATGACCGGCATCGCCATAGACCGCCATCGCGCCCTCGCCCCGCAGGCGCTGCACCGTTTCCAGGTTCAGCTCGACGATCACCGGCTCGATGTCGTTTTCGCGCATCAGCCGGGCCACGGTCTGGCCGACCGGGCCGTAACCCACGATCACGGCGCGATGCCGGCTCGAGGCGTGCGGCCCCACCGCCGCGACGGCTTCCGCCGGGGCCTGGCTGCGCACCAGGCGGTTCAGCCAGGGCTGCCGCCTGATCCAGGCGTCCATCGGGTCGACCCAGCGGTAGAGCATCGGGTTGATGGTGATCGAGAGGATCGCGCCCGCCACGAGGATGTTCGAGGCCTCGGGCGGGAGCAGGTTCAGCTGCCGGCCCATCGTCGCGAGAATGAAGGAGAATTCGCCGATCTGCGCCAGTGCCACGGCCACCGAGAGGCCGACGCGCAGCGGATACTTCATCACCAGCACCAGGCCCAAGGCCGCCAGCGGCTTGCCGATCAGGATGATGCCCAGCGTGGCCGCCACCTGCCAGGGGAACTCCAGCAGGCCCTTGAAATCCACCAGCATGCCCACCGAGACGAAGAACAACACGGCGAAGGCGTCCCGCATGGGCAGCGCCTCGGTGGCAGCGCGCAGGCTGAATTCCGACCGCGCGACCACCATGCCGGCCAGGAAGGCGCCCAGCGCCATGGAGACGCCGAAGAGCTCGGCCGAACCCACCGCAATGCCCAGCGCCACCGCCAGCACCGCCAGGGTGAAGAGTTCGCGCGAACCCGTGCGGGTGACATAGGTCAGCGCGCGCGGGATCACCCAGCCGCCGACCAGGAAGGTGAACGCCACCAGGGCCACGATCTTGAGCGTGGCCACGCCGAGCGTCACCGCCAGGCTGCCGCCCTCCGCCGCCGCGGGGCCAAACACGGCCGGCAGGACCACGAGCACGAAGACCGTGAAGAGATCCTCCATCACGAGCCAGCCGATGGCAATGTGCCCGGTCGGGGTGTGCAGGTCGTTGTTGTCGACCAGCACGCGCGTCAGCACGACCGTGCTGGCCACGGAGATGGCGAGGCCGAAGATGATGCCCGCGGTCCAGCTCCAGCCGAAGGCGTGCATGATCACGGCGCCCAGCACGGTGGCCACCAGGCTCTGCACGACGGCGCCGGGCACGGCGATGCGCTTCACCGCCAGCAGCTCCTTGAAATGGAACTGCAGGCCGACGCCGAACATCAGCAGGATGACGCCGACCTCGGCGAACTCATCGGCTATGGCCTTGTTGGCGATGAAACCGGGCGTATGCGGCCCCACCACCACGCCCGCGAGCAGGTAACCCACGATGGGGGAAAGGCCGAGCCGGTTGGTGATCAGGCCCAGCGCCAAGGCGGCGATAAAGCCGCCGGTCAGGGTCAGGATTAAGTCCAGGTGATTCATGGTCGTGGTGTCCGCCGGTGGCTGGATCCACCACGGAGAACAGCCCTGACCAAGTCAGGGCCCCGGAGCATGACAAGCGCCGTTTTTAGGAATTTTCCCAGTCGTTGTCCTTCCGCGCGCGCAGGCGGCGGATCTGGATCATGATGATCAGCACCACCACGGCTGTCAGAAGCAGGCCGACCAGCATCGTGTAGGACTGCGTGCGCGACAGCACGCGGTCGAGCTGCACGATGTCGTCCTGGAACTTGACCCAGAGCCAGTGGCCGAGCCAGACGAAGAACGGCACGCTGATCAGCGCCGCGAGCCCGTCGAACAGGAAGAATTTCCAGAAGGTCACGCGGGTCGAGCCGGCGGTGAAGAAGATCGGCGCGCGCAGGCCCGGCAGGAAGCGGCCGACAAACAGCACCCAGGAATGGTAGCGATCGAAGAGGTTTTCCACCTTGGCCTGCTTCTTCTCGGAGAAATAGCCCTGGAACCAGCGGGAGTTCCGGAGCCGGGCCCCGAAATAGCGGCCGGCGAAAAAGATCGTGGAGTCACCCAGCATGACGCCGGCATACATCAGCGCGCCCACCTCGATCCAGTGGCGCCCGTCGATCACGCCGAGCGCCCCGGCGGCCACCAGCACGATGTCCTCCGGGACCGGCAGGCCGAGCCCGCACAGGATGAGCACGAAAAACGGCCCCCACAGGGAAAAGGGCGAGCCCTCAAAATACTTTAGCAGGGTTTCGAACATCGGGGGTAGCGGCTTCAACAAGCCCGGCGCGGTGACACCTGACAAGCGCGGTTTTGGAAAATCGCGGCGTCACGCCCCGGCGAGCCGCCAGTCAAGCAGCTCCATCTGGAGGATCTTGCGGCCGTTGTAGTGGTTCCAGTTGAGCTGCACGGCCATTTCCAGCGGCGCCCCCACGGGCGGCAGGCGGTCCGCGAGCTTCCAGGCCACGCCGCTGACCCGGCGGCCGGCGGCATCCTCCCCGGCGAAGCGGAAATGCTGTTCCTTGAAGACGTCCGGCCGGTTGCGCAGCCGCACGCCCCTCACCCCGAAGATCGGCTCGGGGTTGCCCATGCCGAAGGGCTGCATCTGCTCGAGTTCGCCCATCAGCTGCTCGTTCAGCTGCGTGGCCTCGATCCAGCCGGAAAGCTCCAGGCCCGGCTCGCCGGCATCGCCATTGCGGCCCTTCCGGATGACCTCATCGAACATCGCCCGGAATTCCCCTAGCCGGGGTTTCTTCAGCGCGACGCCGACGGCCATCGGGTGGCCGCCCCAGTTCTCAAGGCAGACCGAGCAGGCGCCGAGGATCTCGACCAGGTTGAAGCCGTTGAGCCCGCGGCCGGAGCCCTTGGCGAGCTCGCCTTCGTTGCCCAGCACGATGGTCGGGCGGTTGTATTTGCGCGAGATGCGCCCGGCGACGATGCCGACGACTCCGGGGTGCCAGTCCTCGTCGAAGAGAACCAGGCCGCTGGCCGACAGGAAGTTTTCCTCCACGTAACGCTCGGCCCGCTCCGTGATGAGCCGCTCGATGTCCTGCCGCTCGCGGTTGAGGTCGTCGAGCCGGCGGGCGGTGGCCTCGGAAAAGGCGCGGTCCTCGCTGAGCAGGAGGTCGACCGACAGCGCCGCGTCGGCCAGGCGGCCGCTGGCGTTGATGCGCGGCCCGAGGCGGAAGGAGATGTCGCTCGGCACGAGGCCCTGCTCGCGCTTGAGGCCGGAGACCTGCATGAGGGCCTGCAGGCCCGGGCGGCGGGTCTCGGCCAGCACGCGCAGGCCGTGGCGGGCGAAGACGCGGTTCTCGCCCTGCAGCGGCACCAGGTCGGCGATCGTGCCCATGGCGACGAGGTCGAGGTAGTCCTTGAGCACGATGGTGAGCGCGACCGGGTGGTTCTCGGCGCGCAGCTTCTTCAGCAGGCCGTGGGCAAGCTTGAAGACGAGGCCGACGGTGCAAAGGTAGCGCCAGGCGTCGTCGCCGGCCGTGGGAAACACATGCGGGTTGATCAGCACCGCCGCAGTGGCGGCGGGCTCGGTCGAGCGGTGGTGGTCGACCAGGATGACGTCGATCCCCTGCCCGCGCAGGTAGGCGACCTCCTCGTGCGAGTTGGTGCCGCAGTCCAGCGCGATGAACAGGTCGGGCTTGCCCTGCTCCAGGGCACGCTCGATCGAGATGCGGGTGAGAGAT
>Ga0208628_1000334_pt1 | contig 25449 bp, 26 predicted proteins | sample LakWasMet16_LOW5_2_FD_183864 | JGI IMG/M metagenome (GOLD analysis project Ga0208628, IMG submission 183864) | Freshwater sediment methanotrophic microbial communities from Lake Washington under simulated oxygen tension - Sediment Metagenome... | ecosystem: Environmental > Aquatic > Freshwater >... | reverse complement strand
CTGACGAATCATATCCTCCAATTGTGTCTCAATTTGCGCCAGTTGCTGCTTATAGTCAGGAAGATTGATTGATTTTTTTTGTTTAATCTCAAACGACTGTTTTAGTTCCAGCTCTTTCTTCTCCGAGGCATCAAGCGCCGCCAACTGATCAAGCGTGTCGTAATAAACGCCCGCCCCGAAAACCATGGCGCATATTGCTATGATCGTTGCTACTTTAATAGGCAATGGCCAAGTCCCTGCCTCGTTAGGATCCCAATTAATTTCTGAAAGATTCACTATTTTCCTCCAGTCGCTGCTGCATGCGCATTTTGATTACCCTGCTTGGCATGCAGAGTAAAATCGCTTAACTGCTCAGGGCTAACTTTGGTTGTCGACTGAATCACATCTAGTGTTGGGACTTTTAACCAAGCTGAGGCTTCAATAGCTCTCATGAAAGCTGAAACGCGCGCATTGGATTGGGACTTGCCTTGAAAAGTCAGCTCTGCGCCCTTCTGATCGAATGTAGCCAGAAATACCCCATCAGGTGTAACTCTGGGAAGCTCATCGAACAAATGCACAATTTCCGGACGACTGCCCTGTAACTTCTGAATCAACTCTATTTTGGTCAGCAACTTACTTTTCTGATCCTCAATCGATTTAATTTCTTCAATTTTTTTATCCAGCAACGCTATTTCGTCCTGTATTATTTTGTTTCTTTGCTCCTGGTACGCTTTCAGTCCTTCTATATACATATGAACCCCGGCAAAGATAAACGCTGTAACCAAAACAGACACGCCAATAGCATTGATAAAGTCCCGTTTTTTCTGCGCCCGCAGCTCTTCACGCCAAGGTAATAAATTGATTTTTGCCATCAGTCAAAGCTCCTCAATGCCAGCCCGCATGCGATCATCATTGCAGAAGCGTCATTGCTTAATGACTGAGGCTTTACTCTGCTGGATAAGGCCATGTTGATAAAAGGGTTTGCTATAACAGTGGGCACCCCTACACCTTGTTGAACTAATTTGTCGATGCCGGGTATTGATGCACAGCCACCCGCCAGAATAAGACTATCGATGCGCCTGTTCGCGCTGGATGAAGTAAAAAACTGTATGGACCGCTGAATTTGTTGGACCATCGCCCGTTTAAACGGCTCAAGCACATCAACGGCATAATTGTCAGGGAGTCCACCCAGCTTTTTGGCCAAGCCGGCCTCCTCATACGTTAACCCGTAGCGGCGCTGAATTTCTTCGGTCAGCTGTTTGCCGCCAAAGCTCTGTTCTCTTGTGTATACAGTACGGGAATTATGTAAAACATTTAAGGAGGTCATGGTTGCCCCGATGTCTACAATGGCTACCGTTTGACCCTCTACGGCATCCGGCAATTGATCAATCAGCAAGGTAAAAGCATTTTCCATTGCAAAAGCTTCTACATCGACAATTTTGGCCTTTAAGCCCGCCTTCGCCAGCACTTCCACACGATCGTCAATAATCTCCTTTCTCGATGCCGCGAGCAGTACATTGACCATCTCAGGGTTGTTTTCATTTTCACCCTGTACTTCAAAATCGAAATTGACCTCATCAAGCGAATAAGGCACATACTGGTCAGCTTCAACCATAATCTGCTCTTCCATTTCATCATCGGTTAATGAAGCCGACATAGGTATAAGCTTGGTCATCACTGAAGACCCTGCCACAGCGACAGATGCTTGTTTTAGCTTTGACCCGGATTGCTTTAAAGCGGCTTTGATGGCGTCAGCTATCACTTCAATGTTGGCTATATTCTTATCAACGACAGCATCTTGCGGCAAAGGTGATACGGCATAGCTCTCAACCCGGTAACGAGCCCCGACCTTACTCAATTCGAGCAACTTTATAGATGCAGTACTGATATCAATACCAAGAACCGCACTCTGTTTCTGTCTAAACCAACTCATGAATTAACCCTTGAAAAACTTGATGAATAATGTGATCGATCAATTGCATCACTGGTCGCTCGGCAATTGCTCCCTGCGTTGCCTACATAGATGTAGGTACTTAGCGTGAGCAGGAGCGGAAGCTGCGCCTAAAGCGCCTACCCTACTGTGGGTGCTCCACCTTCCTCATCATTGCAGTCGTCTCTTCCATCCATGGAATAGTACCTCCTGCATAACCCACAACGATGCGAGGGACCGCGATTGCTCCATGAGTTATCCGCTATAATTACAATCACAGAACTTATTACTCGCAAAAGTATAGTAGCCTTTTTTGTTTTGATGCTTAAAATGTTCAATTTATTTATGTAGCCGGTTGTTTTTACTTCCAGCACGAAAATTTCAGTCAGCATTCAGCAAAAAATCTACCTTTATATTCTTTTAAAGCTTAGGCTTTTATCTCTCTCGCGGCTTCCCAGGATTACTTGTGGCAAAAAAATCATTAAGCGGACAAATCCTAAAATGGTTTGCTATTTTTTTTATGACCATAATGTTGGGCTCAGCAATTTCGGGCTATTTTTTGTACAACAAACTCTCAGCCGACCTGCCTGATATTAAGACCCTGCATAATGTCCAGTACCAGATACCTTTAAGTATTTACAGCAAAGATCATCTGCTGATTGCTCAATTTGGCGAAAAAAAACGCACACCGGTTAATATAGAACAAGTCCCGCAACAACTCATTAATGCTTTCATTGCCGCGGAAGATGACAGTTTTTATGAGCATCCCGGCGTCGACTTTAAAGGCCTGATTCGTGCAGGGCTGCAACTTGCCTTAACCGGCAAGAAAAAACAGGGCGGCAGCACTATCACTATGCAGGTTACCCGCAACTTCCTGCTCAGCAGCGAAAAAACTTACACCCGCAAGTTAAAGGAAATCATGCTGGCGTTAAAAATAGAGCATGAGTACCCGAAAAACGAAATATTGGAGCTTTATTTAAATCAGATTTTCATGGGCCACAGGGCCTATGGCATTGCCGCCGCCGCTCAAGTCTATTACGGCAGATCCTTAAATGAGCTGAACCTGGCCGAACACGCCATGATTGCCGGTTTGCCTAAAGCGCCTTCTCTCTATAACCCCATTACTAATGAGGCGCGGGCGATTGAAAGGCGTAACTATGTGTTGCACCGCATGCTTGAGCTTAACCATATTACTCAGCAGGACTATGAGAATGCTTCCCGGCAACCCTCTACCGCAAAAATACAGGTTGTCACACCTGAGATTTCAGCGCTTTACTTGGCAGAAATGGTGCGGCAGAAAATTTTCGAGCTCTACGGCGAGCAGGCCTATACCTCCGGATTCAAGGTTTACACAACCATCAACAGTACGCTGCAAACCACAGCCAATCAGGCGCTGGTCAATACCTTGCATGCTTATGACGAACGCCACGGATATCGGCATTGTAGAGGCGACTTCGGTCAGTCAGCATGCCAAAAGGCGACTGAAGTCGTCCTTACAAACATAGGCGATACATTACCCGCCACAGTGATACGGGTAAAAAGCAATCTCGTAACAGTCAGCCTTCAGGACAAAACAGCCATCGAAATCCCGCCGGAAAACAGCAAATGGGCCGGCAGCGCTGTCTCCAGCCTGCTAAAAACCGGCGATATTATCCGCGTTCGCCAATTGCCGAATAACACCTGGGCTTTAACGCAAGTACCCGAGGTAGAAGGGGCATTCGTTTCATTAAATCCTGCCAACGGTGCCATTTTGGCGCTAACCGGCGGCTTTGATTTTTACCGCAACAAATACAATCGCGCGACCCAATCTAAAAGACAGCCGGGCTCAGGCTTTAAGCCCATCATTTACACTACGGCTCTGGAACAAGGTTACACCCCCGCCAGCTTGATTAACGATGCGCCCATCGTCATCGACAATCCGGGCCAGGAAAATGAATGGCGGCCGGAAAACTACAGTAAAAAATTCTACGGTCCGACCAGCATCAGATCAGCTATTACTCATTCAAGAAACATTATCTCCATTCGCTTATTGAAGGACATGGGTATTGAAAAAGCGGTCGCGACGGCATTGCGATTTGGTTTTATTGAAGACCAAATTCCCAAGACCCTCTCTCTGGCATTGGGCAGCGGCTATGCTTCGCCGCTGCAAATGGCACGGGTTTACGCCACATTCGCTAACGGCGGTTTCCTGGTCAAACCCTATTTTATTGAACGCATTGAATCCAACGAGGGCGAGATCATTTACCAAGCCAAGCCCAAAACCGCCTGCCCTGCCTGCGACAGCGACCAGGAATTAAACCGCAACTACGCCCCCAGGATTATTTCGCCGCAAATTTGCTTCCTGATGAATTCACTGTTACGAGACGTCGTTCAACATGGCACGGCGACAGCCGCAAAAGTTCTCGGCAGACAGGATCTTGCCGGCAAAACCGGCACCACTAATGAACAGCGCGACGCCTGGTTTAATGGCTATACCCCAGCAAATGTCGCGACCGCATGGATCGGATTTGATGACTTTTCTCCATTAGGGAATCTTGAAACGGGAGGCGTCGCCGCATTACCGATGTGGATAGAGTTCATGCAGACCGCCCTGAAAGGCATCCCGGAAATCCCGCTTGAAATGCCGGAGGGGATAGTCAAAGCGTTTATAAATCCTGAGACCGGCCTGTTAGCAGCTGCCGCAGATAAAGGAGGGATATGGGAGTTCTTTCAGACGGAACATGTGCCGACCAGCTTCACGCCGAGCGGTTCCTTAGTCGGTTCCGATCAACCCGATGAAAAACTGACTGAGGAACTGTTTTGATAGGCGCAAGGAGCGGGTTTTAGAACCCGCTCCTTGCCAATTAGATCAGCTTAATTGACCGTGGCACTGCTTAAATTTCTTGCCTGAGCCGCAAGGACACGGGTCATTGCGACCCACCTTATTGCCTTCTCTGACAAACGGTTGTTCTGCTGTGGCAACTTCTTCCTGTTCAGGCGCTTGCAACGACTCTTCATAAGCGTCCAAAGTGGGAGCCTGGGCATGCTCGAAATGCATTTCCTTAGGCGCCTGCATTTGCTCATCAAGCGCATGAACGTCTTCTTCCTGCCTGACCTGCACCTTAAACAGAATCCCTATCACTTCATACTTGATATGTTCAAGCAGGCTGGTAAACATTTCAAACGCTTCACGCTTGTATTCCTGCTTGGGATCTTTTTGCGCATAACCTCTAAAATGAATGCCCTGACGCAAATAATCCATCGCCGCCAGATGCTCTTTCCAGCTGTTATCCAGCACTTGCAGCATCACTGACTTTTCAAAATGCTGCAACACTTCCTTAGACATCTGCTGTTCTTTGTCTTTGTGGTTTTGTTCCAGGATATCGATAATGCGTTTACGCAAAGATTCTTCCTGCAATGAGTGGTCTTCAGCCAGCATCTTACGTACCGGAATTTCAACATTAAATTCCTGATGTAAATGCTCTTCCAAACCTTTGGTGTCCCACTGCTCGACCATGGTTTTTGGCGGAATATATTGAGTAATCACATTGTTGACCACATCCGCGCGTATCGCGGTGATAATGTCGGATATTTCCTCCGCCGCCATCAGCTCATTGCGCTGCGCATAGACCACCTTACGTTGATCGTTGGCGACATCATCATAAGCAAGGATTTCTTTACGTATATCGAAATTGCGGCCTTCCACCTTGCGTTGAGCGCTTTCGATAGAGCGGGTTACCCAAGGATGCTCAATGGCTTCGCCATTGCCCATACCCAATTTCTGCATCAAACCCGCCACGCGATCCGATGCAAAAATACGCATCAAATCGTCTTGCAGCGACAGATAGAAACGGGTTGATCCGGGATCGCCCTGACGACCCGAACGTCCTCTTAACTGGTTATCGATACGGCGCGATTCATGGCGCTCGGAACCGATGACATGCAAGCCGCCGGAGGCGATAACCTGCTCATGTCTGTCCAGCCAGGCGCCGCGAACGCGCTCTTTATCGGCCTCAGTGGCCTCTTCGCCCAGTGCCGCCAGTTCCGCTTCCAGATTGCCGCCGAGCACAATATCGGTACCCCGGCCGGCCATGTTGGTTGCGATAGTCACCGCGCCCGGCAAACCGGCCTGTTCAATAATATGGGCTTCACGCTCATGCTGCTTAGCGTTAAGCACTTCGTGCTTAATGCCCTGTTTTTGCAATAATGCGGATAAGCGCTCGGAGTTTTCGATCGATGTAGTTCCCACCAGCACCGGTTGCCCACGACTAACGCACTCTTTAATATCTTCGGCAACGGCGACGTATTTCTCGTCGGCGGTCAGGAACACGACATCCCCTAAGTCTCTGCGAACCATAGGGCGATGCGTAGGAATGACTACAACTTCAAGGCCGTAAATCTTGTTCAACTCGAACGCTTCGGTATCCGCAGTACCGGTCATACCGGACAGTTTTTCGTACAAGCGGAAATAGTTCTGGAACGTAATCGAGGCCAGCGTCTGGTTTTCATTTTGAATGGCGACATGCTCTTTGGCTTCAATCGCCTGATGCAAGCCTTCCGACCAACGGCGTCCCGGCATCACGCGTCCGGTAAACTCATCGACGATAATCACTTCATTATTGGCGACGATGTAATCCACGTCTTTCTTGAATAAGATATGCCCCCGCAATGAAGCGCTCAGATAATGCATCAGGCGGATATTGGTCGCGTCATACAGACTGGTGCCTTCCGCCATCAAGCCATGTTCGACCATTAGATGTTCAACCCGCTCATGGCCTGCTTCGGTCAGGTATAACTGACGTACTTTTTCATCAACGGTGTAATCGCCCGGCTCGCCTTCTTTTTCCTGTTTGGTCAGGAATGGGACGATCTCGTTAACTTTGACATAGATCTCAGTGCTTTCTTCGGTAGGCCCGGAGATAATCAGCGGCGTTCTTGCCTCATCGATAAGGATCGAATCCACCTCATCGACAATCGCAAAGCTTAAATCGCGCTGGACTTTTTGCTCCAGGCTAAAAGCCATATTGTCGCGCAGATAATCAAAGCCGAATTCGTTGTTGGTGCCGTAAGTAATGTCTGACGCATAAGCCTTGCGCCGTTCGTCGCTATCCATCTGGCTGATAATCACGCCGGTAGTCAAGCCCAGAAAACCGTAAAGCCTGCCCATCCATTCGGAGTCGCGCTTGGCCAGATAATCATTCACTGTAACCACATGCACGCCGCGGCCCGGCAAAGCGTTCAGATAGGCCGCCAAGGTCGCCATCAGAGTCTTACCCTCACCGGTTTTCATTTCGGCAATTTTGCCGTCATGAAGGATCATGCCGCCGATCAACTGCACATCGAAATGGCGCATACCGAAAACCCGTGTCGATGCCTCCCTGACTGTCGCAAACGCTTCTGGAAGCAGATTGTCCAGTTTTTCACCTTGCGCCAAGCGATCACGAAACTCCTGCGTTTTTGCTTTTAATGCATCATCAGATAATTTTTCGTAGTCAGAAGCCAGAGCATTGATCTTTTTAACCAGCACTCTTTTCTTCTTTATCAGCCTGTCATTACGGCTACCTATAACAAATCTAACCAACTTACCCAGCATGTTTTTTTCCGGTATGAATTTAGTAAATGATTGAATAAAAGCATGAGATTATATACCGTCTCCTATTTAAGTGACAGTTAAAAACTCGGTTTATGCCCGTGACAAAAGGCTTCAATATTAACAAAGCTCATTTGAAAATCAACATCAAAGGTTTCATCCAGGGACTTGGCTTCCACCCGTTCATGGTTCGCCTTGCCCGGCAATATCGACAAAAAGGCTGAATTGCCAATACCAATAGCGATGTAACCTCCTGCCGAGCCGAAAACACTGCCATCAGCGGTAACGCCAGCAATGCAAAAGGGCCGCTACCGGTATACAGAACTCGCATGAGGCGATCTGGCCGCATCCTGCACCGCCGCCCCACCCCTTTTAACAAAAGCGGCGTACGGAATACTTCGCGAGCGGAGAAACCGCCAAGCCGCTATCAAGCAATGTTCTTCCTTTGCCTGAATTCACCTCTGGCTCAAGCTTCAACAAAGTGCGTTTCTCAAGCAAACCCTTAATTCGCCAATACGCGGAAACAAACCCTTCAGTGAATTTACACGATCAAGAATATCTTGGGCTATTCTTTTGAGACTCTCGAACCTCCTGATATTCCGTGCTATCCGGGGCATTCGTTTTCAGGTCAACTTCTTCTTTTGAAGGCGCTATTGTTAATTCCTTTGGACGGGTAACGGCTAAAGTTGGCTGATTCTTGATTGACGGGCATAAAAAAACCGTAGCCCCCGAAGAAGCTACGGTTTCTTTGCACGCAATTTAGATGATTGTTACTTCTTCTGCTTGCGGGCCTTTTTGTCCTTGAGTAACAGTAAACTGTACTTTCTGTCCTTCATCAAGAGATTTAAAGCCTGAGCTGTTAATGTTACGAAAGTGAACAAAAACATCTGGGCCATTTTCTTGCTGAATGAAACCGAAGCCTTTTTCAGCGTTAAACCATTTAACTATACCTGTAGTCATTATAGTGCATTCCTATTTGTAGTAATTGAAGCCTTATAAAGGCTGATGGAGCTGGGAAATTAGAGAATTACTTAATGATAACAGGACGAACAATCACTTGAAGAACTTCGTAAAGATAAGCATAACGGTAAAACTATTTCGAGCTGGCTCCATTCTATAGACGCTATCTGGCAATGTCAACCCTGCTTTTTGAGTTCCCTAATGTTTTTTAGAATTTAACAAACCCAAATTTATGAATGCTATTAAAAACATTGTGTATGACTATTTTCACGCCGTTGACTGATCAACACTCAACACTGAGAACAATTCGGCATTAAATTTTTTTAACCTTTTACACTATGAATATGAACGTTTTATGAATTCAACGCATCAAATAAGGAAACAATCCATCTACTCATGATGCTATTGTCAACAATAGCATCCTTTACTATAGTTGAGCAGTAATTTTAAAAAACCTTTTCAACTTTAAACGAGGACTTACTCATGAGCGACTTATACAAAGACATTTTAATAGGAACGATATTTATAACAGGTTTATTGGGCTTTCTTTCAGGCGAATTCATCATTTCATCCGCGTTATTCGCAACAGCGGCCATTGCCAGCAATGTTAATCTGAACCGCAAAAAGGGAAAATCTGGACAATTATCATGGGACTGATTCACTTGAATTGCTTAATCTCTAAGAGTCTCAAGGCTTTATAGCCTTGAGATTCATCTGAACTCTTCTGCCGCACAGTTCGACAAAACCTTAGCTTCTAATTATTGCTGTCACTTCCGCCGGAATTCACTCCGACACTTCACCCTCAGATTTTCCTAAAACCAAAATCCGCATTAATCATCCAAGATGATAAATACATACTGGAACAAAGACCGTTTAACTACTTTGCAGCGCATGTTATTCAATGATAAATCTTGCCGCTAACCGCAGAGCACCGGAATAATTTATCCTCACCCTCACTATTTTTTGTAAAAAAAAGCAGCACAATAAATTTTAAAAATTAGCGATGCAGCAGATGCTATTGGCTAGGATAGAAATTAAAATGACAACCTTTAACGGTTGAGACGCCATATCAACGCTTATATGGCGGAGAGAAAGGGATTCGAAAACTAACTACATTATTTTCTATATTTTGAATCCTTTTAAATTCATTAACTTATGATTTTACAGCTCGATAACAATGGCGGTAATTGGCGTTTTTTGGCGTTTTTCACCGCCAATTTACCGCCAATTATTTTGCTGACATCGGGTTCAGTTTTACCGCATCCATTAAATGATCAGGGGCCAAGTGTGCATAGCGCATCGTCATTTTTATATCGCTATGGCCAAGTATTTTTTGCAGAGTGAGAATATTGCCTCCATTCATGATGAAATAGCTGGCAAAGCTGTGCCTCAGAATATGCGTGGCCTGCCCCTTGCTGAATTCCATAGATGATCGGCCAACCACCCGATAAAATGCCGTGATGGCATCCTTAAAAATCCTGTCTTCCGGATTCTTGTATTTCGCAAACTCCAGCAGCTCCGCATAAAACTCCGCATCCAACGGCACCGACCGGATTTTCTTCGACTTGGTAAACTCAAATGTCACCTTTCCGGCGTGCAGCTGCTTGCGTTTCAGCTTCTCGGCCTCGCCCCAACGTGCTCCGGTACGAATGCATAACTGCGCGATCCACCACACACTTTCATTCCGGCAGGCCTTCAGCAGCGTAAACAGATCATCGATCTGTGATTCTGACAAATACCCCAACTGCCGCTCATGCACCTTGATCATATCCGTATCGGCGATAGGGCTCGAATAGTCGATAATCTTCAACTTGCGCAGCTTCCTATAAACCGCATCCAGATAACCATGGCGATTATTAAAAGTTTTGGCTGTAATCGGCTTAACTTCGCGGCTAGCAAAGAACTTTTTCGCGACCGCACCCTCATACGGATTCAAACACGCGTACCGATACTCCAAAAACATCTCCGGAGTCAGATCAACGGCCCTGATATTGCCCAGATCGACGGCCATCTGCTCCAGGATGGCCAGCCTGGCCTTGCTATCGCTTAAATTGATGCCGTGGTAGCGATGCCAGATGCCAATCAACTCCGATAACGTCCGTCGATCGACATTGGCATTGTCCTGTTTTTGGTGCATCAGCAGATAATCGCGCTCAAACTGCTCCGCTTTTTCCTTGACAGCAAAAGACTTTCTTACCCTGGGAATTCCCTTCCGATCGACTTGAACCAGCCATTTACCATCTTGTGTTTGTTTTACAGCCACTTACATACACCTCACGCGCATGCACGCGCACGCATAGGGCAAGAAAATTTTTTTTTGCCGGGGGCTTCGGAAAAGCGTGAGAAGTGTGAGGTCTTATTTTTAAAAGCCATATTTATTATTATAATCAATGAACTATATAACATACCTAAAGTTAAATTTAGTGTGAGATTAGTGTAATTTTAGTGTGAGATTCTCACGCTTTTAAATTACATAAACCTCACATTTCATTACACTACTGAAAAGACACCGCAGCCCGCTATTGATAAGGCATTCGGCGTATATTAGAAAACGCTAAATTACGCAACCTCACGCCATTCTCACATTTTTGGCGGCCGACAAAACAACAGCTAAGCAATTGAAAAAAAATAAAATAAAAGACAACGCAATTAACGTCTCACGTTTCTCACGCTTTTCCGACGGCCTATCCTGAAAAATTTTTTACCAGATCACGGATTTCGGCATGCATTGCCATTGAATCGAACACATCTACACCTTCTGACAGCAGCGTTTTCACTAACAACTCGCCTAGTCCTGCTGACTTAACGGCCGTGTGTATTAACTTTATCCCCGCTGTTTGCTGACCGTGTTGAACCAGATAACAACCAACCGCAACCGCATCGATCACCAGCATCCGGTACTCATCGTCGATCGAATTAAACTGATCAAAGATTTGTTGAGGCGTCATGGTTGCGTTCCAAAAAAATAGCGTAGTGTGGGATATGTAATTTCAGTTGCATTTCCAGCCAGTTTTGCTCGTCTTCAGATGCAGACTCCAAAAAGTCATTAACAAATTCAGTAATCCGAGCAGCCCTTGGGGACAATTTAGAAACAGCGTAGCCAGCCTGTTTTTCAGATATTTCAGCCTGCCTGTCATTGGCCAAGCTGCGTCCTTTGCCGGACAACAACCAGTCTATCGACATTCCGAATTTCAGGTGCATAATCCGCATCATCTGCCCTGTTATCGGAATGTTTTGCCATAAATGATTATTTATAGTCCGCTCTGATTTTTCGCATTCTTTAGCTATTTCAGATACTTGAACACCCTCTTGCTTAAGAAACAAGATCAATCTCTGAATTTCGGGCAGTTTTCTATTTACTGCCTGTTTTTTGAGTGATAAATTATTCATAAATTATCTTTTGATTAAAAAGTTATCTTTTACAGCACGATTATACAGTGATAGCAATGAGAAACTCAGACAAACCCAGCAAACCATTAATCAATTTTCGTCACGATCCAAAAATAAAAGATCTTGTCGAAGAAAAGGCAATTGAATCAAACATTTTGCCCGCCGCAATGTCCAGAATCATATTCAATGCCGGCCTAAAAAATATGTACGGCATAGAAATCAAAGGCAACCAAATTGTCAGTCCCCTCGACGATGCGCATTAACTCCCCTGAAAAAGGGGAGTCTTTTTGCCTATTTTCCAGGTAACTAACACTTAAAAACATACGTCATAACACCTAAAGTGCAGCGGATACATAAATGCAGCGGATACATGCCCAAATTATCGACAAAGGTCCACTGACCGAAAGAGAAGCCGATGTTCTTCGCTACATGTGCGAAGGACTGTTCAGCACAGAAATAGCCGTGCGCCTGTTTCGCTCACCTAGAACCATCGGCAAACACATCGAGAACATTGCCGCCAAACTCGACGCCCATGGCTCCAGTGAAATCGTCCTAATCGCCAGAGAACTGGGCCTAGTGAAAATAACCCTAAGAAATCCGATTAACCCGGCGCTAAAAATCGTCCTACTGTTGATCATGGTCAGCAACCTCATGCCGCCGCAAGGCATGCGCAGACCCAAAACACCGCGCGCACCGACCGTCAGGCTGGTGCGTTTACAACACCGCAACTAAGAGAGCAAAACCATGAAAAAACCAATATCAAAAACCAACCCAATCATCGCCAAAATGGCGCAACTGATGATGGCCATAGAAACCCGCATCCAGAAAGAGGGCTCAGCCTTCCTGCCCCGTCAGCGCAGCCGATTTATAGACCTGACTGCCTTGGGCTTATCCGAACTGGAAGACGACTATTTCACCTACGATCAGATCAAACAACTGGTCGCCAACATGGTGCAAAGCTACGAAAACAACGGCCACCGATGGGGAATTGACCTAGCTAACTGCACTGAAGACAAAGTCGCCGTCGCCGTTGGTCAGCATGGGCACTTTGAACTGTTGCCGATCAACCTGTTTATGGCCGTCAATACCAACAACCCGGTCCAGAGCCATTAACCATGAGCGCAAAACGGATCGTGGAGCCGGTCGTTAACGTTGGAAAACACGAACGGACCATAGCCATAGATCGCCTGACCGAAGGACAAAAACAAGTCATCTGGTTGGGCATTAAAACCACCGATCCGGCACTTGCAACCCTGCTGCAAAACGACCCAAACATTGCGGCATTGAAAAAACAATTAAACGCCACGGTCCAAATGACGGTTGCCGACTGCAACCGTTATTTCGAGGCCGGGTTAAAAGTGATTGAGGAGAAGAAATCATGAACAGCAGCAGCCAAACACCCATAACCATCGAAGAACCGCGCCGAATCAGCCTTGACGAAATGATTGCACTACAACAACAAGAACGCGAAGTCCCTGTCACGCTAACCAATGACGACTACACAAACGCCGTCATCACATTATTAAAACTGGCTGACATGAGCTGCGGCGGATCCAGAGTCGCCGCGCAAGTGTTGCTGGGCATTTACAACGGCGACAACTGGCACATGGACCTCATCGACCTGTGCAATTTAAGCGCCGAATATTACCGGGCCGCCATTATTGCTATCCGTTGCCGTGTAGAAATCTGCCGAGAGCCACAACACATGATCGCCAACGGTACCGCCGTTTTTAACCGTCTGGAAAAAGAATGGCAAAGCTATCACGTTGCTAAACGCTATCAGTCACGATACCAGGCATAAGCTAGAACAGCGGCATTAAATGCCATGGAACAATAACAATGCTAATCGACCTTAACACCCAAATCGTCGACCGCCTGGTCGGCGAATTCAAATTCAAGCACCGCGGCGAACACCTGCGCGAAGGCGTTTGCCCGGGCTGCGGCAAAAAAACCTTATGGACCTGGATCGCCAAACCCGGCATGGTGCAATGCAACCGCACTACCCACTGCAACTGGCAGTCGACCAGCAAAGAGCTGTTCCCTGACCTATTCGAGAACCTGAACAAAAAATACCCGGCCACCGAGCAACACCCCAACCAAACCGCCGACGTCTACCTATCGCTGATTCGTGGCTTTAATCCAGCCGCCATCAAAAGCTGGTACCAGCAAGGCAAATACTGGCACCCGAAAGGAGACAAAGGCACGGCCACCGTACGCTTTTTCCTGGACAATACCCAAACCGTGATGTGGGAACGACTGATTGACGATGTCACCATCACCGACGAAGACGGCAGCAAAGAAACGCGCAACAAGAACTTCAAAGGCAGCTTCAAAGGCCTTTGGTGGCAACCGCCCGGCTTCACCATCCAAGAAAAAGACGAGATTTACTGGTGCGAAGGCATCCTCGATGCGATTGCGTTAAACCTGAACGGCTTCAAAGCCGTCGCCATTATGTCGTCAGGAACCTTCCCCAGCGAAGCCGTCAAGCCGTACCTGGGCAAAAAGGTTAAATGGGTCATCGCGCTGGATAACGACAGCACCGGCCGCCGCTGTTTAAAAAAACATGCCGAACGCCTGCGCGACATGAAAGAAGAAGTCCTGGCCGCTATTTCCAGCGAACAGGACGAAAAGCAGGATTGGAACGACCTGCACAAAGCCGGAAAATTAACCGAAGACGATATGAGGCATTACCGGCATCTTGGCAAGCTGGAACTGGCCAAAAGTGCCTATGAAAAAGCCAGATACATGTGGGAAAACGATCGTAAAAAGCTGTTTTTCGTGTTCACCTTTGCCAATAAAACCTATTCATTCAGCCTGGACCCGACCGAGTACGAAAAAGCCCACGTCCGTGAGCATGAAAACGACCCACTTAAAGCCGATAAAGCCGCCTTTGGTCATGCCAGCAAGATCAACGAGATCGCCACCTTCGCGATGGATTTTCTGTACTTCCAAAAACCGCAAAACGGCGAAGAAGGCCAGTATTTCTTTCAATTGAGTTTTGGCAATCACGCCGATGCCGAACAAATCGCACTGAGCGGCAAAGTATTGGCCGGATCCGGAGACTTTAAAAAAGCCGTGGGCGTCCAAAACCCATCCGCGCTATTTGAGGGCAAGACCCAGCACTTGGATTTTCTGCGTAAAAAATGGATGGAACACATCCCTAAAATCGTCACCACGCTGGATTTTATCGGCTACGACCCTAGCACCGGCGCTTACGTCTACCAGGATTATGCCGTCGAAAACGGCAAACTATTAAACCTGAACAAAGAATCGTTTTTCCAGCTTAGGAAATCCGGCATCAAAACCACCGTCGACATCAAGCAACGGCTCAACAATAAAATCATTGCCGACTGGCTGCCCGACTATCAAAAAGCCTTCGGTACCGGCGGCATGGTCGCGTTGTCCTGGTGGTTCGGCAGCCTGTTTGTCGAACAAGTGCGCCAGCAATACCGCAGTTACCCGTTTTTCGAGATCATCGGCGAGGCCGGTTCCGGTAAATCTGACATGGTCGATTTTTTGTGGAAACTACTCGGCCGCGAGGGTGAATCATTCAATCCCAACGCCTCCACGCTGGCTGGACGTACCCGCAAAATGGCCGAAGTGTCCAACCTGCCGGTGGTATTCAACGAAACCGACAACGAGAAAATAGCCGAAGACCGCCACGTAAAACAGTTCGCCTGGGATGAATTAAAAGATCTATTCGACGGTGAATTCGGCCGCGTCACCGGACAAAAAACCCAAGACAACGCCACCCGAAAGCCGACCTTCAAAGCGTCGCTGATGGCCGTGCAGAACATTCCCGTTATTGCGTCCGAGGCGATCATGAGCCGATTCATGCACCTGCAATTCGACCGCTCTCATCACTCGATGGAAGGCAAATACGCATCGGACCGGCTCAACATGCTGCCGGTGATGGACGTGTCAGGCTTTCTGCTGCACAGCGTCCAGCGTTCAGAAGCCGTGCTGAAAAAATTCGCCGAGCAATTCGACAAGCACCGTGTCACGCTGCAAGCCAATCCCAAAATCAAAATGCAGCGCATCACCGAGAACCACGCCAAGATCATGGCCTTTGCCGATTGTCTTAGCCTAGTGCTGCCGATCTCGGCGGTATCTATCGTAGAGATCCATCGAGCGTTGATTGCCATGGCAGAAAACAGGCAGGAAACGCTGAATGAAGAGCACCCTATAGTTCAGCAATTCTGGTCGCTGTATGACTACGCCAACAGCCGATCAATGCGCTCAGCAGAAGAACTTCAGTATTTCGAGGACAACCTTCTGAACCATTCTATGGATACAGACACAGAAATCGCCATCAACCTGGAGCATTTCCGCCAGCGTTGCGCCGAACTGAAGCTGGAACTGATGGACACCAAAGAACTGCGCCGCCACCTGCCAACTAGCAGAAAGCGTAAATATTTACGCACCGAAGCGATGTATTCCAGATTGGAAAAACGGACCGTGCGGTGTTGGATTTTTAAGCGTTGAGGATGAAGTAATGGAAATAAAAACCATAACACAAAACTGGACCTATCCATTTAGCCGTCCAGATGGCGAGCCTATTTTTTTTGTCAATGGTAAGCGAGTATCACTAAAAAGAGGTTTTGAGCTCACTATTGATGGTCATCTTGGTGACGCACAGTACTTAAAAGCATGGTTTAAAGACAATGGTTTTGTTGATACGCGCAGCCATGTAGCCATGTAGGGTGCGCATCGCGCACCTTATTGGATATTAGAACAATTTAAAACGGTACGCGATGCGTACCCTACATAATTTGATTGAATGGTTTTGAATCACAGTCTATTTATCACTCTAATACGCTCTTCAATGCGAACGCACTTAATGCCTTAATTGTATCAAAGGTCAATTCAATGCCTTTTGTTTTTGATGTCGACTTAATTTTTTCCCAGATTGTGGCTGACCTCATAGTGTCAAGGAGATCGTGACCCGCCATGGTAAGTCTTGGGCTGTGAATACCATAGCTAAATAACCCATCGGCTGATCTTATAATTTTCAAGCCATCTATATATCCATTGTTAATCAGCAATTCAAAGTGTCCATAGATACGACTTGCAATATCTTGATATTCTTTAAACTGTTCTTGATAAGTATCCCATTCTTGATTCGTATAGACTGGCTTTGTAGGAATATCATAAAAAAGTTCATTTTCCTCTTCAACATCAGTAAGTTGCTTACGAATCAAATCCCAGTCTCGCTTCATTGTATGTGCCTGCTGTATATGTTATAGAATTCGCCGAAGTAAACGACACATTCTACACAAACAAGTCCGCCTGCAGTTGTTTCCGCTGGTCCGGATTCAGGTTATTAATCAAATTGGCGGCAATTTGCAGGGTGGTTTGTCGGGGTGGGTTCAGATCGTGCTTGTAGGCCAGCGTGAAAACGAAACTGGCCCCGCACTCGCGGGTATTCAGGCAGACGCAATACAAATCCTTTACGGTATCGCTCATTGCATTACTGGACGTGATCTTGGCTTTTTGGGAACAATGTGGACACACGACACGCATTTAGTTTCTCCGCTGTTTAGCGGATTATAGCAAAAATAAACGGCTATTCTTGTTCGTTTTTTATCTTACATGCACAAAAATTTCAATGAGTTAGGCGTTATTCCCTCATCGCCTAACTGGCTCTAAATTATTCCTTCCACGAACTCATATACTCAATCAATTCCTCTTTCGACACGTCAACCGAGCTGTTCAACGACTCGGTCAGCACATTAATCAGCGCATAGATTCCAGCGCCGTCAACAGGCGTACCGTCTCGTGGGATGGCTTCTTTGGCGAACTTAAGCGCCGTAATCACTTCTTTGATCGGCTCAAAATGCTTATTAACTTCATCAGCTATAAATTTTCTTTCCATCGTCGATCTCCTTAAAAATAAATAGTCCTATTTTAAGGCAAAACCGCCGCCGGCTAATATGTGTAATTAATGACTTACAGATTGCGCCGTATTGGCTTGCTTTTTCCAGTCCGGATCTCTAAACACTACCGGATTCCCCGGTATCATTTCATTGATCTCCAAAAACACCCGCTGCATCGGGCGCACTTCCATATCGTAGTAGGTTTCCTTGCTCTTTTGCAGGTCGCCAAAACCGCCGATATTGGCGGGCAAAATCGCCACCAGTCCAGGATAAACCCGGTGCATGGCCAGCATGTCCATTTCGGCAATTTCTTTGATCGCCTGAAATTCATCCTTGCTGCCAATGTTGCCGACCGGGATCACTTTGACCGGCTCTTTGTTGCCGTTCGTGCGCGGAATGTTCAAATATAAACTGCGAAAGTTTCCCGGCCCTTTTGAATCCCTGACCTGCTTCTCGATCGCTTCGGCAGTTTCTTCGTCCAGATTAGCGTCGGCAGTGACCAGGATGTATCCCATATGGGCGCCGTTGACGTAGTATTTGCGCCGGAACAGCGTCGCATCCTCGCTGAGCAATACCGACTGAATGCCGCCCAGGTATTGCGGCACGCCGTAAATATCCTGCTTGATGTCCACTTCTTTGATGTGAATGACTTCGCCAGGCTTGAACTCAACTTTGCTGCCGTCCGGATTAAGCTTAAAAAACACGTCCGGCTGCTTGCCCTGACGCATGCTGATCGCCGGCAAGCGGGCCAACCTCAAGACGTTGCTAAAACGGTCGGTGAACTGCTGGAAATAAGCGTTGGCCAGCACCGAGTAATCCAGCGCCGCTTTTTTCATTTCGACAGTCGACAGTAAATTACTCGGCTGGAACCACTCGACGATGCGATCTTTCTTAAAATGCAGGATCGGTCCGTGGTAGGCGTTGGCATTCATCAGGCTGGCCAAGCCGCCCAGATCGACCGGAGGCCGGTAATAATCGCCGCCGAAATCCAAAAACGTGCCCAGGTAGTCGGTCATGCGGTTGCTCAGCACCGGCTCCGGATCGCCGAAAGAAAAGACCAGCGATTTTTCGTTACCGGTCGCGGGCGTGCCATCGCTTCGGAAAGTTCCGGCGATTTGTTTGGCGGCATTAATCATGTTTTGAATCATCGTTTCTCCTGGTTATGCCGCCTTACTAAACACGGCTGTCGTTTTGCGCCCATCGTTGTTAATCGGCTCATAAATCAGCGCGTGCATGATCGCCCAAGCAATATCCGCATGCCCGGCTTCGACATTGCGGCTGGAGGCGTAGGTGATCTGGCCGCTGTTGGTGGTGGTTTTGGTAATCATTAAAAACGCCCGGGTAATCTCGTTGTCGCCGGCCAGATATTGGAAGCGGCCGGTATTAATCACATCCAGCGCCTTGACCACCAGCTGGTTTTTCATATCCATGCTGTAGTGGATCGGTGTGGCCTGCGGGTAAAAATCGATGACTTTTTCGTACACGCCATAGCCGATGCCGGTGGTATCGATGCCCAAATGCACGACGTTATGCGCGTCGCGTATTTCCTTGATGCGGTTGGCCTGATAGGTAAAGTTCTGTCCGTGGTAGCTTTTATTGCGCAGCGCCCGCCATTTGTCGCCGGCTTTCAGCGGTACAGCAAGGATAGCCAGGCTGGCGTTGTCGCGGACTCGGCTGGGGTCGTAACCCAACGCCACCGGTTTGTTTTGGAACGGCCGGGCTGCGTTTTCGTCGTAATCCGGCCAGTCGTCATTGGCGGCCTGGCAATCGAGCAGTTTTTGCAGACTGAACACCGACTTGCTGTCGTCGATGAACTTGCACATAAACAGGTTAGCGTAGTCGTCTTCACTGTATTCGAGTTTCAGCTCCTCAATGTCGAACAGATCGCAGCCCATCGCCTCGGCGTCTTCCACCGTAACCATGTGCCGCCATTTACGGTCCGGCCCGTACCAGCCGTTTTTCAGGTTGTCGTGGCTGACGTCAAACTCGACCTTTTTATTGTCCGGCTTGCCTTTGTTGAAGTCGTTGCCGCACCATTCGTCATAGCCTTCGTGGCTGGTCGCCGACGGCGTGCTGAATAGTGTCGTGGTCCAGTGCTTATGCGCCGCCATGCCGCTGGCGACTTTGCGCAGCTTCTTAAATTTTGGAATCCAGAAAAATTCGTCGATGTACAAATCGCCGTGGTACGACTGCGCGGTATTGCTATTGGTGGACAAAAAGCGCAGCTCGGCGCCGTTGGATAGCAGAATGACGTTGGTGCCTTTCAGTTCCAGATCGAAGTGTTTCAGCGCAAAGGCGATGATATACGCTTTGAAGACTTCCGCCTGGTCGCGGCTGGCCGATAGGAAGATTTGGTTCTTGCCGGTGATGATGGCTTTGTTGAACGCCTCGAACGCGAAATAGAACGTCGCGCCGATCTGCCTACTTTTCAGGATAATGCGGACACGGTCGCCTCGATGGTCCCACCAGAGCTTTTGGTAATCGTAAAACAGCTCGTTTCTGACCTTATCGAGCATTTCTTCGGTAATGCCGGACACGTCGTTTTTGATTTTCTTCTCGCGCTTTTCGCGGATCTTCCCGGCTTTCTGCGCTCTGGGTTCGCTATACCCTGCTTCGCCCGGCACATTCCACGGCATGAAAATAGGCTTTCCTGAAGCAATGGCTTCGGCTTCAGCTTTGATCTTAATCGCCACCGCTTGGTCTTTTTGCAGCTTGCCGAACGTTTCCGTCAAGCGGATAAATTCATCCAGTTGCGCCGGCGTTTTAACGTCCAGCTCAGCCAGGTAATTGATGCGCCTGGCCAGCGCCATTTCGACCGTATCAGGCGGACAAAACGCTTTCCAGTTGCCGTCTTCGATCCACTTGTACAGCGTGCGGTTCGGCACTCCGGTTTCACGCTCGATGTCGGCCACGGTGCAGCCCCGGATATAAAGCCGTTTTGCCGCTTCTTTGATCTCCTGCGAGTAACGTTCCGCCATGTAGTCCCTATTATTGTGTGTCACTCACATTCTAGGTGGTTTTTTAAGGCAAAATTACCGGCCTTGTTAATCAAAATTCCTATATTTAACAATTAGGTATAAGCAGGAATTAATGTAATTGTTTTGACCCGAAAAACGGGTAATCTGACCCCTACTTTTTAGGTGTTTACCAGCAACGGGTGTATGAATGGCAGACAGAGTATTAAGGACAGATTGGAAACGCATTGGCCGCAGCGGGCCAACGGTAGACGGACGTGTCATCAGTCCGCAAGATATTGATGACATGGCAGCGACCTATAACAAGGAACTGTTCACAGCAATGATATGGCCAGAGCATCAGCGCTGGTTCAACATGGGCACAGTTGAAGCGCTGCGCTCGGCACCTAATGAAGAAGGCGGTCGAGACCTGTTCGCTATTATCTCCCCCAATCAATACTACCTATCCGCCAATGCGGCCGGTCAAAAGCTGTTTACCAGCATGGAAATTCGCCCCAACTTCAGAAAATCAAGCAAAGCCTATCTGGAAGGCTTGGGCGCAACTGACGACCCAGCCAGCGCGGCTACTAGCGAAATACGCTTCTCCAAAAATGCCGACCAAGGCGGAATTTTGCTAGCCAAGACCATAGAAACGACCGATCAAACTTTCGAAGATCCAGCCCCAACCAACCTGCTGGACCAAATTAAAGCCCTTTTCAAAAACCACTCCAACGAGGATGAAGACATGGCAGATAAAGCCGCATTAGAGAAACTAAGCACGGAAATGGCGGCGCTCAAGGAACAGTTCGCCAAATTAACGCCTCCCGCTGACGACAAAAAGCCGGAAGACAACAAAGATGATCTAGCAACCCAATTCGCAGCGCTGAAACAAAGTCACGACGAGCTTGTTGAAAAGTTCAACGCATTAAACAAGCCGACTGATGAAAAACCTGATGCGGATGCGCTGAAAACGTTACAGCAACAATTCAGTACATTGGAAACCAAACTCAACGATGCCTTAAAAGAACAACCGGGCACCAATGCGGGGCAGCATTTTAGCGCCAACGACACCGTGCTAACCGATTGCTAACTATTAATTATTAACTGGCTACACATAAAGGACTAAAAATGAGACCTGAAACCCGCAAAAAATTTGATGCGTATGAAGCGCGTATCGCCGAGCTTAATAATGTATCGGACGTCAGCAAAAAGTTCACCGTCGACCCATCGGTACAGCAAACATTAGAAACCAAGATGCAAGAAAGCTCCGAGTTTCTATCCAAAATTAACGTCGTCCCCGTATCGGAGCAGGAAGGCGAAAAACTAGGCCTGAATATTTCCAGCCCTATTGCCAGCACGACTGATACCGACTCCGCAGACCGGACACCAACCGACCCGTCATCGCTTGATAAAGATGGTTACCGTTGCACGCAAACCAATTCTGATACTCTGCTGAAATATGCCAAACTCGATATGTGGGCAAAGTTCCCTAATTTTCAGGCTCTTGTTCGCGATGCCATCTTAAAGCGCCAAGCGCTCGATCGGATCATGATCGGATTCAACGGCACAAGCCGTGCCGCAACCAGTAATAAAACCACTAATCCGTTGCTTCAAGATGTCAACGTTGGCTGGCTGCAAAAGTACCGTACTAATGCACCGACACGGGTGATGGATGAAGGTGCTAATACCGGCGTTATTCGGGTCGGCACTGCCGCTGGAAAAGACTACGCCAATTTAGATGCGCTTGTATTCGACGCCGTTAATGAGCTTATCGATGCATGGCACCAAGAATCGACCGATTTGGTTGTTATTTGCGGACGCGCATTGTTAGCGGATAAATATTTCCCGCTCATCAACAAAGACAATGCGGCTACCGAGCAAATTGCGACCGACATCATCGTCAGCCAAAAGCGCATCGGAGCATTGCCTGCTGCCAGGGTTCCGTCTTTTCCGGCTAATTCAATGTTTATCACCACGTTCGATAACCTGAGCATTTATTGGCAAGAAAACACTCGCCGACGGACTATTGTCGATAACGCAAAACGCGACCAAATCGAAAACTATGAATCCAGCAACGATGCTTATGTGGTTGAAGACTACGGCGCAGGCTGCTTAATCGAAAACATTACTTACACCTGGGCATAAACATGACTAGTCCAGCAAGAAGACATTTGGAGCGCAAGGCCGTCGTCGCTATGGGTGTTGATAATGCGTCAGGCCTAGATAAGACGGTAGTTGTAAAGCCGAAGAACAGAGCGAGTGCCGGATCAAAACAGTCCGGCAAACTGGCACATTACCAGGCCGCCATGTCGGCAGATCTAGCTAAATTATCGACATTGGACGACATCGACGCTAAAGCCTCAGCCAAACGACAAATGCTGGATACCTACTGGTCATTTGTCAACGACTACGTCGACAGCTGCGCCAAGTATGCGAACGATATTGCCGTCAGGGTCTGCATCTGGTTGTTCGATATGAAAGACATCGAGCGCGCGCTGGATCTGGCGTTTTACCTGATCGCCCAAGGCTGCCAGGTCATGCCGCCGAAGTTCGACCGCGATCTTCCGACCTTTGTTTGCGATGCGGTGTACGACTGGGCTAATGAGCTGCTGAAAAACGACCCGCCGGAATCGGCGAGCCCGTATTTGGATACTCTGGTTGCGCATATCGATAACGACCATTGGTCATTGTCTCCGCCAGTGCAGTCGAAGATGTACACGATCCTGGCCAAACACAAAAACCGCGAAGGCGACTTTTTGAACTGTGTCGCGCTGTGCGAAAAGGCCGAAGCGGTCAATCCGGTCGGTGCCGGCGTGAAAACGCTGAAAACACAGGCTCAAGCCAAGATTAAGCTGGCGCCGGAGCAACCGGAGCAACCGGAGCAATCAGAGCAATCTGATCAATCCGAGCAACCGGAACAACCGGAACAAACAGAACAAACAGAACAAACGGATAAGACCGAATAAGTTCTGAATAACCATCTCCTCAAAGCCCTGGCTGGCAACCACCCGCGCGGCACATGCTCTCTTGCTGTCAGCGCCGGTTGTTTGTCCAGGCACTAATTTCACTGGAGCCAATAATGAAGAAAAAAATATTTTTAATGGCTGGACTGGCGTTAGCTATGTCCGTTTCCTTATCAGGATGCGCCGAGCCGGAAGAACTTAAAGACGGCTATCAATTAGGCGATATGTCGCACTTGGCCGTCCGAGAACAGGCCGAAGTCAGGCAAGCGGTCAAAGATTACTGCGATAAGCACCGTGATTCAGCCATTAGATATGCGGCTCTCAACATTATTCGATTGAAGTTCCCGTTCATTCCTGAAAACGGGATCTGCGGCACTCCAACCGATCCGCCGCAGTTACCGTTGGCTCAAGAAAACGGAGCCGGCGGCTAATGAGCCTAACCGGTAAATCCGCACTGACCACGGCGGCAGCTATCGCTAACGATGGATTTTGGCCGCAGCTTCTGATCGGCGATTTGATGGACAAATACCGCATTCCATCCGAATACGCCGATAAGGTCATTAAAACCGGCCTGGTGCTGGCGATGGTGCGAGTTAACGACAAGCTGAAACCGGTAAAAACAACTATTAAGGCGCTTGGACATAACACATTAGCAGCGTATATCGCCGCCAATCCAGGTAACCAGATTGACGGAATTGATGTGCTGTTGACTGAATATGAAAACGCGGTGTTTGCCAGAGCAAAGGCTGGACTGCTGATGCAGTTCGCTAGTGTCAACCGCAAGCCGCAAGCCGAGAACCTGGCCAAAGAAAGCGATGAGATGGAAACCTATTGGCTGGATCAAAGCCAGTCCTCTATCGCTGAACTTTTAAAACGGTTCTTGCCTGCTGAATCAGTGAGGAGCAAGGCCAACACCAAGGTAGCGCTGTTATAAAACAAACGGCCACATTATTCGTTTAGTAGAGGCTTCAATGATTAAAAACCTAACGGTTCAACAAATAACGGATGCGCTCTCTCAGGCAGGGATGCCACCCCTATTCAAAGGCGAGCTTAACCTCACCTTGATCGGCATACGCTCACAAAACACCGATGCCAACAGCTTTAACGACCTGCTGTGCGTATTGCACGAGGACGGCGCCGGAAAAATGCAGATTTTGACCTACCCGATCACCACCGATCCGGGCCGGTATTACCGCGAGCACCCGATCAACGCGGAAGGCACCGCCATTTTAAAGCCCGGGCATTATAAAAAGTGCTGGCAGATCGGTTTGCATCAAGGCAAGTACACGGCGCTAGTGCAACGCGGACCGATGACTGTTTACCGCGACCGCAATAAGGACGAGCACCTCGACATGGCGCATGAAGAGACCGGTTATTTCGGCATCAACCTGCACCGGGCCGGCGCCAATATGCACACCGTGATCACTGACAAAGTGTCCGCCGGCTGTCAGGTGTTCGCCAACAGCGAGGATTTTGATGCCGTGATGGCGCTGGCGCACAAAGCGGCGGCCAAATACGGCAATCGGTTCAGCTACACATTATTGGACGAGGCGGATTTATGCCTGGCAACTACAGCAGCAGCTGCCCAAGCTTAATTAGCAGCTACGGGTATAAAGCCCTGCTGCCGGACGAAAAAGCGCAAATCTGCAATGGCGCAGGCGCCGCCGGCAAGTGGATCAGCTCGATCATCCCTAACACGATGTACGGGCTGGACTGCACCGAAGCGTTCAACATCCATGATTACGATTATGAGGTTGGCGTAAGCCAGGCTGATAAGGAAAGAGCAGACCGCAACCTGCTGCTGAACCTACTGACGCTGATTAACAGA
>Ga0208628_1000333_pt1 | contig 25449 bp, 18 predicted proteins | sample LakWasMet16_LOW5_2_FD_183864 | JGI IMG/M metagenome (GOLD analysis project Ga0208628, IMG submission 183864) | Freshwater sediment methanotrophic microbial communities from Lake Washington under simulated oxygen tension - Sediment Metagenome... | ecosystem: Environmental > Aquatic > Freshwater >... | reverse complement strand
AGCAATGATGAGTTGATTTTAGAGTTTAAAAATGCTGTGCCTAAAAACGCTCAATTTCTTTTATTTGATTTGTCTGGGAAATTATTATTTGAAACATTAATTGAACAATCAAGCACAAAAATCAATACTACTAATTTAGCTGACGGAATTTATTTTGCAAAAATTGAATCTCCCTATAAAACAGAGAATTTTAAAATCATTATTCGAAACGATAAATAAAATCTGTTTAATTATTTAATCAAAATCACATGAAAAAATCTGTTTTACTTATATGTTTTGTCATTTCTCTTTTTCAAACAAACGCTCAATGTTTTCAAATACAAAGTATTTTGGTAGATGCTTGTGCTGGTTCACAAGAAGGTCAAAATGAAATGGTAACTTTTCAAGTTGGGAGCACAGCATTAAATACAGCTAATCTTTCAGTTAATTGGCCAAATAATAGTTGGTTAGGTTTAACTAAAAATGCAGGTACGGCTTCAGATGTAGTTACAGTTAATGCTACTATAAACGGATGTGGACTTTTAAAAGAACCAGTGTCTGGGATATTGCCTGCAAACTCAAAAGTATTATTAGTTACAAGTACAGCATGGTCGCCCTTAGCACAAAGCTTTGTTAATTTAAATGATACCCTTTATATTATTTTTCAAACGGCTGGCAACACAGCAGGTCATTTTGCAAACTACCAAGCAGGCGGAGGATTAAGAACATTAACCATGACTTTTTCGTCGCCAGTAAGTTGTACTGATGCTGTGACGTATGATAGAGCTTTATTAATAAATCAAGCTGGTAATGTTGGATCGCAGGATGGTGGAGCTGTTGAATTTTCTGCTACAGGGACTCCATCTTATGTAAATTATGGCTGTCAGGCTCCTTTTATTCCTCTTTCTGTTGATGCTGGAATTAATAAAACAGTATGTATTAATTCATCTCAAAGTTTCACGGCTACAGCTTCTGGAACTTATAATTCTGTTAATTGGAGTTTGGGAACTGGAGCTACAGGAACATTCTCTCCAAATAATTCATTAACTACAACTTATACTCCTGGAGCTAGTGAATCAGGAACCGTGAAGTTATATTGCACTATTATTAAAACTTGTGGAACGCAAACTACAACAGTAAGAGATAGTGTGAATCTAATAGTGACTCCATTGCCTACCGTATCTATTTTGCCAAATAATGTATCTATTTGCCCAGGACAATCTGCAACAGTTCAAGCAAGTGCAAATACAGCGGTTACTTATTCATGGAGTTCAGGAGCAACAACTAGTTCTGTTTCCTTAAACACAGCAGGAGTTTATACTGTTAACGCTACAAATTCATGTGGAAGTTCATCGGCAACAGTTAATGTTACTATCTCTTCTGCTCCAACATTATCTATTGTTTCTTCCGCTATCACTCTTTGTCCTAGCGGACAAACAGCGACTCTCTCTCTTTCTGGAAGTTCTGGAACTTATTCTTGGAGCACAGGTGTTAATACATCAACAACTCTTATTAATTCACCTGGTGTTTATTCTGCCACGGTTACAACTGCAGGTTGTGGTAACGCAGTAGCTAATATTTCTTTAGGTTCGGCGCCATTACCAAGTGTTTCAATTAGCGCTCCATCAACAACTTCATTATGCGCAGGAGGAAGTGTCATTTTAACTGCAAGTTCAAACGAAGGGAATTATTTATGGTCAAACGGTGCCACTACAAATACAGTAAGTGCTAGCTCTGCATCTATTTCGGTTACAAGCACTAATGCTTGTGGAAGCGCACAAGCTACTCAAACATTAAACATTATTCCTTTGCCAACTGTTACAATTACACCCGCGTCAAATATTCTTTGTCCTGGAACTAATGCTACACTTACTGCTACCAGTAATGTAAGTGATTATTTGTGGAGTACTGGAGATGTAACGAATGTAATTTTGGTAAATACAACGGGTGTAAAAACAGTTACTGTTACAAATGTTTGTGGAACAGCTACAGCCTCTGCTAATATTATTAGTATTAGTTTTCCGCCTTTAGTTCTAACTTCATCAAGTAATACAATATGCCCTAATGAAACAGCAACCTTAACTGTTACGGGAGGTGTTCCTTTAACTACAGGAAGCCCTATTTTATATTCTTGGTCAAATAGTACTTCCACTAATTCTGTCGTTACAACAACAGGAGGTGTCGTTACCGTTTCAAATACAAATGTTTGTGGTGTAAATACTCAAACAATAAATGTAGCAGTTGTAAATTTAAATGCGAGTATTAGCGCTTCTCCTTCAAGTGGAGTAGGACCATTAGTTGTTAATTTTACCAATAATAGTGCCGGTGCAAATACATATAGCTGGAACTTGGGAAATGGAAATACTGCTACAACTCAAACTGTATCTAATCAAATGTATATAAATGTGGGAACGTATACAGTATATTTAACGGTCTCTAACGGTTCTTGTTTTGATACTGATTCTCTAGTTATTACGGTTTTAGAGCAGCAGCCATATTTAATTATTCCAAATGTATTCACTCCAAATAATGATAGTGTGAATGATGTTTTTAAAATAAAAGGATTTAATATTATTGATTTTAATTGTTCTATTTTTAATAGATGGGGATTACAATTATTTTCGTGGAGTGATATTAATAAAGGTTGGGACGGAAAGTCTGACGGAAAAGAATCGACAGATGGAACTTATTTTTATATGATTAATGCAAAAGATATTGATAATAAGGAAATAAGAAAACAAGGTGCTTTTCAATTATTTAAATAAAGGCAATTTTATTTCATTACCACATCTAAAATTATTTTTCGGACAAGTTTTATAACCATGTAAACCACAAGGTTTGCAATACAAGTCTCTCACTTCAATTACCTGCGAGTTGTATGATAAAGGATAAAATCCATAAGTGGGAACTGTAGAACAAAAGAAGGCTGTAGTTGGCGAATTGCCAGCCGATGCTAAATGTAAAGGTCCACTATCATTTACATAATTCATTTTAGCATGTTTCATTAGTTCGCACGATTCTAATAAAGATAATTCGCCGGCTAAGATTTGAATAGATGTGTGTGTGCTTTTATTTTTAATCTCCTCGCATAATGTTTTATCTGAAGGACCTCCTAAAAGATAAATAATGACTTCTTTAGGAATTGTATTACATAATTCAATCCATTTATCCTTTGGTAATTGTTTTGTAAACCAAACAGAAGAAGGAGCCATGCAAACAAATGCTTGTGAAACGTATTGCTCAATTTTAGAAAATTGTTTAAACGTTGGATATAATTTTGGTTTAGAAACTGTTTTATCAGTAATAGATTCTATTAAATCATTATATCTATCTATCTCATGTCTTCTATCACCAATTTTATGTTTGGATTTATTATCAAATAAAAATGAGAAAGGATTTTTATCGTAACCAGAAGTATATCGGGCTTTTGAGAATGCGGTTAAAAAACCAGAGCTAGCAAAACGATGTAAATTAATAACAGTGTCAAATTTTTGTTGTCTGATGACTTTTAGTAATTGAAATAAACTTTTGTATTTACCGTCTTGCTTATTCCAAACTAATGTTTGTGATAAAAAAGGATGCTCTTTATACAAGGATTCATTTCCTTTACGAACTAAAATAGAAATTTTAGCCTCTGGAAAAAAAGTATGCAATTTTTCTAATACGGATGATGCTAAAATAGCATCACCAATAAAAGCAGTTTGAATAACGAGTATGTTTTTATGAGTCAAATTTTATACAGCTACATTATGTTCTCTCAATGCATCGTTTAACGATGTTTTTAAATCAGTACTTGCTTTTCGTTTACCAATAATTAAAGCACAAGGTACTTGATATTCTCCAGCAGGGAATTGTTTGGTGTAAGAACCAGGAATAACAACACTTCTCTCAGGAACATAACCTTTAGTTTCTATTGGCGCAGTTCCAGTAACATCAATAATTTTAGTGGACATGGTTAAACATACGTTAGCGCCTAGCACAGCCTCTTTCCCTATATGAACGCCTTCAACCACAATGCAGCGAGAACCAATAAAACAATTATCTTCAATAATAACTGGAGCTGCTTGAACTGGCTCTAAAACACCACCAATTCCAACACCACCGCTTAAGTGAACGTGTTTCCCAATTTGAGCACAACTACCAACGGTAGCCCATGTGTCAACCATGGTTCCTTCATCTACATACGCCCCTATATTTACGAAACTAGGCATCATAATTACTCCTTTAGAAATATAACTACCATAACGAGCAATAGAACCAGGAACTGTTCTTACTCCAGCTTCTGCAAAATTGCTTTTTAATTTCATTTTGTCGTGATATTCAAAGGGCTTTAATTCCATAGTTTCCATTTGTTGAATTGGGAAATAAAGAATTACCGCTTTTTTAATCCAATCATTTACCTGCCAAGTTCCATCAGCTTTTGGCTCTGCTACTCTGATTTTACCCTTATCTAAGTCTTCTATAATTTGGCGTATAGCCTGTTGATTTGAAGCTTCTTTTAGTAATTCTCGGTTGTCCCAGATGGACTCAATAATAGATTGCATAAAAAATCGTTTAAAATTGTTTGCAATTTAACTAAAATAAGTATATTTGCACTCCAATTTTTTGGATTGGTTGTGTAGCTCAACTGGATAGAGCATCTCACTACGGATGAGAAGGTTTGGGGTTCGAATCCCTACACGATCACAAGTAAAACCCTTTGAAATACCAGAGGGTTTTATTTTTAATATTTGGTGAGAGTATCCGCCAGCAGGCGGAATCGGATTCATATCCGCTGGCTAGCGGACAGGAGTTCAAAGTTCTTTAAAATAAAAAATATTTGGTGAGGTAGCTCAGTTGGTTAGAGCATCGGATTCATAACCCGAAGGTCACGAGTTCAAATCTCGTTCTCACTACAAAGCCTGTTCTTTTAATAAGGACGGGCTTTTTTATTGAGATATGTTTACAGTATATGTTCTATATTCAGAAAAGCACAATAAAATTTATATTGGATATACTTCCAATATAGAGCAACGTTTATTATCGCATAATGAGTTAGAGACAAAGGGATACACTTTGAAATATAGACCTTGGAACTTAATTTATACTGAAGTTTTTTCTGAAAAATTAGAAGCTATGAAAAGAGAAAAGCAATTGAAATCGGCCAAGGGAAGGGAATTTATTTGGAATTTGGTTGGTTAGAGCATCGGATTCATATCCGCCGGCTGGCGGACACGAGTTCATCCGCCAGCCGGCGGACTCACTACAAAGCCCTGAAGCAATTTGGGGCTTTTTTGTTAAATTCATTTCAAATGAATTTGTACTTTTGATTAAATTTAATTGTATGACCACAGAGGTGAATTTGGAAAAAACAGAGGAGGTTGAGTTAATTGTACTGTTATCTAAACAATTACAAAACAATGGGATTCCTGCTCATCGAATGGAGGAAACCTTCGCAACGCTATGTAAAGTCTTAAATTTAGAAGGTGATATATTTTCTTCTCCTAATGGTTTAATGGTTAATGTTGGAGTAAAAGGCAATCCAAAAACTTTATTTATTAAAGCCCCCTATGGCGACTTAAATTTTGAGAAGCTTCATAAAATTGATAAGGTTTACGAAGATATTATAAGTCAAAACATATCAACATCAAATGCAATTAAGCAACTTTTTTTGATAGAAAATTCACCTAAACGTTATCATTCTTTGATTGAAATTTTGTTTTTTGGTATTTCTACAGGAAGCGCCGCAAGGTTGTTTGGTGGAGGTTATGCGGAAATACTTGTTTCTTTTATAATCGGTTGTTTCATTGGTTTTTTAATTGATTTATCAGATAAATTTCCTAAAGTAGGAAGAATGTTAATTGTTATTTCTGCCATTTTTGCTAGTGCATTTGCAAAGGTATCTGTCATGTATCTAGGGAGTTACTCTGTAGATATAGCTAGTATTACAGGGCTTATTATCCTCCTTCCTGGTTTTTCTTTAACGGTATCTATCATTGAATTAGTAAACGGGCATGCTTTAGCAGGAACAGCAAGATTTTCAAACACAATGATTACTTTATTGATGATAGGATTGGGAATAGGAGTTGGAAGTCAAATAGATAAAATAATTCAAATTAGCCCATCGCTAGTCGCTTTACCTTCAATACCAGAATGGACTATTTATATTGCACTTTTAACGGTTCCGTTGGGATTTGTGGTGCTTTTTAAAGCATTACCAAAGGATTTTGTATGGATATTGCTAGCTTGTCTATGTTCATACTATACCTTAAAATTAAGTTCTGGTTTTGGAAGTGCACCATTGTCCATCTTTCTAGCTTCTTTGGTATTGGGATTAGCAAGTAATGTTTTTGGAATGTTAACCAATAAGCCAATTACTATTATGTTGGTTCCAGGAATTATTCTATTAGTTCCTGGATCATTAGGCTTTCAGAGTATTTCAAATTTATTGGATAATGAAACACTTCGCGGCGTTGAAACAGCTTTTTCTATGACTATTACAGCAGTATCTTTGGTGGCAGGATTGATTTTAAGTAATATTGTTCTTACTCCAAAAAAGAGTTTTTAAAACTTAGTTCCCTTTAAAAAAGGGGGGCTAGCACTCTATATCTGTTTCGTTTAGTTTTTTTATGTTTAAGGCAGATTTTTGTAGTATTAATTCTATGTCATTTTTCAAGCATATATACTTAAATATAAGGACTTCAAAAGAGTTTCAAGTATTAATAGTGAGGGTTAGCCTTTTATTATTAACCCCTTTTTTCTTGTTTTTATTTTTTTTATTTTTTGTGAACTAAGAATATCAATAACCCAATTTTTAATGCCATTTTATATTTCATGATTATAGTCATGAGATGTATAGGATTTATTTTTAAAATAACTTAAAAATAATGCAAATTAAATTTGTTTAAATCAATACACTGCATAAATTTACAAGGTATTTAAAACGATTATAAAAATGGATAGATTAAAAGATAAGTTCCGCGAGAAAGCAGTGCCTTTAGCGGCAGAGATTAAAGATATTATCAAAAATCATGGCGATTTAAAATTAGGAGAAATTACTGTAGCTCAAGTTTACCAAGGAATGAAAGGTATGATTGGGATGGTTACAGAAACATCTAAGTTAGACCCAGAAGAAGGAATTCGTTTTAGAGGGTACTCAATACCTGAGTTACGCAAGCATTTACCAAAAGCTCCAGGAGGCACAGAGCCATTGCCTGAAGGTATATTTTATTTAATGTTAGTTGGCGAGTTGCCAACTCAAGAAGACGTTAGTTTTATTACTGGCGAATGGCAAAAACGTAGTAATGTCCCAAAACATGTGTTTGATGTAATTGAGAAATTACCAACGGATACTCATCCAATGACTCAGTTTGTAATTGGTATTATGGCTATGCAAACAGAAAGTTTATTTGCAAAAGCGTATGCTAAAGGGATCAATAAAAAAGATTATTGGGATTATGTGTACGAAGATTCAATGAATCTAATTGCACGTTTACCTAGAATTGCAGCATACATCTACCGTCGTAAATACAAAGGTGGTGTTCATATTGAACCAGATCATAAATTAGATTGGGCAGCAAATTTTGCTCACATGTTAGGTTACGAAGATTTTGACATGAAACGTTTAATGCGTTTATATTTAACGATTCACGTAGATCATGAAGGCGGAAACGTATCTGCTCACGCAACGCACTTAGTAGGTTCTGCATTATCTGACCCATATTTAGCTTTTGCAGCTGGTATGAATGGTTTAGCTGGTCCTTTACATGGTTTAGCAAATCAAGAAGTATTAAGCTGGATTATGGAGTTGAAAGAAAATTTAGGAGGAGGATTACCTACTAAAGAACAAATTGCTGAATACATTAAAAAAACGTTAGCTGAAGGAAAAGTAGTACCAGGATACGGACATGCTGTATTACGTAAAACAGATCCTCGTTTCACAGCTCAACAAGATTTCTACAAAACTTATATCAAGCACGATAATATTTGTGAAATAGTTCAAATGGTATACGAAGTAGCGCCTCCAATTTTGGAATCAACAGGCAAAATTAAAAACCCTTGGCCAAATGTAGACGCGCACTCAGGAGCTTTATTAGTTCATTACGGAATGCATGAGTATGATTTCTACACGGTATTATTTGGAGTTTCTCGTGCATTAGGAGTATTAGCTAGTTTAGTGTGGGATAGAGCAACTGGTTCTGCAATCGAAAGACCAAACTCAACCACTACTGAAAATATCAAAGCAAAAATTAAAGCAGCTCAAGAAGCAAAAGCTTAATTTGATTTTATAATATATTAAAGCCCATCGTCTTCTGACGGATGGGCTTTTTTTATTTTCTGAAATTGAGGGGGTACCCCTCTATTTTTTACTTTTTTGATAAACTAACTTTACACTATCAAATTTAAACTCAATAAAAAATGAAAAAAGTATTATTATTATTAGGGGGAGCGTAGTTTCTTTAACGTTTAGTATTCTTTTATCAAGGATGATATTTAGTAATGCTCTCTATTTATTCTTTGGATTGCTGGTCATTAATAAGTGACTAGATAATAATCTTTTCGTTTCGATAATATTTTTATATCTTTAATGATATCGATTTTAATCGTGTCATTTTTCTATGTTAAAACGTGTTTTATTTTTTATCCTTATTTGTTTTGGATTAATTATTATTATTCCAAAGGAGTCTGCACAATCCTGGGGCTTTTATGGTCATAAAAGAATTAATCGAATGGCGGTGTTTACCTTGCCTCCCGAAATGGTTTCGTTTTACAAAAAACATATTGAGTTTGTTACAAACCATGCGGTTGATCCAGACAAACGTCGCTATGGAGTAGAAGGGGAGGCTCCAAGACATTACATTGATATTGATCATTATGGAGCACATGCTTTTGATAGTGTGCCAAAGTTTTGGAAAGCTGCTATAGTAAAATACACCGAAGATACTTTAATGGCTTATGGAATTGTACCTTGGCAAATAGAAAAACATTATTATAAATTATTGAATGCTTTTAAAGATGAGAACTTAGATAGAATATTAAGTTACAGTGCAGATTTGGGACATTATATTGCTGATGCGCATGTGCCACTTCATACAACTGAAAATTATAATGGACAACTAACGGGTCAAAGAGGTATTCATGGTTTTTGGGAAAGTAGAATCCCCGAATTAAAGGCCGAAGATTATGATTATTTTGTTGGTAGAGCCAAGTATGTTGATTCGCCTCTAAAGTCAGCATGGAAAGTAGTTTATGACAGTCATATGGCGGTTGATAGTGTTTTGAAATTTGAAGCCATGTTAAATAAAGATTTTCCAACGGATAGAAAATATGCTTTTGAAAATAGAGGAAATGTGATGATGAAAACCTATTCGGTTGAATACACCAATCGTTATGATTTAATGATTAAAGGGCAAGTTGAGCGAAGAATGCGTGAGAGTATTACGATGGTGGGTAGTTTGTGGTACACTGCTTGGGTAAATGCAGGCAAACCTAATTTAGATAAGCTTGGAGAGAAAGATATTAGCGATTCTTTAAAAATTGCCATGCAAAAAGAAGAAGAATTATATCTACAGCAAAAAATAAAAAATGCTAAAGGACATGAAGATTAGTTAGATACTGAAGTTTTATTTAATCTACTATGTCTCATATTGTATTCCATTTTTACAATTAGTTTTATTAATATTTCCTTTTGAAGAGTTTCGAGTTCTTCTAATGTTTTTTCATTCAGATGTGAGAAACTAAAAATCTCCGAATATTTAATAATTCGTTTAATGATTTTTTTTCGTTTTATCTCAAAATCTCCACACATTTTTTTTATTACAAAGTAATTGTAGAAAAAACTACTAAACATCTTCTTTTTAGAGAGTATAATTCATATGTAAGTTTTTTTAGATTTTTGTCACTGTTTTTAGTTTTAAAAAAAAGCCCATTCAATTGGTAATGAATGGGCTTTTTATATTTACTAGATATGCTAATTATTTTTTCTTTCCTAACATCGTAAATTCATTCACAATGATGTTTGTTACATAGCGTTTCACACCATCCTTATCAGTATAATTGTTGTTTTGTAATTTGCCATCAATGGCAACTTCTGCACCTTTTTCTAAATATTGTTCAGCAAAAGCAGCTTGACTTCCCCAGGCAGTTACATTATGCCAAGTGGTTTCGGTTACTTTTTCTCCTTTTTGATTTTTAAAGGTTTCGTTAGTGGCAATCACTAATTTTGCCATTTTTTTACCTCCTTCTAAATTTTTTACTTCTGGAGCTGTTCCTAAATTACCAATTAACTGTACGCGGTTTCTTAATGTGTTCATGATTTTTCTTTTTTAAATTATTATACTTTCTACAAATTAAATTTTTGCCGTGTTTTGATTTTGAAGCGCTTCATCATTTTCGACGACACAAAGGTAATAGCAACACAAAAAAAGATTCGGTTAATAGTCGTTTAGATTCGTATACAGTTGTTTGTAATCGTTTGTAGACGAATAATATTTACCTGAAAAAGCCCTGAAATATTTGACTTCAGGGCTTTTATTTAATTTTTAATTACTTTTTGAGTAAACGTCTTACCACTATTTTCATTGGTGATTTTTAGTAGATATACACCATTTTTGAATTCTTGTAACGATAAGTTAAACGAATTAAAACCTGTTTCTACATTTTTGGTTTCTTTAAATAATGATTCTCCAGTGAAACTAACTACTTCGATTGTGATATCAGCCTTTGATTTAGAGATGTAATCATAATAGACAAGTCCATTAGTTGGATTAGGTCTAATATTAGTAATCTGTTCTCTATCTTTTGATAAATCAATACTTATCGCATTTGAATAATTAAATGTTTGATCAAAATTCACTTGTTTTAATCTATAGTATGATAATCCATCAATAGGTTTTTTATCTGTATAGTTATAATATGTTTTTGAAGTACTGTTACCTGCGCCATCTTTAATAGCAAGGGTTTTCCACGTGTCTCCTATCAGAGTTTGTATTTCAAAGTAATCATTATTGGTTTCTGTTTCTGTTTCCCATTGTAAGAATACTTCATTAAATTCGTTAAGAGTTCCGTTAAAGTATAGCATTCCAACTGGCAGCAAAATAGCGCAGTTAGTTGTTGCCGATGCTCCTGATGCTTGATTAAGTGTGATTGATTGAACAACGTTTGCATAATTTGTAACCAAAACCGCATACACTTGTCCAGTTACAGCTGTTGGAATATTCATTTGTTCTGTTGCCGATGCTGAATAGCTACAATCAAGCGGTGATGGATAGGTGCCACAAGATGCTTGAGCAGCAGTTAAATTAGCATACGGTCCCCACAAGGCAAAATCAACATCAGACCCAGCAGTTAAATCAACAGCCATGGTTCCACTAGTAAGTATTTCCAAATAGAACCAAGTTGGATTTGGATAAGTAGATAGACAACCGTAGTTGTTGCCTGCAGGAGCAGATGCTCCGTTAGATTCGGCTGTAAAGTTAATTGCAGAACCTGAGCAAATTGGAGACATTCCACTGCATAATGTATTTACTGGAGGATCTGGTGGCGTTGTTATACAAACACTAAAGGTAGTTGTAGCTCCATAGGTTGTTCCAACTGAATAAACCCTAACATAATATGTATTACCAATAGTTAAACCATTTACTGAACTTGTATTAGGATCACTACAACTAATAGCTGTTCCTAAAGTGCCACAAGTACCACTGTAAACTGAATGATATAAATCTGTAGTTGAACCAGCTACATTGCTTAATGTTATTTGATGATAGGTATCTGTAGCTACAAAGCTATACCAAACATCATCATCGGTATAATTATTACCACAACTATTAGTTTGCGTAGATGCGGTAGCTCCATAAAGAGTACCTCCAGTTAAAGAAGTACATACTGTTCCTGAGTTAATAGTAACGGGATACGCTCCCGTACAATTATCATTAGCAGGCGCTGGAGGAACTGTTGGCGTAGTTACACATACGCTAAAAGTAGATGTTTGGCCACCAGTTGATGTCCAAGAAAAAACTCTTATAAAATAAGTAGACCCAATAGTTAAACCTGTAATTATACTCGTGTTAGGGTCACTACAAATTAACGCAGTTCCTAAACTATTACATGTTCCAGAAAATACACTATGATATAAATCCGTTGTAGAGCCAGCTACATTGTTTAAACTAATTGAATGCGTATTAGCTGATGCCACAAATGAATACCAAACATCATCATCTGCTGTTCCTCCACAGGTATTTGGAACCACAGAAGGATATGCATTGACTAAGGTTCCTCCTGATTGTGATGTACAAGTTGTTCCTGTGTTTACAGTTACAACAGTTGGACTACAGGGATTATCATTTGCTGGACCCGCTGCTGGAGTCGTTACACAAACACTAAATGTTGTGGTACTTCCTGTGCCCGATGTATAAGAAAACACTCGTATAAAATAGGTAGCACCAACAGTTAAACCAGATATGTCACTTGAATTCGGATCACTACAAATTATCGGAGCCCCAAGTGAAGCACAAGTTCCACTATATAAAGAGTGATATAAATCAGTTGGAGAACCAGCAACGTTATTAATAGATATAGAATGTGTGGTTGATGTGGCTACAAATGAATACCAAACATCATCATCAGCCGTACCAGAACATGCATTGGTATAAGAAGAGGCTGTAGCGCCTAATAATGTACCGTTTGCTTGAGATGTACAAGTTGTGCCACCATTTACTGTTATTGTTGTTGGTGTAGCGCAATCATCATTTGCAGGTGGTGGTGGTGGTGGTGTAATACATAAACTAAAAGTAGTATTTTGATTACCTGTTGATGTATAAGTGTAAACCCTCACATAATATGTTTGACCAACAATTAATCCTGTTACAGTTCCATTATTTGGATCACTACAAATAAATGCCGTTCCAATGGCTCCACAGGTTCCTGGATGAACAGAAAAATACATATCGGTTACCGAACCAGCAACATTTGTTAAACTAAAATTTTGAATGGCATTAGTAGCAACAAAGCTATACCAAACGTCATCGTCGGCTGTACCAAAACATGAACCTAAACCAACAGTAGATGATGTTGCTCCTAGCACTGTTCCACCAGTTTGCACAGTACAGGTTGTGCCTGAGTTAACTGCAGCTGGCGTTGCCCCGCATGGATTATCGTTTGATGGAGGTGGTGGAGGTGTGTTTACACATACACTAAAAGTACTTGTTTGACCAGAAGTAGATGTATACGAGAAAATACGAATAAAGTATGTATTACCTATAGTTAAGCTACCAACATTTGTACTTTCTGGATCACTACAAACTAATGGTGAGCCAGGACTACCACATGTACCGCTATAAACAGAGATATATAAATCAGTTGTAGAACCAGCTAAACTGTTTAAAGTGATAGAATGAGATGCGCTGGTAGCAACAAACGAGTACCAAACATCATCATCAGCTGTTCCTCCACAGGCATTTGTAAAAGATGATGCTGTGGCGCCAGCAAGAGTACCTCCTGTTGAGGTACAAGCTGTAGAACTAGAGTTTACAGCTACACTATAAGCACCAGTACAATTATCATTTGCAGGTGGTGGTGGTGGTGATGTTACACAAACACTAAAAGTACTTGTTTGTCCAGATGTACCAGTATAAGTATATACACGTACATAATATGTATTTCCAATAGTTAAACCACTAAGAGCGCTTGTATTTGGGTCGCTACAAACTAAAGCAGCGCTTAAACTACCACATGAACCAGAATAAACAGAATGATACATATCTGTAACCGAACCAGCTACGTTAGTAATATTAACAGAATGTGTTGTATTAGTTGCAATAAAACTGTACCAAACATCATCATCTGCTGTTCCAAAACAAGAGCCCATTGCTATTCCTGAAGCAGTTGCTCCAGCAACTGTTCCTCCAGTTTGTGAGGTGCAAGTTTGCCCAGAGTTGACTGTAACAGTGTAGGCTCCGGCACAATCATCATTAGCAGGAGCTGCGGGAGGGGGAGCTCCTTGAGTTATACAAATACTAAATGTTCCAGTGCCTGAACTATACTCCCAAATTCTAATAAAATAAGTTGTTCCAGCAGTTAATGTTGTAACTATTTGAGACATAGATCCAGTTCCTGAATCATCATCACATAATAATTGGGTAGGATTTGTGCATCCACTTGCTGCTGTAGAAATAGACATTCCTGAATCTGTAATTGAACCAGCAGTTAAATCAATTGTATAGGTTGCAGTTGCAGTTGGAGTAAAACTGTACCATCCGTCGGCTGCATTAGGTGCTGCGCATGAAGGGACACCTCCATTAGCAGCATCGCTTTGGTAAGTTAATGAAGCGGTTGTGCCTGCTGTATTAACACATGTGGCGTTAGCAGTAATAACAACTGCAGTACAAGGAGTATTACCCTGTGCTACTATTTTAGAGGAGATTAATAAAGAGATAAAAACAAGAAATAAACTTACTTGTTTTTTTATTTTAAAATTTAAACCCATTAGAAAGGAAAGATTAGTTATTTATAGCTGATAATATGTTTTTTTTGAATATCATATTTTCTTAAAACCTCAAATAATTCTTGGTCACTAAGCAAATAATTATGTTCTAAAATAAATTCTTTAGTTTGTTCGTTGATATTTATGGATACCACCTTTTCCTTCCATACTATTAACTCATCTTTAAGTTCACCTAAAACATTCATTGATAGGTTTGATGTATTAATAATTAAGATTTTGTTAATTTCTTTTGTGGCAGAAGCATACTCTTGTGAAACTGCAATTTTTGATTCAATAATTTGGGCATTAATTGTTTGAAATACTAAAAAACAAAAGTTAAATAAAAGGATCTTTTTCATGAGTTTTTTATAATTGTTTTACGCAAGGTTAATCAAACATCAAGGTAAGATTAATTTATCGCAAAAAAAATGACAAAGAATGTCATTTTGAGTTAAGAAATTTGCTATTTCATTGTTTTATCGAACAATCGACAGTTTTATTAAGTTCGTCGATTTTTTTGTAAAATAAGATGATAGTAAAATGAGTGAAACCTCATTTTGAATTAGGGAAGCTTGAAAAGAGGGTGAGTTTATGCTAGCAGATATTGTTGAAAAGTTGAAATCAATTTTTAATTACTTTTTGATTGATACATTTTCCATCGTTTAATGTAGTTATCTTCAATATGTATATCCCGTTTTTTAAATAACTCATATCTGTTATTAAATCATTTTTACCTGAATTAATGTGTTGTTCTTCTTTAATCACCGAATCACCCATAAAATCAATCAGCTCTATAATTGCATTACCAGATTGAAATGAGAATAAATTGAAATAGATATTTTCATTTGTTGGATTAGGATGTACATCACTGATGTAAGTTTCAATATTCTCAGAAGATTCGACACTAATCATATTGGAGTATTTAAAATCACCAGAAAAATCTGTTTGTTTTAATCTGTAGTAATTAATTTCATTACTCACAAAAGCATAATCTTCATATTCATAGTGTTTATAGCTTAAAGAATTGCCAGCGCCATTTATTTTTGTTAAGGCTTTCCAATTTATTCCGTCAATTGATCTTTCTACAGTAAAATAATCGTTATTGCTTTCAGAAGCTGTCGTCCATTTAATTAAATTAAATCCGTTGTTGTTACTACCCGAAAATGATAGCAGCTCTATAGGTAAAGTAGTACAACCTAAAGATGCACCACCACTTAATTGCCAGCTAATATTAAATGGCGTGCTTGTTGTATTCCAATTATCTAAAAATAAAATGTATTTCTGTCCAGCAATTACATTTATAGGAGCAACCCATCCATTTCCTCCACTTCCTTCTTCAGTATCTACAGCTCCATTTCCTAGTCCTGTTTGTCCGCCAGCAGAATTACCAGGAGCAGCAGCAGAGCAACGTAATGGAAGACCAGTTGGAGGACAAGAAATAGTTGCGTAAGGTCCCCAAATGGCCCAATCGTAATCAGAGGTGGCTGTGTTTGGAGCAATCGTCATTCCAATAGTACCACTTACAGAAGGCGAGAAAAAATACCAAGTGGATTGATGTTCAGCAGAGCCATCATTTGTATTACCATAGTCATTTAAACACCCTAAATTTCCTAAACCTTGATTAGCATCATTAAAATTACCACTTCCTAAACTATTACCAGGAATGGCTCCGTTGCCACAAATAGTTTCAGCTCCGTAGCAATCTTGTTGAACAGCAACTGATGGAGGGGCTATACACGCAGCGCAAGATATATTTGCAGCCCAACCAGAAGAGGTTGTAGCTCCATCTGATGAAAATTTAAATGTTAAGCAACCGGAGGTATTGACGCTAGTGGCAGTTATGGTACCGGGAGAAGACGCTGTAAAAGAAGAGCCTAAAATCATGGGAGCTGATATCGAATTACCATCATATACGCTTAGATAATCAAAATGATCTTCTAAATCAAAAGATGTAAAGGCTGCTTTCATACACTGACCAGCAGTGGATGGACAAAAAACGGTAGTTTTTGTTTCATTGTTAGAGTAATTTGATCCGGAGCCCCCACTATCATAAAAAGTAGCACTACAAACAGTATAATTGCCAGTTGTGCCATTAATAACTGGCGGAGGGGCAGCGACACATGAAATTGTGGCTACCCAACCAGAGTAGACAGTTGATCCATCTGAACGAAATCTAAAGGTTAAACAGCCAGAACTATTACTTCCACTGGCGCTAATAGTCCCAGGAGAAGATGCTCCTGCATAACTGCCAATTTGAGCAGCTGCAGTTGAATTGCCGTCATAAATGGTAAGTCTATCATATGTTGCACTCCAGTTTTCTGTATTAAAAGATGTAAATGCTACTTGAATTACTTGTCCAGCGGTTGATGGACAGAATGTAATAGTATAATCTTCATTATTTGCATAATTACCTGTTCCTCCAGCATCATAAAATGTTCCAGCGCAAGCACTAACAGTTCCTCCTAGACTAATATTATAATTTTGACTATAAAGAGGTTGTATAATAATGATTGCTAAAATAAATACATATGCTTTAATAATTAGTTTCATTTTATGCTTATTTAGTATAATGTATTGGTAATTTATAGGTCAATTCATTAATAGAAAGAAGAGTAAGTTTGAAACCATATTTCCAAAAATCACGCGTATATCGTGAGTTTTTTTGTCTCAAATATTCATATTCTGAAACATCAAAATTTACTAATGAAACAGGAGAGCAATCATTACATTCGCTTTCTTCAAAGATGAAAGAAGATGTATAGTAATAAACGATGCTGTTAAATTTAATAGTATCGGTTTGTTGCAATGATTGTAAATCCTGAATGGAGTAGTGATTTAAAATAACAGGATTTTCAAATGGATTAGAAACTGAAGTCTGTCCATTAATTGTACTGCTCAATAAATAAAAAAAGATAAGTGTAAAAAATTTCATCAAAACATTTGGCTGTTACCCAAAATTAGGAGTTTTTCTGGATTTTTAGCTTTGTTTAATTTTTAACTAGCTGATTATTAGGTTATTTTGAATGTATTTTTTGAAACGTTTATCATGTCATAAAAATATAATTTATGACATAAATTTATATCGTAAAAACTTTAAATCCCTTTTTATAAAGCGAAAAACAGTGATTGTTTTTTATGCGTTGATAATATTTATGAATAAATGAATGTAAGTTTTCTTTTCTTTTATGACTATATAAGAGAATAGTAATCTGATAAAATGAAAAATTTTGGCTAATTAATATTAGAAATAGAAAAAAATTATTAGAAGAAAGCAAAGATTTTATCCTCTTAATTTAGCTCTCATAGTCACCGCTGTGATTACAGATGTAATAACGCCTAAAAATATGTTTTTAAATACAATGCTGGTGCATTCTTTAAAAAGGGTCACCTGTTCGGCTTCTTGTTTAATCAAATTAGGTATTTCAGCTTCAGTAATTTTTAGATTTCCATTTTTAATTTGAGTCTTTGCTAACTCAACGCCGTATGTTTCAATAAAATCAACTTTGTAAGCTTTAAAATCTAATGTGAAAAATATCGCTTGAAAAACCACTAAAATGATGGTACTGAAAATGATAAATTTTAATCCTTCTTTCACAGCATCTTTACCGCCAATATTCCCTTGATAGATATTCTTTTTAGCATATATCATGGCTGCTACACAAAAAGGAACAATCATTAACCATCCAATAATTGTTACTTTATTGATGTGATTAATATAGCCGCCATAAAAAGTAATGCAAGTAGCTAAAATTACTAATGAGCTATAAATAGCAGGAAAAATGTATGTTTTAGTGTTCATGATTATCGATTCATTCCAATTAAAAATTCTTCATTTGAACGAGTTTTGCTTAATTGGTTTAATAAAAACTCCATGGCTTCCACTGGATTCATATCAGATAAATGTTTTCTTAAAACCCATAAACGCTGTAAGGTTTCTTTGTCTAATAATAAATCATCTCTACGAGTTGATGATGAAGATAAATCTACTGCAGGGAAAATACGACGGTTAGCAATTTTTCTATCTAATTGTAATTCCATATTACCAGTTCCTTTAAATTCCTCAAAGATAACCTCGTCCATTTTAGAGCCAGTTTCCGTTAAAGCTGTCGCAATAATAGTTAATGAACCACCGTTTTCGATTTTACGAGCCGCACCAAAGAAACGTTTTGGTTTTTGTAAAGCATTGGCTTCCACACCACCTGATAATACTTTACCACTTGAAGGAGCTACTGTGTTATAAGCACGAGCCATACGCGTAATACTATCTAGTAATATCACTACATCATGACCACATTCTACCATACGTTTTGCTTTTTCTAAAACAATATTGGCGATTTTTACATGTTTTTCTGCAGGCTCATCAAAAGTTGATGATACAACTTCTGCTTTTACACTACGAGCCATATCAGTAACCTCTTCAGGTCGTTCATCAATTAATAAGATAATTAAATAAACTTCGGGATGATTATAAGCAATAGCGTTTGCAATATCTTTTAATAAAACTGTTTTACCAGTTTTTGGTTGCGCCACAATTAAACCACGTTGCCCTTTACCAATAGGTGCAAACATATCAATAATACGTGTACTGTTATTTTGTAATGGATGACCTGTTAATTTTAATTTTTCAGAAGGAAATAAAGGAGTTAAATAATCAAACGGAACTCTATCTCTGATATATGATGGTTCGCGACCATTAATTTCTTCTACCTTAACTAAAGGAAAAAATTTCTCGCCATCTTTTGGAGGACGAATCCCACCACGAACAACATCACCTGTTTTTAATCCAAATAATTTTACTTGAGATTGAGAAACATAAATATCATCTGGAGAACTTAAATAATTGTAATCCGAACTTCTTAAGAAACCATAGCCATCAGGCATCATTTCTAATACCCCTTCGCCAATAGCAATACCATCAAAATTATAGTAAACACGCTCTGGTTTTGGTTGAGGTTTATATTCTTGTTTATTATCACTCATTTCCATTCCATCTGGAGTTTGAGGTTTTTCTTCAGGTTCAATATTAATCGCTAAATCATTATTGACTACAGGTTTTGATTCTGTTGGTTCAATTGAAGGATTATTATTGTTATGATTATGTTGAGGCTTCGGATGATTATGAACAGGCACTTTACGAACAGGCTCTTCTTTTCTCTCAGGCATAGCTTGACGAACTGGACGTTCAGTATGAACTTTCTCAGTGTGAATTTTTTCAGCTACTGGTTTTGCTTCAACTTCTTTTATAATTGGAGCTTCTTCAAATAATGTTTTTTCAACTTTCACTTCTCCTTCAACAGGTTTTTGAATACGAGGCTTTTTTACTTTTGCTTCCGCAGGTTTTTCAACTTTATCAGCATCTTTCTTAGGAAACTGATCCACAAGTTTAGCGGCTAATTCTTGATTAGTTGATTGAACATCAATAATTTTCATCACCATATCTGGTTTTGCTAATCCTTTCACGTCGATGCCAAATTGCTTGCAAATGTCTTTTAGCTGAGGCAAAGCCCTGCTAGTTAAATCTAATACTTCAAACATAGTTATGCTTAATAAGGGGAATGATAATTGAAAAAGAGTTTTATTATTTAAAAGTTTTCTTTGTGATTTCAGAACTACAAGATAATGTAGTGTCTTATTATGATGATACAAGTATAAGCATTAATTTTATATTAAAAAATAAATTTTATATCCAAAATAAGTGACTTTTTTGCCAAAAAAAATACCTTTGTTGCATGAGTAAATTTTTAATAGTTGGTTTAGGGAATATTGGCGATGAGTATGCTCATACTCGCCATAATATTGGCTTTGATGTGCTAGATTATTTGGCTAAAGAAAATGATTTAAAATTTAAATCAGACAGATTAGCAGATATGGTTGAATTTAAATATAAAGGCAAACAACTGGTATTAATAAAGCCTACAACTTATATGAACTTAAGTGGCAAGGCCGTTAATTATTGGATGCAGACCGAAAAAATTCCTGTAGAAAATGTACTAGTAATTGTTGATGAATTAGCATTGCCTTTTGGTAAAATTCGTTTGGGACCAAAGGGAAGTGATGGCGGACATAATGGATTAAAAAACATTCAAGAGATACTAAACACAAATCAATATCCTCGTTTACGTTTTGGTATTAGTAACGAATTTAATAAAGGCAGTCAAGTAAATTATGTGTTAGGGAAGTGGAGTGATGAAGAGAAAAAAACATTGAATGATAGAATAAAAATCGCAACAGATGCCGTGAAAGCTTTTGCTTTTATTGGGTTAGCAAGATGCATGAATGAGTTTAATACAAAATAGTTATCGGTTTCTTGTTTTTGGAGTTGGTAGTTAATTTTCCAACAACTTATGTCAAATAACTAATAACTTTTATATTTCATATCTTGCCAAAGGAGTTACTTCCAATCCACAAAACTCTTCATTTAAAAATTTGTAATAGCCAGTAATTGCAATCATTGCAGCGTTATCTGTGCAATACTCAAATTTAGGAATGTAAGTTTGCCATTGATGTTTTTTGCCTAATAACTCTAATTCATTTCTTAGTCCCGAATTAGCTGATACACCTCCAGCAATTGTAATTTGTTTGATATTAGTTTCTTTACTAACTGCTAATAAATTTTTTAGTAAGTATTTTATTAAATGTGATTGGTAAGAGGCGCAAATATCGTTGAGGTTTTCAGTCACAAAATTTGTATTTAATTTTGTTTGTTCTTGAATAAAATATAAGAAAGCAGTTTTTACCCCGCTAAAACTATAGTTGTTGTTTTTGAGATGAGGCATGGGAAATTTATATTTCGTAGCATCTCCCAATTTGGCGTATTTGTCAACTAATGGTCCGCCAGGGTATGGAAGTCCCAATATTTTAGCTGCTTTATCAAAGGCTTCTCCAACGGCATCATCTTCGGTTTCTGCTAATAATTCAAAATGTAAATAATCACTGATTTTTACAATTTGCGTATGCCCACCACTAACAGTTAAACATAAAAACGGAAAACTAGGTTGTTTAATCTCTAGCTTTTCTTCTTTTATAAAATGTGCTAAAATATGCCCTTGCATATGGTTTACTTCCACTAATGGAATATTTAATGCCATCGATAATGATTTTGCAAAAGATAATCCTACTAATAAACTGCCACTTAATCCTGGCCCTCTAGTTACTGCAATAGCATTGATTTGTGAAAGTTTCATATTTGCTTTTTTAAGAGCAGCGTCAATAACAGGCACAATGTTTTTTTGATGATCTCTACTCGCTAATTCAGGAATAACGCCACCATATTGCTCATGTATTTTTTGGTTAGCAGTTACATTTGATAGCAAAGTGCCATTTTTAAGAATAGCACAAGACGTATCATCGCAGCTAGATTCAATTCCAAGGATAAATATGTCGTTATTGTCTGATGGCATTTATACAATCTTTAAGCCAATATCTTAGGCTATATTAACGTTATATATTTAGGTTATTTCGTTATTTTTATACGCAATGAGCGCACTTGGTAAAATTACAAGAATATTATTGAAAACGATATTGTTTTCTGTATTACTTATTGTGATTTTATGCAATCTGCTTTTTGTGGCTTTACAAACCGAAACATTCCAAACTTGGTCAGCACAAAAATTAACAGCCTATCTTTCTAAAGAATTAAATACAAGTTTTAATATTGAACGAGTTAAAATTAGTTTGATTAGTAATGTAACTCTTGAGGGAGTTTTTGTGAGCGATAAACATCATGATACTTTAGTATACGGAAAAAGTATTACAGTGGATGTAACGGGGTTTAATTATAAAACTCAACAGTTAAAATTTGATGAAGTTGAACTAACGGATATTAAAGTTAAATTATTGAAATATAAAAACGAAGAAGATTGGAATTTTCAGTATTTAGCTGATTATCTTGCGTCTAATGATACTTCTAGAACAGATACCACTAAATCGTCATGGAAAATTTATTACGGAGATTTAAAATTAAACAATGTTGATTTTACGTATCATTTATTAAGAGACACAAATAAGATAGTTCAGAATATGAATTACAGAAATATTCATGTGTCAAATATTTATGGAACTTTTACGGACATTGATTTTAAAGGAGATACAATTTTTGCGCAAATAAATAATTTGAGGGCGAAAGAACAATCAGGAATTGAATTGAAACATTTAACTACCAGAGCTAAAGTTTCTTCAACCGAATTGCGCTGTGATAGTATTTATTTGAAAACACCAAATAGTTTAGTGAAAGGTAATCTTCAATTTAAATATGATCAGTGGGAAGATTATCAGGACTTTATAAATAAAGTATATATCAAAGGAAATTTAAAAGATAGTACTTATGTGAGCTTTAAAGACATCGCTTATTTTGCTGAAGATATTAATGGTTTTGAAGAAGTACTTCATTTAACAGGCAAGGTAAGAGGCTTTGTAAATGATTTAAGTGGAACTAATATGAATATGAGTTACAGGAAACATACTCAATTTATTGGGGATGCAAGTATTACAGGTTTACCCGATTTCGAAAAATCATTTATTCATTTTGATGCTCAAAAATTATCTACCTCAAAAGCTGATTTAGAAAAATTCCCTATTCCTCCATTTAATCAACCATCTTATTTAACCCTTCCTAAAGAGTTAAATAATTTAGGAGTCATATCATACAGAGGAAAGTTTGATGGGTTTGTGAATGATTTTGTGACATACGGCACTTTTAAAACAAACGTTGGTTCCTTAAAAACAGACCTTCATTTAAAAAATGATAAAAATAAATTGATGGAATATTCTGGTTCCATTACAACAACCAATTTTAATTTATCTAAACTATTTCCTGGTGTAAAATTTGTGGGCCCTATTTCTTTGTCATCAAAAGTTAAGGGTAAGGGATTGAAAACAGAAGATTTAGATGCAGAGTTTGATGGAATGGTGAGATCTATCAATTATAACAATTATCAATATGATAATGTTAAGATAGATGGATCATTTAAAAATCAAATATTTAAAGGTAATGTCATTAGTAAAGACACCAATGCTAACTTTGATTTTATTGGTTCTATTGACTTTAATAATAAGTTACCTAAGATGGATTTTATTTCTACTATTAATAATTTTGATTTGGAAAAAACGCATTTTTCTACTCCCCAATTAAACGGAAAAGTGTCTTCTCAAATTTTAATTAATTTAAATGGAAATAGTATTGATAATCTAAGCGGGCAAATAAACTTTGATAATACCATCTATACAACCATGGAAGGGAAAGTTAATAAATTAAGTAGTTTTAATTTAGATTTGGATCAATCAACAGAAATAAAAAACATTAAACTTAATTCAAACATTGCTAATGTTCAACTAACTGGAAAATACAACTTAAGTACTTTACCTTATGCGTTTAAGCAGTATTTAAATGAGTATTTCCCCACTTTTGTAAAAACAAGAACGAGGTATATTTATAGTGATAAAGCAGATTTAAAAGTAAAAATAAAAAATTACGCAATTGTAAAAGAACTATTCACTAAAGATTTAATGATTGCCTCTAACGCATTAATAGAAGGTTCTTTTGATGCTTCAATAAATTACTTGTATTTAAAAACAAGCAGTGATTTAATTGAATATTCAGGAGTTAAATTCAAAGGAAATAATATCGCTGTAAATTCTTTAACTAATGGTGTTAAGTTTACTTACAATTCAAAAGCAATTAATATTTCAGATAGTTTTGCGTTTAAAAATCCAAGTTTAGTATTTGTGGCCAATGATAAGGTAACTAATTTTAATTTAAATTGGGATAACTTAATAAGCCCAAATAATGCTGGTATTGTTAGCGGAAAAGCAATTTTTGAAACGACACAAGCAACTATTCTTCTTGATAAAATAAGGTATGTTGTGGAAGACAGTGTTTGGCAAATTGTTAAATATAATCCAATCACCATAGATACTTCGTTTGCAGTTAAAATAAATTCACTAACATTTTACAATCAAAATCAGTTAATTACTATCGATGGTACTCTTTCTAAAAAAAGTAACGACAAGGTAGATATACATATTCAGAATTTTAAATTAGCCCAATTAAATCCATTTTTGAAAGACGCGAAACTTTTAATAGAAGGTAATGTCACTGGTTCAACAAGTGTTTTTTCTGCTTTTGGTAAACCTTTAATAAGTAGTGAAGTACGCTTTAATGATTTAAAATTAAATAATAAACTCATTGGTTTTGGAGAGATAAAAAGTGAATATGACCCACAAAAAGAATATGTAAATATTAATGGCTATTCGGCTTTTGCTAAAGACTTTGATGGCAATTTGATGAAAAATATTATATTTAATGGGTACTATTATCCTAAAAGAAAAGAAGAAAGTTTAGACATTTCTTTTAAAGCAGAGCCATTCGACTTATCATTACTACAACCTTATTTTAAAGATATTTTTACTGTAAAAATTGGTTATTTAAATGGCAATGGAACAATTACTGGCACGCTTGATAGCCCACAAATTAATGCTAAGCTTAAATTTTTTAAATGTTCCATTGTTGTTGATTATACAAATGTTCAATACATCATAAATGGCGATGTTGAAATACTTCCAAAACAAATTAGGTTTGATAATATTTTAGTTCAGGATGTGCCTTACAAAGGAATGGCAGGTGGAAATACAGGTAATTTGTCGGGGAATATATTTCACAACAATTTTAAAGATATGCGTATTGACTTTGACTTGAACACAAACAAGTTAATGGTTTTAAATACAACGGCTGCAAATAATCCAAGTTATTATGGAACAGCTTATGCTTCTGGTAACGCGGGAATTTATGGTTTTGTTGATGATATAAAAATGGAATTAAATTTAAAAACTTCTGGAGGCACTTATTTTTATATCCCTTTAGATGGGCCTTCTGAAATCGGGAATAATGATTTTATAAAATTTGTAACAAAAGACACTGTAAAAACTATAGTTAAAAAAACAAAGTCTAACTTTTCGTTGGATTTTAATTTAGAAGCTACAAGAGATGCAGAGGTGCAATTAATATTTGATGAAAA
>Ga0208628_1000332_pt1 | contig 25481 bp, 23 predicted proteins | sample LakWasMet16_LOW5_2_FD_183864 | JGI IMG/M metagenome (GOLD analysis project Ga0208628, IMG submission 183864) | Freshwater sediment methanotrophic microbial communities from Lake Washington under simulated oxygen tension - Sediment Metagenome... | ecosystem: Environmental > Aquatic > Freshwater >... | reverse complement strand
CCGCTAGCCACCGCAAGTACTCCAGCTGCTTGGTTACCTGCACTTGCAGCGCCGCGTTTGACTGATAGTAAACGTACCCAGCCAGACCCTTTTGCCGACTTTACTTGTAGCCATGCGCCTTGTTTTTTGATGATTTCTAAATTTTCACCGCGTGCAAAGCTTCCAGTGACTTTGGCATCTGCAAACGGCTCGCTGCGCAAGCTGTCGTTCTTAAGAGCGCTGCCTTTTTCGGCAGCTACGCACATGCCTGCATAAAGCAGGGGCACTAAACTACTCAGAATGAGTGCGTGTTTTAAGTAGTGTTTCATTGGGCTCCACTTTCTAATATATCTAACTTGATAATAGCTTGAGCAAACAGGCCGCGCCATTGGTTTGCCATTGGTTTTTCTGTGTTTAATGTTCCGTTATGCAGTGTATAACGCGCAGTCGTGTCTTCTGGAATACCAGTCCCTTGCACTAGTTGGCCCAATTGTGTGCCAAGTTTTGTTGCATCTTGCATGGCTTGGTTTGCCTCAGCTTCGTTGTCGTGTGCATAAGCCCAGCTGACGATAATCATGTCGCTAAATAACCCCCATATACCACTTTGCGTTCCCTTTAAAATTTCCACCGTAGCGTGGAGCTGGAGGCGCTGCTCAATTTTATACTGTAATTTTTTGAGCAGGCTATCGCTCAATGGTTCTCGCGTTTCAAACATAATCGGCATAAGTAAAATCGCTGCACCTTTTTTGCCTGATTCTACGTCATTAGCAAGTAAGCGCTGCATTGCCCGATCGTTAGCCAGCGCATATATTTTAGCCACACTGAAATACAAAACTGCCCAAGTAATCGGCCCGGTTAAGTCCAGATAAGTATCGGTGAAGTTAATCGCCAGGTAAGACAGCGTAATCAGTATGATTTGGCTGCTACTGAAAATTCTGGTGACTTTGTCGCGATCTACATTATGGAAAAACGCTAGTGCAGTTAGCCAAACGAGCGCTAAACTCATCAGGATGTACGGCGTTTTTCCGCGCCACACTTTTAGGTAGTCATCATGTTTAACGTTATCAATGGCGGTTGCCAATATTTCCACCCCGGGGTGTGCTTTTGCCATGGCGGTAGCTTTTAGGTCAAATAGCGATGGTGCGGTAGAGCCGATAATCACTATTTTGTCTTTAAACTCATTAGTCGGGCGCTTTTTTACCTTGCTTGCCATGTCGGCATACACATCGCTAAACGTGGCAAATTGGTAAGTAAATGGTTTCCCGCGCCAGTTAATCAGCATGTTTTGCGGCAGGGTGGCTGAATTGGCTTGTGTGAAGTTGGCTACCGCAAGTGGTAAAGATGGCAAGATCCAGCCACTTTCATCATGCCAGAGCCTGTACTCGCGCACGATGCCGTCTTTGTCTGGGTAAATATTGTGTGTCCCTAAATGTCTAGAGTTAAGCGCTGCTGCTAAGTGTGGCAGCACGATGGCAATCGGTTGCGTTGTTCCTGTTTGGTCTGGCCCAGTACGTTTAATGCCAGGAATCATATTAGGAGTGACTTGGCTTAAATTATCACTTGCCTCTGCCAAACGCAGCATGGGGAAGAAGGTGTTTTTTGTGCTGGCAATCACCTCGTTAAAATAGGCATCGCTGTCTGGGTTGTAGATGTCAGGGTCGCTAAACAGAATATCAAACACAACGGCTTTAGGTTGCTGTGCTTCGATGTTTTCTAAGAACTCGCCAAGTACCTGCCTAGGCCAAGGCCAGCGGCCGTACTCAGCAGACATTGCGCTTAACGAGGCCTCGTTGATGTCAACAATGATAATGTCCTTGTCTGGTTTTGGCACCAGAATTCGGTTTTTTACCATCATGTCAAACGCCCGGTCGCGCATGTTTTCACCCACATGAAACACGCTGGCATCTAATAAAACTAGCACTGTGAGCAGAGCACTCAAATACAAATAAAAATTGTTATGCAGCCTGCGCGTAATGTTGGCTAGTTGCTGGTTTAGCAGTAATTTGAGTTTAAGCACGATAAGCCTAACGAGAGTGGTAATAAAGTTAAGTTTGGCATAATCCTGCGCATTTTAAAAACGCTCTTTTTAAATTTTTTGCAGATAGCTGTTTGTATGCAGAATCATAAGCAGTAAGTTTATGTCGTAATCTATGTTAAAGCCGCGAATTTATACAGATGCTAAACAAGCATCGGGTATAATTTAGCCTATGCTACAAATCATTATATTAATTATTGCCCTTGCTATTCTTGTGTTGCTTCTATTGCAGATGTGGCGTGAAAGCAAGCTTGATCACAATACGCTTATACTGCAGCAGCTTGAAGAAAAGCATCGTGCCATGCTGTTGGATTTTAACGATGGCCTCAACAAACTTGGCGACAGGTTAAGCAGCGCCACGAATGAAACCAGCGAGCGCTTGCGCGCTAGCGTGGCAACTGAGCTGCAAGCAACGCGAGATGCGATGCAGGCTTTGCAATTAGCGCAAAACAATAGCCTCTCCCAAACCCGCGAAACTGTGCTGGAAAAACTGCACACCACACTAGCCGAGCAGGGTAAAGCAGAGCAGGAATTGATTCAGTCAACCATGCGCAATGCCACTTTGCAATTAACCGCAAGTATTGAGGCGTTAACCAAGTCAGTGGATGGTCGGTTAGAGCTTATCGGCGGCAAGGTTTCTGAACGCTTGGATGAAGGCTTTAAAAAGACCAATCAAACCTTTATGGATGTGATGGCGCGTTTAGCGACCATTGATGAAGCGCAAAAGAAAATTGATGGCTTAACCACCAATGTGGTTAGCTTGCAGGAATTGCTCGGTGATAAACGTTCACGCGGTGCTTTTGGCGAAGTGCAATTGGAGGCCTTGGTACGCAATGTATTGCCCGTCAACTCTTTTGCAATGCAGCATACGTTTGAAAACGGTACGCGTGCCGACTGCGCATTGTTTTTACCTGAGCCAACAGGCGTGGTGGCAGTTGATAGTAAATTCCCGCTGGAAAATTACCACCGCATGCTGGACAACAAACTCAGTGAAGCAGAAAAACTGATTGCAGAAAAACAGTTTAAATTAGATGTTAAAAAACATGTGGATGACATTGCGACCAAGTACATTATTTCCAATGTGACTTCCGATGGCGCTGTTATGTTTATTCCGGCTGAGGCTGTGTTTGCTGAGTTGCATGCATACCATGCTGATGTGATTACCTATGCCATGAATAAACGTGTTTGGGTGGTTTCTCCTACGACGTTAATGGCCGTACTAAATACCGCGAGAGCTGTCTTAAAAGATGTGGAAACACGTAAACAGGTGCACGTTATTAAAGAAGAGTTAGGTAAGCTCAGTAAAGATTTTGGACGTTTTGACCTGCGCATGAAAAAGCTGGCAGACAATATTCGTCAAGCGCATGAGAACGCGCAAGATGTGCATATTTCTAGCCAAAAAATTTCACAGAGATTTGCACAAATTGAACGTGTAGAATTAACTAATAGCACACCAGATTTGCTCGATGTTATTGATGATAAAACAGATTAATTAAACTAAGTAACCCAATGAAAATTAAATTATTTTATTTTGCAAGATTAAAAGAAACACTTAAATATTCTACAGAAGACTTAGAGCTACCGGATGATGCGCTGACAATTTTAAAGTTGAAATCAGTGCTCGCTAAACGTGGTGATGTTTGGGGGCAAATGCTCATGGGTAAACTGAAAGTGCGCGCAGCTATTAATCATGAGCTTGTGGATGACAAAGCTGTTATTAATGATGGCGATGAAGTAGCCTTTTTCCCACCAGTGACAGGTGGTTAATGCATTTGCATGACACTAATGCGGTAAAACTATGACAGTAAGAGTGCAAACAGCAGATTTTGATATTGGCACTGAGATCAACCAGTTGCGCCAGACGCGCAAAGATATCGGCGCAGTGGTGAGCTTTGTTGGTTTAGTACGTGACTTAAACGATGGTGATACTGTTTCACAGCTTACGCTTGAACATTATCCCGGTATGACAGAGAAGTCGCTTACGGCTATTATTCAGCAGGCAAAAAGCCGCTGGAATATCATGGATGCTCTAATCGTGCACCGTGTTGGTACGCTACAGCCTAGCGATCAAATTGTGCTGGTCATCGTGACGAGTGCGCATCGTGGTGACGCATTCTCTGCCTGTGAGTTTATGATGGATTATCTTAAAACAGAAGCGCCATTCTGGAAAAAAGAAGCAAACTCAACAGGTGAGCACTGGATAGAGGCTAAATCAGCAGACGATACGGCGCGTGATCGTTGGAGTATAGAAAAATAATATGCAAAAAATACTAACACCTCAAGCGCTAACGATTAATGTAGCATTAGAGCAATTCAACTTTGCCGATACATCTGAACTCAGTGCTGAAGCACACGATAGTGCACAATATCAGGCCTGGGTGGCACAAGCCGAGGCGAAAAAAGCTGCTGAATTTGGGTTAAGCATTCAGCAGACTGGTTTTAATTTACTCGCTTTAGGCGAGCCTGGTTCAGGTCGCACTACGTTAATGTTAAGCGTAATGCACGAGGCTGCAAAAAAATGGCCAGCTGCCAGTGATTTAGTAGCACTGTATCAGTTTGAAGCAAGTGGTAAGCCTTTGTTTATTAAATTGCCTGCTGGCGCAGGGGCGCAGCTTAAACAGGCCTTGGATAGCTTTGTACGTGCTTTTGCCAAAGATATAGCCAGTTTGTTAGAGGCAAAAGTGCAGCAAAACTCTATCGCGCCATTGCAGGCATTTGTTGAGGCGCAGTTAAACACAGTTAAAGCTAGCCTTACTCTGATAGAGTCAGACAAAATACCAGCGCATTATTTTAGTACTCTACAAAAAGATATACTGGATACGCTGGAAACTTGGCAACCAACAACAAGCCCTGAAGGTGAAAGCAACCTTGAGGCGCTAATGTCTGAGAGCTTTTTTGGACGTTACCGTGCCAATGTGCTCGTTGAACACCACGCTACGCAGCATGCACCAGTAATTTATGATAATGACCCTAGCTTGCAATCCTTGTTTGGCGGGATAGAGGGCGCTAGCGAAGCCAGTAACATTCCAGACTTTATGCGTTTACGCGCAGGCAATCTGATGCGCGCGGATGGCGGCACATTGTTACTACATTTACGCGACATTCTTGCCGATGAACAAAGCGGCACACATATTCTAGAGAAGCTACACCGCTTTTTACGCAATGGCACCTTGCAGATTGAAGACTTAAGCAGCAGTAGCAATCAAGGCAGTAGCCTGATTAACGCACAGGCTGCAATACCTGTGTCAGTGAAAATTGTGTTGATTGCCACACGTGAGGATTATTACGAATTACTAAGTGTTAAACCTGATTTTTTTGATTACTTCCCCATCAAGATAGAGTTTGCCGATCAAGTTAAAGCCAGCCCTGAAAATTATGCCGCGTATGCGTCTTTTATTGCGCATAAATGCCAGCAGCATCACTGCCGTCACGTGACAGCGGATGCTGTCGCTGCACTGTTGCAGGCCATGCACCGCTTGATTGAAGATCAAACTAGACTCAGCACTAAGTTTGCAGTGCTTGAGAAGTTGCTTTTAGAGAGTGCAGCAGCGGCCAGTCTGCGCGGTGCAGAGCTGGTGACGGTTGAGGATGTTAAATCAGCCATTGCACGCAAATATGCGCGTCATAGCTATATTGAAGCGCATATGCGCGACTCTATCGTAGATAAAGAGCTAATCATCAGTGTGCATGGTGAATACATTGGCCAGATTAACGGCCTGACGCATATTGATTTATCTGAGGCAAGTTTTGGGTCGCCAGTGCGCATCTCTGCAAATTGTTACCCAGGTAGCAGAGGCGTGCTGACCATCGACCGTGAAGTGAAAATGAGTGGGCCTACCCATGATAAAGGCGTGATGATTTTACAAAGTTGGCTACATACTAATTTTGCACATTTAAATCCGCTTAACCTCACGGCTTCACTCGTGTTTGAGCAAGAGTACAGCGGTGTAGATGGCGACTCGGCCTCCTGCGCGGAGTTGTTCGCACTGTTGTCGTCACTCGCACAAGTACCTATTAAACAAGGCATTGCTGTAACCGGTGCATTAAACCAACACGGTGAAGTGCTGCCTGTTGGCGGATTAAATGAAAAAATTGAAGGCTACTTTAGGGTTTGTAAGGAAATAGGCTTGGATGGCAAACAAGGTGTGTTAATACCTGAGCGTAATATGCGGCATCTCGTACTCAGTGATGAAGTAATTAAAGCCGTTGAGCAGGGCCAATTTCATATTGCAACCATGAATAATGTGGCAGACGGTATTCATTACTTAACGGGGCATCAATTACAATCGGTGAATGTCATGGCAGAAGTGGTGCTTAAAGACTTTAAAACAATCCTGGAAACTAACTCGCCTAAACGACCCGCTTAGGTCTGTATCTGATTGATTGAAAATGGCAAACCAAGCAGACAGCAAATGCAGACTAGATAAATGGCTATGGGCCGCACGTTTTTTTAAAACACGTAGCCTTGCTACCACCGCTATCGACACAGGTAAAGTCCATGTGGATGGAGACCGCGTAAAGCCAGCAAAAGAAGTACATATTGGCCAAGTAATTCACATACGTAACCGAGACTTCGAAATTGAAATCAATGTCCAAGCATTATCCAACGTACGCAAAGGGGCACCAGAAGCAGCATTGCTATATGCCGAAACTGCCGAAAGTATTGCCAAGCGTGAAAATGCAAAACTTACAGGTGAGCATGACTTCGCCCAGCGAGATAGAGGGGCGGGGCGGCCAACCAAAAGGCAGTTAAGGGATATAAAGAAATTTACCGGTGGTACTTATTAGCATCACACACTTTTACAGATATATACGCGCACTAAATTTACACTCACCTAAATACATATGACTTCTAGAAAAATTAGCATTGATTCCTTGATGAAAACCACAGACGTACGCTTTGGTACAAGTGGTTTACGTGGTTTAGTTGAGCAAATGAATGATGAGCTTTGTTATGCATATGTCTCGGCTTTTTTGAGTACAGTTGTTGGTGATGCAACTTCAGATAAAAGAGTGGTGTTAGGTCATGATTTGCGACCTAGCAGTCCTCGTATAGCAAGCGCATGCGCTAAAGCAATCATAGATTCAGGCAGGGAGGTTCTTTATGCAGGTGAGTTGCCTACACCTGCACTTGCTTCATATGCTTATGAGCATCAATTGCCAGCTATTGTTGTGACAGGTAGCCATATCCCTTTTAATCGTAATGGCATTAAATTCTATAAAGCAACTGGCGAGATATCAAAGTCGGATGAACTGCTGATACAGCAAGCCTCGGTCAGTTTGCCAGAAATGGATATTAGTCTAACCGTTAGTTTACTTGAGCCAAATGTAGAAGTTAAATTGCACTATTTAAAGCGCTATGTCGACTTCTTTGGAAACTCGATGATTGCTGGCATGCGTGTCGCCATATATGAGCACTCGAGCGTTGCAAGAGATATTCTGCGTGAGGTTCTAGAAGCATTAGGTGCAACAGTGATTTCACTAGGTCGTAGTGAGTATTTCGTGCCGATTGACACTGAAGCTGTTAGACCAGAAGATGTTTTGCAAGCTGACCTATGGGCAAAGCAATATAGCTTTGATGCAATTGTGTCTACAGATGGTGATGCTGATAGACCACTCATAGGCGATGAGCATGGTAAGTGGCTACGTGGAGATGTTGTTGGTATTTTATGTGCAAAATTTTTGTCAGCAAAGGCTGTTGTCACACCTGTAAGTAGTAGTACTCTCACAGAAAAGTCAGGATGGTTTAATCAGATTGTTCGTACCAAAATAGGATCACCTTACGTCATTGATGCTATGCAGGCATTATCGAATAGTCAAAATGTAGTTGGTTTTGAAGCCAATGGAGGATTTTTACTTGGTAGTAACGTCGTGTTAAATAATAAGATGCTAAAAGCACTTCCAACACGTGATGCAGTTCTTCCGATTTTAGCTATACTTTTTTTATCAAAGCAAAGTCAGCAGCCTGTTTCGGCACTTGTTGATTTGTTACCTCGTCGCTATACAGCCAGTGATAGATTGCAAAACTTCTCTGTAGATAGAAGCACTCAATTGATTGGTGTATTAATTAAAAACCATCACTTTGCGCAAAAGCTAATGTCCAGAAGTTCTGGGTTAGTTAGCTCAGTCAATCTGGTAGACGGCTTTAGAGTCACATTTGAAAACGGTGATATTCTGCATTTGCGCCCATCGGGTAATGCTCCAGAGTTGCGTTGTTATGCAGAATCTGAAACGAAATCTAGAGCTAAGTTGTTGTGCGATACGTGCTTATCTAGTATTAGCTTGCTTACAGAAAACGAACTCCTAAATTAATTGAATTTATTTTTCTATTGATGGATTTTGATGGATGTCGTACTTTGAATTGCCAAAGATCTTAAGGGTATCAATAATTTTCCGCTCATAGGTTATCTTTGTTACAATCTCGTTCAATCAATGAACGGTTTGTGGTGCGCTTAAATATGCTAACTGACGAATACAAGTACAAAATACTTAAATTAGTTGCTGCTGATTCTGAAATTAGCCAACGAGAGTTGGCAAAAGCATTAGGTATTAGTCTTGGTAAAACCAATTTTTGCATTAAAGCGCTTATCGAAAAAGGCACATTAAAAGTAAGCAACTTTAAAAATAGTAAAAACAAGCTTGCCTATGTGTATCTGCTAACGCCGAGCGGTATTGAAGAAAAGTCAGCGATAACGCTTCGCTTTCTAAAATCAAAAATTAAAGAGTATGAGATGCTTAGTGAAGAAATAAAATCACTTAAGCAAGAAGCTAGCGCGGATCTTATGCCTATATCTGCTAATGTAAATTTGCAGACAGTGCAAAATAAACAATAATAATTATGACCAAAACATCAATTAATATTACACCCGTTATTCTTTGCGGTGGCTCTGGTACACGGCTCTGGCCACTATCCCGTACTGGGTTTCCAAAGCAGTTTTTAGTACTTTCTGGTACTAATAGCCTATTTCAGCAAGCTGTTGATCGCTTAAATCAATTATCTACGGCAGATATCACAGTTGGTGAGACGTTAATTGTGACTAATGAAGAGCATCGTTTTTTGGTGCTTGATCAGCTACGCGAGCTTCCTCAAGTGTCAGCCAGTTTGTTGCTTGAGCCAGTAGGGCGCAATACGGCTCCTGCCCTGACGCTGGCAGCATTGCAAGCAATCGAAGGCGGTGATGATCCGATTCTTGTTGTTACACCTGCTGATCAAACAGTGCAGAATGGAGAGGCATTTACCGAGGCTTTGCAAAACAGTATTCGGGTAGCTGCAACCGGTGTGATAGTGATTTTAGGAATCAAGCCGAATAAGCCAGAGACTGGGTTTGGTTACATTAAGCGTGAGGGTGCGGCGGGCTTACATAATGAGTATGGTGTAGCCCAGTTTGCAGAGAAGCCTGGCTATGAAATTGCACAAATTTATTGTGCTTCTGGCGACTACTCTTGGAATAGTGGCATGTTTGTTGTGCGCGCCAGCGTATGGCTCAAAGCATTAAAGCACTTTAGGGCAGATATCTTCGAGTCCACTTCAAATGCCTTTGTAAATAGTGTGCGAGATAATTTATTTGTGCGCCCTGATTCTGATTTATTCGTCAACATACCAAGTGAATCTGTTGATTACGCAGTGATGGAAAAGTGTCCAGGTTCTGAATTCCCGATTAAGATGGTGTCGCTTGATGCTGGCTGGAATGATCTTGGTGCTTGGGATGCCGTTTGGCAGGTGGGGGAGCAAGATGCTAATGGTAATGTGTCTAATGGCGACACGATCATTGAAAGTACAAGTAATACGTTGATTAATGCAAGCCATCGATTAGTCAGCACAGTAGGTGTCAATAATTTAGTCATTATTGAAACTGCTGACGCAGTCTTGGTAGCTGACCGAGGTATGAGTCAGGATGTGAAGAAGATTGTGAATCAGCTAGAGTCGCAAAAAAGAGAAGAGCGCATCCTACATCGAAAAGTGTCACGTCCTTGGGGGTGGTATGACACCATTGATGTTGGTGAGCGATTTAAGGTTAAGCGTATACAAGTGAACCCTGGTGCTAGTTTGAGTTTGCAAAAACATACCAAACGTGCCGAGCATTGGGTGGTGGTGACTGGTACGGCAGAGGTAACCTGTGGTGATAAGGTGATTACACTGTACGAAAATGAGTCAACCTATATTCCTTTAGGTGAAACACACCGATTAGCTAATATTGGCAGTATGCCTCTGGAGATTATCGAAGTACAGTCGGGTGCTTATCTTGGTGAGGATGATATCATCCGGTTTGATGATAGTTATGGGCGCAATAAGGTTAATTAATTGAATATAAATAATCCAAAAATATATATTGCAGGGCATCGCGGCATGGTCGGCTCTGCAATTGTAAGAGCGCTAGAGGCTAAAGGTTTAACTGATATTGTTACCCGTACTCATGCAGAACTTGATTTAACTAATCAGGCTGCTGTGCGCAATTTTTTTAAGGATGAACAGCCTGATCAGGTCTACTTAGCTGCAGCAAAGGTTGGTGGTATTCATGCAAATAATACCTTTCCTGCAGAGTTTATTTACCAAAACTTGATGATGCAAGCGAACGTCATTCATGAAGCATGGCAGCATGGCGTACAAAAACTCTTATTTTTAGGTTCTAGCTGTATTTATCCTAAAATGGCGTCGCAGCCAATGCGAGAGGATGCATTACTCACAGGTACTTTAGAGCCGACGAATGAGCCTTATGCCATTGCAAAAATAGCCGGTATCAAACTCTGTGAAAGTTACAATCGTCAATATGGGGTTGATTACCGTAGCGTGATGCCAACTAATCTGTATGGCCTAGGAGATAACTATCATCCGGAAAATTCACATGTAATACCGGCTTTAATCAGGCGGTTTCATGAGGCGAAAATAGCTGGTGCACCTTCAGTATCTATTTGGGGTACAGGTACGCCAAAACGTGAGTTTTTGTATGTTGATGATATGGCGGCAGCTAGCGTTTATGTGATGAATTTAGATAAAAATACTTATGACGCACAAACACAGCCGATGCAAAGCCATATCAATGTTGGTTATGGTGAGGATGTCACTATTCGTGAGCTTGCACAGACCGTAGGGCAGGTGGTAGGTTACAAAGGTGAGATTGTATTTGATATAAGTAAGCCAGATGGCACACCCAGGAAGTGGATGGATAGTAGCCGATTAAAAGCACTGGGCTGGAAGCCACAGGTAGATTTGCAATCTGGCTTAGCAAAAGCGTATGAAGATTTTGTAACGCACGCAAGCGTGCTTAGAATGGAATAAGGAAGTCGTATGTCGCAAAAAATTGCCCTAATCACCGGGATTACAGGTCAAGATGGCTCTTATTTAGCCGAGTTTTTATTAGAAAAAGGCTATATCGTGCATGGGGTAAAGCGCCGTGCCAGTTCTTTTAATACACAACGTGTGGATCACATATATCAAGACCCGCATATTGAGAATGCGAACTTTAAATTGCATTACGGAGACCTTACCGACACCAGTAATCTTGTGCGTTTGATTCAAGAAACACAGCCAGATGAAATCTATAACCTGGGCGCACAAAGCCACGTAGCTGTTAGTTTTGAAAGCCCAGAATATACTGCTGATGTAGATGCGATGGGTACCTTGAGGATTTTAGAAGCCATTCGCATCCTCGGATTAGAAAAAAAGACACGTTTTTATCAAGCGTCAACCTCAGAGCTTTATGGTTTGGTACAGGAGACCCCACAAAAGGAAACCACACCATTCTACCCGCGCAGTCCTTATGCTGTAGCTAAGCTTTATGCTTATTGGATTACAGTCAACTATCGTGAAGCCTATGGTATGTATGCGTGTAATGGCATTTTATTTAACCATGAGAGCCCGCGCCGTGGTGAAACTTTTGTAACGCGTAAAATCACGCGCGGTCTTGCTAATATTGCCCAAGGTTTAGAAGATTGCTTATATATGGGCAACATTGATGCCTTGCGTGATTGGGGTCACGCTAAAGATTATGTACGCATGCAGTGGATGATGTTGCAGCAAGACACAGCAGAGGACTTTGTGATAGCTACCGGTGTGCAATATACAGTGCGTCAGTTTATTGAGTGGAGTGCGGCTGAGCTAGGTATTGAGCTTAGATTTGAAGGCGAAGGTGTAAACGAAAAAGCTACTGTTGCCAAAATAGTAGGTAATAATGCCCCTGCTCTAAAGGTGGGTGATGTGGTCATGCAAATTGATCCGCGTTACTTCCGCCCAACTGAAGTGGAGACTCTGCTGGGTGACCCAAGCAAAGCTAAAAACAAATTAGGCTGGGTACCAGAAATTACCGTGCAGGAAATGTGCAGCGAGATGGTTACAGCTGACTTATCTGAAGCTAAACGCCATGCCTTATTAAAAGCCAATGGATTTAATGTAAATGTAAGTGTTGAGTAATAAAAAGAATAAAAAACGATGAAAATTGCTATTGCTGGTACTGGTTATGTTGGTCTTTCAAATGCAGTCTTATTAGCACAGCATAATGAGGTAGTTGCGCTTGATATCTTGCCTGAAAAGATTGAGATGCTTAATCGTAAAGAGTCTCCAATTGAAGACGTTGAAATTGAAAGCTATTTAAAAAATAAGCTGCTCAATTTTAGAGCAACGTTAGATAAGCATGATGCCTATATAAATGCAGATTATGTCATTATTGCCACACCAACCGACTACGACACTGAGACTAACTACTTTAATACACGCTCAATAGAAGCTGTTATTCAAGATGTTATTGCTATTAATCCTATGGCCTTAATGGTCATTAAATCAACAGTCCCCGTTGGTTATACAGCTAAGGTGCGTCAGCAGTTTAATACGCATAATATTATTTTTTCACCTGAATTTTTAAGAGAAGGCAAGGCGCTGTACGATAATTTGTATCCATCCAGAATTATCGTCGGGGAGCGCTCTGCGCGTGCTGAAGTCTTTGCCAGTTTGCTGAAGCAAGGTGCAATCAAGCAAGATATTACAGTATTGTTTACAGACAATACTGAGGCTGAAGCCATTAAACTGTTTGCTAATACTTACCTTGCTATGCGTGTTGCCTATTTTAACGAGTTGGATACCTATGCTGCAACGCATGGACTCGATACCAAGCAAATTATAGAGGGTGTATGTTTAGACCCTAGAGTTGGCGGTCAATATAACAACCCATCATTTGGGTACGGTGGCTACTGTCTACCTAAAGACACCAAACAATTGCTTGCTAACTATAGCGATGTGCCACAAAATCTTATCCATGCGATTGTTGAGGCAAATACAACACGTAAAGATTTTATTGCAGAAAGTATCCTAAAGAAAAACCCTAAAGTTGTTGGTATTCACCGTTTGGTGATGAAGGCCGGATCAGACAATTTTCGAGCCTCTAGTATTCAGGGCATTATGAAGCGGATCAAGGCCAAAGGCATTGAAGTAATTGTTTATGAGCCAGCGTTAAAAGAAGCCGAGTTTTACCATTCCAAAGTGATTAATGACCTTAACCAGTTTAAACAACTGGCAGATGTGATTGTTGCTAACCGTATAAGTGACGATATTAAGGACGTGAGTGATAAAGTCTATAGCCGTGACTTATTTGGTAAGGATTAATTTTGACCAAGCCAAAGCCTCGCTGGCTACGTTATTTGCCTGCTTCACTGCGCAATAGAGTAGAGCATCGTTCAAATTTACAAGCGATACTTAGCAATACGGGTTGGTTATTTGCTGACAAAGTGCTACGTATGGGAGTTGGGCTTTTTGTTGGCGTTTGGATTGCCCGCTATTTGGGGCCTGAGCAATTTGGATTATTGAATTTCGCAACTGCATTCGTTGCTCTGTTTGGCGCATTCGCAACATTAGGTCTGGATAGTATTGTTGTTCGAGAACTTGTTAAAAATCCAGATCGCCAACATGAGCTACTAGGTACTGCATTTGTACTAAAGCTCATAGGGGCTGTACTTGCATTACTGTTAGCAATAATAGCCATTGCATTGATGCGTACTGATGAGCAGCTTACTTTATGGTTGGTGGCACTCTCGGCAGCGGGCTTTATTTTTCAGTCGGTCAACGTAATAGATTTTTACTTTCAGGCAAAAGTACAGTCAAAATATACTGTATATGCTGCTAATGCAGCATTCATTCTAGTCACAATTGTAAAAGTGGTTTTATTAGTATCCGCTGCGCCTCTTATCGCTTTTGCTTGGGTTGGGCTTGGTGAAGTTGCTTTGACATCTTTCTTTCTAGTGGTTGCTTATCGAGCAAATCATCATAATCTACATGAGTGGTGTTATAGCTTAAATGTCGCACGCGAACTAGTTAGTTATAGTTGGCCGCTAATTCTTTCTGGTTTAGCTATTATGATTTATATGCGTATTGATCAGATTATGATTGGGCAAATGCTAGGAGATGAGCAAGTTGGGCTTTTTTCAGCAGCAGTTAAAATTAGTGAGGTATGGTATTTTATTCCATTAGCCGTTGCTACTTCTGTATTCCCTGCAGTTATTGCTACAAAAAAGCAAAGTGAAACGTTGTACATTCAACGATTACAAAAGTTATTTGATTTGATGGTTATTTTGGCATTGGTACTAGCAATTCCACTAACTTTGCTGTCGGATTGGGTTGTGGTTTTTTTATTTGGTGAAACTTACCAGAATGCAAGTTTAGTTTTGGCTATCCATGTTTGGGGTGGTGTGTTTGTTTTTCTTGGAGTGGCTAGTAGTCATTGGTTTTTAGCTGAGAATTTACAAAGTTTATCTTTTTATAGAACATTGTTTGGGGCGATACTAAATGTTTGTGCAAACTTTATTTTAATACCAGCATTCGGTATTGCAGGAGCCGCAGTCTCAACCTTGTTGTCACAGTCTGGCGCTTCTTATTTTTTTGATTTTTCTAACAAAAAGACGCGGGGTATGTTTTGGATGAAAACAAAATCTATATTTATGATTCACTGTTTTAGGGGTGTTAAATGAAAAAAATATTAGTAACTGGTGGCGCTGGTTTTTTGGGCTCTCATTTATGTGAGCGCCTGTTAAATGAGGGTAATGATGTATTGTGCGTCGACAATTTTTTTACCGGTAGTAAAGAAAATGTCGCTCATTTAATGAATACCCCTTACTTTGAGGTAATGCGCCATGATGTGACTATGCCGTTGTATGTTGAGGTTGATGAAATATATAACCTTGCGTGCCCTGCGAGCCCAATTCACTACCAATTTGACCCTGTACAAACTACAAAAACTAGTGTGCATGGTGCTATCAATATGTTGGGCTTAGCTAAGCGAGTTAAAGCTAAGATCTTTCAGGCATCTACATCTGAAGTGTATGGAGACCCGGAGATTCATCCGCAGACGGAAGATTATTGGGGGCGTGTTAACCCAGTTGGTATTCGTAGTTGTTACGATGAAGGCAAGCGTTGCGCAGAAACTTTATTTTTTGATTACAATCGCCAACATAATTTAGAGATTAAAGTTGCGCGTATTTTTAACACTTACGGGCCTAGAATGCACCCGAATGATGGTCGTGTCGTCAGCAACTTTATCGTGCAAGCACTTAAGGGTGAGGATATTACGATTTATGGCTCTGGTGAACAGACTCGCAGTTTTTGCTATGTAGACGATTTGATAGATGGCTTTGTACGCTTAATGAATACTACGCCAGATATTACAGGCCCAATTAATTTAGGTAACCCTGGTGAATTTACTATGCTAGAACTCGCAGAAAATGTGTTACGTTTAGTAGGATCAAAATCCAAACTTACCTTTAAACCCTTACCGCAAGATGACCCTAGGCAGCGTCAACCAAATATTTCATTGGCTAAAGATAAGCTAGATTGGGAGCCTAAAGTGAATTTGGAAGATGGTCTTAAATTAACAGTTAAGTACTTCAAAGATCTATTAAGGTAGCTGGGACCTATGTGTAAAAAGAAAAAAGCGTTGGTGACGCTAACCATTGGTGATAAATATATTAATCAATTCAATGAATACTGTAAGCCCAATTGGAAAGCTTATTGTATAAAAAATGGATATGACTTAATAGTCTTTGACCATCCTCTTGATGTAAGTGATCGCGCAAAAAGCCGCTCGCCTGCTTGGCAGAAACTGTTAATTCTCAATCAGCCGGAGGTTGCAAAATATGATCAGGTAGTGTGGGTTGACTCTGATGTTATAATAAACTCAGATAGCCCGGATATCTGTGAGTTGGTACCACTGGATAACGTTGGGGCCGTTGATGCATATAGTCTTGTATCAAAATCACTTTATGAGGAAACTCTTTCAAGATTATATGCAGATTGGGAAAGGGACGGTATCAGTTTTATTCGGAACCTTAAGCCACATGAATATCACTCTATATTTGGGTTAACTGTTGAGTTAGATCATGTGGTGCAGACGGGTGTCTTAGTGCTGTCCCCAGAAAATCACTCTAAGCTGCTTCAAAATGTCTATGACCAATATGAAGATCGCGGAGCCGCCGCGTGGAATTATGAAATGCGCCCTTTGAGTTATGAATTACAACTTAATTGTAAAATAACATGGTTGGACTCGCGTTTTAATATGATTTGGCCAGATTATAAAAATATGTTTTACCAGTTTTTAAATCAGCGAACACTCTTAGAGCGGCTATATAAAAGGTTACTGGGTACATGGGTGTCAAAACGTCAGCGAGATTGTGCAGATGCGGCATTAGCTAATAACTATTTTCTACATTTTGCTGGCACATCCTTTGAAATGCATTGGCCTAAACGCTCAGTAAGAACAAAGTAAGTTCTCATATCATTTTAGTATAAAAATGTCATTATTTAAAATATCAACGCCAATAGCATTTATCATATTCAATCGCCCAGATACTACTGCTCGTGTATTTTCCGAGATTGCAAAAGCGAAGCCCTCTAAGCTACTGGTGGTAGCTGACGGCCCTCGTAAAGATAGAGTTGGGGAAGCTGAAAAGTGCGCTGCGACACGCGCAATTATTGATCAGGTGGATTGGCCTTGCGAGGTTCTAACTAACTATTCAGATGTTAATTTAGGTTGTAAAAATCGTGTTTCAAGTGGCTTAAATTGGGTGTTTGAGCAAGTGCCTGAGGTGATTATTCTAGAAGATGACTGTTTGCCAGACCCAAGCTTTTTCAGGTTTTGCGAGGAGATGTTGGAAAAGTACAGAGATGATGAGCGTATCGCGATGATTTCTGGAGATAACTTCCAATTTGGCAACAAACGTGGTGACGCTAGCTATTACTTTTCCCGTTATAACCATATATGGGGCTGGGCATCGTGGCGACGTGCATGGCAATATTATGATCTGGAGGCCAAAGTTTGGCCGGAGCTACGTAATAGTGCCTATTTTGACTCGTTAATCAAATTTTCTGCCGAGAAACGTTTCTGGAACAAAGCATTTCAATCTGTATATGAAGGTAAGATTGATACTTGGGATTATCAATGGGTTTTGGCGTCTTGGAGTCAAGGTATGATATCAATAATACCTGCGGTAAATTTAATATCTAATATTGGTTTTCGGTCAGACGCAACGCATACTCAATCTGCAAGCTTATATGCCGATCTGCCTGTTGTAGCAATTAATTTTCCACTAATACATCCTAGAGTTACTTTACAGAATATTGAAGCTGATGAATTTACGGCGAAAATAATGTTTTCTAAACCAAGACTTTTCAGTCTTTTACTAATAATTAAAAAGTTATTCAGATAGAGTATTCGTAATCATGAGCAAAAAAGAATTCGAAATATGGGAATACAAACTCCCTGCAGATGTCGTAACTGATGACGTAAGAGAGTATTTAGCCAAATATTCTTCTAGAAAACCTACAGTTGAAGACCTTTGGAATGAGATGAATAGGGTATGGGATGAGCTGGGGCTTTTTAATGATAAATCTTTTTTAGGTCAGCCGATTGCAAATTATTATAGCCATCCAGTCTGGATATTAAATGGTTTTTTTAGTGCATCAGATGCTGATTCAGTGTCGCATAGAAATGCAATAGTTAATTTTGTTTCGCAGTTGAACGGAAAAAGAGTTGCTGACTACGGTGGTGGTTTTGGTGAGTTGTCTATTCGTCTTGCATTAAAACTACCTCTTACTAATGTATCTATTATTGAGCCATATCCCTCTGCTATTGGCCTTTATCGAACTTCTAACTACACAAACATTTCGGTTCTGTCTGAGCTTGGTAGAGATTATGATGTGGTGATTGCACAAGATGTTTTAGAGCATGTAGAAGATCCTTTACACTTGGTCACACAATTAGCCGAGTCTACAAAGTTTGGTGGGCATGTAGTTTTTGCAAATTGCTTCTATCCTGTAATTAAATGTCACTTACCTAGTACATTCCATCTAAGAAATACATTCTCTTGGGTTGTAAAGGCCGCGGGCTTGGAATTTGTTGGCATTGTTCCTGGTACGACTCATGTTCAGGTATACAGGAAAATAGGTAGTTTAGATCAAAAAGAACTTAGGAGGAGAGAGTGCTATTCAAAGAGCTTTGGAGAACTGATAAATTTTCTTAAAGATGGATCTAAGGATTTACTTCGATCGATAGTTAAACTCTTTAAATAAATATGTTCTAAATTTCCAATTATTTTTCTGTATTTGCAGATAATCCAATATAAAAATATTTTATGAAAACACTTTTTTTGAGTACTACTGATATTAACGGAGGAGCGGCAAGAGCAACATATTGGCTAGCAAAAGGACTGCGCATGAACGGAGAAGATGTCTCCATGTTTGTACAGAATAAAACAGGTGCTGACTCATGGGTAACGAATACTTCATCCGATGTGGGGAAAATGTTGGATATTGTTCGGTCATCGTTAGACTCACTTCCTTTACGCATTTACAGGGAAAAGCCACGTACGGCGTGGAGCTTAAACTTCCTTCCTAATGGAGGTTTGATTAATAGAATTAACAACTTTAAGCCAGATGTTGTTAACTTACACTGGGTGGGCGGCGGTTTTCTCCCGAATACAAAACTTAAAAAAATTAGAGTGCCTATAGTTTGGAGTTTATACGATATGTGGCCATTTACTGGTGGCTGCCATTACGATAATTTTTGTGATAGGTTTACTGACTCATGTGGCAGTTGCCCTCAACTAAATTCAAAAGGATATGATGTAAGTAGTTTTGTTTTTAATAATAAAAGAAAATCATGGTCAAAATTACGAATGACAGTTGTGGCGCCGTCAAGATGGCTTGCCGAACAGGCTCGTCGCAGTGCTCTATTTAAAGGGATGAGAATAGAGGTTATTCCACATGGTACAGATTTAAATGTTTTTAAGCCATTAGATAAAAGAAGTGCCCGTAATGTTCTTGGGCTACCTCAGGATGCTAAATTAGTTCTTTTTGGGGCAATGGGAGGTACTACTGATAGACGTAAAGGATTTCAATACTTAGTTCCCGCATTAAAAAAGCTTTCAATAATGACTGAACATAACAATATTCAGCTAATGATATTGGGGACCAATGAACCAAAAGATGGTGAGGACTTTGGTTTTCCTGTTCACTATTTGGGTAAACTGCATGATGATGTTAGCCTCGCGTTGCTATATTCATCAGCTGATGTTACGGTTACTCCATCATTGCAGGAAGCCTTTGGAATGACTGCAAGTGAGTCTATGGCTTGTGGGACACCTGTGGTGGCATTTGGTGCCGCAGGTGCATTGGATGTTATTGATCATAAGGTCAATGGCTACTTAGCTGAGCCCTATTTATTCGAAGATTTAGCTCATGGTATTTCTTGGACCTTATCGGATAGCACTCGTTGGAGTGAGCTTTCAAGGGCTTCGCGTAAAAAGTGTGAGGATTTTTTTGAGCTTAAATCCGTAGCGAAACAGTACTCGATGCTGTATGAAGAGCTACTTAGCCAATCAAAAGAATTTTCCAAAGACACTGAAGAGCATGGTTGAGTAAATTCGGTCCACCTAAATAAATTGAGATTCTCAGCTAATCTAAAGAAATACTCAAATTTTCTATCTAAAGTCATAATTTTACCCACCATTAAATCGAAAAATCTTTTGAATATAAAGATGCCATGAAGATAAATAAACATTCTAAACTCTCGAATGGCAACATTCCTAGATTGTCTGTAATTACCGTGTCAATGAATGATGCGGTCGGGCTAGCCAAGACGATAGCTAATGTAATAAACCAAAACTATGAAAATTTACAATATATTGTTGTAGATGGAGCTTCAACTGATGGCAGCAGGGAGTTGATTGAGAAGTACTTTGACAAGATAGATAAAGTGCTAATAGAGCCGGATGCTGGTGTTTATCATGCTATGAATAAAGGTGTTTCACTTGCAGATGGTGAATGGCTAATTTTTATGAACGCAGGAGATGTTTTTGCTACTAACACCTCTTTATCTAAGGTCGTTGCATCTATCACTGATACGACTGATGTGGTTTATTCTGATTGGTTTTATTTATTATCAGGTAAAAGAGTTGTTGGAAACTTAAAAGGAATGAATGTTAGGCACCAATCTGTACTTTATAAAAAATCGCTTCATTCTACTTACGGGTACTATGTAGTAGGCAAACGAGTCTCTATATCTGATTATATTTTCTTTTTATCTATATCTAATAAACATTGGACTTACTGCGAAGAGGCAATTTCAATTTGTGACCAGAGTGGTATTTCAGCAAATCCATCACATTTTTATCAGAGAATTGCCACAGACCTTGTTTTTGGTAAGCGTACTAGATTAAATGCGGCTTTAGTGCTTATTATTCACCCCGTATATCATTTTATAAAACGTAAAATATTCCGTATTAGTTAAGAGAATGACGATTTCAGTTTGCTTAACCACGTACAACGGTGCTTGCTTTATTCATGAGCAATTGGTTTCAATCTTGAGCCAGCTTGAACATAGCGATGAGGTATTAATAGCTGATGATGGCTCAACCGATAATACTGTTGCTATTGTAGATGCTATGGCTGACCCTAGAGTACGTTGGGTGGCTATTGGCGGGAATTTAGGTGTAGTGAAGAACTTTGAACGAGTGTTGTTTGCTGCAAAAGGTGATTATATTTTTTTGAGTGATCAAGATGATATTTGGCTGCCAGGAAAAGTAGAGGCTACTATTGCTGCTCTAACAAGCTCATTATTGGTCGTGACAGATTGTAACGTTGTTGATGCAAACCTTAAGCTTATAGCACCTTCTTTTTTTGAGTTAAGAAAGTCTGGGGCAGGTATATTAAAAAATATAATGCGGAATAGTTACTTAGGATGCTGTATGGCTTTTCATAGGAGTTTACTTTCTGATGCTATGCCGATGCCAGCCAGCGTGCCAATGCATGATATGTGGCTGGGATTAATAGCCGAAACTAAAGGAAAAGTCTGCTTTTTACCAAAGCCATTATTGCGCTACAGAAGGCATGGCGGCAACGCATCGCCAACAGCAGGGAAAAGTGACTTTAGTCTATATAGAAAAATCTCATACAGAGTGACACTTTGTTATTTATTACTCTGTCGAGTACTATTCAATAAACTTAAACGACTTTAATAAATTTTGAAAATATCCATCATTACCGTCTGCTATAACAGCGCAGCAACTATTGAAAGCACCATTAAGTCTGTAACCAGTCAGGACTACCCTAACATTGAGTATATTATTGTTGATGGAGGCTCTACTGATGGTACTTTAGATATTATTAATCGTTACACAAGCGTGTCTATCCTTGTTTCTGAGCCTGATCATGGTATTTATGATGCAATGAATAAAGGAATTGGGCTGGCAACTGGTGATGTCATCGGGACTCTAAATGCAGATGATTTTTATATCGACAATAGTGTTGTCAGTGGCATTGCTCAAGCATTTGAAGATACATCTGTTGAAGCATGTTTTGCAGACTTGGTATATGTGAGTCAGGATAATACAGATAAAGTCGTTAGGTATTGGAAGTCACAAAACTACAAGGCTGGTTTGTTTAAACAAGGCTGGATGCCGGCTCATCCGACTTTTTTTACCAGAAGAAATGTCTATGAAAAATTTGGTGTATTTGATTTAAGTTTCAAGATAGCTGCAGACTTTGAGTTGTTGTTTCGTTTTATTGAAAAAAACAAAATTCGCACACTGTATCTACCCAGAGTGATTATAAGAATGAGGTTGGGTGGCACTACTAATAAGAGCCTTAAAAATATTCTGATCCAGAATAACGAAATTATTAGGGTTTTACGTGCTCATTATAAAAATTTTTCTCAAACTCAATTCTGGGTTAGTAAGTTTTTAAATCGAATCATTCAGTTTATTTCGCGTCCTGCTAAATCAGACGTTTAACTCAAGAAAACTTAATGCAAACAAACTTAAAGGCAGTACAGAAAACTAAATTGCTAGTGACAGGTGCTAATGGCTTTGTTGGTAAAGCATTGTGTGCTGAGGCTTCGCTTCGTGGTATAAGTGTAAGAGGCGCAACAAGGTTGCCGTGTAAGTTGGCTTCTAATGTTGAGGGTATAGCGGTAGGTGATATTAGTAGCATAACGGATTGGACTTTAGCTTTAGATGGGCGTGATGTGGTGATTCATCTTGCTGCACGTGTGCATATTATGCGTGAAATTTCCGACAACCCTTTGGCTGAATTTCGCCGATTAAATGTTGCCGGTACTGAACAGTTGGCACGTAGTGCAGCAGCAGCAGGCGTTAAACGTTTTGTATACGTAAGCTCGATTAAGGTGAATGGTGAAGAAACTCACAGTGGGCAGGTATTTACTGAGCAAAGTAGGGCAGCACCACAGGATCCTTATGGTGTATCTAAATGGGAAGCTGAGCAAGCACTACATCGTGTAGCAAAGGAAACAGGGCTTGAGGTGGTGATAGTACGCCCACCATTGGTGTATGGGTCTGATGTAAAAGGTAATTTTGCACAGATGGTTTCTGTGGTTAAGCGTGGTGTGCCGCTTCCATTTGCATCTATAAATAATAAACGTAGTTTAATTTATGTGAAGAATCTAGTGGATGCACTTATATTGTGTGCAACACATCCGGCTGCGTCTGATAACACATATTTAGTGAGTGATGGTGAAGATGTTTCTACATCGGATTTACTGCGTAAGTTAGCTCTTGCAATGGGTACGAAGCCACGTTTGTTTTTATTCCCAATCTTTTTACTAAAGCTAGCCGCCAAAGTCTGTGGAAAGTCAGATCAAGTGGGACGCTTGCTAGGCTCTCTGCAAGTGGACAGTAGTAAAATACATTGTGAGTTAGGCTGGGTAGCACCATTTTCTGTGACTGACGGGTTAAGTGCTACCGTAAAAGATAGAATTTATGATTAAGCGTATTTTTGACTTGTGTGTATCGTGCATTGCGGCACTGTTTTTGTTAATCCCTTTTTTATTGGTTTGGCTAATGGTACGTGTTACCTCAAAAGGCCCAGCGTTATATTGGTCTGATCGGGTAGGTCGCCACAATGTTATTTTTAAGATGCCTAAATTCCGCTCTATGCGGGTTGATACGCCTGCAGTTGCTACACATTTACTCAATAACCCTCAGCAATTTTTGACTCCAATTGGCTCTTTTTTAAGAAAATCTAGTTTGGATGAGTTGCCGCAACTATTAAGTATTATTAAAGGGGATATGAGTTTTGTGGGGCCGCGCCCGGCATTATTTAATCAGGATGATTTAATTGCTTTACGTACTCAGTATGGGGTGGATTCACTTGTGCCAGGTTTAACAGGCTGGGCCCAAATCAACGGACGGGATGAGTTGCCAATTCCTGATAAAGTGAATTTAGATGTAGCTTATATGCAGCATCAATCTTTATGGTTTGATGTGCAAATTATTGTTTTAACTTTTATAAAAGTTTTAAGAAGAGATGGCATTCAGCATTAGAATGGCAGAGCGCATTAAAATGTGCGATACATTAATTACTAAATGAAAAAAACAATGACAAATCCGCGTACTATTTTAGCGATATTTCACGATATTGTTGCAGCCGCATTCGCGTGGGTTGTTGCTTATTTGTTGCGTTTTAATTTTTCAGTTCCTCCTGATTTTGCATCAGAAATGCTAGCCACGATAGGGTGGGTGGTGGTGGTGCAAGTTAGCGTATTTGTTGGCTTTGGCTTGTATCGTGGCGTTTGGCGCTTTGCCAGCGTCTCTGATTTAAAACGTATTTTCTTAGCAGTAAGTTCTGCTGCTGTGCTGTTAGCCGCATTCTTTTTTATGTTCAAGACCAATGTTGTGATTCCTCGTTCGGTGTTGGTGCTAGATCCTCTATTATTAATATTGCTCATGGGTGGAAGCCGCTTTGCTTACCGCGCTTGGAAAGAGCATTTGCTATATGGTATGACCTTAAAGCAAGGTGAGCCTGTGATTGTGTTAGGGGCAGGCGAGGCTGCTATCGCATTGGTTAAAGACCTGGCTCGCAGCACACAATGGAGAGTCGTGGCGTTGTTAGATGATGATTTGACCATGCAAGGCCGTGAAATATTTGGTGTAAAAGTTAGAGGCACAATAGAGCAATTGGCATCGGTAAGCAGGTACTTAAGTGTTAAGTATGTCATCGTTGCAATGCCGTCAGTACATCACCAAAAGCGCAGAGAGGCCATTGAGTTAGCAAATGCGCTTGAGCTAGAGGTCATGACCGTACCTGCGATTGATGACTTGATGAGCGGTAAGGTCAGCGTGTCACAAATCCGCAAGGTGGACGTGGAGGACTTGCTTGGTCGTGATGCTGTGAAGCTTGATAGCTCAGGCTTGCAGATGCTGATTGAACAGAAGGTCGTCATGGTGAGTGGTGCAGGCGGCTCTATTGGCTCCGAATTGTGCCGTCAGATTGTAAAGTATCAACCTAATATTTTGGTTTGTTTGGATATTTCTGAGTTCTCGCTTTATCAGCTAGAGCAGGAGTTTAGTACATTAAATTTATCCACTAGATTGATTTACTTGACTACTGACGTAAAAAATAGCGCTCAAATGAACCATATATTAGCGCAGTATAAGCCATCAGTCGTGTTCCATGCTGCGGCTTACAAGCATGTACCAATGATGGAAAATGGTAATGTTTGGGAGGCACTGTCTAACAATGTAATCGGTACGCATACTATTGCCAAAGCTTGTAAAGACAATGGTGTTAGTAAGTTTGTTTTAATTTCTACAGATAAAGCGGTGAACCCAACTAACGTGATGGGCGCAAGTAAGCGTTTAGCTGAAATGGTGTGTCAGGGCTTGCAGGGTGAGACTGGCACGCGTTTTGTGATTGTGCGTTTTGGTAATGTATTAGGCAGCAGCGGTAGTGTGATTCCCAAGTTCCGCGAGCAGATTGCTAAAGGCGGCCCCATCACGATTACGCATCCGGAAATTACACGTTATTTTATGTCGATACCAGAAGCCGCGCAGTTGGTGATGCAGGCTGGGTTAATGGGTAAAGGTGGCGAGATTTTTGTGCTGGATATGGGTGAGCCAGTTAAAATTGCCGATTTAGCCTTGGATATGATTAGGCTATCTGGGTTTAGCGCAGATGAGATTAAAATTGAGTACGTTGGGT
>Ga0208628_1000327_pt1 | contig 25725 bp, 15 predicted proteins | sample LakWasMet16_LOW5_2_FD_183864 | JGI IMG/M metagenome (GOLD analysis project Ga0208628, IMG submission 183864) | Freshwater sediment methanotrophic microbial communities from Lake Washington under simulated oxygen tension - Sediment Metagenome... | ecosystem: Environmental > Aquatic > Freshwater >... | reverse complement strand
TGAATAGGGTATTTTTTATAGTAACTGTTATACATACAATCAAAGGTTTTGAAATCATAAAATGATACCATTGCCTGCTTTTCATATAAAGCTATAGAAATTTTAAAAAAAGCCTAACTAAATCAAAAAAAGCCAATAAATTATATGAATAAAAATTTTACTCAATTTTTTTATTTAAAAAAAAGTATCACATTGTTAATGCTGATGATGCTAAATATTGCAGTGGGGCAATCAGCATCAGAAAATATGCCTACGGGAGTACCAAGTGCCCCAGCTTCCAACAGTAATTTAACGGGTAGCAAAAACTGGATAAGCGCAACTTCAAAAGGGAGTGCTGCTACCAAAGTAGCTTCAACGGCAAACAGTACAACAGCCACTTCTTCATTTGTAAAAAATATTGGCCAATACGGAGAAACAATGAAAGGCTACGAGGAGATGGGCACCATACAATATGGCTATGAAGGATTGGATATGCCCGTTCTATTTACTCCCAAAGGACTGATTCACCTACACAGAAAGTACGAAAGAATTTCCCATTCCGAAGAAGAACGCCTTGAAAGACAGGGAGTCCGCGAAGAAGAAATTGAACGCAGATTAATTATTACCGACCGCGTAATTGCAATGGAATGGATTGGCTCCAACCCTAACGTTGAAATAATATCAGAAGAAAAAACAACCGATTATCACACATACGGATTACTGCAGGGTATGGCTTATGGCTATAAGAAAATCACTTATAAAAATATGTATCCCGGTATTGATCTAGTGTATAGTTTTACCAATAGCGGTAAACTGGGTTTTGAATACAGCTTGTTGATACAACCAGGTGCCGACATAAGCGTAGTAAAATTAAAATACGGTGGCGATATAAAAAAAATTAAAACCGACCGCGAGGGCAATCTCATCATTCGCTCTGACATTGATGGCATTTCAGCCTCTGTTCCTGTATGTTATTATGGCGAAAGTTTGTCCAATACAACCGCTAGTGAATTAAAAGCGGTTTATACGCTTTCCAATAACGAAGTTCATTTTTCTTTTCCCGAGGGCTATGATAACACAAAAGCCATCGTTATTGACCCTTTTGTAACAAGTACAAGTAATCTTACTGGTGTCAATGCGGGCAAAGCCATCGATGTAGATTTTGACTACAATGGTAATGTGTATGTCGCCGGCGGTGGTAATCTTGTTTCTTCATTTGCTGCAGGAGCAAGCCATAAGCATGCAAAATATGATAGTGCGGGCGTGTTGCAATGGACTTTTAATGGCGTTCTTACTATTCCATCATGGCAAGCCGATTTTTATTATGGCGGCTGGGTAGTAGATAAAGCAACCGGAAGTTTATATATAGGACAAGGTTATGCAAATGCTGGGTTTAGAGTAATAAGGCTTAGTACAACAGGTTTGTATGACAATTATATCTCTACCGGTAATCCTGCATTTCAGGAAGCTTGGAAAATGTACTGGGTTTGTAATAATGGCGTACCGGAAATAATTTGTGCCGGAGGGGGTACTACTGGTCCTACCAATTTTGCCTATTGCTCCCCTCCTTCCACCACACTAAGTGCTGCTGTAAATCTTACCGGCAGTCCAGCTATAGGACAAGATATGACCGATTTGATTATTGATCCTGTAACCAGTAGTTTATATACCATTTATGCCTCGCCACTAGATCCTTCTACCGGTAATAAAATATATAAAACCAATCCACCCTATAGTTTTGCGGCGACCGCGTGGAGTACGGCGACCGGATTCAGCGTAATCAATGAACTGGCCAACCGCCCTTATTTAGCTACTGGATATAACGACAACTCCTCCAATATTTTAGCTCAAAATGCTACTTATGTATTTTATTGGGACGGGCAACATTTAGAAGCCTTTAATAAAACTACAGGAACTATTGCCGGATCTCCATTAACCCTAGGTGCGAATTCTCTTTTAATGCAGGGCGGTATCGTTGCCGATGCCTGCGATAACGTCTATGTTGGTAATATTAACGGCACGGTAAAAGTGTATCAATTTAACGGGACTACTTTTGATGATGCGGTAGCTCCTGATATTACGATCCCAGGGCACAATACTCACGTATATGATTTAGCGCTCGATGAATCCAAAAAATTATTATATGCCAGTGGCGATGGTTTTGTCGCTTCTATTGATATGGCTGCCTATTGCCCAACTACCATCTATTCTGTAAATGTAGTTCCCGATTGTAGTACAGCAAGTGCCTCCGCTACAATCATCCCTGCGCCTCCTGCAAGTGCTACAGTTACTTATACCTTATTCATCGGAACTACTCAGGTGGATGCAATCACTACAATTAGCAGTGCCCCGGCCGTATTTACCGGACTCAATCCAAATATAACCTATACTGTTATTGCCACGGTAAACTATGCGTGTAGTGGCGTACAGGCTACAGTTAATTTTGTGCTTCCTGCACCGGTAATCTCTTATACACAAACCAATACAACCTGCGGTTTGAGTTCCGGAGCAATCAATGCGTCAGGCTCGGGTTCTCCTGGACCTTATACCTTTAGTTTAGACGGAGGTGCGTTTCAGCCCACAGGAATTTTTACAGGTTTAGCAGCGGGTCTGCATACCCTTATCGTACAAGGTGCAGGTGGGTGTCCGAATGTTACTACCGTAAATATTCTGAACAGCAATGGACCTGTAGTAACCTTTACACAAACCAACGCCACTTGCGGAAGCAATACCGGAACAGTAACAGTCAGTGTAACCGGCGGCACAGCACCCTATCAATACAGTCTTTCAGGAAATGTGAATTATCCCTATCAAACAGGAAATTTCTTTACAGGCTTGGTAGCGGGTCAATATGCGTTGACCGTAAAAGATGCTGCTAATTGCACGAATAGTGCCTTAGTGACCATCGCTGCAGGTCCAGCAGTACTGTTAAACGCAATACCTGCATCAGCTACCTGCGGACAAAACAACGGTACCATAACCGCATTCGGTAGCGGTGGTTCTATACCCCTACAGTACAGTATTAACGGAAATACATTTCAGGCCGGCAATACATTTAACAACATAACACCGGGTACTTACACCGTATATGTAAAAGATGCCATCGGTTGTATCAATACCGTTACAGTTACCGTTGACAGTAATCCTGTGCCAACTGTGACTGCATCTTCAACCACCGCAGCTTGTGGCAATGTAAACGGAACTATTACTGCAAACGGCTCCGGAGGTGTTGCCCCGTTACAATATAGTATCAATGGTATTACTTTTCAATTAAGTCCATTGTTTAGTGGATTAGCAGCCGGAAGCTACACTGTTACGGTAAAGGATGTCACAGGATGTATTGCCTCAACGACTGTCGTTGTAGGAAGTACGGGAGGTCCTTCAGCAACAGCTTCCGCTACTCCGGCTAACTGTGGCACTTCAACTGGCACGATAACCATCACACCAATTGGTACAGCACCTTTTACTTATAGTTTAAATGGAATAACTTATCAAGCAAGTGCTCTTTTTACCAATGTGGCGGCAGGCAATTATTTTGTCTTTGTAAAAGATGCTCTTGGTTGTGTCGGAGCGGCCATTGTTATTGTAAATCCAGTGGCAGGCCCTTCTATAAGTGCTGTAAGTACGGCAGCCGCTTGTACGGTGAACAACGGTACCATCACAGCCACCGGAAGCGGAGGTACTGCTCCACTTCAATACAGCATTGATGGAATAACTTATTCAGCAAGCCCAAGCTTTAGCGGTTTGGCACCCAATACCTATACGGTTTATGTAAAAGACGCCAACGGATGTATCAAAACCATTACCATAACGGTTGGAAACGCCTCTGGTTTAACACTTGCTTTAAGTGCAGTGTCTTCGTCCTGTGGCAATACTGGCATCATAACTGCCACTGCCAGCGGTGGCGTAGCACCCTTGCAATACAACATAAATGGCGGAAGCTATCAAGCCAGTAATGTCTTTAGTGGATTATCTCCGGGAACCTATACCATTAATGTAAAAGATGCCAATAATTGTATCATTACCAAACTGGCCGTTATTGATTCTTTAACAGGTTTAACATTGAGTGCCTCGGTTGTTTTGCAAGCAACCTGTGCCTCTAATAATGCCGTTATTATGGCCACTGGAAGTGGCGGTTCGGCACCTTTAACCTACAGCATCAACGGGTCAACCTACCAATCATCGGAAACCTTTATCAATGTTGCTGCCGGCACTTATACTGTTTACTTAAAAGATGCCACAGGCTGTATCATCACCCAATCAGGGCTGGTTGTAACAACAAGTGGCGCCGGACCCGGAATTAGTACTTTTACTTTTACGCTAAAAGATGCCTTGGTATGTGATGGCACATTGGGTAAAATTCAAAATTTTAGAGTAAATGGTTCTAGTTGCAGTTCGTGTACGTTTAGTTTGGATTTTGGTCCATTTCTTTCAGGAAATAATTATACCAACATCAGTCCCGGTCAACATTATATTATAGCCAAAGACGCTTCGGGTTGTACCAAAATAGTTCCGTTTACCGTCAACGCTACTAACGGAGCTACCGCAACAGCAGCCGTAATCGGTGCTCCTTGCGGGTCTAGTACGGGGCAAATCACACTCACCGGAATCAATGGAGACGGAAGTCCACCCTATTATTACAGTATAGACGGTGGGGTAACTTGGGTGCAATTTAATTCGACCGCAATCCTTACTGGATATTCCCCAGGGACCTATACCATACTCATAGCAGATGATTCTGGCTTTGATCCTGATCCACCAGGTCCTAATTGCGTTACACCAATAACCGTCATCGTTCCCGCTACTACTGGTAGCCCTACACTAGGCATAACTCAGGTCAATGAAACTTGTGGACAAGCCAATGGAAGTATCACCGCTTCAGGCTCTGGAGGAGGTGGAGGACCTTATAGTTACAATATTGATGGAGGCGCTTTCGATGTAGAGCCCTCTTTTCCTAACCTTGTAGCAGGAACTTATATTGTTGGTGTAATGGATACTAATGGCTGTATCAAGACAGCATCAGTAACTATTACCAACAGTGGTGGCCCATCACTTACTGTTTTGTCTTCGGATACGTCTTGTGGGTTAACCAATGGAACCATTACAGTAATTGGTACTGGAGGTTCGACTCCTTATCAATATAGTATCGATGGAACCGTTTTTCAGACCAGCAATTTATTTGACAACCTACCTTCCGACGCCTATACTGTTTATATCAAAGATGCATTCGGATGTTCGACATCAGAATTAGTAGTCATTTCAATTGGTAGTGTACCAAATGTAACCGCTTTTACTGTTTCCGCCTCTTGTAATAATAGTGACGGAGCCATTTTTGCTATCGGTACTTTAGGTATAAGTCCATACCAATATAGTTTAGATGGCATTGTGTATCAAAGTAGTAATATTTTCAGTGGATTAGAGGCTGGTTTTTACACCGTATATATGAAAGATAACCAAGGATGTGTAGTCACTACCGGGATAACCATTGGAAATTTATCGGCAGCTACTTTTACTACTGCTGTTGTAGCTTCAAACTGCGGGGATCAAAACGGTAGCATTACAGTAACCGCAACCGGAGGGACACCTACATATACCTATAGCTTTGACGACGGTTTGACATTTTCTAGTAGCAACGTCTCTGGACCATTACTGCCTGGTAATTATACTGTAATAGTAAAAGATGGAAATGGTTGTTTAACCACTAAAATAATTTTGGTAAATAATATCGTAGGCCCTGAAACCTTAACTGCTGTCGTTACTAATGCAGCTTGTGGGGCAAATGATGGAACGATAACCCTAACAGCTTCGGGCGGTACGCCGGACTATCAATATAGCGCTGATGATATTACCTATCAGGTAAGTGAGATCTTAACTGGTTTTGGAGCAGGTACATTTACAGTTTGGGTGAGAGATGCAAATCTTTGTAAAAAATCAGTTACCGTAACGGTAATTAATTTAGCAGGACCAACGGTAACCGCCGTTGCAACCTCTACTACTTGTGGATTAAACGATGGAACAATTACCGCAACGGCTACTGGAGGTACAGTACCATTACAATATAGCATTGATGGTTTTAACTTTCAAACGAGTACTGTTTTTACCGAATTAATCACGGGTCCTTACACCATTACAGTTGCCGATGCAAACAATTGCTACAGCACAATTGATGTTATCGTTACCAGCCCTGGAGCACCTACTCCATCCTTCGATCCTGTTGCGCCAATATGTGCAGGAGAACCTCTTGCAGACTTGCCTACATCCTCTACCGATGCAACACCAATAACTGGAACATGGGCACCGCCATTAGATAATACCACAACTACTACTTATACGTTTACACCAGACTTAGGGCAATGTGCTACAACAGCAACATTGACGATAACCGTTAATCCAACAGAGAGCCCCACTATTAATTGCGGTACAACAACCACATCCTCCGTAACATTTGACTGGGGAGCTGTTGCTGGGGCAACCGGTTATGATGTTTCTTATCAAGTCAATGCAAACCCAATTGTAACTATTGGCGCAATTGGTAATGTGATTACTTATGCCGTAACAGGGTTAAACGCCAATGATACTGTTGAAATCACAGTTTCACCAACTGGTGGTGCTGGAAGTTGTTTCATAGCAGCAACAGCTATTTGCACTGCAACAGTCTGCACAACACCAACCGCCAATATTGGCCCTGACCAAACGATTTGCCTTCATGGAACCGCTACTTTTAGTGTTGCTTTAACGGGCACTGCTCCGTGGAGCATCACCTATAGCAATGGTACAACGCAAACTACAGTAAACAACATAAATACCAATCCGTATGTTTTTAGTGTTATTGATATCACTGCTAATGAAACCTATACTATTACCAATTTAAGTGATGCAAACTGTACAGCAACACCAACAGATTTAACGGGTGCTGCAGTAGTTAGTGTAATTAATGGTATAGCCGGACTATGGACTGGACTTGTAAGCAACGATTGGTTTGATTGTAAAAACTGGGCTGGAGGATTACCAACTGCAACTATAGATGCTCAAATTCCTGCCAGTGCCCCTAGAATGCCGATTATAGATCCTGCCACTTCAATTTATGCGGTCCTCTATAGTAATATTGCTAACGCACAAGATGTAATTATTGACAACACCGCTTCGGTGACTATGGCAGCTAATTCCGATTTGTATGTGAGTAGAGATTGGAAAAACAGTGGGACATTTGTACCTGGACAAGGAACCGTAACTTTAACCGGTGCCACATCCAATCAAATTCAAACCCTTAATTTAGGAATCAAAACCAACGAAACGTTCTATAATCTAACCCTCAATACTACAAACGGTGCCAATGGGGTAAGTTTAGACAATGGTTACGAATTGACTGTTACCAATCTTTTATCATTACAAAGTGGCGACATTCGATTAACCGGTGAGGCTCAAATTGTGCAATCTGGCTTAGTAGCCAACCCAACAAACGGTACGGGTAAAATATACCGTGACCAAAAAGGAACAAGAAGTAGTTTCAATTACAACTATTGGTCATCACCTGTGAGTAGCAATGGAATAGACTATACTATATCGGATGTATTGAGAGACGGGACAGATGTGTCAACCAATCCGTTTAGCCCTTCAACTATTAACTTTGGTGCTAGTCCCTATTTTGCCGACAGCATTCTCTCAAGCCCTATTAAAATAAGTAACTATTGGTTATACAAATATACCAGTGTCAGCACCGTGTATGCGGGTTGGCAATCTGTTGGAAGTATTGGAACAATTGAAGTCGGTGAAGGTTTCACTATGAAAGGAACAGACGGTATTGCTAACATTACAGATTTGCAAAACTATGTATTTACTGGCAAACCAAATAATGGAACCATTACCCTAAACATCTTTCCTAATCAAACCTATTTGGTAGGAAATCCATATCCATCTGCATTAGATGCTGACGAATTTATTAAAGACAATATTAAAGATGGCGCCGGTAGAAATACAACCAATGTAATTAATGGCGCACTCTATTTCTGGAATCATTTTGCAGGGCATACCCATATTTTAGGATCTTATATTGGTGGTTACGCCACTTATACCTTAATGGGGGGTGTAAATGCCATTTCCAATGACGTCTTAATCAATAATAATGGAGCCACAGGAACATTAGTACCAAGAAAATACATTCCAGTGGCACAAGGTTTCTTTGTTGGAACTACTTTAGATGCTTCCCTAGTAACCAACAATCCAAATTTGTCTACTGGAGTAACAGGCGGACCCATACTGTTTAAAAACAGCCAACGGGCATTCCAAGTCGAATCGCCTGCCAATTCCGTTTTCATGAGAGCACAAAATAATTATAATCCTGCAACCTTTACGCAAAATGGAGACATTAGACCAAAAATCAGATTGCTTTTTGATGCTCAAAACGGAATCCATCGACAACTATTAGTAGGTGTTGATGAAAATGCTACTGATTTATTTGATTTGGGTTACGATGCTCCAATTATAGATGTCAATAGTGACGACATGTATTGGGAATTTAGTGGCAATAAATTTGTGATTCAGGCGATTCCCGATTTTAATATGGATCGTATCATCCCGTTAAGCGTTAAAATCACGAATTCTGGTCTAACCACAATTAGGATTGATGCCCTTGAGAATGTTCCGGTAGCTACAGAAATTTATATCTATGATGCTGAAACAGGAATATATCACGACATTAAAAACAGCAATTTTACCATCTCACTTCCTATTGGTGTTTATACCAATAGATTTTCGATGCGCTTCGCAACAGAATCTCTTGGAACTGATGAAAACACTTTTAACCCGCTCATTATTAATTTCACAAACAACAATAACTGTTTGAATATTAGAAATAACGATACTGAAACCATTGTGGAAAAAGTTTACTTATTCAATTTACTAGGACAATTGATTGCTAATTGGGACATAGAAAATAAAACAAACATTCAAATTCCATTGCAAAAAAAGAGTCAAGGAACCTATATCGTAAAAGTCAAAACTTCAAACGGATATGTAAGCACAAAAATCCTCATTTATTAAAGTTTCAATTCGTTATCTGAAGGAATTTAATGAGACTTCAATTTGTGAACTTTTTTTAGGGGTATTTGTAAAGAAGAACTAGGTAAATGAAAACCTTGAAGTTATATCCTTGTACCTCGTATTTCGTACCTCGAACCTTTCGGGATTACCTTCGGTGATCCCTAGAGGGTCAATCCCTCGTGTTCAACACTGTTATCTTTCCTCCATTCTTTGTCTTTCCCGCGCAGGCGGGAACCCACCTCGTATATCTTACCTTTCGGGATTACCTTATTAAGAAAGATAAAACCTCAAACTTATCCCCTCCACTTCGTGCCTCGTATTTCTTACCTCGTACTTTTCGGGATTACCTTCGGTGAACCCTAGAGGGTCAAGCCCTCGTGTTCAACACTCGTTATCTTTCCTGCATTCTTTGTCTTTCCCGCGCAGGCGGGAACCCACCTCGTACCTCGTATTTCGTACCTCGTCCCTTTCCGGGATTACCTTCGGTGATCCCTGAGGGAACCCTAGTGCACACCGATAATTGTCTTTCCTGCATTCTTTGTCTTTCCCGCGCAGGCGGGAACCCACCTCGTACTTCGTACCTCGCACATCTTACCTTCCGGGATTACCTTCGGTGATCCCTGAAGGGGGAACCGGAGCAAAAGAAAACTCAAATGGCTTTTTCAAAGCCATTGTTTTTTTATTTCCAAAAAGTTTACAAAAGCAAGCTTTTGACACTTTTTGGAAATAAAAAAACCCGAAACAAAGTTTCGGGTTTTCTTTTGCGGAGAAAGAGGGAACGAAATAGCTTAATCACTAATTAACTCTAAATAACTGAATTAGAACAAAAAACCTTGTTAAGTTAAGTATTTAAAGGGTTTTTTGTAAAAAATATAATTAATTAGAATTAGGTTGAATTAGTGTAAATTCGCTTTTGGTCGGACAAATGTCGGACAAAATATTTTTTTATAATAATTCTACTATTTATATTTGTCGTAACTAAAATATGAAATATGGCTACGATAAAATATTCGATTAGAGGAAATAATAACCCATCAAAAATATACATCCGATTTGTTGCAAATAGAGAAACTGATATTAAACTAGCAATTCCGTTAGTTATCAATCCAGCTTATTTTAATAACGCAAGTGGTAAAATACGGAAAGTTTCCCAGTTTACTGAAAGAGACAATTTGCAAAATGAATTAGACACTTTAGAATCCTATATAATTAGCAGATATAATAAAAGTGGTACAGGTTCAGATATAGTTAATAAAGACTGGTTAAATGATTGTCTAAACACCCATTTTAATAAAGCCGAAATAACAGATAACAATTTCATTCTTAATTATTGCGACCTCTATGTAGAAAAACTGGAGTTAAAAACAAATGACAGAACTGGAGAACTCGGAACATCTAAAGCCACAGTTACAAAATACAAAACAATTAAATTAAAAATACAAGGATTTCAAGAGTATAAAAGGCATAAGTATAAACTGTCTGAAATTGATTTGAAATATAGAAATGATTTTCTTAAATATTTACTTGAAGTAGAAAAGTTAGGCAGAAATACGGCAGGGCGTTATATTAAGTTTTTAAAGACCATTTGTTTAGATGCTCAAAAGTCGGGCTATACCGTTAGTCCACAACTTCAACAAATTAAAGGTTTTAGTGTTCAAATTGATAAAATTTATCTTAATTGGAATGACTTAAAGAAAATCGAAAAAGTTGAATTGAAACAGGCACATTTACAAGATGCAAGAGATTGGCTCCTGATTGGTTGCTATATTGGGCAACGTGTTGGAGACTTATTACAATTAACAAAACAAGATATTAAACAAATAGGCAATTTAGATTTTATAGAACTTGTCCAACAAAAAACTAAAAAGAGAGTTTCCATACTTGTACACGATAAAGTAAGAGCAATTTTAGATAAAAGAAATGGGAACTTCCCACCTCTTTATAGCAAGAACATTGAAAGTTCAAAAGCTAAATTTAATTTGTACATCAAAGATGTTTGTCAAGAAGCCAAATTGAATGAAACAATTTCGGGCGCAATAATAAACCCTGATACTTCTCGAAAAGAAAATGGAGATTTTCAAAAATGGAAGTTGGTCACTTCACATATTTGCAGGCGTTCATTTGCTACAAATTATTACGGAGATATTCCAACTGGTTTATTATTGAATGTAACAGGACATAGCACCGAAAAGGAGTTTTTAAATTACATCGGCAAAACCCCAATAGATTATGCACAACAAATGGCAATTTATTGGAACATACAAAGTCAAAAACAAGAAAAGAAATCAGTTATGAGAATTGCTAAATAATTTAATATCAAAACCATTGCAATTAATATCAGAAAACATTGCAATACCATTGCAATACCATTGCAATAACTCACAACCGAAGCTAGATAAAGGAAAATGTTGTGTTAAAAAGGCAATAAATAAAACACATACATAATATCTAAAAGTATAATTTAGAAAAAGGCTTTTCAATTTTTTGAGAGCCTTTTTTTATGTTTTATAATAAGCTATATTTGCCTAATTAACAAAACATAAAATATAGAAAAAGTAATTAAATAATTTAAAATATAGCGTTTCGCTTAAAATTCCTGTTAAAGAAATCTTGCAATTTTTTCAACACTACAGGGAAGTAAGAAGTGGAAACGTCTGCGTTATACGTGGGCGTTCCTTTTTGCTTTGTAGTGTGGGTTTTGCAAGAACCTCTTTGACAAGCTTTGGGAATTAGCCCACGTTGTATTTTGGTAAAACCAAGATATAAATGCCTACACTACATTGGATTGGTAAAGACAAAATTATCAATCATCATCAAGAAGTTCCTTATAAAGTACTCAACCACGAATATGGTTTTTCGGAAAATGGAAAAACCGAAACTTCTATTGCTACAGGAAATCTTATCATCAATGGAGATAATCTTGAAGCACTAAAATCATTATTGCCTAAATACGAAGGCAAAGTAAACTGTATTTATATTGACCCTCCATACAATACGGGGAATGAAAGTTGGATTTATAATGACAATGTTAATGCACCACAAATAAAAAAATGGCTAGGCAAAGTCGTAGGCAAAGAAAGTGAAGATTTGACCCGACATGATAAGTGGCTATGTATGATGTATCCTAGATTGAAGTTGTTACATAAGTTGTTGGCTAAAGATGGAGTTATATTTATTTCGATTGATGATAATGAGTTAGCGAATCTAAAGATATTAATGGATGAAATATATGGAACTCAAAATTTTGTTGACTTTTTTTGCTGGACAAAGACTTCTACTCCTCCTAGTTTAGCAAATAAATCAAGAAAAACAGTTGAATATATCTTATGTTATGAAAGGAAAAAGAACAATATAAAATACATAGCTGAACTTGGAGATGGTGGAGATGCTCCTTTATTAAATTCGGGAAACCCTTTAGCCAAAGTGAAATTTAATAAATCTGATGTTTATTTTAAAATAGATGATTGTGTTTTAAATGAAGGACAATATGAAAAAGCAGTTTTGCATCAAACAATCACTATCAAAGATGGTTATTCTAATATTGATTTTGAATTGACGAGTAACTTTAAATGGGTTCAGAAAACAATTGATAAAGAAGTATTACAAGGGACTAAATTCATCGTTAAATCAGACAAATTTTCAATAAGATTTTTAAGATTAGGAGATAGTTTTAAAGCACCAACGAATCTTTTAAAAGAAAAGTACTTCAGCACAACTTTAGATAAAAAAAATGAAGGAATTGATACAAACGAAGGAGCAAAAAAAGATTTAGAAAAGATTTTTGGCAAGTTTGTTTTTGATTATCCAAAACCAATGTCTTTAGTAAAGTTTTTCATAAATCTTGTAGAAAACAAAGACTCCATAATCCTCGATAGCTTTGCAGGTTCAGGCACCACAGCTCACGCTGTTTTAAATTTGAATAAACAAGATGGTGGTAATCGTAAATTTGTTTTGATAGAAATGGAAGATTATGCCGAGACCATTACAGCCGAACGTGTTAAACGTGTTATTGACGGCTATGCAGATGTTGAAGGAACTGGAGGCGGTTTTAACTATTACGCTTTAGGCGAGCCTTTGTTTGACGACAATAATAATCTTAATGAAACGGTTGGCATTGATAAAATAAGGGAATATGTTTGGTTTACCGAAACCCGAAGCACCAAAGCCATTGCCGAAAATACCAATCCCTATCTAGGTATTCACAACGATACAGCCTATTACTTTATTTATAATCAAGATAGCTTGACAACGCTTGACTATGAATCATTAGCAAGTTACATTCAACAAAAAGCAGAACGCTACATTATTTATGCTGATAACTGCCTTTTGCCCGAAACCTTTTTGCGAGAAAAAAATATTGAGTTCAAAAAAATTCCCAGAGATATAACCCGATTTTAAGTATGGAACTAAAAAGTTATCAAAAGCAAGTTATTGATGATTTGCACCAGTATTTTGAATATTTGCAGCTTCATAAAAAAGCCGATACTGCTTTTAATATTTATTGGCAAGACAAAGTTGGAAGTTATAATCCACTAACGGGGGAAGGAATGCGACCTTATCAAAACACCGTGCCGGAGGCTGTTCATTTAAGTATTAAAGTGCCTACTGCGGGTGGAAAAACCTTTATAGCCTGTAATGCGTTGAAAACTATTTTTGATGCTATGCCTGATGATAAACCTAGAGCCGTAGTTTGGCTAGTGCCTTGGAGTAATCTATTAGACCAAACAGTTAAAAACTTGTCTAATCCCGATCATCCATATTGTCAAAAATTAAATTCATTATTTAACAACCGTGTTCAAGTTTTTGAGAAAAAAGATTTGTTGCAAGGTGCAGGATTTAACGCTTCATCCGTAAGAGAACAATTGAGTGTAATGGTAGTCAATTTCTCTTCCATTAGAGCCAAAAATAAAGAAGATAGAAAATTTAACGAGCAGAACTCTAATTTATCCAGTTTCTCAAATAGCATTGATGACACTATAGTTTTAGAGGGGACAGAAAAGGAAGCTTTAATAAATGTTATTAGAAGTTTAAATCCCATTTTGGTAGTTGATGAAAGTCATAATGCCGAAAGTGATTTGAGTGTTGAAATGCTAAATAACCTTAATCCTAGTTTTATTCTTGATTTGACCGCTACACCCAAGCAAAATGCCAATATTGTAAGTTTGGTTTCGGCTTTTGAATTGAAGAAAGAACACATGGTCAAACTTCCTGTCATTGTTTACAATCATCAAAATATTGAAGGTGTTGTTGAAAGTGCTTTGCATTTGCAACATAAATTGGAATTGGAGGCTATTAAATTGGAACAAGATGGAGGAAAATACATTCGTCCGATTGTTTTGTTTCAAGCACAACCTAAAACCAAAGAAGAAAACACCACTTTTGATAAATTGAAAGCTCAATTAATTGCAATTGGGATTCCTGATGAACAAATTAAGATTAAGACTGCTAATAAAGATGAACTAAAAGGAATTGATTTGATGAGTAGCGAATGCCCTGTTCGTTATATTATTACTATTAATGCTCTAAAAGAAGGTTGGGATTGTCCATTTGCTTATATCCTGGCATCATTAGCCGATAAATCTTCGGAAGTTGATGTTACTCAAATCTTAGGTCGTGTCTTGCGACAGCCATATGTAATGAGACATAACAGCACAATGTTGAATTTATCTTATGTGATTACCGCTTCGGCAAAATTTCAAGATACATTGCAAAACATTATCAAAGGTTTGCAACAATCAGGCTTTAGTGAGAAAGATTATCGAGAAAAAGATATAATGACAGAAGCAGTAAAACAAACTGCCACACAAGAAACTTTGGATGATTTTTTCTTTCCGGAACAGAAAGAGGTTTCAACAACAGAACCAGCCATATTTGACACTCAAAAAGTCTCGTTTTCCCCTGAAGTTATTTCAACAATACCATCAACTGTTTTTGAAATTGAAGAAATGGCAATTTCTCAAAATGAAGCTTTTGAACAAATGGTAACTCAAGGTGCCACCAATATTAGTAATACACAAATTTATACAGAAGTAGGTATGAAAATAAAGCAATATCCAATGCGTGAAAGCGTAGCAGAACAAGCCAAAGCAATAATATTACCAAAATTTGTAATTGAAATTCCTAAAAACGAATTTTTGCTTTTAGAAGAAGGCTCTACCGCATTATTGGATAGGGTAAACTTATTGAAAGATTTTAAATTATCTGATAAGGATATTCTAATTCCATTCAAAAGTATGTCTTCTGATTTGTATAAAATTGATGCCGAAGAAATACGGAAAGGAGAATATAAAATGTCCCCTTTTAAGATAGAAAAGAGTAATGTTCAGGAACAAATAACAGAATACATTTTGGCAAAGCCAAAAGAAGGACAGATTAAAGATTTGGTGCATTTTGTATTAAAGCAAATTGATAAAATGCCACCTATAGCCGATGCCGAAATTAAGAAGTACGTTACCCGAATATTGGAAAACTTATCCCCGCAGGAGTTGATTGACTTTAATCAATACAAACTTACCTATTCGGATATGATTAAAAAGAAGATTAATGATTTGGCTGATATTGAAGCCGAAAGCATTTTTAAGGATTGGATTGCCATTAAGAAAATAAAAACAATGCCTAACTGGAGATTTGAAACGGTTATTATTCCATCAAAAATTGGTAATGATATTGGAAACTCTTTATACACTCACGAGGGTGATATGAACTCTTTGGAACAGGAATTTATAATGCAAATTTCGAGCTTGGAGAATATATCTTTTTGGCACCGAAATTTAGGACGTGGAAAAGGATTTTCACTAAATGGATTTAAGTCTAATCATTATCCTGATTTTATTATTGTAACCAAATCCAATAAAGTAATATTGGTTGAAACAAAAGGCTCTGACCGTGATAATTCGGATAGTTCTGCTAAACTTCGTTTGGGGTTGGCTTGGGAAAAAGCATCTGGAGAACATTATACCTATATGATGGTATTTGACAAAAATGCTATTGATGGTGCTTACACTTTAGAGAAATCAGTTAGTTTGATAAAACAGATTTAGTAAAATATCTTTTTAATAATAAGCCAATCTTAATATTTTTGAATAATTCTCAAAAAAAGCATACCGATTTAACAAATGTTTGGTTAAATACTAATTCAATTTAACTACTTTTGATGTGTTTAATTTTAATAATGAAAAAATACCACTTCATAATAATCGTATTGTTAGGCATATTCTTTATGCCTAGCAATAGTTATGCTTGTGGTAGCTGCTCTGAAAAACATACTTCTAAAAAAGAAATAACAGAGAAAGCTAAAAAAGATAGTTGTTGTGATAATGACAGCCATTCTAAAACAAAAAACAAAGACGGCTGTGGTGGAAAATGTGGTCATTCAAAATGTGCCTGTCCATCGGTAACTAATGGTTTTACAGTTTCATCTGAACTCATTTTAAGAAATAATAGTTTTGATTTTTCTTCCGAAAAACAAAAATATTCTAATGCAGAAACCTTTATTTCTTCTGGTTTCTATTCCCTTTGGCTAATACCAAAAATAAGCTAAAACCCATTTTGACAGCCATAAGTGTGCAAATAAAAAGCACATTTGCTTTAAAATCCTTTATTTCTCGGTTAATTTCAATTTTAAAAAGCGGTATTATTATAGTCCGTTTTTAGAATTGGTTGACTAATTTAATTTTAAAATTATTTATAAAAAGATGAACTCATTAAAAAAAATAATGATGGCAATCCTAGTATTGTTATCAGGAGTATCAAATGCTCAAATAAAAAATGCAAAAACAGAGTCCGTAAAAATCTATGGTAACTGTGGGATGTGCAAAACCAAAATTGAAAAAGCAGGAAATCTGAAAAACATTGCCAAAGTAGATTGGGATGCAGATACCAAAATGGCAACGTTAACTTATGATGATACTAAAACAAATCAAGATGAAATATTAAAGCGTATTGCTTTGGTTGGGTATGATAGCGAAAAATTCCTTGCTCCCGCTGATGTTTACTCAAAACTCCCTGGCTGTTGTCAATATGATCGTGAAGCAAAAGTTCCTGTAAAAACACCTATAACAGTAGATGCAATTTCGAGAGAAACGGTATTAGTTAAAGATGAACATAATGCAATGTCTGAAAATCAAGAAAGCAATCAACTACAATCTGTTTTTGATAATTATTTCTTGTTGAAAGATGCCTTAGTAAAAACAGATGGCTCAACAGCTTCAGCAAAAGCAGAAGAATTGCTTTCAGCAATTAATACAGTGAAAATGGAAACTTTGAAAATGGATGTTCATATGGTTTGGATGAAAGTGTTGAAAGATTTAACGGCTGATGCTAAAAATATTTCAGAAACACAAGACATCAAGAAGCAACGAAATTTTTTCAAATCACTTTCTAAAAACACCTATGAATTAATAAAAATTTCAAAGCCAACCGAAGCGGTATATTATCAATATTGCCCTATGCAAGATGCTAATTGGTTAAGTAAAGAAAATGCCGTTAAAAATCCATACTATGGTTCTCAAATGTTGACTTGTGGTAAAACAGTTGAAACTATTAAATAAACTCTAAACAAAAATGAAAAATATAATTCTTTCAGCCTTAATAATGGCTATCACATTAACTTCTTGTAATAAAAAAGCAAAAGAAGGAGAAAATAAAAATACAACCAAAGCTACTGAAGCGACTTCACAACTTTATTCGTGTTCAATGCACCCTGAAATAAAAGGAAAAAAAGGCGAAAGTTGCTCAAAATGTGGCATGGAGCTTACTGTACCAGTAAAACAATCAAGCGAAACACCAAAAGAGGATAACTCTTCTTCAAAAGAAGTAGTAAATGAAAAAGAGAACAACTCCAAAGTTGTTGCAATCGACTATATTGATAATATAATTATAGACTATATTAATCTTAAAAATAAATTAGCGAAAGATGATACTAATGGCGCTGCTGATGAAGGGAAACAGTTATTTACCTCATTCAAAAGGCTTAATGTAAGTTCTTTAAACGCAAAACAAAAAGCGGAATACCTTGATATTGCCGACGATGCAAAAGAACACGCTGAACACATTGGGTTAAACGGAGGTAACATTGAACACCAAAGAGAACATTTTGCTAGTTTAAGTAAAGATATTAGTGATTTAATAACGCTTTTAGGTTCAAATCAAAAGTTATATCAAGACTATTGTCCAATGTATGACAATGGAAAGGGTGCTGTATGGATTAGCAAAACAAAAGAAATAGAAAACCCATATTTTGGTAAAAAAATGAGTACTTGTGGCTCTATAAAAAAAGAGTTTTAAAATGAAAAAGTATTTCAAAAAAATATTCATTCTTGGAGTAATTATTTTTTTGTTAACGCAGTTGTATCAACCTGCTCGTAATACATCTTACGAGCAGGATATTTCGTTAGATTTTGTTAGCCAATACAATGCTCCAAAAAACATCGAAACAATGCTGCGAAACTCTTGTTATGATTGCCATAGTAACAATACTAATTACCCTTGGTACAGTAGTATTGAACCCGGAGCATTGTTTATGGTTAATCATATAAATGAAGGAAAAAAAGAATTGAATTTTAATGAATTTGGAAGCTATTCAAATCGTAGAAAAGCAAGTAAATTAAAAGCAATTCTCAATCAAATAAAAACCAATAAAATGCCTTTAAGTTCTTATACTATCATTCATAAAAATGCGGTCTTAGAGGAGAATCAAAAAGAACAAATTATTAATTGGTTAAACAGTTTAGAAAAAAATGAGAAATAAAATAGTAATCCTATTGTTACTAATTGTTGTTAGTGCAAGTGCCCAAAAAGTAGTTCGCTATGATTTATATGTTCGTGACACAATAGTAACTTTTGGTGACAAACCAAAACGAGCCATTGCTGTAAACGGACAAATACCAATGCCAACCTTAACATTTACAGAGGGAGATATTGCAGAAATTTATGTTCATAATGAATTAAATGAAGAAACTTCGATGCATTGGCACGGACTATTTTTACCAAATCAGTATGATGGTGTTCCCAATTTAACACAAATGCCAATCAAACCACATACAACACATTTATACACTTTCCCAATTATACAACACGGTACACATTGGTATCACAGTCACACAGGCTTGCAGGAACAAATAGGAATGTATGGTTCGTTTATAATGAATAAAAAATCCAATGACCCAACATTCATAAAAGGAATTGATGATTTACCAACCGTTCCAATTATTTTAAGCGAATGGACAGATATGAATCCCAAAGAAGTACATCGTCGATTACACAATGCTTCAGATTGGTTTGCTATTCAAAAAGGTACAACCCAAAGTTATGCTGAAGCTATTAAACAAGGGTATTTTAAAACCAAAATTGCCAACGAATGGAAACGTATGAATGCAATGGATGTAAGCGATGTCTATTACAATAAATTCTTAATTAACGGAAAATCCGAAAGCGAGCTTTCACAATTTAAAGCAGGAGACAAAGTACGTTTACGAATTTCAAATGGCGGAGCATCAACCTATTTTTGGCTAACGTATGCTGGAGGGAAAATGACAGTTGTTGCCAATGATGGAAACGATGTAGAACCTGTAGAAGTTGATAGGCTAATCATTGCCGTTTCCGAAATCTATGATGTAATTGTAACCATTCCTGCGGATAAAACAGCTTTTGAATTACTCGCTACTTCAGAAGATAGAACAAAATCGGCTTCACTATATATTGGCTCAGGCATTAAGCAATTAACAGCACCATTGCCAAAACTCAAATATTTTGACGGAATGAAAATGATGAATGGAATGATGAAAATGAATGGAGACCTTGACGATATGGGGATGCAAATGTCCCTGAACCAAATGGATATGAATGTGGTAATGTACCCTGAAATTACAGGCAATTCCAAAAAAGAAATGCCTAAAATGGACGGTATGAAAATGAACGAAGAGGATTATAACAGTAATAAACTTTCTGACATCGTAACCCTAAATTACGCCATGCTAAAATCACCAACAAAAACTACCTTGCCAAAAGACGCACCAGTAAAAGAATTAAGATTCAATCTTTCAGGTAATATGAACCGCTATGTTTGGAGTTTAGACAACAAGGTAATATCCGAATCCGATAAAATTCTAATCAAAAAAGGAGAAAACGTTCGCATAGTTTTATACAACGGTTCCATGATGCGCCACCCAATGCACTTACACGGACACGATTTTAGATTACTAAATGGTCAAGGCGATTATGCACCACTAAAAAACATTGTCGATATTATGCCTATGGAAACCGATACGATAGAATTCAACGCTAATGTTGAAGGAGATTGGTTTTTTCATTGCCACATTCTATACCACATGATGAGTGGAATGGGAAGAGTTTTTACCTATGAAAACCAAGCTGCTAATCCCGAAATTCCAAACCCAAAATTAGCCCAACGCAAATTGTTTGCCGATGACAGAAAGTTTCATTTTATGGGCGAAAATGATGTTGCTTCAAATGGTAATGATGGAATGGCAATGATTTCTAATACACGCTGGAGTATTGGTACAGAATGGCGTTTAGGCTATCACGAAATGCACGGCTACGAAACCGAAACTCATATTGGGAGATATATTGGCAAAATGCAATGGTTAATGCCTTTTATTGGGTATGATTGGCGTTACAGAAAAATGGGCATCGATGAAGAAGAAAGAAACCTTTTCGGGCAAAAGAACACCAAAGATATGCGAAGCGCATTTTCTATCGGAATAGAATATACCTTACCAATTCTATTCAAGTTAAGCGGGGAATTATATACTGATAATACATTCAGACTGCAACTCAAAAGAGAGGATATACCTGTAAGCAAGAGACTCCGAATGACTTTAATGGGAGATACTGATAAAGAGTATATGGTAGGTTTTCGATACATTATTACCAAAAATCTTTCGCCATCAATGCACTATGATAGTGATATGGGCTTTGGTGCAGGAGTAACTTTTATGTATTAAATCAATAGTAACTTTATGTTTGTTTATAATGCTTAAAGCCTCATATAGTAATAAATGGGGCTTTTTTTTGGGATAGTTGTTATAAGTAGTTAATAGCTAGTCTTATGTACCAATTAATTTGCTAATTAAAAAAAATGCCAAAATAGGTTGCTTTATAGTAATTAATCGTAATATTGCAATATAAATATATTACTATGGGGGCAACTAAAACAGATTTCTACACAGACCAGCAAAACGAACTTGCAATTTTGACAAAAGCACTCGGTCATCCTGCACGAATTGCAATTATTGAACACATCTTAAAAGTCAACTCTTGCATTTGCGGAGATATTGTAAATGAATTACCGTTGGCACAGCCAACAGTTTCGCAACATCTAAAAGAACTAAAAAATGCAGGATTAATTAAAGGGAGCGTTGAGGGAAATGCAATTTGCTATTGCATTGACGAAAATGGTTTTGAAAAAGTCAAAAACTTTTTTCAAAACGTACACCAACACATCGAAGAAAAAAAATCCAATTGTTGCTAATTTAAAAATCATATTATGAAACTATCAGAAGTTAAAAATCAATTAAACACACTGGAAAGTGTAAACTTTCAATTACCAAACGGAACATTAGTTCCCGAACATTTTCACGTTACCGAAGTAGGTTTAGTAACCAAAAATTTTATCGATTGTGGCGGAACAGTTCGCAACGAAACAGTTGTCAATTTTCAACTTTGGGATGCCAACGATTTTGAACACAGACTAAAGCCAAAAAAACTTTTAGACATTATAACATTATCAGAGAAGGTTTTAGGCATTCAAGATTTTGAAATAGAAGTAGAATATCAAGACACTACAATTGGTAAATACGATTTAGAATTCAACGGACAAAATTTTGAATTAGTGAACAAACAAACAGCCTGTTTAGCAATGGACAAATGCGGAATTCCATCAGATAAACTGAAAGTATCAGACAAAAATGATGAACCTTGTTGTTCTCCAGACGGAAACTGTTGCTAATAATCTAAAATCACAAAAAAAATCATCAAATGACAACAACACAACCAATTCTATTTTCAGAAATAGAAAAAGTAATCAAGAATTTAAACATTGATGACATCACAACGGAGCGTAAAGAAACATTACAACCGCTTGTAGATTTTATTCAAACCAAAGTTACAAATCAGCAAGAAATTCGACTAAATTTAATTTGTACACACAATTCAAGAAGAAGTCATTTAGCACAAGTTTGGGCGCAAACTGCATCAGCTTATTTCAAAATTAAAAATGTTTTTTGCTATTCGGGAGGAACGGAAGCAACAGCAATGTTTCCAATGGTTTCCAAAACTTTAGAAAGTCAAGGTTTCAAAATCAAAACCATTTCAGAGGGTAGCAATCCAGTTTATACCATAAAATATGCTGAAAACGAACACCCAATCATCGCCTTTTCTAAAGCATATTATGATGATTTTAATCCTGACAGCCAATTTGCAGCTATAATGACTTGCTCACAAGCTGATGGAGGATGTCCTTTTATTTCGGGAGCAGAAAAACGAATTCCAATCACTTTTGAAGACCCAAAAGAATTTGACAACACGCCACAACAAGCAGAAAAATACGAAGAACGAAGTTTACAAATTGCTTCTGAAATGTTTTATGTCTTCTCACAAATAAAACAATAACTATGTCAGCAAATAATTGCGCACCAGTAGTAGAAAGAAAAAAGTTAGGTTTTTTAGACCGCTTTTTAACACTTTGGATATTTCTTGCAATGGCAATCGGGGTTTCTATTGGTTACTTCATTCCGTCAAGTAGCGGTTTTATAAACTCATTTTCGAGCGGAACAACCAACATTCCTTTGGCAATTGGACTAATCCTAATGATGTATCCACCATTGGCAAAAGTAAAATACGAACAAATGGGCGAAGTGTTTAAAAATACTAAAGTTCTTGGTGCATCATTATTCCTAAATTGGATTGTCGGTCCAATATTAATGTTTGCATTAGCATTACTTTTCCTAAAAGGTTATCCCGAATATATGATTGGCTTAATTCTTATCGGCTTGGCTCGTTGTATCGCAATGGTTGTTGTTTGGAACGATTTAGCCGAGGGAAATCGAGAATACGGAGCTGGATTAATAGCATTAAATAGTATTTTTCAAGTATTACTTTACAGCGTTTACGCCTATTTTTTCATTACAATTTTACCTCCCTATTTTGGCTATACAGGTTTTGAAGTGAATATTAGTATAGGACAAATTGCAGAAAGCGTTGGTATCTATTTAGGTATTCCGTTTGCATTAGGAATAATCAGCCGATATACATTAATCAAATTAAAAGGCGAAGAATGGTTTCAAACTAAATATGTTCCCATAATTTCTCCAATAACATTAGTTGCATTATTATTTACAATCTTAATAATGTTCAGTTTAAAAGGCGAACTTATTGTACAAATCCCAATGGACGTAATTCGCATTGCAATTCCATTAGTCATTTATTTTGTGGTAATGTTTGTAGTTAGTTTTTTCATCGGTAAATATTTTGGTGCAGATTATTCAAAATCAACAGCAATAGCATTTACAGCAACAGGAAATAATTTTGAACTTGCAATTGCAGTAGCAATCGGAGTTTTTGGAATTAATAGTGGACAAGCATTTGCGGGTGTAATTGGACCTTTAGTTGAAGTACCTGCTTTAATAGCTTTAGTAAACGTTGCTTTTTGGTTCAGAAAAAAATATTATGTAAATTAATCTTAAAAATAAAAGGATTATATTTACCTCGTGAAATTTATAAACCTCATATTTTCAATCTATATAGTCGCATTATCATGTATGCCATGCAATGATGCGGCTGTAAATGTTGGAAATAAAACGGCTTCTATTCATAACGAAACAAACTCACCATCAGAGAAACATAATGATGATGCTTGTTCCCCATTTTGCAATTGTAATTGTTGCAATTGCAATGGTTTTTATAAAACCGTTGATTACGCACAAAATACAGTAGCTATAAAAACAGTTACTAAAAGAAATAAGATAGAATACACTTCAACTTTATTCTCCAACTTTCACAATTCCATTTGGCAACCGCCACAAATTAGCTAATTGACATTTTTTTATGTTTCGATGTATCGAAACAAATTCTTTGTGATGCAAAACGTTACAAAAATTCCTTTTTGTCATTTAACTAATTTAAAAATTCATGTTAAACAAAATCATTCAGTTTTCTATAAAGAACAAACTGATTATTGGGCTAATGGTATTGGCTCTAATCGTTTGGGGTATCTATTCAGTTAGACAATTACCCATTGATGCTGTTCCTGACATCACTAACAATCAGGTTCAAATAATTACCAGTTCGCCGAGCAACGGTGCAGAAGATATTGAAAGGTTTGTAACTTTTCCTGTCGAGCAAACAATGGCAACCATTAAAGACATTGAAGAGGTTCGCTCTTTCAGTCGTTTTGGTTTATCGGTAGTAACTGTTGTTTTTAAAGAAGATGTAAACGTTTATTGGGCAAGGCAGCAAGTAAGCGAACGTCTCAATGAAGCAAATGACCAAATTCCGCCCGGAATGGGAAAACCACAAATGGCACCTGTTTCAACTGGTTTAGGCGAAATCTATCAATATGTAATCCATACCAAAAAAGGGTATGAAAACAAATACAACGCCACAGAGTTGCGTACTATCCAAGATTGGATTGTTCGCAGACAATTATTAGGTGTAGATGGGATTGCTGATGTGAGTAGTTTTGGAGGTTTTTTAAAACAATACGAAATCGCCTTAAACCCCGACAAACTCCGCAGTATGAACATTAGTATTAAAGATGTTTTTGATGCTTTAGAAAAAAACAATCAAAATACTGGCGGTGCATACATCGATAAGAAACCAAACGCTTATTTTATCCGAAGTGAGGGTTTAATAACAAGTATCGATGATATAGAAAATATCGTTGTAAAAACAAACAAGAATAGTATTCCTGTACTTATCCGAAATGTTGCCGAAGTAAAAATCGGTGCGGCTACACGTTACGGTGCTATGACAAGAAATAACGATGGCGAAGTTGTGGGCGGAATTGTCTTGATGCTAAAAGGTGCAAATTCTTCAAAAGTAATTGGTAATGTAAAAACCCGAATGGCACAAATCGAAAAAACTTTGCCCGAAGGTGTAACCGTAGAACCCTTTTTAGATAGAACAAAATTAGTTGATAATGCTATCGGAACTGTATCTAAAAACCTATTGGAGGGTGCGTTAATAGTAATCTTTGTTTTGGTTTTACTACTCGGTAATTTAAGAGCCGGATTAATTGTAGCTTCTGTAATTCCGTTAGCGATGCTATTCGCCATCTGCCTGATGAATTTGTTTGGAGTTGACGGCAATTTAATGAGTTTAGGTGCGCTCGATTTTGGTTTAATAGTCGATGGTGCAGTTATCATCATTGAAGCCACAATGCACTATTTATATGTCAAGCACAAAGGGCAAGAATTAACACAGTCGCAAATGGATAGCAGTGTGTTAAGTAATGCCCGTAAAATGATGAGTTCCGCAGCGTTTGGGCAAATCGTAATTTTAATTGTGTACTTGCCTATTTTAGCATTGGTTGGTGTAGAGGGAAAAATGTTCCGCCCAATGGCTCAAACCGTTTCTTTTGCCATTTTAGGAGCATTCATATTGTCATTGACATACGTTCCTGTAATGAGTGCTTTATTTTTAAACAAGAAAATCACTCATAAAGAAAACATTTCAGACAGAATAATCAAT
>Ga0208628_1000319_pt1 | contig 26087 bp, 13 predicted proteins | sample LakWasMet16_LOW5_2_FD_183864 | JGI IMG/M metagenome (GOLD analysis project Ga0208628, IMG submission 183864) | Freshwater sediment methanotrophic microbial communities from Lake Washington under simulated oxygen tension - Sediment Metagenome... | ecosystem: Environmental > Aquatic > Freshwater >... | reverse complement strand
AAATAATTGAGCCATCGCTTTTCCCATACCAGATGCTGCACCTGTAATAATGGCTGTTTTGTTTTCTAATTTTTTCATGGTATTTCTTTTTTGTGTTAATTAAACTAAAAGCAAATATGCTTTAGCATAGTTAATCACTTTAGCTAGAAAAAAACATGATAAAAAGCCAAACTAATTATGATAATAATCAGGCAGTAAATAATTTTTTGGGGAATTTGTAACTACGAGTTAGGGAGGGTTATAAGCCGTTTTTATTTTTCGCTAAACTTAGCAACTCGCTCATCTTATTGTTATCTAGCCAATTTAGTTCTATAATATCTTTGATTGCTTTCTTTTTATTTTGCGAATTATTGTAATACTCTTTTGCAATAGTGTAACCAATGAAATAACCTAAGTCGGCGGGTACATTGGTAGTTGTATTGTAGTTATACATCCAATCGGAATATTCCAATTTATCTGCATCAATGGTGACTTTCTTTAAAAGCTCTAATTTATTTTTTTCTCCATATTCTATATAAACTGCATTATATGGTTTATTCAAAATTATTTCAGCTATAAAGTCACAAGAACCCTCCATTATGCATTTAGATAATAGTGTTGGGTTTTGCGACAACTCAAGCTGTTGTTGAGTATGATTCATTTCGTGAGTAATCAATTGTATAATGTTATTATTATGCTTAAAGTATTTTTGAAAAAAGGGAATTAGTTCAGATGAATCTACTGTGCTATCGCCAGTAGCAATTTCAGTTCCAATTAAAATTTGGTCTTTTGAAGTTGTGCCGCCAGTCTTTAAACATCCTATTGTAAAGTAAATGTCTGGTTGCTTGAAACTGGGATATTGCTTTTTAAACGCTTTAAGAGCTTTTTCAATTTCATTTTGATGTTTTAGAACAGATAAAGTTTTTGATCGAATTGAAACCCAAAATTTCGGATATTTATTTATTGAATTTACCCAATCTTCTGCGGTTAAGTTCCTAGCATTTATAAATTCATTTAAACCTTTGGACGCTTTATTTATATAAAGGTCTGTTATGAATTTTATTTTAAGTTCATTATTTGATTTGGAAATCACACTGTCGTATGCTGTCCAAAAATTGGTAAGGTCTGAAGTGTAAATTTTTGTTGCAGTTAGGTCTAAGGATGCAAGAGTAATAATATAAAATATTAAAATTTGTCTTTTCATAAAATGGCTTATAACTACCTTATAGAAGCTATAAAATAGCATCTATTTGGTAAATTTAACCAAATAGGCGCTACTCAATAGCGCTTATTTTATTTTCTATCCTTTTTTGTTTTATCAAACACCGTTTGTAAAATTTGTTTTTCTTCGGCGCTCATGCTAATGCTTCTTCGAGCATACACTCTGTTAGCAGTTTCAATCATTTTATCAAATTGATAGTCTTCCATCCCTTCTGCTCCACCCCAACTAAAACTTGGGATGTGCGTTGGAGGAAATCCTCCACCAAAAATATTGGCTCCTACTCCAACCACAGTACCTGTATTAAACATGGTATTAATACCACATTTACTATAGTCGCCCATGGTTAACCCACAAAACTGTAAACCTGTATCTACCATTTTTTGTTGAGCGTAGTTATACAGTTTTACATTACCGTAATTGTTTTTTAAATTAGAGTTATTGGTATCTGCGCCTAAATTACACCACTCGCCTATGACACTGTTTCCTAAAAAACCATCATGAGCTTTGTTACTAAACCCAAATACTACTGAGTTGTTTATCTCTCCTCCTACTTTACTATGAGGGCCAATAGTCGTTGGTCCGTAAACCTTAGTACTTAATTTTAAAGCAGAGTGTTCGCATAAAGCAAATGGTCCGCGTACTACAGAGCCTTCCATAATTTCGGCATCTTTGCCTATATATATTGGCCCTGATTTGGTATTTAAAATAGCGGCTTCTACCACTGCGCCTTCTTCTAAAAAAATAGCTTTGGCATCTCCAATAACTGTATTAGATGATGATAAAGGTTGAGAGGTTTTGTCTCTCGTTAATAATTCAAAATCTTGTTTAATCGCTTCTCCATTTTTTGAGAAAATATCCCAAGTATTTTCAACAGATACATAATTAATAGTTGTTTCTACAGAACTCAATAAAGCTTCTTCAATAATTAAGGAAGAAGCCGTATTGCTTCTATAAGCAATTAATGTATTCCCTTTTTTAATTCCTTTATTAAATTCTAAATTATTTATTTGTGCCAATAACTCAGGTGTTGGGCAAATTTTACCATTAATAAACACCGCATTATTTGTATAAACAGCTTTGTATTTAGAACTTAAATATTCTTGTGTTTGAAAAGTTAACTTGCCATTTAAATAAGTTTCCCACTTTTCGGTAATCGTTAAAATCCCAATTCGTATTTCAGAAACTGGCTTCGTAAATGTTAATGGTAGCAAATTATGCCAAGTGGTATCATCAAATAAAATATAGTTCATGTTAGCGAGGTCTTCGTGGTGTATTAATTGGTTGTGTTTTAATTGTATCTGTTTCTGTTTTCTTATTTTGATTATTAGGATTTGAAGGATTTACTCTTGGATTTCCTTTACCTGGAATTATTTTTTCTGAAGGACAAGCTCCTATCACATCTCCATGTGCTTGGTGAGCAGGCCATGCTGCCAAAGGTATAGAAATAGTTTGAGGATTTTGATTGTTCCCTGGAGGTATATGACAAATAGTAATTTTACCGCTTGTTGTATCTCCTGCATTTGTATTTACCGTTGGCGTTACAGCTGTTGTTGGAGTTGTTACCGCAGTTGGTGTAGAAGTTGCTGAACATGTTCCTATCACGTCTCCATGAGCTTGATGAGCTGGCCAAGCAGCTAAAGGAATAGTAATTGTTTGAGGGTTTCCTGTATTTCCAGGAGGGATATGACAAATAGTAATTGTTCTGTTTTGATTTCCAGTAACCGTTGATGTTCCTGATGCGGTTGGTGTGGTTACAGTTGTAGTTGATGTAGTTGGAGTACAAGCTCCCATCATATCTCCATGAGCTTTATGTTCTGCCCATTCAGATAACGGAATAACAATAGTTACTGGTGTTTGATTAATTCCAGAAGGAGTATGGCAAATTGTAACTGTATTAGTAGATGAAGCTGGCGTTGTAGGTGTTGATACTCCAACTGTATTTGTGCTAACAACATACACTACATTTTCTGTTTTATTAACTGTTCCATCTGCATTTGTTGCCGTTACCGAAAGTATATTTTGTCCTTGGTTTAAATTACCTACAAAAGCACCTTGGTTTGCTATAAAATTATACGATGTTATTGGGTTTCCATTTAATGTTACTACAATTTGACTTTGAGTGGCGTAAAATGCTTTGAATTGAAAATTAAAAGTTGAGACATTTACTGTTGGTGTTCCAATAGGACTTAGGATATTTACCACCGGAGGTCGAGCTACCGTTTTTTGTCTGTAGTTTACAACAGCTGTTTTACTATCTGTTCCATCATTATTAGTAGCTGTAATCTCTAGGCTGTTACTTCCATTAATTAATATTGCAGTATAAGTAAAGTCAAATCCATTAAAGGTATAATTAGTCACAACTACACCGTTATATTTTACTACAATATTATTTGAGTTTAGCATATTAGCAATAGTTGCTGTATAAATATAACTTGTGCTTTGAGATGTGCCTGATAAGTTAGCAGGAGTAACAAAAGTAATAACTGGCGGCAACTTTATAATATCATGCGGTGTATAATTTACATGAACTGTTTTTGAATCAACTCCAAAGGCATTAGTTCCTTTCACAGAAACGGTATTATCACCAGACACTAAATTAGTTTGAAAGAATACTTCCTTCGTATTAACATCGTATGTAAAATTAGATTGAGAAATGCCATTAAATAACAATTCAATATCTGCTTTAGAATTCACATTTAATACCGATAATTTAAAGTTATATAATAAATTATCCGTCGCATTCATTTGCATAGCTGGATTTACCAAACTAACTACTGGAGGAACACCAGCTGCTTTTGGTCTGAAATTGACGATAGCAGTTTTAGAATCTGTTCCGTCGATATTAGTAGCCGTTACTTCAAATGAATTATTACCTTGAATTAAAGTAGTAGAATAGTTTACATTAAATCCATCATAAGTATAATTTGTAACGGCAGATCCATTATATTTTACAACTAAGCCAGATGTATTTAATACATTAGTAACTGTAGCTTTAAATGTATAATTAGGATTTGAAACCGAAGCAGGAGAAACCAATGGATTAACCATTGTAACCATTGGTGGACGTTTAGTTTGAACTTGTGGCGTATAATTTACATTTACTGTTTTAGAATCAATACCGTATGGATTGGTTCCTTTAACAATAACTGTATTAGCACCTACCACTAAATTAGTTTGAAAAAATACTTCTTTTGTATTAACATCATAAGTAAAATTAGATTGTGCTACTCCATTAAATAATACCTCTACATCTGCTTTTGCAGTTACATTTAATACTGCTAACTTAAAATTATACAATAAGTTATTTGTAGCGTTCATTTGTAAAGCAGGATTAATTAAATTAACCACAGGAGGTTTCCCTGTTACCACTTTTTGTTCAAAAGCAACAATGGCATTTTTAAAATCAGAACCATCATTGTTTGTTGCTGTAATTTCTAAAATATTATTTCCATTCGCTAAAATTGCTGGATATATAATACTTGTTGCATTAAACACATAATTAGTAACTACGTTTCCATTATACTTTACAACTAATTGAGATTTAGAAGTGATATTAGTAACATTAGCTTTATATAAATAATTTGCAGTGGATGAAATTCCAGGAGAAACTACAGGATTAGTAATTGTAATGACTGGAGGTAATTTAGTAGTTGCAAATGGCATATAATTTACATTTACCGTTTTTGAATCAACTCCAAATGCGTTTGTTCCTTTAACAATTACACTATTATTCCCAACAACTAAATTAGTTTGAAAAAATACTTCTTTCGTATTGACATCATAAGTGAAATTAGAAGTAGTAGCTCCATTAAAAGTTAAAGAAATATCATTTTTAGAAGCTACGTTTAAAACCGCTAATTTAAAATTATACGATAAATTACTTGATGAATTGGATGCTGTAACAGGATTTAATAAATTAACTACTGGAGGAGGACCTGTTACTTTATTTTCATTTAAAACAACACTCGTTACTTTTGTATCTTCTCCATTAGGATTATTAGCGGTAATGCTAATAGAATTAGAACCTACATTTAAATTCGCAGTAAATGTTACTTGCTTAGTGGTTGCATTGTATGTAAAAGGAGTAGACATCCCATTATAATAAACAGAAATTCCATTTTGTCCAGATACATTTAATACTTGAGCTACTACAACATAAGTAGATGTATTAGAAATATAACCAGGTTGAGCTGGATTAATATATGTTACCACTGGTGGAGGACCCACTTGTTTTGGTGCATTGTAATTGATGGTGCAATTTTTCAAATCACTACCGTAACTATTAAATGCTGATACTTCAATGGTATTAGTTCCTTCAAATAAGTTTAAAGGTAAATCCAATTGTCCAGTAGCTGTATTAAAGCTAAAATTAGAAACTGATACATTGTTTACTTTTACGGTTACATTATTTTTTAAACTCACATTAGCAACAACTGCTCTAAAGTTATAAGCTTTAGTTATAGAATTTACAGGACAAGAAGTAGGGTTAACAATAGTAATGATTGGTGGATTACCTGCAGGTTTAGGTAATTCATAAATAACCGAAGTTGATTTATTATCAGAACCAACAGAGTTTGTTGCAATAATTTGAATTGGATTAACTCCAGCATTTAAATTAGCATTAAACTCTAAGATATGGCTTTGAGCATTAAAAGAAAAACTAGAATAATTAGCACCATTTAACTTAAACTGAATTTGATTAGCACTAGTTACATTTAAAATTTGAGCCGAAATTTTATATTGATGATTAGTAACAATAAAATTATTTACAGGCGGTGTGATATAGGTAATAATTGGTTTTGGCTCTAAAGAAGGGGGATTACTAACCACTGTGTTTGTTGTCACTATAGTATTAGTTGTTACTATTGAATTTGTAGGAACAATAGTACTAGTGCCAACAACGGTGTTAGTGTATGCTGTTTGATTTGTATTGACAGTTGAAGGATTTTTCTTTTTACCTCTTAATGTAAATACTAAATTTAATCCTGCATAATGATAATAATCGTTGCTTCCAGCAATCATATCTTTATTTGTACCTAATCTACCGTCTAATAAATCAGCATTTGCTCCTTGAGGAAATGTTACTTTATATTCAAACAACATTGAAAAACCTGGAGCAAACTGATAACCTAAACCAATACCAGCTGATGGAGAAAAAGTAATTAAATTCCCTGCTTTACTTCCATAGGCATCCGACTCGTATTTGTTATCAATTATACTATTATATGAACTTAATGCCTTCGTTTGATTTCCAGTAGAATCAACTAAACTAAAATCATATAATTTTCCTTTTGAATCTAATAAATCTGATTTAGTTCTAAAACTAGTTATACCTACTCCGCCCCATAAATTTAATAATACATGAGAACGTTCTCTTAATCTATTAAAGGTTAATTGAAGTTCTAACGAACCCTCACCTAAAGTCATTTTATAGTTATCATATACATAGTTTCTTCCTGAACTAGCACTATCTACATAATTTACTTTTGGATTATATTTTCCATTATAAGCATCATTAGTTTTGATGTCGTAATTTCTATTATAATCCATACCATAAGTATTCGCACCTAAATACCTTCCTCTAATAGCAAATGAAAAAATATTAGTACTGTTTTCGTGGAAACCTTTTTCTAAAGTAAGACCTCCAGCAATACCATAACAACTTCTATAATCTGCTGTTTGCCATGCCGCTCCTAAATTTAAACCAAGTCTCCATGAGTTATAATATCTACTATAATCCTTTTGCGAAAACGCCTGAAGCGATATTAATGTGATAATTAAAATGTAAATTTTCTTCATAGTTTATTATTTGTATTGTAAATGATAAAACATAGACAAGGCGCCTATGTTTTAAAAATATATAATTATTGTGCCAAAAATTTATAGTTTCCCAACTTCCACTATCTTAAACTCTGTCCTTCTGTTCTTGGCGTGCTCTTCCTCAGAACAGTCAGAATCATTTTTACAGTTATTTAACAATTTACTCTCTCCAAAACCAACAGCTGTTAATCTCGATTTACTAATTCCTTTTGAAATAATATAATCAACAGCCGCTTTAGCCCTCTTTTGAGACAACGTTAAATTATATGCGTCTGAACTTCTAGAATCCGTATGAGAACTCAATTCAATATTTAAATTTTTATTAGAATTTAAAACAGTAATCACTTTATCTAAAATATTTTTACCAGCAGCATCGATTTTATAATCGCCATATGCATAATATAAACTTTCGATAATTGTAATAGCTTGTTGCTTTTCTTTATTCTTCATTTCTAAAACCTCTAACCAAGGATCATCTACTGAATAATCTCCTAAAGCCGTTCTATCAACTTCTAACAAATCAAACTGAAATTTACCACCAGTATTTCGTTTAATTTCTTTATAAATACGACCTCTTGAATCGGCTACAAATATTTTAGTCACATTAGTAAACTTAGGGTCAGAATCATCAATAGCAAATAAATAATTTTTATCGGCTCCTAGATTTTTAAAAGAGAATTTCCCCTTTTCATCTGTAATAATATTTTCAATAACTTGTGATTGATTAAAGATGGTTACTTTTGCATTACTAATTGCTTTTTTATCTTGGTCATATAAAAAACCTGTTAACGACATAATTAAGTCTGCATCGTTAACTGATAAATCAGAAATAGCCGTTTTATCAACCCCTAACAATGAAAAGTTAAACTTCCCTTTAGAATCAGAACGAGCAATTTTAACTTCTTTACCACTTTTACTGGTTAAAATAATTTTAGTATCAATTGGCATATCATCATCAACCACTGTTAATGAATAATTTTGATCTAGTGGTAAATTTCTAAAAGCAAAAGCTCCAAATTCATTTGTAGTTGTTTCTTCAATAATATCTCCAAATTCATTTTTAATAATTACTTTTTTGTTAGCAATTGGCTTACTAGGACTTTCGCCATATAATAAATTACCTGCTAAACTTAAATCATCATCGTTATATAAATCCGGCATTCCATTTGGATCTACTGGTAAATTTTTAAATACAAATTTTTGTCCTGGGCCATTGCTATGAGTTATACGGGTAATTTTAGCATTTTTATCGGCTAAGTAATAACGAGATTTGTTTTTCAAATTCAACTCATTACTTTCTATTTCTGCCATATACACTTTATCTGCATCTAAATCTCTAAACACAAAATAACCTTTATCATCTGTTTTAGTAGAATCTATAGATTTTCCATTAGCATCCAATAAGTATACTTTTACATTCTTTGCAGGATCATTAGCATTCTCTGTTAATAAAACAGTTCCATCTAACATCATACTTTTATTAGTGAATTTAAAATAATAAATATCATCTTCACCTTTTCCTCCTTCTCTATTTGAAGAAAAATATCCAACAGTGTCATTTAAAAAAGCAATTCCAAAATCATCCGATTTACTATTTAATAACAAGCCTTCGTTTCTATTCAATAACCATTTTCCATCTTTTTGTTTTGCGGAAAAAATATCCAAATCACCAAAGCCCGGCAAACCGTTTGACGAGAAATATAAAGTTCCATCTTTTTTAACTGAAGGGAAAACTTCGTCTCCTGATGTATTAATATCAAAACCTAAGTTCACAGGCTTATCCCATCCATCGCCATTTTTCTTGCACATCCAAATATCTTGTCCGCCTAATGTTCCAGGCATATCTGAAGCAAAATATAAAATAGTGCCATCTGCACTTAACGCTGGATGAGCACAAGAATACTCATCGCTATTATACACAAATGGTTTAGATTTAGAAAATGAGCTACCTTTTACTTCACTGAAATAAATTTTAGCTCTATTAATGAAATTTTTATTCTTTTTATTTACGACATAATTTACTCTTGTATAAGCAGCAAATTTGCCATCATTAGTAAATGAAATGGGTCCATCATGAAAGCTTGAATTAACTTTTTTAGAAAGCAATTTTTCTTTTTTCACTTCATTATTTTTAATTTCTGAAGAAAAAATATTTAAATAAGGTTGATTATTAGTAGCCGAAGTTTCAAAATCAACAATATCGTTTACCTTTTCTGCAATAAATATTAATTTATTATTTACAACAACCGGACAAAATTCAGAACGCTTTGTATTAATAGATTCAATATTTTTCACTTCATACTCTTTTGGTTTCGATTCCCAATATTTTATTTCTTGACAAGATTTAATTGCATTTTTTGCAATTTTACTATTCTCATTATTTTCTAAAAACACATAATATTGATTAAGTGCTTCGGGATATTTATTATTAGATTTTAAAACATTTCCATAATTATAATTCACTTCCGCAGGAACTTTTCCTAAACTTAAAGCCTGAGAATAGTAATTTTCTGCTTGCGAATAATTATTTAAAATGCGATAACAATCTGCTAATTTAATCATGGCTGTTTGTCTATCAGCTGATTTTCCTTTAGCTACTTTTTCGTATGCTGGTATTGCTTTTGCATAATTAAATTTCGAAAAATGTTTTTCTGCTTTTTTCATCTGCGCCAAACCAACAAAAGAAACAAAAATAAAGAGAGAAGTAATATGTATATATATATATTTCATAGATTCAATAGAACAATTTTATAAATAACGAGGAGATAACATTTTCGATTTAAATGTATTCAAATCAAAACCAAGCATAATTTCATGCCCATTACCTAATCTTTTTTGAACATTACCTAAAGCAGAATCATACGAATATCCGATTTTTATATTTTCAGTCACAATAACTTGAACTAACGCTCCTACCGATCCACTAGATCTAACAAAAGCACCTAACCAAACACGTTTTTTTAATAAAAAATTTAAATTAACATCAATATTACCAGCACCACTAGCTAACCTTACAATAACCGTTGGATTAATTACTAAATTTTCTCCGGCAGCAAAACCTTTACTAACAATACCAAATACATGAGAATTTAATTTATACGTTAAGTCGTATTCTACCTGACTACCAGAAGCGTTTGTATAAGAAATATTATCATTGTAAATATAGGCTGAATTTAAATGCGTAGCACTTATGCCAGCATAAAATGAATTTGACTTCAAAAACAATCCAGCGTCAAAATCAGGCTTTAATTTATTTCCAGATAGATTTGCATATGCACTTGTTTCACCTGGATCTTTATAATTCATTTTATTAAAATCATACACAAAATTTACAACGCCAGCTCTTAAACCAAACGACAATTTTAATTTACTTGTTATAGGTAAAATATAAGACACATTTGCATAAGCAGCTGTTACTCTTTTTGGGCCAATCGCATCATTATAGGCGCTTAATCCTAACCCAATTCTTTTTTTCTTTAATGGTCCATGAAAACTAAACGATTGCGTTGATGGAGCTCCCTCAAAACCACCCCATTGTTTTCTGATATCAATCACCGCGCTTAACGCGTCTTTGGTTCCCGCATAGGCAGGATTAATTACCATTTGATTAAATTGATATTGACTGTATTGAGGATCTTGCTGAGCCAATATTGACAATGTTAATGTGCAAGTAAGTATTAATAATATTTTTCTCATAGTATTTTAATTAGTAATTTCTAACCAACCTTTTTTAATTAATTTATCTGAACCGTCAACAATCACGAAGAAGTATGTTCCAGAGGTAATAGTTTGTCCGTTTGCTTTTCCATTCCAAACATTCGTCGTATTGTTATAATCTGACACACTATATATTTCATTACCCCATCTATTATAGATGTAAACTTTATTATTGCTGTATTTATCAATATTATCAATGATCCAAAAGTCATTAATACCATCACCGTTTGGTGTAAATCCATTATAAATAATAACATTACAATCTTCATCAATACCAACTGTAAATGTTATTACTGATGAACAGCCATTAATATCTACTGCACCATAAGTATAGGTTGTAAGAGTTAAAGGAGCAACCATATTTACATTAGGAACCACATTACTGCTCCAAGATGGAACACTGCCTCCTATTACAGATAAGATTGCCGAGTCTCCAACGCAAATGACACTTGGTGTAGCAATTGGAGTAACGGCTGCCCCAGATTGAATATCAATAAACACTGTACTAAAAAAAGCACAACCATTTGCTCCTTGCCCATAAGCAGTATAAGTTATAGGTGCTGTTACTTGAACGTTTTGACTCGAGCCTATTAATGTGCCAGGATTCCATGCATATGCTGTAGCAGTGCCCGAAGCAGATAAATTAATTATTTGACCAGGGCATACTAGCGTGTTACTAGCTGAAGCAGAAACTGAAGGTAACGGCAAAACGGTTAAAGCTAAAATTACGGTATCTGTACATTCGCCACCATTACTTCCAACAACACTATATGTTGTATTAAAAAACGGCTGAACATTGATTGAATTTGTATTAGCTCCTGTTGACCACACATAATTTAACGCACCAACAGCAGAAATTGTCATTGTGTAACCCATACAAACATTTGTAGATGGTGTATTAACACTAACGGTTGGAGTACTAGAAACATTTATAGAAGCAGTTGCAGAATTTGAACATCCATTCATATCTGTTCCTGTAACAGAATAAGATGTACTAGTTGATGGAAAATCGGTCACTGGATTCGAAACAGAGTTAAAACCTGACCATGTCCATGTATATGTACTAGCTCCTGAAGCATTTAAAACAACAGACTGACCTGCACATATTGTACTACTTGATTGAGAAATTGAAACAGCTGGTATATCATAAGTTGTTATACTTACTGTATTTGTATTTACGCATCCTAAAGGACCAGTACCTGTAATTGTATATACTGTCAGTCCAACATTATTCATAGGGACATTTACTAAACTTCCTGTTAATGCAGATGGATTTAAAGTAAATGTATTTGCTCCTAAATTTGAGAATACTACTACCCCACCTAAACAAACCGTATTTGTATTTACATTAGTTAAAATATTTGGTAATGAATTAGCAAATATTCTAGTAGTATCAATATTCGAACAACCAAAGGCATCTGTTCCCACAACTGTGTATACCGTTGTAGAAGTAGGAGAAACAACTTCAGAAGATGTTGTAGCGCCTGTGCTCCAAGAATATGTATTAGCGCCAGTGGCTGTTAAAGTTGCAGAATTACCAACACAAACGGCATTTGACGAATTTGAAATTGTTACTAAAGGTAATGCGTTTACTGTTAAATTAACCGTTTCAGTTTTCACACAACCTACAACATCTGTTCCTATAACAGTATAAATAGTAGTTGCAATAGGATTTTCAAATATAGTGGCCAAAGTTGAACCTGTACTCCAAGAATAAGTATTTGCGCCAACTGCTGTTAATGTAGAAGTTGCGCCAGCACAAACAGAAGACGGAGATGCCGTTAAACTTAAATTAGGCAACTGATTTACTATTAAACTAATTGTTTGAGTATTTATACAACCTAAAGCATCTGTTCCTGTAACTGTATATCCAGTATTTACACTAGGAGCAACTTCTATTATGACAGTTGACTCAGAAGTATTCCAAATATATGATATTGCTCCACTCGCTGTTAATGTTGCTGTTGAACCAACACAAATAGCGGTTGGTGAGGCTACGATAGAAACCGTTGGATTAGAATTTACAGTTACACTTAACGTTTTAGTATTTGTACAGCCTACTGCATTAGTTCCAATTAGAGTGTAATTTGTTGTTGCTGAAGGTGAAACCACGGCAACAGAACCAGAAAGAGCACCTGGATTCCATGTATATGTTAGTGCACCAGAACCTGTTAATGTAGATGTAAATCCTGAACAAATTGCAGAGGATGACGCAACAGCTGCAACTGTTGGATTAGAATTAACTACAAGATTAATAGTTTTAGAATCAACACAACCTAATAACGAGGTTCCTGTTGCTGTATAAATTGTTGTTGAGATAGGATTTACAGTTACTGTATTTACAGTTAACAATCCTGGATTCCAAGTATAAGTTGAAGCTCCATTTGCTGTTAACGAAGCCGTTGCTCCAACACATATGGAAGATGATGATGACGAAACCGTTATGGTTAATGGAGCTGGCTGAGTAACGTTTATTGTTGTTGTTTTTGCACAGCTATTTAAATCAGTCACTGTGTATGTATAAGTTCCTGCTACAACAGTAAAAGTTCCTGTACCTAAATAGGTAGGAGTTCCTCCACTAGCATTAACTGTAACTATTCCTGAACCACCATTACAATTTATACTTGAACTAAGAACTGCATTTGCTGTTAGTGAAGATGGCTCTACTACACTAGCTGATGCTGTAATTATACATGAATTTATATCGGTGATAGTGCATGTATAAACCCCTGCAACCAAACCAGTTCTATCTTCTGTTGTTATTCCTCCACCCCAATTAAAAGTATAAGGTGTCGTTCCACCAGCTGGAGTTAAATTAATAGCACCGTTAGAACCTCCAAAACATAAAACATTTGTTACTGTTGTGCCTGCTGATAATGAAATAGTTGGTTGTGTAACAGTTGATGTTTTTGTTGTTAAACATCCATTTACATCTGTTATGGTACAAGTATAAACACCTGCCACTAAACCCGTTCTATCTTCGGTCGTAACTCCCCCTCCCCAGTTAAAGGTAAATGGAGTTGTTCCTCCTGATGGAGTTAAATTAATTGCTCCGTTAGAGCCGCCAAAACAAAATACATTAGTTACTGCAGTAATTGCTGATAATGCAGATGCCGGCTGTGTTATCGTTGCTGACGTTGTAACCGAACATGTATTTACATCCGTTACTGTACAAGTATAAACTCCTGCCACTAAACTTGTTCTATCTTCTGTTGTTATTCCTCCACCCCAATTAAATGTATAAGGTGTCGTTCCGCCAACTGGAGTTAAATTAATGGCACCGTTAGAACCTCCAAAACATGAAACATTAGTTACTGTTGTTCCTGCTGATAATACAGTAGCGGGTTGTGTTACGGTTGATGTTTTAATTGTAACACAACCATTTAAATCTGTAACTGTACAAGTGTAAACACCAGCTACCAAACCTGTTCTATCTTCTGTTGTTATTCCTCCACCCCAATTAAAATTATAAGGAGTCGTTCCTCCGGCTGGAGTTAAATTAATGGCACCGTTAGAACCTCCAAAACATGAAACATTAGTTATTGTTGTATTAGCTGATAGAGCAGCTGCAGGTTGATTTACTATTGCTGTTGCTGTAACTGTGCAAGAGTTAACATCTGTAATTGTACACGTGTATGCACCTGCTGGAATACTGACTCTATCTTCGGTAATTATACCACCGCCCCAATTAAATGAATAACCAGGTGTTCCCCCTAATGCAGTTAAATTAATTGCTCCAGTTGCTGTAGCAAAACATAATACATTAGTAACAACATTGGATGATGATAATATTGGGGGTTGAGTTACGGTTGATGTTTTTGTTGTTAAACAACCATTTGCATCTGTGATTGTACATGTATAAACCCCTGCAGGCAAACCAGTTCTATCTTCTGTAGTAATTCCTCCACCCCAATTAAATGTATAAGGTGTTATTCCTCCAGAAGGTGTTAAATTAATTGATCCTGTTGCCCCTCCATTACACAAAACATTATTTACAACAGTAGTAGCATTTAGGGGTAAAGGTTGAGTAATTGATACTGTTTTTGAAGCAACGCAACTGTTGGCATCAGTAACAGTTACTGTATATGGACCAGCTACCAGATTAATAATATCTTCTGTAATTGCACCGTTTGACCATGAATAATTATAAGGAGCGGGGGTCATATATGTTCTAAACCCTCTATCTGTACTAAAATTATCTGTCCCACCCGCATAAACATTTCCTCCACAAGCTTGGTTCCAATCTGCATTACTCATTCTAAATGTATATTGCTGACCAGACATTAAAAATGGACTTCCTGTAATTAAAATATTTTGCCATTGTGCGCCGCCAATTGCAGAAAAATTATATGAACCTGAAGCTATTAATAAGCCTCCTGTTCCTGAACCACTATACACATACCAATTACCAACTGTTGGAGAGTTCATTAAAAGATTGACATCTATAGAGTAAAATAATCCGTTAACACTTGATGTAAAAGATTGCCAAAAGTCATTAAAACTAGTTCCACAACTAGCACTCGTTTGTTGTTGATCAATTGTAGGAATACCTGTAAATGGAGCTCCACCAGAAACGGTAATATCTACTGCTCCGGTATTATTACCATTACAGATATTATTGGTTTGTGTTGATGCAACTGTAGGCGGTGTACAAACATAGCTTAGCACTACTTTTCCATTTCCTCCAAAAGAACCATTATAGGCAACTCCAGAACTACCTCTTCTTGAACCTGAAGCGCCACCGCCACCGGCAAATCCATTTGATCCAGCTGCACCAGCTGTGACTGTACTTGCTGAAGCTCCTGCCACACCTCCAACAGGAGCTGCTCCTCCTGCACTTGTCGATGCATTATTACCTATAGTAGAATTACCAGCGCTGCTTCCGCCACCGCCTCCGGAAATATTTAAAATTCCAGCTGCACCTGCTCCTCCTCCAAATTTTACTGTGCCTATACTTGTTGCTACTCCACCACCGTTGCCTCCTGCACCTAAAGAGGTTGAAGAAGTTGATCCTCCACCACCAAGGCCACCATCAGCTAACACAATGTTAGTATTAAAACTTGAAGCACCTCCATTGGCACCACTTGTTCCTGAAGTCGATCCTCCAGCAGCACCAGCACCTACAAAAACAGAATATGTATTTCCTGGAGTTACACTTACAACTGACTTAGCATATGCACCGCCACCACCACCGCCGCTTGCTGCATTTAAAACATTAGACACGCCGCCGCTTCCGCCACCAGCACCCCAGCATTCAACAGTCACTGAGGTTATACCAGCAGGACATGTCCAGTTTTGAGAACCTGTAACTGAAAATGTTTGTACTGTTTGAGAATAAGCACTCTGAAAGATTGACATCAATCCCATCATACTCACAAAAAACAATACAACTTTCTTAAATTCGTTTTTTATCATTCTGAGTTTTTTATTTACCAGTTAACTCTACCCAACCTTTTTTAATGGCTTTTCCATTATCAATATCAATCACATAAAAATAAGTGCCACTAGTAAGTGAAGTTCCATTACTATTATTCCCATCCCAATAATTAGAAGTATTATTATAATTATCTGTTGTCCAAACTTTATTACCCCATCTATTAAAAATAGAAACAGAATTAACTGGGAAATTTTCAATATTTTCAATTACCCAACTATCATTTAAACCATCTCCGTTTGGAGTAAAGCCATTATAAATACTAATTTGACATGGTTCAGTACTTGCAGTAACAACGTAATTAAAACTTACAGAATCAACTGCTATACTATTAGAGTTTATTGCTAAAACAGTTACACTGTATGCACCTGGTATCAGACTATCAATACTTGTACAGTTTTGAGTGGGGCAAATACTAGCAGGGCTCCAAACATATAATAATTGTATAGCACTACTTGGAGATGTATTCAAAACCAATGAAATAAATCCGTCTTTTTTATTTAAACAACTTTCGTTTTGAAAGAGCGGAGTAATACTCAAATCTAATACTCCTAAAATATCTGGTTGTAAGAACCCTTGGGTAATTATATGATTAGAATTATTAATAGTGGAAGTTATAGGTTCGCCAATGTTATAATAAACTTCTACTCCAGAAGCACCAACTGTTCCTCCGCCACCAGAAGTATTTATAACTGAAGGAGAAATGGTTTGAGCATTAACTCCAACTGTATAAAATAATAATATAATTAATAATTTTCTCATTTTTATTCTATAACAAGGTATTTAAAAGAATATGAGGCTGCGATAACGCTTGTAGCAAATGTTATTGTGAAACTTGTAGTTGTAGTTCCTGTAACAAAAGCATTAGCATTAAAAGCATTAGCGTTATTGCTATATAACATGACGTTTGGCGCAACAGAGTATGGTTTATTGAAAAATACGGTAACCATATTTTGATTCACCACAGTTGAAGCAGATAATGTCAATAGAACTGTTCCTACAATATCGTTACCAGTAACTGTCGCCGCATTAAGCGGTAGTGTATATGTTGGTACGGCTCCTGTTGTTTTTAAATGTCCCGATTCTAACCACATAGCAACATTAGATCCACCTGTAACTGTTGGTCCATTTACAGCATGAATAGCAGCTCCTGCGCCTAAAGTTTTTACATATTCAGCATCTGCTGTATTTGTGGTTGAGTTATTTTCGAAACGAGCAACATTACCACCAGTAGTTGTTGAATTTTTTGTTGCTAAAAGGGAATTAGAAGTTCCATCATTATAAAATTGAGCAGCAGAAACTATATTACTAGTATTTGTTGCATTTATACCTCTACCAGTTCCTGCAAAAACTTGCAATCCATCTCCCGAACTTGAGTTGCTTACCAACATAGTTGCTAAGGCTCCTCCAGAAACCGCATTAATAGCTGTACCGGTATTTGCGTTAGCATTTAAAGCGTTACCCGTGCCCGTAGTTGTTACCTGAATTCCAGTACCATTACTACTTGCATTGTTTACAATAAAATAACCCGCATTTCCTGTCCCTGAATTAAAAGAAGCAATTGATGAACCCGAACCATTAGTAGATGCTTGTAATGCATTTGAGGTATTTGCCGCATTTGATACATTAAAAACGCCAGCTGAACCAGAGCCTGATGTTGATGCCCCAATAACTACACCAGTTCCATCACTCTGAGCTTCAATAGCTTTTGCAGGACTTGAAGCATTGTAAACACCTGAGAAAATACCATTTCCAGTTCCTGCCTGCACTACTCTCACACCATCAGTATTTGTAGTTGCATTCATTTCAACAAGGGCACCAACATTACCGGCCAAATTATTAATTAAATGTATTGAACCTAATGGGCTTGTTGTACCTAAACCTAAATTACCAGTGTTTACATCCATAAACATACGAGTAAGTGCTGTACCATTATTTTCATTCACTAATGATATATGCGAAGTACCATCTACATTCCACATCCACTCCATTGTTGGCTGATTATTATTTCCTAATCTCAATTGTGAACCACCAGCGTTAGCAATATGTAAAGGCGATTGAGGAGTATTAATTCCGATACCTACATTATCGCCTAGAATAGTTTGTGTAACAATACCTGTTCCTTGAATCCAAGGCGATGTATTAGCTGTATTTTGCCAACTTGCATTACCAAGAGCATCAGATGTTAATACTTTTCCAGCAGCTGCATTAAAAGGAATTAATAAACTTGTTATCACTTCTAATTTATTTGCTCCATTAATTTTAAATACTTCTTTATTAGTATTAGTACCTGTAGGAACTGCTGAAAAAATCAATTCTGTTCCTTTATTTGAACCAGTTACATTTTCAGCAGCCTTAGCGTATATTTTTGCTCCGTCTCCAAATGCTGCTCCATCATATCCAGCAAAATTTAATCTACCTAATTCATCACCAGAAATAACAGCTGTTCTTGCTGCTAACGCTGGTTGATTATTTCTTGCTAAATTAATTTGTGCAGGTTGAGAAAACCCTTCTGATATGATACCATTACCTGCAGTTGTTCCATTTTCCATGACGTGTAAACTTCCTAAAACTGTGTTTAAATTATTGATATTCACTTTTCTTTCACCTGTAACTAAAAGAACAGGCTTATAGGTTATACCGTCAAAATAATTTATGCTATAGGCTCCATTGGCATCAACTGCATTTGTTTGAGCAGCGGTTTCAAAAAATTTATTTGCAACTGTATTATTAGAAAATTTAATTCTATTCAATCCGCCAGACGTTTCTCTTAAATGCATTGTTGGATTTGCTTGACTGGCTGTATGAGTAATCACAAATTTACCTGTACCTGTAGTAAAAGTTCCTACTCCAACTTCAGCTGTATTTGTTGCATACAATCCATTAGAAGATGTACCTCCTGAAATAGAGATTCCGTTTGTACTTCCTGAAACATATCCATAATCAACTGGAGTAGTAGTTGCAGATCCTATAAATTTTAAAGAAGCTGAATTTGTTCCTATATGACCTAAATTCATTGACGAACCCGTAATACCTCCTCCATAGAAATTTGCAATTGGCTTACCAGTAGTTGCACCAGACAAAAATGTTAAGGTATTAGTTCCTACTGTTACAGTTGTACTTCCGGTTTGTATAGATCCTGAACCTCCATAAATACCATTCAGTCCAGCTAAGCTTACAGAATTTGTTGCTGCTCCTGATGTTAATGTGGTTCCTGTTAAAGATAAGGTTGGTGTAATATCTAATGTATTTGTTCCAAAACCTAACACTCCGTTTGATGCCGTGTAAGTTGGAGCAGGAACATTAACTGTAAAGTTATTGACGCTTGTAGTTACCGTTGCGATACCAGTGCCAGTGCCGGTAATAACTGAAGCTGGTAAATTCACAGTATTTGTGGCAGGACCTGAACGCAATACATTTCCTAATATTGATAAAGAAGGTGTTGCCACAACTGTATTTGTTCCGCCAAAACTTAAAATACCTAAAGATGGCGTATAAATGGGCATTGGCGTATTAACCGTAAATGTATTTGCTCCAGGAGTAACCGAAGAAATTCCTGTTCCTATTAACGTTTGAGTAACTGCAGCTGGTATTGTATTGTTAATTACATAGTTTGGAGCCGAACCAGTGATTGAAATACCAGTTCCTGCCGTATATGTATTTAATGCTACCGTGTTTCCTCCCGCTGATAATATATTATTGTTAACTCCAGTTAAAGTTAAGCTTGTTGCATTAATGGCCGCTGTACTTGTGCTGACACCGTTTGTAATTTGAACTGTATTTCCTCCTGGTAAAGTAATAGAGTATGCAGGAGCACTTACTGTATAATTTGTAGCAGAGCCTACAACTGTAACATTTGCACCCTGAGTTAATGAAGTAGTTACAACTGACGGTAAATTTTGAAACGTACCATTTCCTGATGCATCGCTTGTTAAAACTTGACCAAGTGTGCCGCCACTTACCGTTAATGTATTTGTAAAAACATGAGGAGTTGACACACTTGCGTCAAAACGCCCAGCTCCAACAACATGAAAATTAGCTTGAGGAGAAGTGGTTCCAATTCCAAAATTTATTCCATCAAAATATAAATTAGTTCTTGGAAGTGTATCCCAAATAGTTCCTGTGTGATATAAAAACTGACCATTTAAACCTGTTGGTAAAGTTGAACCATTAGGAACATTCACTGTAAAGTTTGGATAAGATCCGGTTACTGTGGCATTTCCAGTTCCTACTAAAGAAACAGTTTGATCAGGGACAACAGTTGGTGTGTTAATAGTTAAGTTTGGATAAGTGCCAGTTACTGTTGTTGCCCCAGTTCCTATAATTGTTGGAGTTGTAGCAGAAGCTGTATTACTAATCACTCCTCCTGTAATATCTATTCCTGTTCCTGCAGAATATGAAATAGCAGCTGGAACATTTATCGTGTAACTTCCAGCAGAAGAAGTAACTGTATTTGGAGCATTAATAGTGATTGTTGGCGTTGCAGATGCGTTTCCTGCAGTTTGAGCATATAATGCATAAGGTACACTCATAAATTGTTGCGTTCCCACCGAAGAATAGGATGTTCCTCCTGCTGGATCCATAGATACTTCTAAAAAATATGGTCCGTTTGCCCAGTTAATAGCTATAAAACCTGAAGCATTAACAGATCCAATACCTAATGTAAATAAGCCAAATACATTAGTAGTTTTATTATGTGCTTCTGAAAAAACGATTGTTCCTCCAGCACTACCTTGATGCAAATCTAGTTTAATACCTATATTTTGATTGGACAACAATGTACCACTAGAATTTCTGGCTACACCTTGATAATTAATTTCTTGCGGAACTTGTCCGTAAATTGAACTAAAAACTATACTTGTTAATAGTGTAAAAAAAAGTTTTTTCATATTTTATGTTTTTTTTCATCTCCTTATTTACTAAGGAATTAGGCATTTAAAATTTGAGTATTTCTTTAACTAAAGTTGCTCCCTATTAATTCTTTTAAAAAATAATAGAGAATGTTAAATTTATACAAAAAAATCAGAAAAACGAATACAATTAACAGACCAAACGAATCATTTAATTGTTAAAAAACTCAGATTTGTCGATAAAAACAAGGATTTGTTGAGAAAAATGATTTAACTCAGGATTTGCTTAAGAGAAGCTATCTGTTCTGGGGTTCCTAAAACAAATAATTTAGAAGCTGGAATAATTCGAGTATCAGCACTTGGATTAATAATGTACTCACCCATAGCCGTTTTATATCCTATAATATTGGCGCCAGAACGATTTCTAATTTCTAAATCCTTTAACGTTTTATTTTTAAGTTCATCCGGAATACGTTCAAAAGAAATTTCTTCTAAACTAATATTATCTCCACCTTCGGCAGTAATATGATCTATAAATTCCATGACATCTGGCTTCATCACCAATGATGCCATGTGTGCGCCACCTACCCTATCAGGCATAATAACATTATTAGCGCCAGCAATTTTCAATTTGGTATCAGAATTATCTTCGCTTGCTCGCGAGATGATTGTTAGGTTTTTATTTAAGTTACGCGCAGAAAGTACAATAAACAAATTATCTGCATCAACAGGTAATGTAGTAATTAAGGCTTTTGCTCTTAAAATCCCTGCTTTAATCAAAACTTCATCTTGAGTACTATCTCCGGTGATCACAAGTTCACTAAACTTGTGATTAAGAGTTGTAGTAACTATTTGACTGTTTTCGATAACCACAAAACGTTTATTGTGTTTTTTTAAAACCTGGGCGGCTTGCCTGCCATTACGGCCATATCCGCAAATAATCACATGGTCTGATATTTTATCTATTGTAGCGTTCAATTTTCTGTTTTTAAAAAACTCGTTAAACTCACCATCAAGCACAAACTTTGTGATTGATGAAACAGCATAAGCAAATGTACCAAAACTTGTGATAATAAGAAAGGCTGTAAATAATTTACCTGCATGGCTTAACGGTGCCACTTCACCATAACCAACTGTAGCAATAGTTATAACAGTCATGTAAAATGCATCAAACCATGTGTAATTATCTATTAACACGTAACCAATTGTGCCTATTAGCCCAACTGATAACAATATCAATAACGGGGCATAAAAACGATAATATGATTTGAATATGTTAAACATAACATTGCCAAATTAATAAAAAAAAATGAAATAATTTTATAAATCCCAAACACTTCTACGTCGGCGGTAATTACTAGGCTTAAAGCTTTCTTTATGCTCTAAAATAAAAGCCATAATAAAGTAAATGATGATAGGAGAACCAAACGTAAAAAAAGATAAATAGATAAAGTACATACGAATGTGGGTTGTTCTGATACCTAATTTTTTGCCCCACCATTCGCAAACGCCAAATGCTTTTTGTTCAAACCAATATCTAATTTTATCTATCATTATTACAAATATATAAAATTGTTTCAGTCATTTTTTATTTCGAAGAACTTTTGAGCAAAAACTCTGCTACACTACAGTGAAGGCATGCTTTCTTTGAGCAAAGATTATCCAATAAATATATTTGCGCTTGACTTTCTAAAGCATTTTCGGTTTTAACACTCAATTTAGTAAACTCTTTTGTCTTTGTATTTATCTCAGCTGGAAGCTGTGATAATAAATCTAAAGCATATTCTACAAAATCAGTATTGGTATTATGCTTTGACATAAAAAACAAATAAGGCACAATGGTATTAATGACTAAATTTTGAAAAGCAGTTTCTCCAAATAGTTTCGAACTCTCTTCAGATTCAGTATCAAACTTATAATGTGTGTTCCAATAAACATTTGGTTCAACATCAAAAAATGATTGCAAGGTTTTTAAATCTGGTTTTTGTTCTATCAAATGATAAAGTGATTGCTGTTTATATACTAAACTAGCTAATTGAGCTATTCTTATAGTTGGAAAATTAACAGGTCGAGTTTTTGAAAATTTCCAAAGTTCTTTTTTAAGAGGAATTAATTGGTGTTTGTGTTTTAAAAATTCAAATTCGTTCTGTAATTGTTTAGGATATTTATCATCAAATAACTCTTCTAACAATCCAGCCACTCCAAATAACAATGCTTCTATTTGAATTGAATTATCTGCATATTTTTTGAGAGTTGAATAAGATAAAGATTTACCTAAAAGTTCAAATGCATCGTTATTAATTTTAAAACCGAAGTTTCTACATAACAATAAATACAATGCATCTTCATGATTATGCTTACAATACTCAAATAAATGTTCAATGTATTCTGTTTTTTGTTCAATACGAGAAATAGCTAATCGATCTAACCATGTTTTCCAAATGATATCAGGAACTGTAGAAATAGATTTACCGCAAGGAATTGATTGCTTTGATAATTGAAGTTGATTATATTGTTCTAGTAACGAAGGCTTGATATAGTTTTTTAATTCTAAAACAGACACGTTGAATTTTTCGTTTTGCGGCAATTCTTTATCGTGGTCATACACGACATGCAATACTAAATTATCATAAACTTTATCTTGCTGATGATTATGTTTTAGCCAATCAGATGTTTTGATATGAATTTCAACATTACCAGCTAATACAATATTATTAATCTTAATTTTAGAATTAAAAAAATCAGGACCTGAGTCCTGATTATGTTCGCCAATAGAAATAATTTCAATAGCTTCTTGTTTAGTGCCAATAAATTGTGTTTGCCCTAATAACTTATATTTCCATATCGTATGAAGAAGCGCTTCGTTCATTTCAATAATTATTATTTTCCTTCCAAATCTGCTGTTGTTGCATATACTGCTGGCAATGGGATATTTAATAATCTTAAATAAACAGTTAACTGGCCTCTATGGTGATATAAATGATTCATACACCAAGTACTTACTACTTCTGATTTACATTTTGTAAAAAAGATGGTTTCACCAGCACGCATAGTCCATGACTTAGCAAATTCATCTTCAGATACTTCATTTAAAATTTTCTCTGCTTGTAAAATGTGCTTATCATGTAATGCCACTATATCTGCAGTTGAATTAAACTCTTTTGGTTTATGATCACCTTTAGCAAAATCCAATTCATCATCCATTAAACATTCTTTCCACCAACCCGAAATTTCGGCAACGTGTGTTGCTAAACGTAATAAGGTCATTGATTTTTCATGTGGTTTGAAATCTTTTTTATCAAAAGGAATTAATGCTAACAAGTTTCTAGTTGCTTCTGCCTCTTGTTTTACTTCTGCTAATAATATTGCACTATGCTTCATGTTAATTTATTTATTAGGAACTGGTTGTGTTGCTTTAATTGACATAATATATTTAGTTAGTTTATCTTTTTCTGTATCAGAAATTTTAGCTTTTTTAGACATTACCCTAATTATGTCTGCCCACTTAGATTCTGGTCTTTTATAAATATTTTTTGCTCGATGACAATCAGTACAAATTCCTGTATAAATCTTATACCCCTCATTTAATTCGTCAATAGTCACATTCGCGTAATTACCTTTTATTGCCTCAAGTTGAGCAGATGTTGCGGGAATAATTCCAGATTTACTAACCTTAGGGGCAGAGGAAGTTGTTGATTTAGTAGTTTTACATGCTACAAAAAACAATATCATTGCAATACTAGTTGTTGTTAATATTTTTCTCATATTTAGTTATTAATGTTTCCTGTATATTAAATATTTTTATTGATTAAATATCTTTTTCGATTTCCGAAGATACAAATTTTTTCAAACCTATGATTTTCGTTAATTGTTCAGACACTTTAGATTCATCACCAGCAATTACTAATTTGTAAATATTAGGTGTGTAGTATTTCTTAATTACTTTTTGAACGTCATCCAATGTCAATGCCGTTAAATCATTGATGATGTTTTTTCTTTTTTCGAAATTATAAATTAATGGATTATATAAAGATGATAATTCATCAGGGCTTTCCATTCTTTTTATTCCAACTACTCTTTTGTAAACAGCTTCTTTAAAAGTATTGGCATCAATTGGATTAGTATTAAAATTAGTTAATGTTCTATCAAATAATTCGATTGTATTAAATAATTCGCTACTTCTCACGGAACAAGTGATTGTAAAATTATTGGAGTATTTACTAGCTTCTTGAACGCTTCCTATACTATAGGTTTTACCACCTTTTTCTCTAATTTCTTTAAATAACACTTCATTAAAGATACTGTTGGCAATAGTAAATGCTAATTGATCTTTATCAGTTACAGCTGGGGCAATTTTATTCCATTGCAAAGCACATTGTGTTGCTCCTGATCTATTAATAAATCCAATTTCTTTTTTCTTAATAGAAGATGATTCTAAACTAACTCCGTTCGCTCCACCGAATTCTGATTTCCAAGAACCATAATATTTTTCGATGATTGGCTTTATGGTTGCTAAGTCAAAGCTTCCACAAATAATCAAGTTAGCATTTTTAGGAGTGAAATTAAAATCATAATATTCCTTGATAATGACTGGCGTTATTTTTTGCAATTGAGTTTTATAAAAATAGCGGCCTAATGGATTAGATAAACCAAACATAAAATAATTACTAAATACAGATGATAATTCAGCAATATCCATTTTAGTGGGGCTATTAAAATCAATATTTTGAGAAATCATTAAATCTATTTTTTCTTTTGGAAAAGTTGGATTTAAAACGGCAGCTGACATTAAATCCATTCCTGCGTCTAAGTCCTTACTCAAAATATTCATTGAGATTGTTGTATGATCATTTGATGCTGATGCAGCTAAAGCAGTTCCTAGAGCAAAAGCTTTATTGGTTTGGGATTCTAAGTTATACTTTGCATTACCCATTAAAATTGCAGTTGAAACAATGTCACTATAATTTTGCTGACCAGGGGCTTCATTTACTTGACCTGTATTTAAAACTAATTTTACATTAATGGCAGGAATGTTTCCATACTGCAATAAATACACTTTTAGTCC
>Ga0208628_1000313_pt1 | contig 26534 bp, 20 predicted proteins | sample LakWasMet16_LOW5_2_FD_183864 | JGI IMG/M metagenome (GOLD analysis project Ga0208628, IMG submission 183864) | Freshwater sediment methanotrophic microbial communities from Lake Washington under simulated oxygen tension - Sediment Metagenome... | ecosystem: Environmental > Aquatic > Freshwater >... | reverse complement strand
ATTCGGTGCGATACCGGCGGACGCAGTTAGCCGGGTTTCCTCGAAAATGGCTTGGCGGATTTGCAATGCGACTTCGGTGGCCGACGCCAAATCCAGCTTGTTTTCGGTCACATCGAGATAGGCTTCGTCCAGCGACAAGGGTTCGATCAAATCGGTATGGCGCGAAAATATTTCGCGAACATGTTTTGAAACCGCTTTGTAGCGGACGAAATCCGGAGGCACGAAAACGGCATCCGGGCATAAGCGCTCGGCACGAATGGCCGGCATGGCGGAACGTATGCCGAACTTTCTCGCTTCGTACGAAGCCGCGCACACGACCGAGCGTGCGCCACGCCAGGCCACCACGACGGGCTTTCCGCGAAGACTGGCGTCATCGCGTTGTTCAACGGAGGCATAAAACGCATCCATGTCGATGTGGACAATTTTTCGTTGCGACATCCGGTTTACTTTGCATTACCCATGCGAGGAGTGCCTTTGCGACAGGCGTCGGAACAATACTTTACTTGCTCCCAGACATTCTGCCATTTCTTGCGCCAGCAGAATGGCCGCTGGCACACAATGCAAATTTTTTCCGGCAGCTTTGCTTTTTTCACGGGATTTTCTTGTGGAAATCCAGAAACGCGCTTAATACCGCACCGGGTGCTTCGACTTGCGGGTAGTGCCCGATGCCTTCCAGCTCGACAACATCGGGGTTTGGAATCAATTCGCGGTATCGCTCAAGTAAATGCCGACCGGAAACGGGATCTTCCAGCCCGTTGATCAATCGCATCGGTATGCGTGTTTCCTGCATGGCTTTCAGCCAGCGATCCCGATGTTTTCGGCGTTCCGGAATGTATTGCAACAATCGATGTGCAATTTTTTCACCCTTGTGAAGCACGATCAAATACCAGAAGTCTGCTAAATCTTCGGGGCTTGGCTGGGTATCGGTTCCGAAGACTGCGGAAAAACTCTGCTTGAATTTTTTCTCGTTCAAGCCATACACGAGTAATGGACCCAGCGGTCCGCTTAGCAAAGTTTGAATCCGTCGTGGACGATGCGCTTCTGGAAACAGACCGCCATTCAAAAAACAAATGGACCGAACATTGAACGAATCTGCGGGCGGTGAAGTTTCCTGCCGGGCAAGACACTCCTGCGCGATGCTGTCGCCGAGATCGTGCGCCAATAGATGCGCTTCTTCGATGTCGAGTGATTTCAGCAAAACCGTGATGATATCTGCCTGTTCCAAGACAGAATAAACATGGCGGCGGGGTTTGTCGGAAAAACCGAAACCCAGTAAATCAAGACTGATTACGCGAAAATGTTTTGCCAGTGAGGGCCACATTCTTTGCCAGTCAAACGATGCCGTCGGGAAGCCGTGTATGCAGAGCAGCACGTCACCCTTGCCCTGGTCGCGGTAAAAAACAGAATGCTGCTGCCATTGAAGGTAATGACCGGATGCTTTCCATTGTTCCAGGGATTTTGAAGTCATGGGGGGCTGTTTTGTTAAGTGAAGATAACAATTGCAAATGTTCAATCAAGATCGTACGTCAAAAATAATCAACGAAGATATGAACTTGCGGTAATTGATGGCAATTTGCCTGAAAGACTGGAAATAAATGTGAAGCTTGTCCGGTTTTTTCGGGCTATCGCGTACTGATACATGCCCACCCATTACTTTAGGCATGTGTCTTGAAAGTCAGGGTGTCTCCCCGGTATACCATTAGGAGCTTTGTTGTGAAAAAAAGTATCGTCGTTCTGTCACTTCTTGCATTCAGTGTTACCGCTGCCATTGCCGCCAACCGCGCGCCAATCAAACAGCCGAGCCCTGCCTATAAACAACTTCAGCTAACCCTCAAGCAGGAAACCCGCAATTATTTGCGCGGTGACGGCATGATGGAAAAATTCCTGCCTGCCAAACAGCAAGCCGCCAACACCAAAGCTGCCTACACCGATGATGATGTGGGCGATGCCAATTCATTCGGCCGTAATGTGATTTTTGCAGGAACCGTTCAATCGGGCGTTTTGCAAATCGCACCGGATTGCACGCCTGATCCATCATTCCCGTTAGGACCAAACGACCATTGCGTCGTCCCCGATGTCAACGGTTTTGTCTCGGTGAATTTCCCGGACATGGGACATGTGCTGGTTCCAGGTAAAACGGTCAAAACCTTGCTTTGCCATTGGCAAACACCTTTCGCCAGCCTGGTTTACGGTAACACCACGGGTGTCTACCAAGGCAATGCGCGCTCGACTTTTTCGGCTACTTACCGAATTGAAAATGAAGTTTTGGCGGACCCTACATTACTAGACCCTAACACCGGTCTTCCCTATGGTGGCGTGATTGAAACCGCACTGGCATCGGTATCCGATACGCGCGGTCTGCAACCCGGCGATTTTCAGGTCTATAGCGACAATGACACCCGTGTTTGCAATGGCGGCTTGATCTCGAAGCGCGCATTGATCGAAAGCTATGGTTTAAGCGATGCGCAAGCTACCAAGTTCTTCAAGAAAGACACCATCATCACCATTGGTCTGATCGGCAGCACAAGGCACGTCACTGACGCCAGCGTCATCATCGGCACACGATTTGTCGGCGACTGATACTTACTCTCTCCATGGAAGGAACCAAACGGCAGCCGAAAGGCTGCCGTTTTCATTCCGGGTTGAAAAGACAATTCCATGCAACAATAAATGCATGGTCAGGGTCCTGTTTTATGCCGAATAAAAATTCTTCCATACGCGGCATTACCGCGATGTTGATGGCCGTTTGCCTGTTTTCGCTGATGGATGCCGGCCTCAAGCTGCTATCGCCGCATTATCCTGCTTTGCAAGTTACCGCCATGCGCGCGATGGCTTCTTTGCCATTTGTCGTCGTGTATATTTTCCTGCGCGGAAGCGTAGCCAGTCTTTTGAAAATTCGCTGGTCGCTGCATTTGCTTCGCGGTGTGCTCGGCATAAGCATGCTCGCGCTATTTACCTATGGTTTGAGATCGTTGCCGCTTTCAGAGGCGTATTCGCTTTTTTTCATTGCTCCGTTGTTGATTACGGCATTGTCGGTTCCCATGTTGAAAGAAAAAGTGGGCGCTGCACGCTGGATTGCCATTTTCGTCGGCCTGCTGGGTGTCTTGATCGTGTTGCGGCCGGGCACGCAGAATCTGGTGTCGCTCGGCAGCCTTGCCGTTTTGGGCGCGGCGGTTTGTTATTCGGTATCAGCGATCGGTGTTCGTATAATCAGCAGAACCGATTCTTCCGACAGCATGGTGTTTTGGGCCATGACCATGATTGCAATCGGTGCCGGTTGTCTGGCTGCGCCGAATTGGCAGCCGATCGAGCATAGGCATTTTATCGTGCTGGCTGGTGTGGGCATTACTGGCTTTTTCGGGCAAGTAGCCATTACCGCGGCTTTCCAGAAAGGCGAAGCTTCGGTAATTGCGCCATTCGAATATAGCGCACTGGCGTTGGGCCTTGGCCTGGATTGGCTGCTTTGGCGAACCTTGCCCGACACTATTGCCTTATTGGGAGCGCTTGTTATTGTGGCAAGCGGCTTGTACCTGATCAGAAAAGAAAAAACGCATGTAGAAGCCGAGCATCCGTAGTTCACCATTTTCCGGGGAGAGAGTCATGTGGATTTTCAGATCATTTATTGCCGGTTTTATTTCCACGCTGCTGTTTCATCAGGGGCTATTTCATTTGCTTTATCTCGCCGGAAAAGTTCCAAAGCCGGCATGGGACATGACAGCAACCCAACCTTTGCATGTGCCTGCCGTTATTTCGCTGGCATTTTGGGGAGGGGTGTGGGGCATTGCCTTATGGGCGATGATCAAAAAACAGAGTAACTCCCGCCAATGGGTACTTGCCATCGTGTTGGGCGCTTTGTTACCGAGTATCGTTGCGCTTTTGATTGTTTTCCCGATGAAAGGGATGTCGTTTGCCGCAAACTGGGACCCCAAAATGTGGGTCGGCGCATTTCTGCTGAACGGTGCATGGGGACTGGGTGTAATTCTGTTGGTGAAAGCATTTGGCAGGAAGTAAAGGCCGACCTGGCTGGTTTATCTGTCAACCGCTCCGGGAGTGCTGCGTTTTAACGAGCACTCCCAGGACAAACAGCGAGAAGCAACATGAAAAAAGCAATTCCCCTTATCGCACTAGGCTTGATGACCGCCAGCCTGTTCGCGACCGCCCAAAGCCAGTCGAACGATCGCCGCGCCAATATGCAAGCCAAGGCGCAGGAACGTTTCCAGACCCTCGATACAAACCGTGACGGCAAGCTCAGTTATGCCGAGATCCAGAATAATCCGAAACACCGCGAACGTTTCGACAAAGCCGACCTGAATCATGACGGTGGTTTGTCACAGGACGAATTAAAGCAGGCTCACGAGCAAAAGAAACAGCAACGCCAGCAACGCCGTTCGCAAATGCGCGAAAAAATGCAGGCAGGCCGTGAAAAGCTGCAAAGTCTTGACGTGAACAAGGATCAGGCACTAACCCGCGCGGAAATAGGCAATGAAATGCCGAAGCTGCTGGAAAACTTCGACATCATCGATGGTAACAACGATGGAAAGATTACGCGCGAAGAAATGCGTATAGCGCGCATGGCGATGCGTGCGGAGCGCCAGCCGCAATCAAGATGATCCAGGGGTTCGCAAAAATAAAAAAGACCGCTTGCGGTCTTTTTTATTGTCCGGCTTCCCGATTCGAAAAATACTAGAATTCGCCGGGAATGGTATAGACAAGACGGTCCTGGTCCGGTTTGTCCCTGCTGTCGGCAATTACTCCAAGATAAACCGGGCTTATGCCTCTTTCCTGCAGGGCGTTCTTGAAATACTTTTCGTTCTCGCGTTTGAATACGAAAATCCGTTTGCCGGGTTTCTGTTCAAGCGCCTGGCCCAGAGGCATGTCGAATTGACTGTCTGAAATACTCTTTGGCTGCGGCTTGAAACTGACCTTGTTGATTTTCGATCCTAGATAAAGATGCAGGCCGTAACGGGCCATGTCTTCGACGAAAATTATTTCACGTGGTTTTTCCTTCGTGATCACGAGTAATTTCTGAGCGAATACTTCCGGGTCCTTGCTGTTGTTGTAGGTTCCCAGTAATCCGTGAACACCTAGCAGTGAAAGAATGAGTAAAACCAGCCATGTCAGTTTTTTCGTAGTCAATTCGAACTTGCCCAGCGCATTGCCCAGCAGCAGGGCAAAGGGCGTGAACAAAGGCAGGATGTAGAGAAGCATGCGCGAGCGCGAAAGGCAAAACACGATTAAAGGCAGCAAGAACCAGAGCCAGAGAAAACGTTGTTCAGGCGTGTGCTTCGCCCACGGTCTCAGATTCGCGTACAGGTTTTTGCCCGCGATGGCCAGCCACGGAAGCGCGCCTAGCAACAACACCGGCAAGTAGACTATCAATGGCCCGTACCATTCGGGATTGCGTTGCATGCCCTTGTCGGCAACGCGCGCAACGACTTCGTGGCCTATGAAGTAATCCAGCAGGCCGGGATGTCGCTGGATCACGATGCCATACCAGGCCAAACCGACAATTCCGAAAGCAATGAAACCGATTGGCCTGAACAGGGATTTCAGGTCTTTTTGTTGCCAGAGAAAAACAATGATGGCCAACAGCGGCAGCAATCCCGGTGGACCCTTGGCAAGAAAGGCGAGCCCGAATCCCGCCCACATGGCATCCATCCAGTATTTCGATTTTTTCAGGAAGGCGTATTGCGTAAAGCATAAAAGCGCCAGGGTTTCGCAAGCCGCCAGAATGAAATCGGTACTGATGTAGTTACTGGCTAGAAATGGAAAAGGGCTGGTGGCGAATATCAGCGCAGGCAGCCATGGCTTTTCGGGACAAAAAGCCTTGCCGAGCCGATAAATCATCAAGACACTGAATATATAAGCCAGTGCGATTGGCAGGCGTGCTGCCCAGGTATTGAAGCCGAAGGTCTTTACACTTGTGGCGATAGCCCAGTAGGTCAAGGGGGGCTTGGTAAAGTGCAGCGAATCAGGATGGCGGTGCAGCGAAATCCATTCGTTGGTGTCGGCGATCATCAAGGCGACATTGGTATAGCGGCCTTCGTCTGGTTCAAACAGGCTGCGGCTACCCATGAAGAAAAGCCCAGAACCAGCGACAGTAAAAAAATAAGCAGATAGGGTCTTGAACGGAGAAAATTCATTCGGCAGGCTCTTTACGCGATGCCCAAGGATAAGCGAAAGCCATCTGCAAATGAAAAAAAAAGGGTGCAGAAGCACCCTTTTTTTCAATCCGCTATCTTCTTGCAAGCCACTATGAAGCTGTATCTAGAACGCGACGCCCGCGCTGATGCCGTAAATGAGCGGGTCAACATTGGCGGTGCCTACGGCTCCGCCATTCACGGTGACGTCACTGTCGAAGTTCAGGTAACGGATATCTCCGCGAACAAAGAACTTGTCGCTGAAGTAATAATCCGCACCGGCATTCGCCGTGAGTCCGCTACTGTTATCGGCACGCAATACCGTACCCGCAAGTGCGCCGCTGGATTTTTCATCGCTGACGTTGACCCAGCCGTAACCGATGCCGACGAATGGCCTGAACTTGCCGTCTTTCATGAAATGATAATTGACGCCGAGCGTGGTGGGTCGATGTTTCACAGTGCCGACAGTACCCAATCCTGCCAACGAAACGTCGTGTTCATATTTTTCAAGGCCTGTCCATAATTCAGCCGACCAGTTGTCGGAGAAATGATAGGCGACGCTGCCAGTGAGGGCCCAGTCATCGTCCACGCTGGCCTCTGCGCCGGCAAGTGTTCCGTTATTGGATTTCGGGTTCACGCTCTGGTAACCCAGTGTTGCGGTGATGTTTTGTGCATGTGCATTCGATGCCAAAAATGCTAAACCGAGAGCAAGACCTAAGTTGGAAATGCGGGGCATGGGGGAATACTCCGTAAATTTTTATACCGGAACATACCGGCCGCAGCAGAGTCGCAAAACGTAAATGAATTCACCGTGAGCTGCACGTCAAGCAAACGTGAACTATTTTTGCCGGTTCATAAACCATGACGAAAGTCATTGCTTCCAAAGGCACATGTGAAGAAATTGTCGAAAACATAAGATGACCACGTCTTAACAGGAGGGTCAGCATGAAACGTCTAATTCTTGCCGCAGCATTGAGTTTTGGCGCTGCCTTTACGGTCCATGCGGAATCGCTCCAGTGCAATTTTGAAAGTGATTACACCTTTTCGCAGCAGGGCCGCACGTTGATCTTTTCGAAAGATGTCGCGCCAGGAAAACGCATCATGATTCAGGACGGCCGGATGGTCGTCGATGGCAAGGAATTGAGCCTGAGCGCCGCGGACAAGGCGCGTGTTGCGGAATTTGAAAGTGAAATGCGCTTGTTGATTCCGCAAGTCAAGCAAGTTACCACGGAAGCGATCGACATTGCCTTTACGGCCCTGATTGAAGTTTCGCGTGGTTTGAACGGCGAGCAAAACAATCCGACCGTAAAGAAACTCCAGAATGCGCAGGTAGCGTTGCGTAATTCGATCAATAAAAATCCCGAACTTGTCATTAACGACAACATCGACGAAAAAATCATCGAACCGATCGTCAGCGATTTTGTGCCCGATGTTGTCGGTGCTGCTGTCAAGCAGGCGCTTTCGCTTGCATTTAGCGGCGACGAGGCAAAAGCCAAGGCCTTCGAGAAACGCATGGACAATATGGGCAAGGAAATCGAAACCAAAGTCGAGGCCCGTGCCAAGAAACTCGAGCCACTGGCTCAGGCCATGTGTACTCGCGTCAGGAATATGGACAGTATCGAAGGCAGCATCAGCGTGCGTTTGAGCAACAAGGAAAAAATAAATTTACTTGATACCAAAGCTCTCTAATTAGATTCCCCTATCGCTCGACATCTGTCCCCGGGTGTCGGCGTAACACCCTCCCGTCTAACGGCGGGAGGGTGTTTTTTTGTTTCCGGAAGGCTGCGTGAGCCTCTAGCTGACAGCTTCCAGCCCAAAGCTTGGCGACAATGGCCCGGTCAGGCGACAATAGCCGCTGCGCCAGTAGGGCGGGAGGATTGCATGTCAGCATTGAAAGAAGCCAGGGTGCCGGATATCGGCGGCCATAAAAACGTTCCAGTGATTGAAGTGTTGGTAAAAGTTGGCGATACCGTCAAAAAAGATCAGGGCTTGATTACCCTGGAATCCGACAAGGCCACGATGGAAGTACCGGCACCGTTTGCCGGCGTCGTGCGTGAGCTCAAAGTCAAATTGGGTGACGAGATTTCGGAAGGCGATATTGTGGTGTTGATTGAAGCCGGCGATGAGGCCGCTGCTTCTACGCCGCCGGCGGCCAAAGAAACAAACCCACAAAAAGCGGAACCCGTTGCACCGGTTGCAGCCCCCGTCGAGAAAGTCGTGGTTGCCGAAGCAATCGCTGCGCCTGCAAGCAATCCTGTTCGCACACCGCCGGTAAGTTTTGATGCCGATGCCCTGATGCCTGCCAACGTTCCTTATGCCAGCCCATCGGTGCGTGTGTTTGCACGTGAGCTTGGCATTGATTTGGCGAAAGTGAAAGGAAGCGAACGCGGCGGCAGGATTTCAAAAGCCGACGTCCAGCAGTTTGTCAAAGCCGCTTTGGTTTCCGGTGTGGCGAGTTCAGGCGGCGGTTCTGGTTTGAATCTGATTCCCTGGCCGCAAGTGGATTTTGCGAAATACGGCGCGATCGAATCGTTGCCGCTTTCGCGCATCAAGAAAATCTCGGGCGCCAATCTTGCCCGCAACTGGGCGATGATTCCGCACGTTACGCAGAACGACGAAGCCGATATCACCGAGATGGATCTGTTTCGCAAGAAGCTCGCGGAAGAACACAAGGATGTCAAAGTCACGCCGCTGGTTTTCATGATGAAAGCAGTGGTAGCGGCATTGAAGAAATATCCGAACTTCAATGCATCGCTCGAAGGCGACAATCTGATTCTGAAGAAATATTTCCACATCGGTATCGCGGTGGATACGCCCGATGGCTTGGTCGTTCCGGTGATTCGCGATGTCGATAAAAAAGGCCTGCTCGAACTGGCGCAGGAACTTGCCGTGATCAGCGCGAAAGCTCGCGACAAGAAACTGGGTCCGAACGATATGCAGGGCGGTTGCTTCTCGATCTCATCGCTGGGCGGTATTGGCGGCACCGGATTTACACCGATCATCAATGCACCGGAAGTCGCGATCCTCGGGGTTTCCAAATCGCAAATCAAACCGGTCTGGAATGGCAGCGAATTCACGCCGCGCCTGATGTTGCCCTTGTCGCTCTCGTATGACCATCGCGTCATTGACGGTGCCGCGGCCGCAAGGTTCGCCAGTTTTCTGACGCAATCCCTGGCTGATTTGCGCCAGTTGTTGTTGTGATCGGCAAGGACATAAAAAAATGAGCAGCATTGAACTTAAAGTTCCCGATATCGGCGGCAGCACCAAAGTCCCGGTGATCGAAATATTGGTCAAAGTCGGCGACGCGATAAAAAAAGATCAGGGTTTGATCACGCTGGAATCCGACAAGGCCACCATGGAAGTGCCGGCGAGCGCCGCAGGTACCGTGAAAGAATTGCGCGTGAAGCTGGGCGATGAAATGTCCGAAGGCGACGTGATCGCCATTATCGAATCGGGTGAAGCTGCTGTTGAAAAACCTTCTGCGGTGGCTGCCGAAAGCAAAACAACCGCACCTGTTATTGCGGCTGCCCCAGTGCCTGTCGGCGTTGCAAAAGACAATGCGGATATCACCTGCCAGATCGCGGTGCTTGGTGCCGGGCCCGGTGGTTATACTGCCGCCTTCCGCGCCGCCGATCTGGGTATGGATGTTGTGCTGGTCGAACGCTATGCGCAGTTGGGCGGCGTTTGCCTTAATGTAGGCTGCATTCCTTCAAAAGCATTGTTGCACGCCGCTGAAGTTATCGAAGAAGCAAAACATGCGGCCGATTACGGCGTGAGTTTCGGCGAAGCGAAAATCGATCTGGCGAAATTACGCACCCACAAGGAAAAAGTGGTTGGTACGCTGGTCAGCGGTCTTACCGGCATGGCGAAACAGAGAAAAGTACGCACGGTTACCGGCACCGGTAAATTTATTTCGCCCAATCAATTGGAAATTGAAACGGCGACCGGCAAGCAAGTGCTCGGTTTCAAGCAGTGCATCATTGCCGCCGGTTCGCAGCCGGTGAAATTGCCTGGCTTTCCCTGGGAAGATCCGCGCGTGATGGATTCCACCGACGCCTTGATGCTGCACGACATTCCTAAAAGCCTGTTGGTGATTGGCGGCGGCATCATCGGGCTTGAAATGGCGACGGTGTATCGTTCGCTCGGTAGTGAAGTGACCGTGGTCGAGTTGGCGGAGCAGTTAATGCCGGGAGCAGACAAGGATCTGGTTAAGCCATTGGCGGATCGTCTGAAAAAAGCCGGCGTTGCCATTCACCTGAAAACCAAAGCGGCAAAAGTGGAAGCAAAAAAAGACGGCATTCATATCGGCTTTGAAGGCGCTGCGCCGGAGAAAACCGTTTACGACCGCGTATTGGTCGCCGTTGGCCGCGCGCCGAATGGCGGCAAACTCGATGCGCAACTGGCAGGTGTCAATGTCACCGAGCGTGGATTCATTCCCGTTGATCGGCAAATGCGAACCAGTGTTCCGCATATTTTTGCGATTGGTGATCTGGTCGGCAATCCGATGCTGGCGCATAAAGCCACCCACGAAGGAAAACTCGCGGCCGAAGTGGCATCGGGTGAAAAACGCGAATGGGTTGCCCGTGTCATTCCATCGGTTGCATACACCGATCCCGAAATTGCCTGGGTAGGCGTGACCGAAACCGAAGCGAAAGAAAAAAACCTGCAGATCGGCGTTGGTAAATTTCCCTGGGCTGCCAGTGGTCGTGCGATTGGCATTGGCCGTACCGAGGGTTTCACCAAATTGATTTTCGACGAAGCAACGCACCGGATTATCGGCGGCGGTATTGTAGGCGTGAATGCCGGTGATTTGATTTCGGAAGTGGTGCTGGCGATTGAAATGGGTTGCGAAGCAGGCGACATCGGGCACAGCATCCATCCACATCCGACTCTGGGTGAATCAATCGGCATGGCGGCAGAAGTTTACGAAGGCACGATTACCGATTTGTATATTCCACGCAAAAAATAAACCAGTCGGAATCTGTGAGTGCCATCAAGCAAATAATCTGAAGGGGTAATGTCATGCTGTTAAGTACTGGACTATTTTTCTGCGGATTGCTGGTGTTATTGCTTGGCGGCGACTCTGCCATAAAAGGCCTGGCGGGCATGTCGCAACGTCTTGGTTTGTCCGGATTCAAAACCGGCGTATTGATGATGCTGTTCGCGACATCGATCCCCGAATTGGCGGTAAACGCCTATGCCATTTTCAGCGGCCATCCGGAGATTGCGCTGGGCAATGCGGTCGGCAGCAATATCGTCAATATCGGTTTGACGCTTGCATTGGCGGCGATCTCGGCGCCGATGCTGCTGGGCATGCGTTCACTGGCGCTGCAAATAGTTTTCTTGCTGGTGGCGACCGGTATTGTGCTTTTACTGGGACTCGATGGCGTATTGCAGCGCTGGGAAGGCGGCTTATTGCTGGTGGCGTTCATTGTTCATGTGTTTGTGATCATGCAAAGAGCAAACGCGGAAACCGCCGAAGTTCAAAAAGAAGTGGCTGATGTTTTTGAAACCAATACTTCTCCTGTCATGAATGCCATAAGGATTCTGGTCGGCTCTGCGCTATTGTTTTTCGGTGCGAAGCTGGTGATCGAAGCTGCGCCGGTAATAGGCTTTTCACTGGGCTTTGGTCCCTTGTTGACGGGCTTGACCATCGTCGCGATCGGAACCGCGTTGCCGGAAGTGGTGATGGCGGTATTGGCCGCTCGCAGCGGCAAGGCAAATCTTGTCGCCGGTCTGGTTGTGGGCGCCTGCTTGTTCAATTTGCTATTCATTGTCGGCGGCATGGCCATCGTGAATCCGGTTGTGATTCCGACATCGTTTATCGGATTTGAACTGCCTGCAGCAATGGCTTTCACACTTGCCTTGTATCCCATTCTCGGCGGCGATCTGCGTATCAACAGAAACGAGGGTTTTATACTGTTCGCGCTGTTTTTATCCTGGCTCGCATTCGAGCTATTCAAAGTCTGGGCCTGATTCATTCTTTAATGAAACGCCACCCAGCAGGCGGTCGATAAAATAAGGACGCATATCAAATCCAGTGCGGCGCCTTCCTTGATCATTTGGCGTGTGCTGACGCGTCCCGTGCCGTAGGCGATGGCATTGGGTGCCGTTGCAACCGGCAGCATAAAGCCGACGCTGGCGGCCAATACGGCCGGGTACATCAACAGAGCCGGTTCGACATTTATCGCTTTCGCTGTTGCGGCCAGAATCGGCATCAATAAAACAGCCGTTGCCGTATTGCTGGCAATTTCCGAAAGTAAAACAACGCCCATCATCAAGCCGAGTAGAAGTAGCGGAAGCGGCAGGTGCTGCAGCCCGGTCAGATGTTGACCAATGGCATCGCTCAATCCCGATTTATCGAATGCCGTTGCGAGTGCTATGCCGCCACCAAACAATACCAATGCACCCCATGGAATTTTTTCAGCCGATGCCCAGTCGAGCAAACGACCATCACGCCCATCGGGAATCAGGCACAAAACGATAACCGCAATCAAGGCAACGCTTGCATCGTTGGCTTTATCAAGACCAAACAACAAACTCCAGCCGCCGAAAGGTTCGGTACGAAAAATCCAGGCGGCTGCCGTGAGGGCGAACACAGCGAGTACGCGACGTTCGGCCGCAGTCCACGCGCCGATCCTGGGTAGCTCTGCCGCCGGTGTTGTGCTCAAGTTGCGTCCAAGCCACATCGCAAGCGACAGTAAACCCAGAATGACAACGGGTACGCCCACTTTCATCCAGTCAAAAAAACCGTAGGCGATGCCGGTGGTTTGCTGGTACACCTGCATGAAAACGAGATTGGGCGGCGAACCGATCGGTGTGCCCATGCCACCGATGCTGGCGGCGTAGGCAATGGACAATACCAGCGGCACTTCCAATCTTTTGTCAGGGTAGGTTTCAAGAATTGCCATCGCTACCGGCAGCATCAATAGCGTGGTAGCCGTGTTGGAAATCCACATACTGGTGAAGCCGGTAGCGGCGATGAATCCGTAAAGCAAATGGCGTCCGCTGCGTCCGCCGAACGCATTCACCATCTTAATGGCCAAGCGTTGATGCGCGCCGGATTTTTCCAGTGCCTTCGAAAGCATAAAGCCGCCTGCCAACAGCAAAATCAATTCATGACCATAGCTTTGGGCCACTTCCTTTGCGCTCAGCACGCCCAGCATCGGCAACAATGCCAGCGGCAATAATGCGGTTACCGGAGCGGGCAGTGGTTCGGTTAGCCACCAGACGGCGCAACAGATTGTCACGGCCAAGGTAATGGCGAGTGCGAAAGTTTGACCGCTTTGCATGCACAAGTATGCCGCGATGGCAGCGATCAATGGTCCCGCGAACAAGCTTATGCGTTGCAGTGGCATATCATCACGCTCATATCGATATTCGATTGGCTATACTGCCATGAGATCAAAATATTGGAAGCGCCTCTCGATGCATACCGGAAAGTCTTTTTCAACGCGCGCCTATTCAAGCCTGATTGAATTTTTCCGCCTGGAAGCTGCAGGCGGAATCATGCTCGTTGCCGCATCGCTTATAGCGTTGATAGTCGCCAACACTTCGCTTGATGCCGTGTATCAAAATTTCCTGAGTTTTCCCGTTCATGTCGGCATGGCCGATTTTGCTATCAAAAAGCCGCTGGTGCTCTGGATCAACGATGGCCTGATGGCGATTTTTTTCCTGTTGGTAGGGCTGGAATTGAAAAGGGAATTCATCGAAGGCCAATTCGCCGACAGAAAACAGATTTTACTGCCGGCCATGTGCGCCCTTGGCGGTATGGCGATACCCATGTTGGTTTATGCGGCTTTCAATTGGGACGATCCGGTCGCGATGAACGGAGTTGCGATACCGGCCGCAACCGATATTGCCTTCGCGCTTGGTGTATTGTCCCTGCTCGGTTCGCGCGTGCCGGTCGCGCTGAAGTTGTTGCTGACCGCGATTGCGGTAGCCGACGATCTGGGTGCAATCGTGATCATTGCCGTTTTTTATACGTCGAATCTTTCCATGCTTTCGCTTGGCTTGGCAGTGCTCGCCATTTTCGGTTTATGGTTGTTGAATGCCTTCAAGGTAATGCGGCTGAGTGCATACCTGCTGGTCGGTCTTTTCATGTGGGTCGCCGTTTTGAAATCGGGTGTGCATGCGACGCTGGCCGGCGTTTTGCTCGGTTTGTTCATTCCGCTCGGCAATGCCGATGGAGAATCGCAGCGCCCATCAGAAAAGCTGGAACATTTTCTGCACCCCTGGGTTGCGTATTTTATTCTGCCCGTATTCGCTTTCGCGAATGCCGGTGTTTCGTTGAGCGGTGTGCAATGGTCGAATTTAACCGATGCCATTCCATTGGGCATCGTGATGGGATTATTCGTCGGCAAGCAGCTGGGTGTTTTTGGTGTTGCGTACGTAATGCTGAAGTTCAAATGGGTACGTTTGCCCGAAGGACTCAATCTCAAGTTGCTATGGGGCCTGTCAATGTTGTGCGGCATCGGCTTCACGATGAGCTTGTTTATCGGTTCGCTGGCTTTTGAAGGGCAGGGCGAACTGCTGCAGGTAAGTTATCGTCTCGGAATTCTGCTGGCTTCGTTTATTGCAGCGATTGCCGCCTTTCTGTTTCTTAAATGGCAGCTTGCAAAGATTCATGACTAGTGTGCTCGTATTCGGCTTGTCCGGACAGGTTGGAGACGCGTTGCTCGCGTTGCTGCATTATTCCCGATATCGGGTTACTGCCGTTTCGCGTCAGAAAAAAAACGACGAGAAAAACATTAGATGGCTGCAAGCCGGATTTTCTGATTTTGATTTGGCCGAAAAAAACTACGATGCCATTATCAGTCTGGGGCCGCTGGATGCATTCGCGAATTGGCTGGCCGCGTCTGCCACCGATGCAAAAAAAATAATTGCATTGAGTTCAACCAGTATCGTTACCAAGAAAAATTCTCCTGATCCGGATGAGAGGCATCTGGCGCAGGTGTTGGAACAAAGCGAAGAGCTGCTGATCGATCATGTGGAAAAAGTAAAAGCAGGTTTGGTTATCCTGCGGCCAACCTTGATCTACGGTGCTGGCCGTGACCAGAGTTTGTCGCGTTGGCTAAGCGTTGCCAGGCGCTTCAAATTCGTGGTGCTGCCGAAGCACGCGGGGGGGCTGCGGCAGCCGGTGCATGTCGCGGATATCGCCGATGCAGTTTTGAAGGCGCTGGAATTGGAAAATCCGGGTCGCTTGGTGCTGGATTTGCCCGGTGGCGAGATTCTGGCCTTTGACCAGATGCTGCTTCGCAGCCTTCAGGCCCATTTGCCGGCGACGAAAGTCCTGCGTATTCCCAATTATTTGTTTCGACTGATGCTCCGATTGGCCTCATTCACAAGTGTCGGTCGTGGCTTGGGCCCGGGCTTTTTTGCGCGTTTGGGCGAGGACTGGGTGTTTGATGCCATACCTGCCCGTATGACGCTCGGTGTAGAACCAAGACCGTTTAGCCCGTAAATTAGAGGAAAAGCTCGATTTTGTGCATCGCAACATGGAAATATTTTGTTAAACCGTACGCTCGAGCATTGCCATTTTCTAACGGACTCTTAATATGCAAGTACTGGAAACCGAGTCTCCGGGGGGAGCGTCCGCTCAAAAAGTGCAGAATTGCGAAAATTTAACGATTTTCAAGATTTTGCCTCGCGGGGCTTGTAATTCAAAAAACTTTTGCTGCTGATCAGGAATAAACCAATGAAAAAACTAAATCGTTCCACCGGGCTTCGAGCTCGCGCACCTTTGGCAATGGCAGTTGCTATCGCATTGCTTTCAGCACCTGCAGTACAAGCCTTTGAATTCGAAAAGGGCGAATTGACCGGTAGTATCGATACAACCGTTTCCCTGGGTTACTCCTGGCGTACTGAAGAACGTGATCCCGATTTGGTCGGCATCGCGAATTTCAATCCTTTGATTGGTGGTGCCAATCAAGGTATCGCCGCACCATTCAACGGCTTGGGAACATTTCCAGGCTCGGCCGTGCAATTAGCTGCACCGGGTCGTTTTTCAATCAATCGTGATGACGGCAATCTGCTTTACGATCAGGGCGATGCCATTTCCCAGGCATTCAAAATCACGTCCGAAATGGATCTGAAGTACAAGAATTTTGGTGCCTTCATGCGCGCCAGCTACTTCTATGACATGGAAAATGTAAACCGTGCCGAATTGTCGGAAGCAGCGAAGGAAAAAGTAGGCAAGGATTTCCGCTTGCTTGACGCGTTCCTTTACGGCAGCTTCGATATTGGCGATCACAAGTTGAATGCTCGCGTGGGCCGTCAGGTAATCAGCTGGGGTGAAAGCACATTCATCCAGGGCGGTATCAACGTTATCAATCCAATCGATGTATCTAAACTTCGCGTGGCCGGCGCCGAACTGAAAGAAGCATTCCTGCCTGTTGATGCACTGTGGGCATCTTTTGGTATCACCGACAATCTGTCGGTCGAAGGGTTTTACCTGACCGAATTTGAACAAACCGAAGCCGATCCTGCCGGCACCTATTTCAGTCAAAACGATTTCGCCACCAATGGTGGTACCTATGTGATGCTCGGTTTCGGTATTGCACCGCAACCAGTCAACAATCCTGAAAACTTCGCGGCAACTTGCTTGCCAGGTGGCAGTATTGCAAACAGTGATCGCTATGCAGGCCTGGTTGCTACCTACGGTGCACCTACCGCAGGCGCGATTTTGACGACGGCATGCCGCAATGCGGTGCCGCGTGGTCCAGATCGCAATACCAGCGATAGCGGTCAGGGCGGTTTGGCAGTCCGTTATTTCTCGGAAGCCTTGAATCAAACCGATTTCGCTTTCTACGCAATGAACTACCACAGCCGTTTGCCGCTGTTGTCCGGTTACGCAGTCAATATCCCGGGCTTCATTGCCGGTGGCGGCGTTTCACCCGGTAACAATGCTTCGTACTTCGTCGAATATCCTGAAGATATCCAACTCTACGGCATGAGCTTCAATACTACCTTGCCTGGCGGTATCGCCTGGCAGGGTGAAATCAGCTATCGCCCCAATGTCCCATTGCAAGTCGATGACGTTGAATTGTTGTTCGCTGCACTGACCCCGCTGAATCCGATTTTGCAAGCCGGTGGCGCACCACTTGCCGCACGCTTCTTCAGTCAATTGGGCACCTTCAGTTCCGGTCAGGAAGTCAAGGGCTGGCGTGAGAAGGAAGTAAGCCAGTTGCAAATGACATTCACCAAGGCATTCGGACAAGCACTCGGTGCTGACCAGATCGCGTTGGTCGGTGAAGTCGGCGCGACCCAAGTCTGGAATATGGAAGATCCTTCCGTGCTCCGTTATGAAGGCGAGGGTACCGATACCGGTGGTGGCGTATCCTTAAGTGACGATTTGCTCGCTTTGATCACCGCATACAATGCCAGTCCGATCGTCGGAAGCCCGCAATTCTTTGCGTTGGCGGCCGCCTTGAACAATCCGGCAAATGCCGGTGCATTGCGTAACCCCTACACAACAAATGATGGTTTCCCGACACCTTTCTCCTGGGGCTATCGTTTGGCAGCACGTGCCGATTACAACAGTTTCATGGGCACGCCGATTACCTTCTCGCCACGTCTTGCTTTCAGTCATGACGTGAGTGGCATCACTCCGGGTCCAGGCGGCAATTTCCTGGAAGGTCGTAAATCTCTCACTGTTGGTGCAGAGGCTAATTACCTTAATAAAGTAGTGTTTGATTTAAGCTGGACACGCTTCTACGGCGCTGGCAACCTGAATCAAATCGGTGACCGCGATTTCGCATCTTTCAGTGTCAAGTATTCGTTCTAAGCCATATAGGGAGGGCATCGAATGAAATTATTCAATAAAACAGCACTTGTCGTTATCGCCAGTGCAGCAGTATTTTCGATTGGTACTGCACAGGCAAATGTCAGTGCGGATAAAGCGGCACAACTGGGCGGCAAATTGACGCCCATGGGTTCGGAAAAAGCCGGCAACGCGGAAGGCACCATCCCGGCATGGGAAGGCGGCATCACGCGTCCGCTGGCAAGTTATAAGGCCGGGACTTTTCATCCCGATCCCTATGCGGCCGACAAGCCACGTTTCACCATCACGCCTGCAAACTACACGCAGTACGCAGAACAGCTGACGGTCGGCCAACAGGCGATGTTCAAGAAGTATCCAACCTTCAAGATGATCGTGTATCCGACCCGCCGCAGTGCGTCGTTTCCGCAACGCATTTATGATTTCACCAAGAAAAACGCGACCCAATGCAAATTGATCGCAAATGGCGAAGGTATCCAAAACTGTGCCGAAGGCTTTCCGTTCCCGATTCCGCAAAATGCCTACGAGGTAATCTGGAATCACAAGCTGAAATATAAAGGCATCTCGGGCGTGCGTTTCGCCAATCAGGCGGCACCTTCGGCATCCGGTGCTTACCAGATGGTTCGTTTGAAAGAAGAATTGCTCGGTCTGTACTACAAGCCAGGTAACACTTCCGAAAACATCAACAACATTCTCATCTACTTCAAACAGGAAGTTTTGAGCCCGCCGCGTCTGGCAGGTCAGGTGTTGCTGGTGCATGAATCATTGAATGCCGCGGCGCAACCTCGCAAAGCCTGGATTTATAATCCTGGCCAGCGTCGTGTCCGTTTGGCGCCAAACGTTGCCTACGATAATCCGGGCACCGCGACCGACGGTCTGCGTACCAATGACATGACCGACATGTTCAACGGCGCGATGGATCGTTTTACCTGGACGCTGGAAGGCAAAAAAGAAATGTTGGTGCCTTACAACTCCTACAAAGCGCATAGCGGCAATACCAAGGTCAAGGATTTGATTCGCCCCAATCATTTGAATCCTGATTACCTGCGTTACGAGTTGCACCGCGTTTGGGTAGTCGAAGCAAAATTGAAAGCCGGCAAGCGTCACATCAACAGCCGCCGTACTTTCTATCTTGACGAAGACAGCTATCAAATCCTGGTCGTGGATCACTACGATGGTCAGGGAAATATGTGGCGTTATTCCGAAGCTCCATCGGTGAACTACTACGAAGTGCCTACCTTCTGGTCAACACTCGAAACCCACCACGATTTGAAATCGGGCCGCTACATTGCCGGTTTGCTGGACAATCAGGAAAAACCGTTCGACTTCAGTTATCAAACCTCACCGGCGAACTTCTCGCCGCAAGAACTGCGCAGTAGCGGCGTACGCTAAGCGAATGTTCTGAAAGCCGCGCCCGCAAGGGCGCGGCTGTTTTGGGGGCTTCAAAAAAAAACGCTAAGGGACCATCATGTCGAATTCGCATTCTTCGAGTAAGCGTTATCTCCTTACTTTTCTGCTCGCGATGACTTTGCCGCTATTTGCACAAACAGCAGGCAAGGCACCAACCGATTCCGCCGAGTTGCCCGCTGAAATGAAAGCGCTGGCAGCCGATGCATTACTGCTGGATATTGCACGCACCAACTCCGGATATTTTGCCGTCGGTGAACGAGGCCACGTGCTCGCATCGACAGACGGAAAATCCTGGACGCAAGTTGCCAATGTCCCTACACGTTCGACTCTGACCAGCATTGCGGCGATTGATGAAAATCTCTGGGCAGCCGGTCATGACGGCATCATTCTTGCTTCTACCGATAGCGGTAAAACATGGACGCGTCAGCGCATCGATATTTATGTCGCCGGCTCCGACAATCCCGCGCAAGGCGCACCCATTCTCGACTTGCTGTTCATGGATGCCAAACATGGCTTCGCCATCGGTGCTTATAGCCTGATGCTGGAAACGCAGGATGGCGGTACGACCTGGACGCCACGCAAGATCAATACTGCCGTTGCTGCTCCAAAAGCTGCACCGATCGCGAGCGAGAGCGGTACTTTTACCGAAGCAGATCTGGCGCTTGGCGATGAAGCGGACCCTCATTTCAATGCAATTACCCAATTGACCGACGGCACGCTGGTCTTGGTTGGCGAGCGCGGTACCGTTTATCGCTCCGCCGACAAGGGCGCCAACTGGAACAAGCTGGCCTTCCCCTACAAAGGTTCGATGTTCGGCGTGATGTCCTGGAACGACAACAATATTCTGGCCTACGGTTTGCGTGGCAATATTTTTGAATCCACCGATCGCGGCGACAGCTGGAACAAGCTCGAGTCGGGCAGCAATGCCAGCCTGATGGGTGGTGTCGATATGCTGAACGGCGGAGCGGTGCTGGTCGGTGCCAACGGTGTCGTCTTGCGCAGAAACGATGCGGCTTCCGCATTTACCGCAAGCGTCGTGCAGACAAAATCCGGTGAAGAACCGGTGTTCGCCGGAGCGGCGAGTTCAAGCGATGGTCAATTGGTCTTGGTCGGTGACAAAGGTGCCGAACTGATTACAGCAAATACGGAGACACCATGAGCCTTCCAAGCAATAGCCAGCCATCGGCATTCTGCACCTTTGCTGAAAAGATAGTTTTCAGTTCACGCCCCCTCGTTCTTGTTATCTTTGCCGCCGTTACGGTAGCGATGCTTTATTTCGCATCGCAACTCGAAGTCGACGCAGGCTTCAAGAAACAAATTCCGCGTGAACACGAGTACATGAAAACTTTCGAGCAATACGAAGAGGGTTTTGGCGGTGCAAACCGCGTTCTGGTTGCCGTATTTGCCACTGACGGAAATATTTTCAGCGACGAATACATGGGCACCCTGGAAAAAGTCAGCAACGACGTCATGAGTCTCGATTCGACCGATGACGCCCGCATGCGTTCTTTGTTTACACCCAACGTACGTTTTGTCGAAGTGGTTGAAGACGGTTTCGCCGGCGGCAACGTAATCCCGAATACCTATTCGCCTTCTTCCAATACCGGAACGCCCGAGCAGTTCAGTACCATTCGCAGCAATATCGTGAAAGCAAATATCGTCGGACGTCTGGTCGCGAAAGATTATTCCGGCACCATGATCTGGGCCGATCTGATTCCGGAAAGCAAAGGCAAGAAAACCGACTATCCGAAAATCGCTGCCGATTTTGAAAATCTGCGCAAGAAATACGAAAAAGGCAACATAAAGATCCGGATTATCGGTTTTGCGAAAGTCGTTGGTGATATTACCGATGGCGCGAAATCGGTCGGCTGGTTCTTCATCATCACGATCGCATTCACCTGGTTATTACTGTTCATTTATTCCAGCTCGATAAAACTGGCATCGCTAACCGTGTTTGTTGCGATGGTCTCTGTCGTCTGGATGCTGGGTGCCTTGCGCTTGCTGGGCTATGGCATAGACCCGATGAACATGCTGACGCCATTCCTGATCTTCGCGATTGCCGTCAGTCACGGCGAGCAAATGATCAATCGATTCCGCGGTGAAATTTTCTTCGGTGGTCTTGAAGAAGGTACCGTTGCCGAATTGAGAGAACGTGCCAAGAATGCACATCCGCCATTGGAAGCCGCACGTAATTCATTCCGAGCCTTGCTGATTCCGGGTACGGTTGCGCTGGTTGCCGGTTGCATCGGCTTTGCCGCCATCATGGTGATTGATATCCAGATGATCCGCGAGCTTGCGGTCACTGCGACGATTGGTGTCGCGTTTACCATCCTGACCGATCTGGTATTGCTGCCGGTGTTGTTGAGCTATACCAAGCTGCGCAACATGGACAACAAGCGAGCCTATCGTCTGCGCCAGTTGACGCAGTTCGATAAAATCTGGGCATTCCTCAGCAAGTTCAGCAAGCCGAAACCAGCCGCCATAATTATTGTGCTCGGTGCCGTGATCTGGTTCTTCGCCTGGATGCAGGGTAACAAGGTACTGATCGGCGATGCCGAACAGGGCGTGGCCGAATTGCGTCCGCCGGTGCAAAGCAAATTCATGAAAACGTTTGGTATTCCTGCATCACGCTACAACCAGGATGCCGTCGCGATCAGCAAGGAATTCGGTCTGGGCGTCGACATCCTCAACGTGATTGTCGAAGCGGGCCCCTCGGCCTGTACCAGTAGCTACAAGGCGATGGAAACCATTGATCGTCTTGCATGGCATCTGAACAATGTCGAAGGCGTAGAGCAAGTCATGACGCTGCCGATAGCCGCGAAAATCGCGAATGCCGGCTGGAATGAGGGCTCGATCAAATGGCGTACGCTGCCACGTGACAGCGATACGCTTCGCCAGGCGACGCAGAGTTTCGATACCGATAGCGGTTTGCTCGATTCCGATTGCCGCACGATGCCGGTGATGGTGTTTGCCGCGGATCACAAGGCGACCACGATTGATCGTATCGTCAAGGAAGTGAAGGATTTCCGTACCGAAAACAAATTATACGTCGAGGGTTTTGCCAAGAAGCGCGATGCTGCCGAATTGGCCGCTACCGAAAAAGGCGAAACCTATAGTACCGATGACGTAAATATCCGTCTTGGTACCGGCAGTCTCGGCGTTGCAGCTGCCATCAACGACACGGTGCGCGAATCAGAACACTGGATTCTTGGCCTGCTGTATGCCGCGGTATTCCTGATGTGCTGGATCAGCTTCAAATCTCCACGTGCCGCCTTGTGCGTGATGTTGCCGCTTGTTCTTGTGACCGAGCTTGGCCACACACTGATGACCTTCCTCGATATTGGCATGAAGGTGAATACGCTGACTGTGGTGGCGCTTGGCGTGGGCATCGGTGTTGATTACGGCATCTATATTTTTGCCCGCATGCGCGAAGCCATGTTGCAGGGGCATACCTTGAGCGAATCCTACTTCATTGCATTGAAAACAACCGGTATCGCCATCTCCTACACTGCGCTGACATTGGCGGTTGGCGTGGCGATGTGGATGTTCTCCGACCTCAAGTTCCAGGCAGACATGGGCATCATGCTGACCTTCATGTTTATCGTGAACATGATCGCGGCGATTATCTTCCTGCCGGCACTGTGCCGCTGGTTGCTGCGTCCAAACGAAAAAGACGATTGGAAGCCGGTGTTGTAAGCTTCCGATTCACGAAAATAAAAAACGGGCTTCGGCCCGTTTTTTATTTGTCGAGTAAAGCTTGCACGGGATTCCTGAAAAAGTATGCTAGATTCTTCACCAAGGCGGCTCAGAAAGTCCTTCCTTCTCTCATTCCGAACCTAGGGCTTTCGCTTTCCGCCTTTTTTTCACCAAAACCTGCGCAGAATGCCGGCGAATGTCCAATCTTCACGAAGTCTATCTCCGTCGTTCATTCAAGGTAATTTTGCCGGCTCCGTCCGGTAATCCGACTTCACCGGAGTTGGTCGCGTCTGCACAGCGAAACTTGCAAAGCCTGGGCTTCCTGTTTTCCAAAACGCTTTTTGAAGCTACGCTGCGCCTGTCGACTGAGCAGCTTGTCCGCGTTGCAGAAGATATCACCAAGCATCTAAAAAAATTACATGGCGCACATCGGCAGCATAGGCCGATGTACCCACAATTTCCGCGGCAGGTCATACAGGCAAGTCACTACGAGCTGTATATGAATGCCGTCATGCATTATTGGACGCTCGACTTGCCGCAAGTCGATGTCGAAGCGCGCCCCTTGCTTCAAGAGTTGGTCGGGCTGAAATATATCCATCTTGGAGATGCCGAAGACTGGTTTCAGATATGTCGCCGTCTCCTCGCGTCGAAGGTTCCCTACAGCTCTGTGGATCGTGTGGATGTGGCGTGGCTTATCAGCCAATACGGCTCCAAGTTGCCGGAGTTGCTGCCCGTTGCGCAGACGTGCAAGGAAAATCTGGCTTTTATTTCCGCGGAATTACTCAAGAATGCGCCCGGGAATATCGATTGGTTTGCCAGGCAGATCAATAGCGTTACGGATATTTTGCGTTTGCTCGCTGCCTTGAACGGTGGTGATGTTTCGCTGGCGACCAGTACCCGAATTGGCAAATTACCCCGGAGTTGGCGCGTATTGTTGCTGACGTGGATGGAAGCCCGGGAAAATATATCCGAAGACATGCTGCGTTATCCCGAGCGTTGGAAGCGGGTGGGTGAACGCTTGCATCCGGGCGAGTACCGGAAACGCTTTACGCAGACGGCACAGGCATTCGATGCAATCCGAAATAGGCTTCCAGTGGATCGATTCAGTCGTCGCGTGGAGCTTGCGCTGCAAAGAGACGATTTGGATGCTGCTGTCGAAAACCTGGCTGCCAGACCAGGAGAGTTGGCGCGGCGCCTGGATATGTTGCTATGCCGAGGTTTTAATGCAGACAAGCTGTTGAGGATTTTCGATCAGAAGGCCGAAAAAGTTTCAAATGCGGTTTTGCTGCAGGTGATGACGCATTTCGAGCATCGTTTTGAAACAGCCGGTCCGGATTTCAATCCACGTTATCTGCGGGTCTTCTTTCCAAAAGGCCAAATAGCGAAACTTTTCGCAAGGCCGAACCATCGGCCGATCATCCCGTCTGATGTTTGCCAATCGATCGTAAGACGGTGTGAAGGTTTGCTAGTCCAGCGTTTCAGCAAGCTGGCTCCATTGGGCAGTTGTTATCTTGATCCCGACATGAAAAATTATTTGGCCCCGTTTGCACAAAGGTCGGCAGCCAAAACGCTCCGCACGCTGACACGTGGCAGCGTACTGCCCTTGCCGAACGCTAACACATTGCGTTTTTTCCTGTGGTGGAAGAATGGACGTAATCGTACCGATATCGATTTATCCGCTGCGATGTTCGATGAAAAATATACCTACGTCGATACGCTTGCTTATTACAACCTGCGTTCGTACGGTGCCTGTCACAGTGGCGACATCGTCGATGCCCCGCATGGCGCATCGGAATTTATCGATATCGACAAGGAACGTATGCGGATGCGTAACGTGCGTTACGTGATCATGTGCATCAACAGTTATAGCGGCCAGGCATACGCCGATTTGCCGGAATGTTTCGCGGGCTGGATGGCACGTCAGAAGCCTGATTCGGGCGAGATTTTCGAACCAAAGACAGTCGTCGATAAAGTCGACGTCGCTTCGGATACCGTTTTTTGCCTGCCTGCAGTTTTCGATCTTGCAGAGAACAAGGTCATCTGGACGGATATCGCGCTTTCGACCGTGCCGCGGTACCAGAATAATGTTGCCAGCAATCTGTCGGGCGTATCGCTGATGCTCAGGGCGGTCACCAATCTGAATAAACTGAATTTGCATCGTTTGTTCGGGCTGCACATCACTGCACGAGGACGTCACGTTGATATCGAAGATGGCGCTGATACGATATTTTCGCCAGACCGGGGAGTGACGCCATTCGATCAGGAGCTGATACAGGCGGAATATCTTTGATTGCCTGCCAAGCGATTCGATTAACGTGCTTGATTGAAAATGACGTACGGTAAATGAATATCAGGTTTTGCTTCGGATTTTTGCAAGGTTCCGATACGCTATTAGCAATACGCCGCCAATAACCATCGCGCCACCGATAAATAATTTCGGCCCGGGTTTATCGCCCCATACCAGAATGCCGAATATCACGGCGAGTACTGGTGCGCACAAAAGAAACGGCGTGATCTGCGCTACCGGGTGACGCTTGACCAGTGCGAAATAAAGCCCGTGTCCGAGTAGCGAAGAAACGAGCGCGGAGTAAGTCACGCAAGCCCAGGTCGTCAGGCTCGCGTTTTTGATAGAGGGAACGACATCCGATTCAAGCAGGAAGCTCACCAGTACCATCGGCAATACGCTGATCAACGCCGACCAGCCTTGTTGTTGCACGACATCAACACCTTGCAGACCACGCATCCAGATCGTGCCGAGCGCCAGAAAAAAAGCCGCCGCCAGCATCGTCCACAGTGCGGATGGTTTATCGAGCACGATCGGATCGAATCCCAGAATCAGCACGCCGCCGAAACATATCGCAATCGCCAAACCGGTGCGCCAGGCAAAACGTTCACCGAGCAACCACCAGGCGAGCAGGGCCGACATCGGCACGTAACTTTGCAATGCAATCGCCGGTGAAGCCAGATCGCCTGCAAGCTTCAGCGCTATCGCACACAGGCTGAGATGAATCGCGCCGTTGTTCAACGCGACGACGGTAAGACGCGACCATTGCTCGCGTGCGGGAATCTTCAGGAATGGCAGCAAGGCCAAAGCCAGAATTCCCATGCGGACGGCGGAGAATAAAATCGGAGGCAGTTCGCGGACGCCAAGTGCGGTGGTGATGAAATTTCCGGCCCACGCCAAACAAATCACCGCGATGAGCAGGCCATCGCGGGTTCCGATTTTGTGATGGCTCATTTAGGCTTTTATGCCGAGGCGATAATAGAGTTTACGCAAGGTCCACATCGGACCGACCAACAGATACACCACATCTGTCAGGAAGCTTGGCCGTTTGCCTTCGATTTTGTGACCGATGAATTGAATGATCCAGGCAACGACGAATACGCTCACGGCAAGTCCGAACAGAACATAGATGCCGTAGGTATACAAAATCCAGCGATTCAGGAATCCGGCAGCGGTGAAGCTCAGCAATAAACCGATCGCCAGGGTTTTCGACATTTGCCAGTAA
>Ga0208628_1000311_pt1 | contig 26593 bp, 19 predicted proteins | sample LakWasMet16_LOW5_2_FD_183864 | JGI IMG/M metagenome (GOLD analysis project Ga0208628, IMG submission 183864) | Freshwater sediment methanotrophic microbial communities from Lake Washington under simulated oxygen tension - Sediment Metagenome... | ecosystem: Environmental > Aquatic > Freshwater >... | reverse complement strand
GAGTGCAATTGCAAAACAGGCGGCAGAAAAAACCGCGGAGAAAACCGATCTTCCCGATTTGATGCGGCAGCCGGGCTTCGTCGGCTTGCAACATTACTGGATGACTCCCTGGTTCGACCGCGTGCGCTTCGGACGCTGGAATGAAATAACGGGCCAGCCAAACCCCGCGCCTGATCTTCCCTATGTCACGGCCATCTGGCATTACGCGCAGGGTATGGCGGCCGTGCAGGAATACCGGATTGACGATGCCATGGCGCATCTGCAGGCATTGAAGAAACTCACGACCGACCCGCAAATTGAAAAACAGACGGTATGGGATCGCTATCCGCTATCGCATGCCGTCAATATCGCCGAACTCACATTGCGTGGCGAAATTGCCGCCTTCAACGGCAACAAACCCGGCGCCATCGCCGCATTGCAGAAAGCGGTGATTATCGAAGACAAAATCCCCTACGACGAACCACCCGGCTGGCACTCGCCTACCCGACAAACCTTGGGCCAATTTCTGCTCGATTTCGGAAGAGCCGCCGAAGCCGAAAAAATGTATCGCGAAGATCTGGTCCGCAATCCTGAAAACGGCTGGTCGCTATTTGGCTTATCGCAAGCCTTGCGTGCGCAAAGGCGCACAGCCGAAGCCGACGAAGTGGATAAACGCTTCGACGCCGCCTGGAAAAATGCCGATGTCACCTTGGTAGCATCAAGATTCTAAACCGTAGCAGGGCCCTCGGGCCCGACAAAGCCCAAATTCGTAGGAGGGCCCTTGGGCCCGACGAATCCGGCAGATCTATCGCGCCTAAAGGACGCTCCTACATAACTTTTCAACGCATTTTTTCTTTAAACGACCTCCAGATGCTGCATCACTTGTCCGCATGCTCGTCATCAAGATTGGCACCCACGCCAAGCCCCAAACCCATTCCCATGCCACCGCCTGCGGCTGCGCCACCACCACCGCTTTTACCTCCACCACGGACATCGTCTTTACCACCGCCTTCCTTGCCTTTTCCTCCGGCACCACCACCGGGGCGACTCGGCCCTTGCTTCAATAAAGAAGTGCCGGCGGGCACCGGCTCAAGATCGAGCACACTGCGGATAAAATCACGCAATGACGCAACAAGCTCGGTGGTCTCGACACTGCGTCCGGCGACCAATTCATTCACCGCTTTAGTGGCAAGCCGCACCTGCTCTTCCGTGCCCAGCAACAGAATGTCGGACAATGCCGCTTCAACAGCATCGCGTATCCGACGCGTGCGATCGCTGCTGGTGATTTCAAGCTCGGCGGAATTTTCCGATTGGCGAAGATCACGCAAATGCGTCGGGTCCACCAGCAGGTTACCGGTAAACGAACCACCCAGCGTTTTGTAGGCCGCAATCAAAATCCGCAAACGTTCATTGACCTGCCGATTCTCCCGCTCCCGTTTTTGCTGAATCGTCTGCATCAACACAAGCCGAATGCCGACACCAATCAACGTCACCAACCCAAGGCTGATAAACGTCGTCAGAATCGTAGACCAGGAACTGAAATCGAGATTACGCATGTAAAGCTCCTGTGAAAGCCAGGCACGCCATGTGACGCTCAGGATTCAAGCATAGCGTTTAAGCGGATCAATTGAATGTGCACAAACGCACCGAAACAAGCCAATTAAATAGTTCCGTAGGTCGGGCCCCGGCCCGACATAAACACACGATATCGCATAAAAATTTAGCTCATCCAATTGAAGCCAAAAAATCAATCCGACTTATCGCTACAAGCTTCCCGGGTCAGGTGGAGCCATGACCCGGGCTGCGTACTGATCACCGGAAATTAATGGTGTCCCTAATTCTCCCCCGCCTCCCTCTCCGCCTCCTCCAAATCTTCCAGCGCATCCAGCAACGCCTGCCTCTGCTTTGCAAGACTGGCTTGTTCGGTGCTGAGGCTGGTTTCCTGCTTCACTATATTTATGCGTGCGGTTAGCAGGTCGGACACGGTGCCCATTACGCCAGTCACGATTTTTGCCGGCAGTCCGGCGACCACGAGTGCGGGGCTTGGTTTTTTGGTATCGACGCTGACCAGCATGCCGTTGGTGAAGCCCATTACTGCGGTGTTGGTAACGAAGGACGTGGCCTTGAGTTCCAGCACTTCAGCGGGTGCGCCATTGGGCACCTGCAACATGACGTCGGATACCAGGTGCGTGCTGGATTCGGATACTTTGATCACGATCGGAATTTCGCGTCGATAGACGATGCCTTCCATTATGTTGTCGGTGATGTGTTTTGAATTATTGGCGGCCGTGTTTTCCGGTGTTTTTTTGGCGAAATTGAAATCAAATGTTTTAGCCATGCCCTTTGCCGACTTGCAGGGCACGCGGGCCGAATTATTCAGGGATACGCCGAGCGCGGCCCAGTCGGCGTTGCTGGCGGGGTCGACAATAAATTCAAGCGAGAGTGGCACATAGGCATATTCGTCACAGACGGTCGATTTGATATTGCTTTCGAAATTCTTGCTGTAGTCGGTCAGCGACGGTTTGCTTATTGACGCAATGGACTGCGCCAGAGCAATCAGGATTTCGTCGCTTTGGTCGTCGAGCGTGGCATTGACGGTATTGAGCAAGCCGCTGGAGGTGGTGGTGATTTTGAAATCGTCACTGCGGAGTTTGCTGTCTTGCGGCTGCAGTATGTAACGCCGGCCGGTGTCGGGCACCGGGTCGAGTAATTGTATTTTCAATGCATCCACCCAGCCATTGTTGAGCTTGGCTTTGGTCATGGCTTTGGCGGCGGCTTCGGCCTGCGCATGGGTTTCGGTGGCTGCGGCCATTGCTGTAGTGGCAGCGGTAAATTCGATCCTGGCTTTGACCAGTTCGGCCTTCGCGGTAACGAGCGGCGCATCGGCTTTTTCAAGGCCGTCGGCAATGTAGGCATCCACTAAATCTTTTGCAGCGGTGGCGGCTTTCTTCGCAGTGGCTTCGCGCGTCTTGGCCGCCTTCAATGCGGCAAGTGCGGTTGCCAAAGCTTCGTCCGCTTTGTCGTCGGCCTTTTGACGGGTGAAGGTGACTTTGGCATAACGCATGGGCAAGTAGTAAGCGATGCCACTGGCTTTGTACGATGCAGCTTTTCTGTCTTGTGCACTTGTTGTTGCAGGCTTTTGCTGCTGCTTGTCATTCAACGCCATTGAAGTGGTTCTAACGCCGGACGTGGTGCAACCGACCAACAAAACCAGAACGACAGATACGATTCCCCGAATACGACGCATAGCACTCCCCTTAGTGATGGTCACTTATTGGGTTACGAGTTTAGTGCCAATAGACGGACAGAATGCGGCCCGGAAGCGAGCCGTCAATATAGGTATGTGATGAAAAGCTTACGGTTAGCTTACGGGCAAATTAAACCGATAGTTTTTGTTCGGCCTGCTCGATCTGGTCTTCGGTCATGATTCGCATGCCCTTGTCATAGCTGCGGCGTACAAGTTTTCGGGCTTTCGCCAAGGATGCGCTTGCACGTGTCTTGTCGTTTTCCAGCAAGGCAAGCTCGGCTTCAATCAAGGCGCGTCTTGATTGATCGACGAGACCACCGCTGCTTAGTTTCATCCATTTGCGCGCTTGTTCAAGCCTGCCTTGCAGAACATGATGCAGACAGACTTCAAGCGTCAATGATTGGCGAAAGCCTTGAGGGTATTGTTCGATATGCTCTGCAATCCATTCGATGTATTGGCCTGCCCGTTCGAATTCACCGCGATCAAATGCGGTTATGTAAGCGTAGTAGCGTGCTATGACCTGGCGCATGGGGTCGAGACTTTCATAAGCCAGAATGCGTTCGATGATGGCTTGATCCAGATCGCGCGGGCGCATGCCGCCCATACTCTGGTGAGTCAGGGTGATTATGTTTTGGCGTTCTTCCACGGCACGACCGCCACGCGTGAGCTCGATAAACTGCATGCCATCGCTCATGAAACCACCGGCGCGAAATGGCAGTGCCGTGACCAGAAAAATCAGGAATGAAAAACCGCCGGTAAAGTAGAAATACATGGCGGGTTTTCCCTGCAACAAAAAACCTGCCAGCAAGCAGAGCGCTGCTAAAACAAGACTGGACAAGGGGCCGCCCATGACGAGACGTTTCAATTGCGGAGCAAGCTCTTTGCCGGGATCAGGCATCGCAGCCGCAAGCCCGCCAAAACTGCCGAGATTGAAAACCAGACTGAAGCGGACACCCTCAGGCGTTTGTATCCACTGGAACGGGCCGACGACAAACAGCAGAAACTTCATGCCGCGACTGAAGCCAGCCGCCAAATGGCCCAATTCGTGAATCGCCAGCACTGCCAGCACCAGCAGCAAGAAAACGAATGCGTCAAAAACATTGAATGCGGGCAAGGATTGTTTCAGGCCCGGTATTTTAAAAATGAAAGAGGAGATGCAATAACCAGCCAATGCAGAAATCAGCATTACGATGGCAAATCGGGCTGTCGCTTTTTTTCGGGATTTTGTCTTGGAGTCGGACATCGCTTGAGGATCGCCAATGAAAAACAATGAGACGAGCATAGGCAGTGCGAAACATATTCACACGTGGATAAAGTCACGTGAAAAATTCATGACAGATTTATCGGGCGCATCAGCGCGCCCCTGTAGCACTATTTTTTGGCAGCTTGTAACTGTTGCTGCACTTGTTCGACCAATTTCATCACGTTGGGATTGCTGCGGTCTGCCGTATCAAGGAATTTCTGCATGGCTTCGTTTACACCGGGCTTGTTCAGCACGCGTAATACGCCAGACGTAAACAGCCAGCCCTGCGCATATTGCGGGAATTCCTTGTTCAAGACCTGCACCTGTACCAGAGCTTTCTCGGGTTGTTTGCTGCGCATATAGGTCGTGCTGATGTCATACAGGGATTCCTGACGATACGCCGGGTCTTTCATCGTAATCAGATAATTCGTTTCTGCGCTCTGAAAATCCCCTGAGAACAACGAGGCCTTGGCAAGCTGGAAACGGGAAAAATTATCTTCCGGCTTTTTCTCCACCGCCAACTTGAGATATTTTTTCGCCCATTCTGCCTGCCTGCTTTCACCCAGAATCAGCCAGCCCCTGACGGTGTTGAAATAGGAGTCGTCTTCTTCTGCCTCGAAACGCGAGGCTAGCAGCAAATACATCAGGGTTTCGGGCCGGCTGCTCGTTTCTATCTTCTGCATCGCCTTGGACAGGTCGCGATACAAGACCGGCAGCGTTGAAATTTGTGTTGCCGGTTTTAACAGCTCGATCATTTCTGCATATTTTTTATCACGAAATAAAATATCGCTCGCGTCTGCCGTCGATGCCACCATACTGTTTGCAAGCAGCGGGCGCTGCCCGCTGTACGGGGCAATTTCCTCCGACAATTTGGCCATGGCTTCATAACTGCCGCCCCAGCGCGGCGTCAGGGATGCCATTTCAAAATTGATTGCCACACTGCAGAGTGGATCGATTTTTTTGGCGTTGCGAATGGCGTTACGACGCAGATCGAGACGCGAATCCATCGTACCCATGCTGATCAATGCGCTGTATGCCGGCATAAGACGCGGTTCTATTTTCAAGGCACGCTGAAAAAGCTCTTCGGCAAGACTGACGAATTTGCCCATTTGGTCGACGTTTTCATCCGGCGTGTCTGCTGCCCATTTTGCTCCGCGTGCGGCTCGCGCCATTTCGCGGAAATAATAGGCCCGGGCCGTCAATGCATAGGGACTGTCGGGAGCTTTTTCCAGCCACTGCTTGGTGAAGGAATCGGACTTGCTTGAATTGTCAAAGTCGTAAAAATCGGCGTGGATGATTTCGCTGAAATTTTCTTTGCTGAAATGGCGTTCCAGATCGGCGGCATAAAGAGCATCGAGCTTGTCGAGTTCTCCGGCATCGAACAGTTGCTTCGCTTTGGCCAACTTGATGCGGGGCCCGTAATAAAAATCGCAATGGGCCTTTACCAATCCCTGCGGCCATTTATTGCCGGGTAAATCGGGAAACGCGAGACAACGCGCCAATGGATCCGTAATTTTATCGGCGGCTTCCGCCTTGATCAGGAATTCGCGGATTTCCGGCGTGGCGCTGGCAAATGGCATGTAATTGCCGCCTGGCGTTTGGGCGCTTGCATGGGGGCTGGCCAAAAAGGAAAGAACAAAAAATACCAGACATTTTTTGTCGAACATGCGCGATACCGTCATTTACTGCTACTCCTGGACAAGTCTTTAAAGCTTCAGACTATTGTTTGCATTGCTGCGAATTGGCACTCATATTGGCACCGCCGGGACAGCGCCGCCGCAATTCGCTGGTGAGTGCTTTCCTGAGGCGATCATTTGTCTCTACCCGGGAATGATAAGTATTGTGGGCAAGCTCGAGACCGGCTGTGTCGGCTGGGGATAATGCCTTCACGTTTTTATCGTGCTCTGCCGACAAGCCCCGCATTTCATTACTGGCCGCCACGATGGCTGCATATAGTTGCGCCAGTGACAATTTGCCGAGGCTCCCTGCTTGCGAAACGGGTGCCGTGCGAGCACGGGTGTCAACATTCGGCCTGGTCGCAGTGGGTCTGACGGTGGCAGGTCTGGCTACCGCATTTTCAGCTGGCCTTATCACGGGTGCCGCTTGATTGGTCGCCGTACTGGAGTTTTCCACCATTTTTCCGTCGCAAGGCAAACCCTGATAAACAGTGGCACCGCCTGCCATGCATTTGAAAACTTCTGCCATTGCGATGCGCGGCTGCAATGACAACAGCGCGAAGATCATTGGTGCCATGCTGAACACTGCTGCTAGACGGAAAGCTTGCGCATTGCCCGGAGATTTGCCTGTTTTCATTGTCTGGTTTTCTGAAATCGGTTGAAGAGCCTGATGCATCATACCTCTCCCCGGAAACGGTGAGAGGATGGATTTTATTGGGCCTCAGATCAAAGGCATCAACACCATCAGCAAACCCGCCAGTGAAGCAGCCCAGATCAATGTGCGCAGATAACTGATTCCTGCCGCGTACACCGGCACATAGGCCACGCGTGACCAGAAATAGATTTGCGCACCCATCGCGGTTTCCGGTGTGCCGTGTTGCGTAAACAGCACTGCCAAAACTGCAGCCGCAAAAAATGGAAACGTTTCGATAAAATTTCGTGCCGCCCTGTCCAGGCGCCCTGCCACACCGGTTAAAGGTTCCGGCACGTTGTCACGCGGCCCCGCATTCCAGGCCAAACCACGCTGCTGCGTTGAAAACGTTGCCGCCAAAGCTATTTGCAATAATCCGAGCAAAACGGACCAGACCAGCATTTTCAGTTCCATACTCATGACTCCCTCCGGCAATGACTAAAGAGCCTGCAGTCTAAGCCATTCATGGTTTTCCGGCATCGTGATATAAGGTCGCCATGGCAAAAAAACGACATGTTGAAGAGCCCCATTGGGTACCACTGCCGCGTCAGCAGATGAGCATGCCGCAAATGCTTGTGATCGTTACGCGGAACCTGATTCCTCTGGCATGCGTGTTGCTCTTTGGCAGCTCCGCGCTTGAGTTCCTGCTGCTCAGTGTATTCAGTTTGGCTATCAGCATTGCCTGCATCGGTGTCACCGGCGTAGCGGTTTCGACGAAGATCGAAGAGGCAAATGCAGGCAAGCTCAATGCCGTCGGCGCGTGGATTTCACTGGTACTGATCGGATTGTTCATCAGCCTTTTGCTCACCGCATTATTTGGCTGGGTAATAGCCTTGTTCGCTTCTTTCGGCAAAAACGGAATATTCACTCCAACGCTACTGTGGTCGGCGCTGGCGATTGCGGTGTCTGCGGTAGCCGAGCTGTATCGCCAATACAATGCCGACCGATATTCCGGCCTTGGCGAAACGCTGCGCAAGCAACGCGATCAACCGATTGTTCTGGGGCACGTGATGAGTGCAGGTCTGATTTTTATCATGTCCGGCGAATTATTGAACATGGGCCGCATCGGGATGCTGACGATGGCGATAGCCGTCACCGCCCTTTTCATCTTTCGCGATTTACGGCCCGATTTGATGCGGGAGCTTGTGCGGCCGAGTAACAAGCCGCCAAAAAGCAAATGACATATTTTGATGCTGATCACCGGTTGCAGTGGTGGTCAGCATCCGGCGACCGCGTCGGGCCCAAGGGCCCTCCTACGAACAATGCGTTACATATTTCTGCGGTACTCGCCGCCGACATCGTAAAGCGCATGACTGATCTGGCCGAGCGAGTGGGTTTTCACGGCTTCCATCAAGGCGGCGTAGATGTTTTTACGTTCGCGGGCGGTGGTTTGCAGGTATTCGAGACCCGGTTTGCCGGAAGTGGTCGGGCCCGAGGGCCCTCCTACGACCAGACCATTTCTCGCCTGTTGATAGGTGCGGACGTTTTCAATTTGCTGCTCTTTCTCGGACTCGGTACTGCGAATCAATTCGATGGTCGTGGTGATTTCACCGCTGTGTTCTTTCGGCAGGAATGTGTTCACACCGATCAGTGGCAGGCTGCCATCGTGTTTCTTGTGTTCGTAGTACATCGATTCTTCCTGGATCTTGCCGCGCTGGTACATGGTATCCATCGCGCCGAGCACGCCACCGCGTTCCGATAGCGCCTCGAATTCCTTGTACACGGCTTCTTCGACGATATCGGTGAGCTTGTCGACGATGAAACTGCCCTGCCACGGGTTTTCGCAGAAATTCAAACCGAGTTCTTTGGTGATGATCATTTGAATTGCGACCGCGCGACGCACCGATTCTTCGGTCGGCGTGGTAATCGCCTCGTCATACGCATTGGTGTGCAAGCTATTGCAGTTATCGAACAAGGCATATAAGGCTTGCAGCGTGGTGCGAATATCGTTGAACTGGATTTCCTGCGCATGCAGCGAGCGACCGGAAGTTTGAATGTGGTACTTCATCATCTGGCTGCGGGCATCGGCGCCGTAACGTTCACGCATGGCGCGGGCCCAGATACGACGGGCAACGCGGCCAATCACAGTGTATTCCGGGTCCATGCCGTTGCTGAAGAAGAAGCTCAGGTTCGGCGCGAAGTCATCCACCTTCATGCCGCGAGCCAGATAATATTCGACGATCGTGAAACCATTGCTCAGCGTGAAGGCCAATTGCGAAATCGGATTCGCACCGGCTTCGGCGATGTGATAACCGGAAATCGAGACCGAATAGAAATTGCGGACATTGTTATCCACGAAGAATTGCTGGATGTCACCCATCATGCGCAAGGCGAATTCGGTACTGAAGATGCAGGTGTTCTGGGCCTGATCTTCTTTCAGGATGTCGGCCTGCACGGTGCCGCGCACGGTCGATAAAGTTTCGGCACGAATGCGTGCATAGGTTTCGGCATCGACCAACTGATCGCCGGAAATCCCTAGCAAAGCCAGACCCAGGCCATTATTGGTCGGTGGCAGTTCGCCGAAGTATTGCGGCTTCTTTTTGCCTTTGAAGAATTTCTTGATTTTTTCCTGTGCAGCATTCCAGCGCGCCGGATCGGCCTTCAGGTATTTTTCGATTTGCTGATCGACGGCGGTATTCATGAACATCGCGAGAATCATCGGCGCCGGGCCATTGATCGTCATCGATACCGATGTGGTCGGCGCGCACAAATCGAAACCGGAATACAGCTTCTTCATATCGTCGAGCGTGGCAATGCTGACACCGGAGTTACCGATCTTGCCGAAAATATCCGGACGAATCGCCGGATCTTCGCCATACAAAGTCACCGAGTCGAACGCGGTCGACAAACGTGCAGCGGGTTGGCCAACGCTCAAATAATGGAAGCGGCGATTGGTGCGTTCCGGCGTACCTTCACCGGCAAACATGCGGATCGGATCTTCACCGACACGACGATACGGATACACGCCGCCGGTATACGGATAAGCACCCGGCAGATTTTCCTTCATCAGGAAGGTCAGTAATTCGCCCCAGCTCTTGTAAGTCGGTGCGGCGATTTTCGGAATCTTCTGGTGCGAGAGCGAATCGCGATAATTTTCAACCTTGATCGATTTTCCGCGCACCTGGTATTCGGTGAATTCATCGGTGATCGATTTCAAACGCGATGGCCATTCACGCAATAAATGAATGGCATCGGCGCTCAAGGTTTTGACGGCGTCGTTATAGCGTTGGCGCAAGGTCAGCAGGCTGCGGTCCACATTGGCAGTGGGAGCTTCCCTGGATTCCAGATCGCCGAGGCGTTTCTTTTCCCACTGGAACATCGCCTTGCGGCGATCAATGCCGGTACGGCGGTCTTCACCTGCATGTACCTGATCACTGGAACGCGTTGCGATTTGCACATCTGCTGCATCATAGGTATCCAGCATCTTCGGCAATTTATCGTCGCCGATATCCTGCAGCGATTGCCAATACGATTGTGCACGATCAGCGGCTTCCGCCTGCTTTTCAATCGAACTATTGATGCCTCTGCCCTGTTCGGCAATTTCGGCGAGATAACGGGCGCGGGCGCCAGGAATCAAAACGGTGGCGCGCGGTTCTTTCAGCGAGGTGTCGAGCTGCGGATTAAAATCGCAACGCAAACCGCTAGTAGGAGCGACGGAAGTCGCGACCGTACTATTTCCCTCCATTTTTGAAAGCGCACGCGTTTCAATTTCTTTTATCTTGTTGCGAGTATTTTCGAATGTTTGTTCCATGCCAGTGACCGTCGCGACTTCCGTCGCTCCTACTACATCGGCAAGGCCGGGAATTTTCTCGCGCATCAGGCGACACAGGTTAACGAACATCCACGTCACGCCCGGATCATTGAACTGGCTGGCAATGGTCGGGTATGCCGGCACGTCTTCGTCTTTCACGGTGAACGCGACGCGATTGCGCTTCCATTGCTTGCGTACATCGCGCAGGGCATCTTCGGCACCGCGTTTGTCGAATTTATTCAGTACGACCAGTTCGGCGTAATCGAGCATGTCGATTTTTTCGAGTTGCGACGGCGCACCGAAATCCGAGGTCATCACGTAAACCGGGAAATCGACCAGATCAACGATTTCGGAGTCCGACTGGCCGATACCGGCGGTTTCTACCATCACCAAATCAAAACCCAGACTGCGCAGGAACGACACGCAATCTTTCAATACGATATTGGTCGCAACATGCTGGCGACGGGTCGCCATCGAACGCATGAACACGCGTGTCGAACGCAGGGAATTCATCCGTATGCGGTCACCGAGCAATGCACCGCCGGTTCTGCGACGGGTGGGATCTACCGATATCACGGCGATACGCATTTCCGGAAAACTTTGCAGGAAGCGGTTCATCAATTCATCGGTGACCGAGGATTTACCGGCGCCGCCGGTGCCGGTCAAACCAACGACGGGCGTCTTGCCGCTGGCGAGTGTCCATTCTTTGCGCAGAGTTACCAGTTCACTTTCGCTGATAACACCCTCTTCGATGGCGGAAAGCATTTTGCCGATCGAAATTTCATTATCGATACTGATGTTATTGGTTTCGCCGACACCGAGACGATGGTTGCGGGTGCGTTGCACCAGATCTTCAATCATCGCCACCAGACCCATCTGCATGCCGTCATTCGGGTGATAGATGCGTTCGACACCATAATCCTGCAACTCACGAATTTCTTCGGGCGTAATGGTTCCGCCGCCGCCGCCGAATACGCGGATATGCGAAGCGCCGCGTTCTTTCAACATATCCACCATGTATTTGAAATACTCGACGTGGCCACCCTGATACGAACTCAATGCGATGCCGTCGGCGTCTTCCTGCAAGGCCGCACGGACGACGTCTTCAACGCTACGGTTATGGCCGAGATGGATCACTTCAGCGCCCTGGGATTGAATCAGACGGCGCATGATATTGATCGCGGCATCATGACCGTCGAACAGGCTGGCGGCAGTGACAAAACGCAAGGGACCGCGTTCGGTCTGGGCTTCGGCGGATGGCAGGGAGTTGGCGGGAGTACTCATAACGACTTGTGCCTTCAGGAACAGACCGCCATTTTCCCACAAACTGGCGCCGCTGGCGTTATTGCCCGTTTCGAGGCGACAATCCGGCTCATGAATCAGCCATCTTCAAACAGCCGACAGCAATGGCAGCAAGCACGAGCCTTGCTTGCCGCAGGCAAAGTCATCGAGGCAGTTCCCTCGCTTGAACTCGCGGCAGCGGGCCGGCAAGCCGAGGCTTGCTACAACCTGGGATGCCTGCATCTGTTCCGCCTGCTGCCAGATGCCGATAAAAAACGCGGCCTGCATTTGATTGAACAGGCGTCTGAAAGTGGCTACGCCGCCGCCTTCTATCAACTCGCCGTTGCAGAGTTGAGCAAGCCCGACAATGAACCAGACTGGCAATACGCAAACGAATGTTTGTGGCAAGGTGCGCAACTGAAATATCCGCTCGCTTTGCGCGCGTTGGCCATTCATTGGTCACGCAGCGAAGATCCCTCGCTTTTGTCGCTTGGCACCTTGTGCCTTGAGCATGCTGCCGAAGGTGGCGACATGGTCAGTCTTGCTTTGCTGATGCATCGATTGAAATCCGGCACGGGCTGTGCTGCAAATCCGGTTCGCGCAAACGCCATCAACACCTTGCTGCTGCAAACGGACTTGCCGATAGCGCAGCCCGATAAGCAGGAAGATCCGAATCTTGCACCGCCGCAGGCATTGCCCGAATTAACGGAATTGCCAAAGCCAGACCTGGCTTCCGGTGTCTGGAAAGCATCCTTCAACGTGTTATCGGACAGTCCCTGGGTTGCGGTTGCCGAGCAAGTCTTGAATCAGGAGGAATGCCATTTTGTTTATTACTCTGGCGGTCCGCAGGTTGAGCGCTCGATCACCGCCGGGCCCGATGGCAAATTGGTCAAGGTGCAATTGCGCACCAGCTTCGAAACCGTTTTTATCGAGGCGCAGGAAGATATCACTCTGCTGTTGATTCAAAGACGCATGGCCGCAGTCATTGATCGCACTCCTGCCTACTCTGAACTTCTACACCTGCTGCGTTATGAAAACGGCCAGGAATACCGCCCGCACCGCGACTACTTGCCGACAAATCTGATATTGCCGCTCAGCGAAGGCGGCCCCGGTCAACGCGACTTTACGGTGATTGTCTATTTGAACGACATTGCCGAGGGCGGTGAAACCGAATTCGTCGATCTGGGTAAAAAAATCGCCCCGAAAACGGGGCGAGTATTGGCATTCCGGAATTTGCACGATGACGGCACGCCCGACATGCGAACGCTGCATGCCGGGCTACCGGTAAAATCGGGCACCAAGTGGATCGCAACGATGTGGTTCCACCAGGGTGTTTTTCGCAAATAGATTATTTGGTTTCAATCTCGCGGTGCATCGGCGCCAATTTCGCCAGCAATTTGTTTTGTGCACGAAACGGAATGCCCTGCTTGTTCATCGCCCATTGCAGGTCTTCGACCAAGGCATTGAAATTGGCGCGATCGATACCCAAGGCGGCATGCGAGGATTTCATGTCACGGCCACTGTAGGTGCAAGGCCCGCCTAAAATCACGCAGAACTGTTCGACCAGATGTTTTTTGACTCTGGCCTGATCGGCGTTTTCAAAGAAGGGGCGCATGCGTGAATCCGCCAGCAATTTATCCATGAAAACATCCATCAGCTTTACCAGGCCGGCCTCTTCGCCAAACTGTTTGTAAACCGGAAGCAATTCGGGATAGGCCGGCGCAGTGCTAGCCAAGTTTGCAGGCGATACCGCAGGTGTTTCACTTGCATGGGCTTCATCGGCCGGAAGTTCATCGTCCTGCGGAATCTCGTCTTGCTGTGCAACCGGCGCTTCCTGCGCCTGCAGCACCGGTACTTGTGCACCGAGCAGCAGGAACGAAAACAGACTCATAGATTTGAAAATGGTATTCATATAATTCCTTAAAAACCCACTTGAACGCTGGCATAAACGCCGCGTTGATTGTCTTTGATCACGACATTGCCCAGATCGGCATAAGCCACCGTAAAGGACACATGCTTGTTCGGTGCATAGGCCACGAATGCATCAAACCAATTGTCTTCGGTAGCGATGCCGAGATTGTTCGGCTTCATGCGATATTCGGCGCCTACGGCCCATTTCTGACTGAGCAAATAAGCTGCGGAGATTTCCAACTGCGGCTTGTAACTGTCGTTTTTATCGCCGCCAAAACCCAGGATTCCGATTTGGTTTGCCTTGGTAAAACGCAGGGTTCCATTGATCAGCAAACCATCGGCGAGAAACAATTTGGTCGCGGTCACGTAAAAATCGGTGCCCGAATCATCCTTGGCGCCGATAAACGCCAGCACACCCGCCTGGTTGTTTTTCTTGTGCTGGATGCCGACCGATATTTGCGGCATCAGACTATCCGAATTCACTACGAGATCGCCGGCGACACGCACTTTCACGCCGATCACGTTTTGCTTGAAGGTAAAGCCATCGCCCAAACCGAGAAGTCCACCGACTTGCTCGGTATTGAAACGCTGCTGGGCAAAACTGAGTTCCACCCGATTGTAGAATCCGATCATTACGCCGGCATCGTCCAGGTGGTAAGAGCCCGTATTCACGCGCGTATAAAAAGCATTGGCGCCGATTTCATCATCGGTGCCGTAACCGCCAATCACGGCCCATGGCGTCAAGCCACCGCCGGCCGATCCTTCCAATTGGGTAACGCCGCCGGTAAGCAATAATTTTCCGCCATTATCGAAACTGCTGTCTTCCTGATCCGCGGCATATGCGTTTGTTGCGATGCTTATCAATAATAAGCACAAAGCCTTACGCTTTATTTTCGTGACTGACATTTTTCTTCCTGAAATTTCTATCGGATTTTTAGGTTTTAAAGACTTAATTCTGCCTTGCCTTTTCGCTCGGCTTTTCGATGATCTTGTCTGCCGTAGGCTGGCTGACGGGTTTTGGAAATACTTTCACCAGGCGCCATACACCCGCTACGCCGTCACCGCCGGCATCGCCGCGTTTCAAATCCGACACCCAGCGATACAGGGGTTTGCCCTTGAACGCCCATTGGCGTTTACCGTCATCCTTTCGAACAAGAATGGTGAACGAACCTTTGGGCTTGGCTTCGTCATCGGCATAGACAGGTGGCCATAGCAAACGGCATTGGGCGAAACAATCACTTTGATTCGGCACTTTGTCGCCATCGTAGGTGTAAACACCACGACCTTTTATTTCGACGAGAATGTCGCCGCGTTGCCGGAATGGCGGATCTGCCGGGTTTGGAGTTGCCGCCGTCGCCGCACTGGCAGCAAGAAAGAAAGAAGCACAAAGAATTAATATTTTCGACATCGTCATTTATTCCAGTTTTTTTCTACGCGAAAATCCGCGTCACTGGAACATACGCAAGCAGTGGTGAGACTGGATGCAATTTTTTTATCGAAGTTGTGACAACTGCGTGACGAAAGCTTCTGCCAACGATTACAGCATCATGGCCTTGTCGAGAATTTCGCCGCGAATGAGAAACATCGCGCCCTTAGGAGCAGACAGTAAATCATGCGGCATACCGACCGGAGCCAACAGGTAATCGCCTGGAAAATATTCGACTCCGGCATGCAGGATGGAACCTTCCAGCACCAGGCATTCTTCATCCTTGCTGTGCTGGTGCCTTGGCACACTTGCACCTGGCTGCAACCGCCAGAGCGTAGTCTGGCTTTTCTCGGCGGCGTCTTCCCGCAATATCTTGATGCTGATACCTGGCAGGACATCCAGCCACTGGCCTTCGTCTTTGCGGGTCACCTGCATCGCGGGCACGCTGAGGCCTTGCATGATATTCGCCAGCATGCGCTGACGTACATCTGCTGCAGGCACAAGCTCTGGAATCAAGCCTGCGTTGGCAGCCAGCAGAATATCGAGGCATTGATCGTTTTTGGTGTTCATCTTTATTCCCGTACCAGCAAAACTTCACGAAGGGCCGCCAAGCCACGCCTGCAATGGGACTTAACCGTGCCCAAGGGCAAGTTCAAGGCATCGGCAATGGCTTGGTGACTAAGATCTTCGGTATATGCCAAACGCAAAACGCGCTGCTGAATATCACTGAGCCCCTGCAAAGCCAATTGAATAGCTTTGCCGCTCGACCATGATTCGGCAATCTGTTCCGCGCTTAACTCTTCACACTCTGTATACGTTCCATCCAGGTCGTCCGGATGCAATGCCTGATGGATAAATTCACGTTTGGTTTTACGGAGCCTGTCGACTGCACGGCTCCAGGCCAGCGTATTCATCCAGGCCATTGCGGTACCGCGTTCGGACTGGAAGTTGTCGGCTTTGTCCCATATCTGCAAATACACATCGCTGATCACTTCTTCGGTATCGGCCGCATGTCTGAGTACGCGCATCACCACGGCATAAACACGGGAAACCGTAAGCTCGTAGAGCTCGGCCAAAGCCCGGGAATCATGCGCGGCAATGCGATAAATGAGCTCGCATTCGTCCGATGTGTTTTTTCCGGGGATGGCTAAAGGCTGGGATTGCATGTCGAATAAGATAGCGCATGCGTGCAAACAAAAAAAAGGCGGCCGGGTTACGGCCGCCTCAATGTCCCTGCTCTAGGGTTGGAGCCGATGGTTTCCCGGGGAGAGATAAACCATCAGGCACTTATATGAACGCAGCGATGGCGAAAAAGAGGACAAGCGTTTGCGAAAAAGTTTTCGTCATAGCAAAACCCCCTGCAAGACAAGACTGTCCCGCCGACAGCTTTGGATTACACTAGCCCCGCAGCAGCCGGGTGGCTCGCTGACATGAATCCATCAAACCCTTTACTTACAAACACTTGCGGACAGGCTATCGATTTCGCAGCGACCTTGTTTCTTGCGCAAATCAGAATACCGTCCGCCCGGAGCTTGCCATGATTTTTGAAACCCTCGCCCAAACTGGTCACGAAGAAGTGGTGTTTTGCCACAATAAAGATGCCGGCCTGAAGGCAATTATCGCCATTCACAACTCGGTACTCGGACCAGCCTTAGGTGGCTTGCGGATGTGGCCATACGCCACCGAACAGGATGCCTTGAACGATGTTTTGCGCTTGAGTCGCGGCATGACTTACAAAGCGGCAGTGTCGGGTCTGAATTTGGGGGGCGGCAAGGCGGTCATCATCGGCGATCCGGGTAAAGACAAGTCCGAAGCGCTGTTCCGTGCGTTTGGCCGTTTTGTCAATTCCTTGAATGGTCGCTACATCACCGCCGAGGACGTCGGCATTGACGTGAACGATATGGAATACGTTTTCCGCGAAACCGAATTCGTTACCGGTGTGCACCAGGTGCATGGCGGTTCCGGCGATCCGTCGCCATTTACCGCTTATGGCACCCTGCAGGGTTTGCTGGCTGCATTGAGCGTCAAATACGGCAACGAAGATGTCGGCAAGTACAGTTTTGCCGTGCAGGGCGTTGGCCATGTCGGCATGGAATTCGTGAAGCTGCTGCGTGAACGTGGCGCCAAAGTATTCGTGACCGACATCAACAAGGAATTGGTACAAAAAGCGGTTGACGACCACGGTGCGGAAGCCGTTGCCGCCGATCAAATTTACGATGTCGATGCCGATGTTTATTCGCCCTGCGCGCTCGGCGGCACCGTCAACGCGAACACCCTGCCACGCCTGAAATGTAAAATCATCTGCGGTGCGGCAAACAATCAATTGGCGACCGATGAAATTGGTGATGAAGTGATGCGCAAAGGCATCCTGTATGCACCAGACTACGCAGTGAATGCCGGCGGCCTGATGAATGTTTCGCTGGAAATTGATGGCTACAACCGCGAACGCGCCATGCGTATGCTGCGCACCATCTATTTCAACCTCGGCCGCATTTTCGAAATTAGCGCGCGCGACAACATCCCGACCTACAAGGCGGCCGACCGCATGGCGGAAGAACGCATCAGCTCGATTGGCAAATTGCGTCTGCCGCATCTGGGTCTTTCGGCGCCACGCTTCCAGGGCCGTCGCGGCAATTGATTGTCCGATGCAAGCAAATAAAACCGGCATCGTTTCAAATCAAACGATGCCGGTTGTTTTGACAGCTGCCTCCTACCATCATTTCAGGACTTGAAGCTTGGACACCGACAACCCCTACTCGCCGCCAACCGCTAATATCGACGACAAGGCAAACGTCACACGTGGCATGGAGCAAATCCGCCAGGAAAACATCCGTCACGAAGTGCAACTGAAATCCATTGGCAGTCTGTATGGGCTCGCTGGCCTGTTGCTTGGCATCTCATCTATCGCGATGATGATTACGATTTTTGGCGATGGTAAAATGCCGGCGGAGCAAAGCCCGATGTTTGCGGGGATTCTGGCGTTTTACGGAGTGTTGAGCGCCATCATGCTGGCGATGGCTTTCGGTTTTCGCAAGCTGATGCCATGGGTAAAAATTCCCGGCACCGTACTATCGGCGATTGGCTTGCTCGGCATCCCGGTAGGCACCTTGGTCAATGGCTATATTCTGTACCTGATATGGTGCAAACAAGGTCAGACCATTCTTGCCGACGGCTACCAGGACATTATTCGTGCCACGCCCCATGTCAAATACAAACGCACGCTGGGCGACAAGATCGCACTGGGCATCGTTATTGCCCTGCTGGTCGGCTTCGGACTGCTTTTAGTATTTTCCATCAGTGAATGGTGATTGACCATTACGTTAGACGATCGTTTTTCCATATCGAAACCAGACTCTCCTTAAGAAGTAACCTATGCGCCCCTTTTCCCTCGGTGAAGACATTGATGCACTCCGCGACACGGTTCGCAAATTTGCGGAAAGCGAAATTTCACCGCGTGCAGCCGCCATAGATCACGAAAACCTGTTTCCGCAGGATTTGTGGCCGAAACTGGGCGAGATGGGCTTGCTCGGAATTGCCATCCCCTCCGAATACGGCGGTTCCGAAATGTCCTACCTGGCGCACCTGGTGGCGATGGAAGAAATTTCACGGGCTTCCGGTTCCGTCGGGCTGAGTTACGTCGCACATTCGAACCTGTGCGTACAAAATCTTTACTACAACGCCAACGAAGCGCAACGCAAAAAATACCTGCCCAAGCTTTGCAGCGGCGAACACAAGGGTGCGCTTGCGATGAGCGAGCCCGGTGCCGGTTCCGACGTGGTCGGCTCGATGAGCTGCCGTGCCGAAAAGCACGGTAATGTCTGGGTCGCCAACGGCAACAAAATGTGGATCACCAATGGTCCGGAAGCCGACACACTGGTGGTGTACATGCGAACCGCCGGCAAGGATGCAGGCTCGCGCTGCATGACCGCCTTCATTGTCGAAAAAGGTTTCAAGGGTTTCTCGACCGCACAGAAACTCGACAAACTCGGCATGCGCGGCTCGAATACCTGCGAACTGGTATTTGAAGACTGTGAAATTCCGGAAGAAAACGTGCTGGGTGAAGTCAACCAGGGCGTGAAAGTCCTGATGAATGGCTTGAATACCGAGCGTCTGGTAATTTCCGGCGGACCGCTCGGACTGATGCAGGCCGCACTCGATATCGCCCTGCCCTATGTCCGCGAACGCAAACAGTTTGATGCCGCGATCGGCACCTTCGGCCTGATGCAGGGCAAGATCGCCGATATGTATACGGCGCTGCAAAGTTCGCGTGCATTTGCCTACCAGGTCGCAAGGGATTTTGATGCCGGTCACAATTCGCGTATCGATGCCGCGTCGTGCCTGTTGCATTGCTCGGATGCTGCAGTGCAAGTCGCGCTGGAGGCCATTCAATGCCTTGGCGGTAACGGCTATATAAACGAGTACGATACCGGCCGTTTACTGCGTGATGCCAAGCTGTATTCGATTGGCGCCGGCACCAATGAAATCCGCCGAATGCTGATTGGCCGTGAATTGTTCGAAGGTCGATCCTAGTCACAAATTGTGACTTCCATATTTCCGCGATTTAGTTAGACTGGGGACATCAACGCATTGTTTGATATCCGCAGGGGGCTGCATGGATTTCCTGGCAGAAACAGGCACGCACGCCGAGAAGCCTTGGAAGCTGCTTCTGGTCGATGACGAGCCGGAAATCCACGAAGTTACGCGTCTCGTACTGGGCAACTTTCGTTTCGAAGGCAAACCGCTGCAGTTTTTGTCGGCCTACAACATCGACCAAGCCAAACGCCTTCTGCAAACCCACGACGATATTGCCGCCACCTTGCTGGACGTGGTGATGGAAACCGATACCGCCGGCCTCGACCTGGTCAGGTACATCCGCGAAGATTTGAATAATCACCAGATACGCATCGTGCTGCGTACCGGACAACCCGGGCAGGCGCCCGAGCATGAAGTCATCAGCAATTACGACATCAACGATTACAAGGAAAAAACCGAGCTCACGTCGCAAAAACTGGCGACGGTGATGTTCGCTTCCTTGCGCGCATATCGCGACATCATGACGATCGAAGCCAATAAGCGCGGGCTTGAACGCGTGCTTGCGGCTTCGGCCCATATTTTTTCGCATGAGAAATCATCCGAGTTTGCCTCTGCCGTGCTGTCACAACTGACCGCTTTGGTGGGTATGGAGCGCGGTGCGCTTTATTGCAGGCTGGGTAATCAAAAAAACGAGGAGCCCGAGGCGCTCGTGGTTGCCGCTGCGACCGGCGACTATGCGAAATACGTGAATCACCGTGCCGATGAAGGTTTGCCGGCGCACATCGTGCAAAGCCTGAAGTCTGCCTGCAATACCAAGCGCCACCAATTCCAGAATGACCATTATGTCCTGCATTTCACCGACACCCTGCACAGCGAAAGTTTGCTGTATGTCGGCGAAACCTGGGATCTGTCCGAAATCGACTACAAGCTGGTGGAAGTTTTCTGCACCAATGTTTCAATCGGTTTTGAAAACCTGCATTTGAACCAGGAACTGGTCGAAGCGCAGATGGAAATGATCTGCGTACTGGCAGGCGCGGCCGAATCGCGCTCGCATGAAACCGCAGCCCATGTCCGGCGGGTCGGATTATTGGCCGAACTGCTGGCTCGCCTGGCGGGTCTGGATGAAAAGGCGGCAGAAACCCTCAGGAATGCCGCACCCTTGCATGACATCGGAAAAATCGGCATCCCGGATGCGATCCTCAACAAACCCGGCATCCATACACCGGAAGAATCCGACGTGATGCGCATGCACGCCATCATCGGCCATGAAATGCTTTCACAATCGAAGCGCGGAATTTTTGTCACTGCGGCAGAAATTGCGATGACGCACCATGAAAACTGGGATGGCAGCGGCTATCCGAAAGGACTCAAGGGCGAAGAAATTCCACTCACCGGCCGTATCACCATGCTGGCCGACGTCTACGACGCCCTCGGCAGCAAACGCTGCTACAAGGATCCGTGGCCCAGCGAAAAAATCCGTGACTTCATTCGGGAACAAAGCGGCATAAAATTCGATCCGCATCTGGTTGAATTGCTGTTCAAGCATTGGGATGAAGCCGAACTCGTTAGGTCCCAATTGCCCGATTGAACCATGGCGGGCCAGGGCCCGGCCTACTCGGGTTTCTTCATGCTCATCGGGATGCGGATATAAAAACTGCTGCCTTTGCCGACTTCGCTTTCGCAACTCAAACTACCACCCAGCAACTGCGTGGCCAGATTCCAGGCAATATGCAAACCGAGCCCCGAGCCGCCCTGCCCGCGCTTGGTGGTAAAGAACGGATCGAATACCCGGCGCCGGATGTCTTCCGGCATACCTACCCCGCTATCGCGAAATTCGATCAGGGCGATATCGCGATCGAGACTGATAAGAATATCGATTTTTCCCTTCTTGTCGTTTGGAAAAGCATGCAGCAAGGCATTCATCAGCAAATTCACCAATATCTGGTAAATGGCGCCGGGATAGGTTTCGAACACCAATAGTTCCTGGCAATACAAATGGACTTCATGCGGCGTTTTCTTGATCGCCGGCTGCAACGAAATTAAAACTTCCTCGACGTATGAATGCAGGTTGATGACGCGGGTCTCTTCACTGGACTGGTCAACGGCGACTTGCTTGAAGCTTCTTACCAGCTTATCGGCACGATTGAGATTTCTTAGTATCAGCTGGCTGCTTTCAGTTGCGTTACGACTGAAACTTTCAAGATCGGATTTTGACAATGTGTTTTCCTGCAGCAATTTGTCCAGCCGCCTGACTTCAGCATCCAGAAATGATGCAGCGGTAACGCCGATGCCGAGCGGCGTATTGATTTCATGGGCGACGCCGGCCACCAAGCCGCCCAAAGCAGCCAGTTTTTCGGACTCGACCAATTGCTGCTGCGTCTGGGTCAATTGATCAATGGTTTCATGCAGGTCCTTGTTCAACTTGCTCAACGCATCCGTACGCTGCGCGACGCGCTGTTCAAGCTGGGCGTTCATTTCTGCAAGCGCTATTTCATGCTGCTTCAATTCGGTGACGTCGCCGGTAGTACCCACCATGCGAATGGCCTTGCCGTCGGCATTCCTTTCGACAACCCGTCCGCGCATGCGTATCCAGCGCCATCCGCCGGTAGCCGACTCTGATCTGCAAGTGGCATCAAAGACTTCCGTATTTCCCTTGATGTGATCGCGCATTGCATTCTCAAACGTAATCGCATCTTCGGGATGTACGTATTTCATGAGCGACCTGGCATTGGTGGAATACTCGCCGGTCGAGCCTTTCAATATCAGCAATGGATTGGTGCGACGAATCGCATCGCCTTCGATGTCTAGGTCCCACAGCTCGTCGCCCGTACCCCAAAGCGTCAGCTTAAGGCGTTGTTCGCTGTCGCGAATATTGGACTGGGCACGTTCGCGTTCGCGCAACCTCTGATTCACATTCCATGCAAAAATCCCGACGATGCCTGCAGCGAAAATGAAATAGGCAAGCTTTGCCCAAGCCGTCGCCCACCACGGCGGCGGCAGGTGGATCGGCATCCGGAATACTTCGCCCCACTGTCCGTCGGGGCTTCTGGCCTTCACTTCGAATTGGTAATCACCGGGTTGCAAATTGTTGAACGATGCCAGACGACGAAGGGCGTTGGTTTCCTGCCACTCGGGATGTACACCGACCATCCGATAGGCATAAAGCAAGGCTTGCGGGTCGTTGTAAGTCAGTGCGGAGAATTCCACGTTGATATCGTCGGCCTCCGGCTGTAAAACCAGGCGTCTGACATTGTTTTCGACCATGAATGCGAAGGGTTTTTCATCAATATTGCGCGAACCGCTTTTCAACACGCGGATGAATGTCAACTCGACTCGATTGGGAGCGGATTGCGAACCCACATTCATCGGATCAAAAAATGTAACGCCTCGCAAACCGCCGAACAGAATCCTGCCATCAGGCAACTGTCCGTAAGAACCGATGAAATATCCGATTCCCTGGGCGCCATCGCGGGAGCCGAAATTTTCGATCTGGTTGTTGCGGGGATTGATGCGCGACAAACCTGTCGTGGTGCTGGCCCAGATATCGCCGTGCTTGTCTTCCACGGTGCCGCCGATGGCATTGGCCGTCATGCCGTTTTTTGTGGTGTAGGAGGTAAAAGCCATCTCGCCTCCGGCGCTGACCTCCATGCGATTCAGGCCGCCGCCCTGAGTGCCGATCCATAGACGATGGCGACTGTCCTCCGATATCGAGGTGATCGTGTCGTGACTTAGCGCTCCCTTCTTGCCCGGCTCTCCGCGAAAACGCTGCATTACACCGGTTCGCCGGTCCAGTTTGACCAAACCACCAGGCCTGAGCCCAAACCAGAACTGTGATTTTGAATCTTCGAAAATGGCGTTGACTATTTCATTGCTGTAATACTTTTCGCTGTTGCCGGATGCCGGAACCGGATAACGCTCGAACGAATTGCACTCTTCGCAGCGCGATGCCAATCCGCCGCCTGCGGTACCGACCCACAAGGTGCCTTTGGTGTCCACGTACAATCTTTGTATTGCGCTGTAGGGGAGCGAATGCGGATTGTCTTTTTCATTCCTGAAAATTTCGAATGATTTTCCGTCCGGTTTTAATTTTGCCAAACCTGCACCGGTTGCAACCCATATCCGGCCTTTGCGGTCCCTTACAATATTCTGCACTGCGCCAGGCGGCAGACTGTCGGGAACGTCGGGGTTATTGACATAACGCGCCAAAACGCCTTTCTGCAAATCGTAATGAACCAGACCACCGCCTTCCAGAACACCAAACCAGACAGTGGCGTCCGTATCCACGAACAGTCCCGGCACCGATGAAGCCGGCAAAGCCATACCACCGGATTGCGAAGTAATTTCCTGGAATGTTTCGGTACGCGGAATAAAGAGACTTACGCCGTTCAACCATGTGCCGATCCACATCAGACCATCGCGGTCCTGCATCAAGGACTGGATTCGACTGGAAGCCAGACTGCCGCCCAGCCCCTGGTTGTAACGCCAGGTTTTAATGGCTGCCTTCGGTGCATCGATACGCGACAGGCCGTCGAAAGTGGCAATCCATAAGCGTCCGAAACGGTCAAACTTCACATCGCGGACATTGTTATCCGCCAAACCATCGCTTCGTTTTATATGCTCGAGCAGTTCACCACCGACGCTATAACGATAAAGCCCTTCTTCCAGCGTGGCGATCCAGATTTCCTTGCCGTCAGGACTCCGGACGATGGTTTCAATTTCCGTTGTCAGCGGCGAGTTTGCAGGCCAGGCCTGGAGGTTTGCATGATCGGGAGCCAGCAGGTAAATACCGTTGCGCGTTCCTATCATCAGCCCCTGATTGAAATCCATCATGGATTTGACGCGCCCGACCGTATCGTAATTTACCGCTGCAACATTCTGGAAAGTCATCTGCTTTTCATCCAGCCATTGCAGCGTGCCTGCATTGGTCGCGACCCAGAATCGTTTTTTATTGTCGAGCTTTAAAGTGCTGATTCCGTTGTCCGCAATATCGCCGTATTTGCCGCCGGCCTGGAATCGCTTGAAGTTATCGTTGGCTGGATCGTAAAGCGCCAATCCACCCGACTGTGTTCCAACCCAAAAAGTATTTTGGGCGGCTTGCTCGATGGCCACGATATGGTTGTCGGCCAAGGTATCAATCTTGTCGGGATCACTACGATAGATGCGAAATTCGTAGCCATCGAAACGATTCAGACCATCCTGTGTTCCCAACCAGATAAAGCCCTGCCGATCCTGATGCAGGGCGCGAATGGTGGTTTGGGATAATCCATCATCGACGCCATAACGCTGAAAGCGGACAGACTTGATGTCTTGCGCACCTAAAGGCGATGACGTGAACATCATTAGTGTCAGCAACACCGCTGCAACACGTGCAAGACGCATAGACTCCCCCCGATGGCTCAGGCTAACGAGCTTTGACATTTGGCACAAGCGGCAGACATCGATCCGTCGTATTTCCCCAAGCGCTATGGCAGGCGCATAATATGCGGCGCGCAAAAGCGAACGTTTAAAAATAATTCTTGTCTGGAGTCTGCCATGTCTGTCGTTATCGTCGGTGCAAAACGCACTGCACTGGGTGCCTTGTTGGGTCAATTTACCGGCGTTCCTGCGCCAGTGCTGGGTGCTGTCGCCATGAAAGCCGCACTCGAACAATCGGGCGTGGCGGCCGATGATGTTTCAGAAGTCATCATGGGTTGCGTTTTACCGGCCGGTTTAGGGCAGGCGCCTGCGAGACAAGCCTCCATTGCCGCCGGCATTCCGCTGGCAGCCGGCGCCACAACGATCAACAAAGTCTGCGGCTCCGGAATGAAAGCCGTGATGCTCGGGCATGATCTGATCAAGGCCGGCTCTGCTGAAGTTGTGGTTGCAGGCGGCATGGAAAGCATGACCAATGCCCCGCATCTGTTGAATGGTTCACGTACCGGCATTCGTTTCGGCAGCGCCGAGATGCTGGATCACATGGCGTGGGATGGCCTGACCAATCCTTACGATAAACAGCCAATGGGTGGTTTCGGCGAACTATGCGCAGGTAAATACAATTTCACGCGTGAAGAACAAGACGCCTTCGCTGCAGAATCGGTCCGCCGTGCATTGGCTGCCCAGGCAGATGGGTCCTTCAAGGACGAGATCGCCCCGGTAACCGTTTCCACACGCAAAGGCGAAGTCGTATTCGACACTGATGAGCAACCGGGCAAGTGCGATATCAGCAAAATCCCGAGCCTGAAACCGGCATTCAAGAAAGACGGCACGATTACTGCAGCAAGCTCGTCCAGCATCAATGACGGCGCAGCTGCGCTGGTTTTGATGGATGAAACCCAGGCTTTATCAAAGGGCCTGAAGCCACTTGCACGCATCCTGGCCCACAGCACCCATTCGCAGGCTCCGGAGTGGTTTACGACAGCCCCGGTGGCTGCCATTGAAAAGGTGCTGAAAAAATCGGGATGGGCGGTAGCCGACATTGACCTGTTTGAAGTCAACGAAGCCTTTGCAACGGTCGCCATGGCTCCGATGCGCGAACTCGGTATCCCCCATGCAAAGCTGAACATTAACGGCGGCGCCTGTGCTTTGGGCCACCCTATCGGTGCCAGCGGCGCCCGCTTGATCGTTACCCTGATTCACGCCTTGCGTAAAACGGGCGGTAAACGAGGCGTTGCGGCGCTTTGTATTGGCGGTGGTGAAGCGACAGCCATCGCAATCGAGCTGCTGTAAATACGCTGGCAGGGCTTGTTCGTCCTGCCAGAAAAGCTTTGCATACAAATCACTTGACTACTGCAAAGATAATGGCATCATATCCGGACGTGCGCCGTATGCGCACGTTTTGTTATTAACAATATTGTTTAACGTCTAGACGAGGAAATA
>Ga0208628_1000310_pt1 | contig 26871 bp, 24 predicted proteins | sample LakWasMet16_LOW5_2_FD_183864 | JGI IMG/M metagenome (GOLD analysis project Ga0208628, IMG submission 183864) | Freshwater sediment methanotrophic microbial communities from Lake Washington under simulated oxygen tension - Sediment Metagenome... | ecosystem: Environmental > Aquatic > Freshwater >... | reverse complement strand
GCTTGAGCAAGCCGCTGGTGATTGCGGCGCAGGGCGTCAGTTTTACCGTTGCGATGGAATTGATGATGGCTGGCGATATTCGCGTGGCATCGCGTACGGCTCGTTTCGCGCAGCTGGAAGTGCAACGCGGTTTCTTTCCCTGCGGTGGCGCAACGGTTCGCCTGATGCAGGAAATCGGCTGGGGAAATGCGATGCGTTACTTATTGACTGGCGATGAGTTCAGCGGCGAGGAAGCGTATCGAATGGGTTTCGTGCAAGCGTTGACGGAGCCGGGTGAGCAATTCGAATGCGCACTGAAAATTGCGCGTAGCATCGCCAATGCCGCGCCGCTTGGTGTGCAAGCGGTGTTGGCATCGGCACGACAGGCAAGACACGATGGCGACATCTCCGCATTGAAAGCCTTGATGCCGATGTTACCCGAGATGATGAAAACCGAAGACATGCAGGAAGCGATTGCCGCATTCAAGGAAAAACGTTCACCGGTCTTCAAGGGTAAATAAGCATAAACATTGGGGGATGTGATGGCGAAACGACTCAAACCTTTAAGTGGACTCGATGCCGGATTCCTGTATCTGGAAAATGCCGGCACCCCGATGCATGTGGGCAGCGTGATGCTGATCGAAATACCGAAGACGCGATCAAAGAAGAAATATGATTTCCAGGACGAATTGCTCACGCATTTGCAGGAGCGATTGCCGCGTGCCGCTGCATTGAGACGCGTGTTGAAAGAGTCACCACTCGATCTGGCGCATCCGATGTGGGTAGAAACCGATAATGTTGATCTCAAGAAGCATGTACTGAAAAAGACCTTGCCCGGCAATGGCGGGATGGTCAAGTTGAATGTATTGACCGGCAAATTGCACGCCGCCTTGCTGGATCGCAATTTGCCGATGTGGCAATTCGTCGTGATTGAAAATGTCGAGCCCGGCGTGATTGCCTTGTATTCGAAAGTCCACCACGCCTTGCTGGACGGGCAGGGCGGCGTGGCATTGGCGCAAGTATTGCTGGATGTTGAAGCGAAGGCGCCCAAAAAAGCAGCGAGGAAAAAAATACCGGATACGGAACCCGCATCGCGCCTGCGTAAACGCGATGTGACACAAACGGCAGTGCGTTCGACCGTGAATCAATTTGCCAAACTCTTGCGGGCGTTGCCGAGCACATTGAAACTCGCCGGTGGCATCAGTTCGCCCGCCAAAATAAAAAATCTTCGCGACAGTATTTTGCTGGCGCCACGCACGCCGTTTAACCAGCAAATCAGCAGCTCTCGTAGTTTTGCGTCAGTATCCGTGCCGATCGAAGTCGTGAAACGGGTCGCGCGCGGTTTCAATGTCAGTTTGAACGATGTGGTGATGGCGATGTGCGGAGGAGCCTTGCGCGAGATGCTGAAGAAAACACAGCAGTTGCCAAAACAAAGTCTGATTGCCGCGATGCCGGTGTCCTTGCGTGAAAGTGGTAATACCGATGCCAACAACCAGGTATCGATGGTGCAGTGTTCACTGGCGACCGATATCGCCGATCCGCTCGAGCGCCTGCAGGCGATTCGTGCATCGACCGCGCAAATCAAGCAACGCGTCGCCACTTTCAAGAATCTGATTCCGACCGACTTTCCCGGCCTAGCAGCACCGATCTGGGCTTCGGGTTTGTCGCGTTTGTGGGCTTTTGGCCGCGTCGCAGAAAAATTGCCGCCCTTGGCCAATGTCGCCATATCCAATGTGCCGGGCCCGCCGATTCCGCTCTATCTGGCAGGCGCGAAGCTGAGGCATTACTATCCGGTTTCCATAGTGACGCACGGTTTGGCTTTGAATATTACTGTACAAAGTTATGCGGGCTCGCTGGAATTCGGCATCACCGCTTGCGGCGATATCGTCAGAAAACCCGAAGCACTCGCCGCTGCCTTGTCACGTGCTCTAAACGAACTTAATGAGATGTTGCCTGAATGAAAACGCCCGCCCTGCGTCCCAAAACACATCAATCGCTGAAGTCACCATCTTGGTTATGCATGGCTTTGGAAGGACGCGCGGTATTCGAATGGGGTTCGTATCTGGCTGCCTGGCCGCTGCTGAAAAATGCACCGCGCGGCGATGGCCATCCGGTGTTGGTATTGCCGGGACTGGCTGCCGGTGATCGCAGTACGTATCCGATTCGTCGTTATCTCGACCGTTTAGGTTATGCCGCCTACAAATGGGACCAGGGTCTCAATTTCGGCCCGCGCGACCACGTGATCAAGGGGCTGGTCGAAAAAGTCAGGCAAATGCAATTCGAGCACGATCAGAAAGTCAGCATCGTCGGCTGGTCGCTCGGCGGCGCGATGGCGAATGCGTTGGCATTGCGAATGCCGGAACGCATTCGTTCTGTCGTCACGATGGGTTCGCCGCTGACCGGTCATCCAAAAGGCACCAATGCCTGGCGTGTTTTCGAATTGGTCAGCGGTTTTCGTCACGATGATCCGCGTCTGATGGAATTGGTTGCCGGACAACCGAGCGTGCCAACCACTTCGATCATGAGCAAGACCGATGGCATCGTGAACTGGCGCATGAGCCTCGCACCCGACCATCATATGGCCGAGAACATTGAAGTCAGCGCAACGCATCTCGGTATGGGCGCCAATGCAGCGGTGCTATGGGTGATGGCGGATCGACTCGCGCAAAAAGAAGGCGAGTGGAAACCCTTCGATAAAAAAGCGACACCGTTTCATTCGCTGTTTTTCCGAGATCCGCACCGGTTTCGTCTGGCGGATTTGATCGCGCCTTGATTTTTGTAGGAGGCCGCTTGCGTGCGAGCGGGCCCAAGGGCCCTCCTACGTTTGCGAAGCTACATGCATTCCGGCGACAATCCATAATCCGGCCAATGTAAAATTGCTGGCCGCAAACGCCGTCAGGCGATGCATCACGTTGTTGTAGCTCAGATGAATAATGCTGTGAACGACGCGCAAGCCGACATAAGCCCATGCCAGCTTGATCACGATTGAAGAGCCGCCTGCCGTGACGTACAACAACAAACACGCAACGTAAAACAGCATCGGCAATTCAAGCAGGTTCATGTAATTGCGATTCGGAATGCTGACGTAAGGCGGCACCGTCGCTGATTCGCCGTATTTGAAATCGTCGGTTTTTATTTCACGACGCAGACCGGCACGCACCCGGTAAAACGGAATCAGCAGTAGAACCAGAAAAGTCCAGGCAGCAAGAGCGAATATTGGGTAGAGAATGCTTGGGTTTTGCATAATTCAACCTTAATGAAGGCAATGTGCATTTATTAAACCGTCGCCCGCAAGTGGCCTCCTACGAAAAATATTTACATACGTCGGAGGGCCATTGGGCCCGATTCAAGTAATAATCAATCCGCCAGCGTCAACAAACTAGCATTGCCGCCGGCCGCGGTCGTGTTCACGGTCAAAGTACGTTCGCTGGCAAACTTCAACAGATAATGCGGGCCGCCGGCTTTCGGTCCGGTGCCGCTCAAGCCTTCGCCACCGAACGGTTGCACGCCAACGACGGCGCCGATTTGATTGCGATTGACGTAACAGTTGCCGACGCGAACGGACTTGGCGATGTGCGTGATCGTCGAATCAATTCGCGAGTGGATGCCGAGCGTCAAACCATAACCGCTGGCATTGATCTGGTTTAGCACGTCATCGAGCTGCGAAGCCTCGTAACGAATCACATGCAAGACCGGTCCGAAGATTTCGCGATTCAGTTGTGACAATGAGTTCAATTCATATGCGCGCGGTGCAAAAAAACTACCATCTGCGCATGACGCAGGCAGCTGAACGGCCTTGATCAGTTTGGCTTCCTTGTCCATGCGTTCGGCATGCGCGACCAGAATCGCTTTTGCATCTTCATCGATTACCGGGCCGACATCGGTCGAAAGCAAACCCGGATCGCCGACCACCAGTTCATCCATTGCGCCGCTGAGCATGTGAATGACTTTATCGGCGATATCGCTTTGCACGAATAGAATTCGTGCCGCGGAACAACGTTGGCCCGCAGAATCAAACGCGGCAGTAATCGCGTCTTTCACCAACTGCTCCGGCAATGCCGAAGAATCGGCGATCAGCGCATTTTGTCCGCCGGTTTCGGCAATCAATGTCGCGATTTGTGCATTGCGTGCCGCGAGACTGCGATTGATCGCCCAGGCGGTTTCGGTCGAACCGGTAAAGCAGACGCCGGCAACGCGCGGATCTTTTGTCAGTGCGGCACCAACGGTGGCGCCGTCACCGGGCAGAAATTGCAATACTTTTTCCGGCACGCCGGCTTCATGCAGTAACTTGACGGCGAAATACGCCATCAAACTGGTTTGTTCGGCCGGTTTCGCTATCACGGTATTGCCGGCAGCAAGTGCTGCGGCAATTTGACCCATGAAAATCGCGAGCGGGAAATTCCACGGGCTGATGCAAACGAATACGCCACGACCATGCAATTGCAATTCGTTCGATTCGCCGGTCGGGCCAGGCAGTTTTTCCGGATGACCGAATAATTTGCGTGATTGCACTGCGTAGTAACGACAGAAATCCACCGCTTCGCGAACTTCGGCGACCGAAGCCGACATCGATTTACCGGCTTCTTTCACGCAGAGCGCGATCAATTCGGACATGCGCTGTTCCATCAGGTCGGCTGCGTATTCCAGAATCTTTGCGCGCGAGGCGGCTGGGGTGTGGTCCCATTCCTGGAAGGCCGAATGCGCGTTATCCAGAGCGGTTTGCACTTGCGCGCTATCAGTCGATTGCCATTGACCAACGCTTTCCTTGCGATTGGCGGGGTTGGTCACCGCATTCATTGCGCCGGTGTTCTTGCTGCCGGGAACCAGCGGCGTTGCCTGCCAGCTTTTAATCGCGGCATTCACGCTGTTGGCGAGTTCGGCTAAAGCGGAATCATTGGCTAGGTTGATGCCCATAGAATTTTTTCTCTCGTCGCCAAACAAATGGCCAGGGGTGGGAATACGGGGATGTGCCTTGCTTGCAAAACCGGTGACGGCGGCGACCGGGTCGGCGACCAGATCTTCCGGTTTTACGTTGGCATCGGTAATGCGGTTGACGAAGCTGGAGTTCGCGCCATTTTCCAGAAGACGACGCACCAGATACGGCAATAAATCTTCGTGCGAACCTACCGGCGCATACACGCGACAGGGAATGGCGAGATCATTTTTGCCGATCACTTCGGCATACAGATCGTGGCCCATGCCATGCAGACGCTGGTATTCGTAGTCGGGTAGGCCGGTGTTTTTTGCAATCTGGTAAATCGCGGCAATCGTATGCGCGTTATGGGTCGCGAACATCGGATAAATGACATCGCTGGCCTGCAGCATTTTTTTCGCACAGGCGATGTAGCTGACATCGGTATTCGGCTTGCGGGTAAATACCGGATAGCCGTTGTAACCCTCCATCTGCGCTTTCTTGATTTCGGAATCCCAGTACGCGCCTTTGACCAGGCGAATTGGCATGCGGCGACCGGTGGTTTTTGCCAGATCAATCAGATAATCGAGCACGAAGGGCGCACGCTTCTGATAAGCCTGTACGGCAAGCCCATAGCCTTCCCAGCCATCGAGCGATTTGTCGGTAAAGACTTTCGCGATCAATTCCAGCGACAGTTCCAGACGCTCGGATTCTTCGGCATCAATCGTGAAGCCGATTCCGACCGATTTCGCTTGTTGCGCCAACTGCAAAATACGAGGTGCCAATTCACTCATTACGCGTTCGCGCTTGCCGACTTCAAGACGTGGATGCAATGCAGAAAGTTTGATCGAGATCGAAGGCGCGGCAAAAATATTCGGATATGGGCCGCCTGCGCCAATCGCATCAATCGCATTTTTATAAGCCTGGAAATAACGTTCAGCATCGGCGGCGGTGAACGCGGCTTCACCGAGCATGTCGAATGAATAGCGGTAATTTGCGCCGTCGCCTTTTTGCGAACGTTCCAGCGCTTCCGAAATAGTGCGTCCCAGAACGAATTGATGGCCCATGATGCGCATCGCCTGTCGAACGGCCAGGCGAATCGCCGGTTCACCGGCACGCGATACCAGACGTTTGAATGCGCCGCCGAAATTGCGCTGGGTTTCATCATTCAGGCTGACGATCTTTCCGGTCAGCATCAAACCCCAGGTCGAGGCATTGACGAGCAGGGAGCTGGATTGGCCTACATGCGAGTCCCAATCGGCATCGCCCAGCTTGTCGCGAATCAATTTGTCGGCTGTGCCCTGGTCCGGAATGCGCAATAAGGCCTCCGCCACGCACATCAGCAGCACGCCTTCCTCGGAAGACAGGTCGTATTCCCGCATGAAGGCTTCGACCAAACCGGGATCTGCCGCACGGATTCGCACTTTCTTGACCAAGCCTGCCGCCATGGTTTGGACGATGGCCTGATCGGTTTCGGCCAAGCGTGCCTGCTCGAGCAATTCGTTTAAATGCTCCGCTTCATCCCGCGCATAGGCTGCTGTGATGCGTGTCATCAAGGGTGAAAAGCGCTGGGGTAATTCGGACGAAAGAATGGGATTCACGGACAACCTGGCTGGAGGGCAATGGAAGCGAGAGGGCAATTCTACGGCTTTGCGAGGCCTCTGGGCAGGGCATCATTCTTCACCTAACTGTCCGTACTGACGAGTATTCTTGTTGCCGGTAAGGTGGTCTAGCGAGTAAAATTAGGGAGATTTCCTGTGGTTAACCATAAGGATTTTCGATGATTGAGCAGTTTTTGTCGGAAAACAGCCGATGCGCCTTGGTGCTGCGTCCGCGCCGGGCCATGACAAAAACGCAGTTCATCGGACTGTTCGCGGTGATTGCGACGGCAACCTGGGCGGTGGCGATACTCGGTTATGCAATGGGAAACGTGTTTGCGCCGTTGTTTGCCTTGCTTGATTGCGTCTTCGTTGCAGCTTCGTTGCGTTGGGTTTGGTTGAGAAGTAGTTGCTCGGAAACGATCGAGCTCGATGCGGAACATTGCACGGTATCGCGTTCGGGCCGGGAAGAATTCGTGTTTGACGCGCATCCATACTGGGTTCGCATGCAGCTTGAGAAAGCGCAGGAAGCACCGCCGGGAATATTACGTGTAGTGCTGGCGTCAAAAGGGAAGAGTTGTGAGGTCGGGTCGTTTTTGGCGCCGCATGAGCGCCTGGATCTGGCGGTAACGTTGAAGACATTATTGGCGCGGGCGGCAAATCGCGTTTAACGGACTTTAGTATTGATGTACGGGGATTGAGGCTGACATGATGAAAACGAATCGCATCACGGCAATGTTGACGGGCCTACTGGCCAGCGTTGCTTCTTTGGCTGCATTTGCGGATGACACCAAGGAACCGCAACTTTGGCAACTGAACATGACCGATGGCGTCACCGCCAGCTCGCAAAATGCCTATGACTCGCACATGCTGATGTTCTGGGTATGCGTGGTCATCGGTATTATCGTATTCGGCGCCATGGGACTTGCGATGTTCAAGTTCCGCAAATCGAAAGGTGCGGTTCCCGACACCAATTTCACACACAGCACTTTTCTGGAAGTTCTCTGGACCGGCATTCCAATCGCCATCCTGATTCTTTCCGCCATTCCGGCGACCGGCAAGGTGATGGAGCTGTATAACGCCAATCATTCGCCCAAGCCTTATGAGATGACGATCAAGGTGACCGGCCAGCAATGGTTGTGGACCTATGAATACAAGGGCGAAGGCGTGGAATTCACATCGCGTCTGGACCGTGAATCCGACCGTCTGCGTCAAGACCCTGCATCGAGCAAGGAAGCCATCATCGCGCACAAACATTATCTGCGTGATGTCGATAATCCTCTGGTGATTCCTGCCGATACCCGCGTCCGTTTCGTGATTACCGCCGACGACGTGATCCATGCGTGGTGGGTTCCGGCCCTGGGCTGGAAACAGGATGCGATTCCAGGCGTGATCAATGAAGCCTGGACCGAAGTGCCGGCCGCAAAAATCGGTACCTATCGCGGCGTTTGCGCGGAGTTGTGCGGCAAGGACCACGGCTTTATGCCGATCGTGGTGAAAGTGGTTTCCAAGGCCGACTACAAAACCTGGCTAGCAGAACGGAAGGCAGCGAATAATCCCGCGCCGGTCGCCGCTCCTGCCGCCGTCACGATCGATGCCGGTGATGTACCTGCAGAAGATGCGGCCGATCAAGCCGCCGCACCTGCAGCCAGCACCCAACCCTAATTTTATTTGAGAGGCACGCGCCATGGCACACGACACCGCTGCTCACGACGGTCATCACGACGACCATAAGCAAGGTTTTTTCGAGCGTTGGTTTTACTCCACCAACCATAAAGATATCGGTACTTTGTATTTGCTGTTCTCGCTGCTGATGTTCTTCATCGGCGGTGCGATGGCGATGTTGATCCGTGCCGAATTGTTCCAGCCTGGCTTGCAATTCCTGCAACCGGAATTCTTCAACCAGATGACCACCACGCATGCATTGGTGATGATCTTCGGTGCGGTGATGCCGGCATTCGTCGGCTTGGCCAACTGGATGATTCCGCTGATGATCGGCGCCCCCGACATGGCATTGCCGCGCATGAACAACTGGTCGTTCTGGATCATGCCGTTCGCCTTCACCCTGTTGCTGCTGCCTCTTATTCTGGAAGGCTTCGGCATCGGTGGCGGCGGCCCGGCCGGTGGTTGGACGCTGTATCCGCCGCTGTCGTTGCAAGGCGGTACCAGCACGGCATTCACCATTTTCGCGATTCACATGATGGGCGTCAGCTCGATCATGGGCGCGATCAATATCATCGCGACCGTGCTGAACATGCGCGCTCCCGGTGTTGATTTGCTGAAAATGCCGGTGTTCGTCTGGACCTGGTTGATCACCGCATTCCTGCTGATTGCCGTGATGCCGGTGTTGGCCGGTTCGGTCACGATGTTGCTGACCGACAAATTCTTCGGCACCAGCTTCTTCAATGCGGCTGGCGGCGGTGATCCGGTGATGTATCAACACATCTTCTGGTTCTTCGGTCACCCCGAGGTGTACATCATGATTCTGCCCGCGTTCGGCGTGGTGTCGGAAATCATCCCTACCTTTGCCCGCAAACCATTGTTCGGCTATCAGGCCATGGTGTACGCAACCGCTTCGATTGCGTTCCTGAGCTTCATCGTCTGGGCCCACCACATGTTCACCGTCGGTATGCCACTCGGCGGCGAGTTGTACTTCATGTACGCCACGATGCTGATTGCGATTCCGACCGGCGTAAAAGTGTTTAACTGGGTCACTACGCTGTGGCGCGGTTCGATTACGTTCGAAACGCCGATGCTGTTTGCACTCGGCTTCGTGATCATGTTCACGATCGGCGGTTTCTCGGGCCTGATGCTGGCGATCGTATCGGCCGACATGCAATATCACGATACTTATTTCGTGGTTGCCCACTTCCATTACGTTCTGGTAACCGGCGCGATCTTCGGTATCATGGCCGGCGTGTATTACTGGCTGCCGAAATGGACCGGCCACATGTACAACGAAACTCTGGGCAAATGGCATTTCTGGCTCAGCACGATTTTCGTGAACCTGCTGTTCTTCCCTCAGCACTTCCTGGGTCTGGCCGGCATGCAACGCCGCGTGCCCGACTACAACCCGGCGTTCGCCGATTTCAATATGTGGTCGTCGATTGGCGGCTTCGGTTTCGGTCTGAGCCAGTTGTTGTTCGCCTACATCGTGTACGCGAGTATTCGCGGCGGCGTCAAAGCCGAAGCACGTTCGTGGGAAGGTGCGAAGGGTCTGGAATGGACCTTGTCTTCGCCACCGCCACACCACAGTTTCAGTACGCCACCGGTTATTCGCGACGGTGATCTGGCCCATGGCGATGTCACCCACTAATGGCTAATTCCGAACACAATGCCGAAGCACAGGGCCGCGCGAGAGCGCGGCGCACTGCGCTGATCATGGGTCTGGTTGCGCTTGCCGTTTACGGCGGCTTTTTATTGAGCGTGGCGATTAAATAATGAAGCCCGAAGTTCGCAAAACACTCAAGAACGTCGCACTGATTTCAGTGTGCTCGTTTGCGTTTGCGTTCTCGATGGTGCCTTTGTACAACATCGCCTGCGAAAAAATCTTCGGCATCAAGATGGAAAAAGGTCCGACCGGAGAAGAAACGCTGGCCGGCACGAAGATCAACAAGAACCGCAAGATAACGGTCGAATTCGACGGCACCGTGAATTCGAAACTGCCCTGGGATTTCCAGCCATCGCAGCTGACGATGGAAGTGGTTCCCGGAAAAATGTACGACACCCATTACATCGCGAAAAACAACGCGTCGTATGCGGTGGTGGGCAATGCGGCGCCGTCGGTAACGCCGGTGGTGGCTTCCAGCTTTTTCCAGAAAACCGAATGCTTCTGTTTCACGCAGCAGCTTTTGAAAGCCGGCGAACAACGCGATATGCCGGTGCGTTTCGTCATCAATCCGAATTTGCCTGAAGACGTGCATACCATTACGCTGTCCTACACTTTTTTCATCAATGACAAGGCAACCGCGCTCGCAAAAGCGCCTAGCTCATCACTGACCGCAAGGTCGGCGCCATAACACTTTAGATAAAGACTGGGGAATTACCATGGCTCATGCCCAACCCGACGCAAACGTATATTACGTTCCGCATCACAGCCGCTGGCCTTTCATAGGTTCGATCGTCATGTTCACCATGATGTTTGGCGTAGCGAACTGGTTCAATGGAAGCGACTGGGGCTACAACGTTTTCATGATCGGCGTGCTCGGCATGTTGCTGACACTGGGCTTCTGGTTTGGTGACGTGATTTCCGAATCGATGCAAGGTCATTACAACGATCAGGTCGACACTTCATTCCGCATGGGCATGATGTGGTTCATTTTTTCCGAAGTGATGTTCTTCGCCGCGTTCTTCGGTGCCTTGTTCTATGCCCGCAACTTCGCATTGCCATGGTTGTCGGGCGAAGGCGACGGAGCGCTGACCAATAATTATCTGTGGCACGGTTTCAGTGCCGGTTGGCCGACCAATGGCCCGGCCGATATCGGTGGCGAGTTTGAAACGATTCCGGCCTGGGGTTTGCCGCTGGTCAATACCCTGATCTTGCTGACGTCCGGCGTGACCATCACGATGGCTCACCATGCCTTGAAAGAGAATGCACGCAAAGCATTGCTGATCTGGCTCGGCCTGACAGTCGCACTTGGCGCGCTCTTCCTGTTCTATCAGGCCGAAGAATACATCCATGCCTATCACGAACTGAATCTGACACTGGGTTCCGGCATTTACGGTTCCACCTTCTTCATGCTGACCGGCTTCCACGGCATGCACGTTGCACTCGGCACCATCATGCTGTCGGTGATGTGGCTGCGCTGCGCGAAGGGTCATTTCAGTAAAGACCACCATTTCGCATTCGAAGCCGTTGCCTGGTACTGGCATTTCGTGGACGTGGTGTGGTTGGGTCTGTTCCTGTTCGTTTACGTTCTTTGACGGATTGGGCCATATCGAAATATCAAAAAGCCGGCATTGCCGGCTTTTTTGTGGCTGACGAGAGCCCATGTTTTGATTGACGTGACACGTGAAAAATTCCACGATGAAGCCAATCTCCAAATTCCGGTTTTGCCAAGGACCTGCACGATAATGAAACCAATGATCGGTCTGATATTTCTATGCCTGGCCTTTCAAGCCCATGCAGCGGAAGAAAATGAATTCAAGGCATTTTTTAGCGAGTATGAAACGCTGGACAGCCAGTTTGACATTGCGCTGGCCAATCTGTATTCGGACGAAGCAAAAGTGATCGGAGTCCGCCTGATGCCTGATGCCAGCGAGAAGACGGTGACATTTGATGGCAAAAAATGGAAACAGTTGATTGTCGATTTGATGGTTGTAGCCAAGGAGGCTGGCGACAACAATAAATTCAGCAACATAGCCATCTCCGAAAATGGCGATGGTGCGAAAATAACGGCGACCAGATACTCGCCAAGAAAATGCTACGAGGATAAAGACTACTACATGGTAGTAAAGCGGAATGCCGAAGGACGAATTGAAATCATCGAAGAATTTTCAAAATCCCCGCAGCAATCGAAATGCGAAAATCCTACCGGGGATGATCTTGCCTTGACCCTGCAGGCAATCTCCATCCGGCTGGGCAAGCAGCTTCCGGTAATGCTCGATACGGATACAAGGCTCGAAAAAATATCGGCTGAGGGTCATGTGCTGACCTATCAGTATGAGCTGGTAAATTTCGCGTCCGGTCAGCTTGATGCGCCTGCACTGGAAGCGGCGTTGAAACCGAGCGTAGTCAAGCAAGCCTGCGCAACGTCAAACATGAAGTCCATCATTGATCAGGGCGGCACGATTTTCTATCGCTACAACGGTAACGATAAAGTGCAGGTTGTCGAGATACTGGTGAACAAGGAAAGCTGCAAGTGACACCAGCCATGTCATCCATCAGCGAATCGGAATGAGTTTCGACCTGTACCTGCAGGTTTTCGAGAATGGCCATGCATCCGGTGTTGCGCCGGAAATCATTCGAGCGACTTTCGGGCAATACCTGGTCGAAGTGGAAGAAGATTTCTGGCAGGTGCAATATGAGGTTGACGAATCAAGCGATCTTTTTTTACAGACGGTGCCTGGCGATGCAAGCCTTATTCACTCCATATCCATTCATCGGCCTTGCAGGGATATAAGGCTTTGGGAGGCTGTCTGGCGACTACTCAAAATGTCGGGCACGATATTTTATTTTCCGGGCTGCAGTGCCCCCTTGGCGCGCGATCCAATGGCATCGGCCGCGATGCCCGTCGATATGCGGCAATCTCTCGGCGATCCGGTCGTCGTGCACAGTGCGCTGGAAATCTTCGAATCGTTCGAGAGTATTTGATTGCAGCACGGGCGCAAACGGATCAACCCTGGTTAATGCCATGCGGTTTGATCACGCCGGTGTAGATGCCAATAATGACCAGAAGAATCAGGCCTACCGACAGGCCGATACGCCAACTGAGCGACTTGACCGTTCGATTGCTTTTGCCCTTGTCGACCATCATGTAATACAGGCCGGCACCCAGGTTGTATAAAATCACGATCAACACGCCGATTATGAGCAGTTTTTGCACGGTGAACACCTCGGATAAGCGATAATTGCATTATCCGCTTTCGACGAGAGAAATGGGTGAAAAAACCCTGGCTTTACTACCTGTTTGCCGCCATTTTATGTCTGGCATTTTTCTCGCTGGGACGCTGGCAACTTGCGCGTGCCGAATGGAAACAGCAGCGTCTTGATTCGGTCGCCGCGATCCTGAAAGAACGAAAGCCGCAAGCCCTGTCATTGCTTTCACTTGAGAATAATAGCGATCTGGCCTGGACCGCAGGGCGGGGACATTTTCTGGCAACGCCGGCATTGCTGCTGGACAATCAGCGACTCGGCGAGCAGGTGGGCGTGAATGTGTATCGGGTGTTTCAACCCGATCAAGGCCGGGCCCTGCTGGTGAATCTAGGCTGGTTATTGGTGCCGGGTGATCGCAGCATGCCCAAGCTTGAAAAAATATCCGGTAGCCTTGAATTGAACGGTCTGCTGGTGGCAGCGCCTTCACCGGGTCTTGCGATCGGGCCGGCCTATGTCAAAACCAATGATGATTACTGGTTGCTGACCCGCATGCCGCTCGATGAGTTGAGCAAAGAATTGAAAATCACATTGTCGCCGCGAGTATTGCGATTGAACCCGGAACTGAAAATCGGTTATGCACGCGATCTGGACGTGTTGCCCAATACACTACCTCCGGAAAAACACCGCGGCTATGCCGTGCAATGGTTTGGCATGAGCCTTGCCACCATTGTCATTGCCCTTGTACTCGGGTTTCGACGAAATAAAGATAAAAAAATGACCGAAGAGAAAACAAATGACTGATGCCGAACGTCCATCGCAATTGAAATCGCGTTTAATTTTGCTGTTGATTGTCGCGATGTTTTTTTCCTCCTTCTTTATCGCCTGGGGTTTGCGTTTGTCCGGATGGACGCCGAGTGGATCGAAGAACCTCGGTGAACTTATCCAGCCACCAAAAGATTTGTCGCAAGCCGGGTTTCTCTATGCCGACGGCAAACCCTATGCATGGGAAACCGAAAAACATATTTGGCGAGTCGTGGTGGTGCCTGACGCAAATTGCCAGGCCGCTTGCGCGAAGATGACCGACACCTTGCTGCGAGTCTGGGAAACGCAGGGGCGTCAGGCGGATCGCGTTGACGTATTGTGGTTCGGCGAATTGCCGAATGATGCGCGCAAATTTCGCAAGTTGTTCGTGATGCAGCCATCGCCAGCGTTGCAAGCGGCGCTTACGCAAACATCCAGTGCCGACTCGGTTCCGGTATACCTGATTGATCCCAATGGCTTTCTGGTGATGCAATATCGCCCGGGCTTCAATCCGTCGGATCTTCGCAAAGACTTGGCGCGTTTACTGAAATAAGCACGTTTAATCACGTAAAATACCGATATGAATCCTCCTTTCCGTCATTTTCATCGTCTGGCCTGGGCTGCGGTGGCGCTGGCTTTTTGCGTGATCGTATTCGGCGGCTTTGTCCGTTTGTCGAATGCGGGCTTGAGTTGCCCCGACTGGCCCACCTGCTACGGGCAAGCCGCATGGCCGACGCAGGCGCATGAAATTGCGAACGCGAATGAAAATTTCGAGCGCGCCGTCGAGGTAAATAAAGCATGGCGCGAACAATTCCATCGCCATCTTGCCGGCGGTCTTGGTGTGTTGGTTCTTTTGCTGGGTTTGCTGTCGGCACGTCGCCGCCGTTTCGGCGCCGCCAGTATTCTGCTGGCTTCCACTTTGGTGGCGCTTTCGATTCCGTTTTATACCGGAATGAATATCCACAAGCCGTTTGAATTTTCACTCGCATCCGACCACTCGATTTCATTGATGCTGGTCGCGGCCGGCGAGTTCATTTTATTGCTGCAGGCAATACGATGGTCAAATTCCGATGCCGCCCGATTGAGCACCACAATTTTGATGGTGATTGTTTTTCAGGCCATGCTGGGCATGTGGACGGTCATCTGGCTGGTGAAGCCGATTATCGTGATGTCGCATCTGCTTGGCGGCTTGCTGACGTTTTCGCTGCTCACATGGCTGGCCTGGCAAAGCACGCCGGATCGTCAACTTGTGCAAGGCGTGGCACCGAAGTTACGGGTCTTGCTGTGGATCGGTCTTGTGCTGCTGGTTATTCAAATTGCACTCGGTGGCTGGACTAGCGCAAATTACGCGGCGCTAGCCTGCGGCAGTGATTTTCCGACCTGCCAGGGTCAATGGTGGCCCGAGCATGATTTCAAGGAAGCTTTCGTCCTATGGCGCGGCATTGGCGTTGATTACGAAGGCGGCGTGCTCGATTCCGCTGCGCGCGTTGCGATCCAACTCACGCACCGTGCCATGGCGGTATTGGTGTTCGGGCATTTGTTGTTCGTCGGCGTGCGCATGATCATGACCCACGGACTGCGCTACTGGGGCGTGGTATTGGTAATCCTGCTGTGCTCGCAAGTGGCACTGGGTATCAGCAATGTAGTGTTGAATCTGCCCTTGTGGACTGCCGTTGCGCATAACGCCGGAGCCGCAGCGCTGCTGTTCGTTATTGTCGGTTTGTTAGCCCGCCTGCGCGCGCCTGATTGACAACGATGACGATGCGTATTCCTTTCGCAGATTACTTTGAATTGACCAAGCCGCGCGTGGTGGCCTTGATCGTGTTCACGGCAGTTATCGGCATGTTCATGGCGTCGCCGTTTCCGGGGCACACATCTTTCATGCCGCCGTGGCAGGCACTGGTTTTCGGAAACCTGGGCATTTGGCTGGCGGCTTCGTCCGCCGCCGCGATCAACCATCTACTGGATCGCAGTATCGATGAAAAGATGGCGCGCACATCGCACCGGCCCTTGCCCAGCGGCAGCTTAAGCGGGCGCCAGGTATTCGTGTTTGCCGCGATACTCGGCACGCTTTCCATGCTGATCCTGTATTTTCTGGTCAATTGGCAAACGGCGATCTTCACGTTTTTTTCGCTGATCGGCTATGCGGTGATTTACACGGTGTATCTGAAGCATGCGACGCCGCAAAATATCGTGATCGGCGGCGCTGCCGGTGCCGCACCGCCGGTATTGGGTTGGCTTTCGGTCACTACCCATAACTACGAATATGCGTTGCTGCTTTTCCTGATTATTTTTGTCTGGACGCCGCCGCATTTCTGGGCGCTGGCGATATTCCGCCGCGAAGATTACGCCCGCGCCATGGTACCGATGTTGCCGGTAACGCACGGCGTCGAATACACGCGGCAACAGATTCTGTTCTATACCATTTTGCTGGTCCTGGTCACGCTGCTACCCGTGTTCGTGGGAATGAGCGGCAGGTTTTATCTTGGCGGCGTCGGCGTACTCGATGCGGTATTCCTGTACTACGCGATTCGCATGATGAAACCGCCGAACGAAGCCTACGCGATGAAAGTATTCGGCTATTCGATCTGGTACCTGATGGTGCTGTTCGCGTTCCTGCTGATTGATCACTGGATAATGCCGAACAAGTAATTCGACGCATGATAAAAACCCCGCCGAAGCGGGGTTTTTATTTCTACTTTTTCACCAGCTCGACTCGCCGGTTCTTGGCTCGTCCGGCCTCGTCGTCATTGCTCGCCAATGGTGAAAGCATGCCGATGCCGGCGGCTTCCATTTGCGCGGCGTTGATGCCATGGCGGCTCGTCAAGTTACTCATCACCGCATTGGCACGGCGTTTTGACAGGTCCATATTGGCGGCATTGGTGCCGACATTATCGGTATGGCCGACGATGAAAACTTTCAGTCCGGCATTTGCTTTCAGCAGGGCCGCGATTTGTGCAATGGCGGCATCGGACTCGGGTTTGATGTCGGTTTTATTGGTATCGAAATAAATGCCGTAAAGCGCAATGCGTCCGGTACTGTCGATCGCCTTCTGCATTTCCTCGGCACTGACGGCGACCATTTTTTGCTCGCGCGCTTTCGGTTCGATCGCAATGATCATTGTCATCGTGCGGTCATTGAAAGCCTTGCAGTACAAATCGTCCTGCACGTTGTAGACGTAAACACCCAGATAGGTGTCGCCGCTTTCACCCGGCACGCGAAAGACCACGAAACGCTGTTCATTCACGTCCATCGTACTGGCGCACTTGCCATTGCTGAAATCCGGCGCTTTTACCCGATTGTGTGGATACAGTTTCTCCAGCATGCCCTGAGTGCCGCCGCCGTGGTCATTGCCGTGCATATCGCCGCCGCAGGGCGTGCCGTTGCAACCATAAAGCGCCTTGCCGCCGTGCGACCGGATTTCATCAATGTAGTTGCGCAATACTTCCAGCGTGGAGCGTCCCTCGGGTGCGACATAAATCAATCGCGTGTAGCGACCTTCGGCGACGATGGATTTTTTTGGCTCGATATAATAATTATTCATGTCGTCGCTTTTGTCTGGCACCTTCAGATAGGGCGACAGCGGAAAGCGGACCTGATCGAAGGCTTTTTGTTCGTAATTCACGATGAAGCTGCCTTCGTAGCGCTTCATGAATGGTAGATCACGACTGCCCGGTTCGTCCTTGGTCGGCTGGCTGGCATCGGCCAGCGCCGTGATAGGCATGAGCAGCAGCAGAAACAGTGCGAATAAATTTTTCATGTGGAATAACTCCGGGGCAGGTGGCGGACAATGAACCATTAACGGGGTCAGGGGCGGAAGTCGGACATCCCCAAACAAAAACCCCCGCAATCCCGTGGCGGGAATCGCGGGGGTTCCGCCCAGCGTGATGGAATTACTTTTCCAGCAGGTATTTTTGCCAGAACAGAATGCTCGCGGCACCGAAATAATCATTATTCGATTTTTTCTGGAACCCGTGGCCTTCGTCCTTGTACATCAAATACCACACGTCGCCGCCATTGCCGCGAACCGCTTTCACGATTTGCTCGGCTTCGGTGTAAGGCACGCGCGGGTCGTTGAAACCCTGGGCCACGAAGAGCGGGCTGGTAATGCTTTTTGCATTGTTCAGCGGCGCGATTTTTTCGTGGAAAGCACGCATTTCCGGTTCGCGTTCATCACCGTACTCGGCGCGACGCAAATCACGGCGATAGCTTTCGGTATTGGTCAGGAAGGTAGTGAAGTTGGAAATGCCGACCACGTCGATGCCGGCGCGAATGCGATTGTTGTAGTCCACCATGCTGGCCAGCACCATATAGCCACCGTAGCTTCCGCCGGAAACGCCGACGCGATCCTTGTTCAGTTCTGGCTGGGTTGCAATCCAGTCCAATAACGAGCCAATGTCCTTGACCGAATCCTTTCGTTTCAAGCCGTTATCCAGTTGCAGATAATTTTTTCCGTAACCAGACGAGCCGCGTACATTCGGCACCAGTACGGCGACTTTCATCTCACGCAGCATGTATTGGATATTGGGGCTGAAGGTCGGGAATGCCTGGGCTTCCGGACCACCGTGGATATTGATGATGACCGGGAAGGGGCCGGCACCTTCAGGCTTGTAGAGGAAGGCCGGGATTTCCTTGCCGTCAAAACTCTTGTAGCGAATCAAGGTCGGTGCGATGAAGGTATTGGAATCCAGACCGCCGACTTCGCTTTGCGACCAGCGTGTCAGCTGTGCGGTTTTCAGATCGATCACGTACACATCGCTTGGTGAAGTCGCCGTGTTAATCGACAAGGCAAGCTTCTGGCCATTCGGCGAGAACTGGAAACCGCCGACAACGCCAATCGGAAGTGTCGGCAATTTACGTGCCTTGTAGGTATTGGCATCGAGCACACGCAAAGTCGAAATGCCGTCTTCGTTGGTCACGAAAGCAATATGTTTGCCATCGTCGCTTTGGGCAAAGCCCTCGACATCCCAGGGAATGTCTTTCATGATGACCTGCACCTTCATGGTTTTCAAATCATGAAAACGAAGATGCTGGAATTCCGATTCTTCGTCCGAGACAAAAAACACGCCCTTGCCGTTGCGGGCATATTCGAAGCCACCGAATGCCGCCTTGCCGCCATCGACCGGAAACATCGTCAACTTGCCGGTGCTTAGATCCACTTCGCCGGGACGCGAGTCGTTGGCGGAAATATATTGGCTGACCAATAGTTTTTTTCCGTCCGCCGAGAAATCCGATGCGCCCCAGGAGCCGCCTTCCTTAACGACCAGCCTGGCTTCGCCATTCAAGCCGCGAACCCAGATGTCGGTGTCCTTGCCGTTGCGCACCGTGCTGCTATACGCCATCTGGCTGCCGTCTTGCGACCAAAGCCCGCCCTGGTTACGCGACTTGCCGTCGGTCAGCATGCGTACTTCGCGGGATTTCAAATCGTAATAATGCAGTTGGAAAAATTCGTTGCCGCCGATGTCTTTGCTGAAGAGAAAACCCTTGCCGGCTTTTGCCGGTTGAATCGACGCGCCGCCTACGGGTTCGCGATAGAAGGTCAGTTGCTCGCGCATGCCCATCGGTTTGGCTACGCGATGTATTTGTGCGGTATCGCCGAAGCGCGTGCTGATCAACATGCTGTCGTTATCCAGCCAGCCCTGAAAACTGGCGCCGCGCGTGTTTTGATATTGATTCAGGCGGTCCAGTAATTCGACCGGAATTGCCGGCAGATTTTCGCTGACGCGATTGCCGCTTTCGATGCGCTGAAATTCTTTTGCATCGGCTGCGAAAAGCGCGGTTGAACTGAGTAAGGCGAGAGCAAGCAGGGTAGTTCGCATAAGTCCTCCGGAGTAGGCCAATAGACTAGCGAATTTTCACAGTCTTTGCGTGATTCGCGTAGGAGGCCGCTTGCGGGCGACGTTAATGTATCAACGTCGCCCGGCAGAAAACCGCTCCTGCGTTTTCTGCACTCCCACCATCCATGGCGGTCGCAAGCGGCCTCCTACCGTATTCTTGCGGTCAGCAATTCCCGCAGTTCATTGTTTTCTTCCGGGCTGCGTCCGGTTTTCGCGTTCAATTCTTCAATGCGCTGCATGCGGGTTTGCTTGTCGAGTTGCAGCAGGGCATCGTTGAATTCGGCCTGCCAATGTTCCGGTTCGCCGGAAAATTCCTGGCTTGCCAGTTTTTGCAACGAAGCCTGTTCTTCGCGATCGGCAAAACTTTCGATGATCAGGCCGGTGTTGATATCGGGCCGGCTGCGAATGAGGGCAATCAGTTCGCACAAAAGCGGAATGCCGGGTTGACGCAGAATGGCAAACAAATGTGGTGGTTCGATATGCAATGCCAGTGAAGGTTGTTGCAGCAGCAGTGTAATCGCGGATCGCACCAGGCTCAGCTTCGGCGGCGGTGCGGTATTGCGTCGCGGCGCATTGGTGAGCAAGGGCGTGTCGGGCAGCGCCGCATTGTTTCGCAATCCGGTCATTTCGCCCAGGCGCTGCAACATCAAATCGGCAAACGCGCCGTCGGGAATTTTCGCCAGCATCGGTTTTGCACGTTCGGCCAGACGGGCTTTGCCTTCCATGCTGCCGAGCGAAATATCTTTGCTGATTTCATCGAAGAAAAATTGCGACAAGGGCGTCGCATGTTGCAGGCGCGCATCGAAACCTTCCGCGCCTTCCTTTCTGACGATGCTGTCGGGGTCTTCGCCGTCGGGCAGGAATAAAAAGTAGGCCTGCCGACCGTCTTTCATGCGTGGCAATATCGACTCGACCGCTTTCCATGCGGCGCCACGTCCGGCACGATCGCCATCGAAACAGAAATAGACATCGGCCGCATTTCGAAACAAAAGTTCGGCGTGATCCGGCGTTGTGGCGGTGCCGAGTGTTGCCACGGCTTGCGTCACTCCGTATTGGAACAGAGCGACCACATCCATATATCCCTCGACCACGATCAGGCGCGGGATTTTTGCATTCGCCTGTCTTACCTGCCACAAACCGTAGAGTTCGCGGCCTTTATGGAAGAGCGGTGTTTCCGGCGAGTTCAGGTATTTCGGACCGTCATCTTTTTCGAGAACACGGCCGCCGAACGCAATCACGCGCCCACGGCGATCATGAATCGGGAACATCACGCGATCGCGGAATTTGTCGTAAATGCGGCCAGTATCGTTCTTCGAAAACAGGCCGACTTTTTCCAGCAGTTTCATGCGGCGGTCATCGGTGCCGAGCGCATCTTTCAAGGCATTGAAACCATCGGGTGCATAACCGATCGCGAAACGTGTACGGTTTTCGACATCGACACCGCGTTTATCCAGATAGGATTGCGCCGCGGGATTTTGCGCTAGCTGTTTCTGGAAAAAATGCGCCGCCGCTTCCAGTGCCGCGTATAGATCCTTCGATTCGCCGGATTCATTTCTTGACCGCGTATCTTTCGGAATTTCCATTCCTGCGCGTTTGGCAAGTTCCTCGACCGCATCCATGAATTCCAGGCGGTCGTAATTCATCAGGAAGGCAATGGCGGTGCCATGCGCGCCGCAACCAAAGCAATGATAGAACTGCTTGGTCGGGCTGACCGTAAAGCTCGGCGAACGCTCGTCATGGAACGGACAGCGGGCCGAATATTCACGACCCTGGCGCTTTATCGGGATGCGCGAACCAATCAGCTCGACCACATCGGTACGCGCTAACAAGTCGTCAATAAAAGCATCGGGAATTCGGGCCATCTCCATAGTTTGCCATGGCGGGCGACTTTTCCGGCCATCGGCATTCACCGGGCCTTGGGAAACCGGACTTTTGCCCCGATAATAGAGCCATGAACGACACTCCCGAACAACGTGGTTTTGTATTCCCCGGCACGCTAGAAATTACCGTGATGGGGGCCGCCGATATAGGTCTGGATGCGCTGATGGTGCATACCCTGGAATCCATGGGCTTGCTATGGCATCCCGAAACCCTGCGCTCGAAACCTTCGACCAAAGGGAATTATATTGCCGTCACTGTAGGCTTCCACGCCGATGACCGCGAGCAATACGATGCGGCCCACGAGGCCTTGCGTGCTTTGCCGGAAGTTAAGTGGACCCTGTAAAGGAACATTCCTTGCAGCCCTGGATTATCCGCGACCTCGGCCGCCAAGGCTTTTTGCGCGTCTGGCCGGCAATGGAGCGTTTTACCGATACCCGAACCGACGACACCATCGACGAACTTTGGCTGGTCGAACACGATCCGGTTTTCACGTTGGGGCAGGCCGGCAAACCCGAGCACGTACTGGCACCGGGCGATATTCCCGTCATCCAGACCAATCGCGGCGGCCAGGTCACCTACCACGGCCCCGGCCAGATCGTGGCTTATCCGCTGGTGGATTTGCGGCGGATCGGCATCGGTGTGCGCGAGTTCGTGCAACGGATCGAGCAGGCCATGATCAACACGATGGCGGTTTGGAATATCGAAGCCCAGCGCAAGGAAGGCGCACCCGGCGTGTACGTGAATGGCGAAAAAATCGGAGCGCTCGGTCTCCGGGTTCGCCGTGGCTGCACCTTTCACGGTTTGGCATTCAATATCAATATGGATCTGGAGCCGTTTTCGCGGATCAATCCCTGCGGTTATGAGGGCTTGCAGGTAACCTCGATGCTAAACTGCGGTGGTCCGGGCGATTTGGCGGTCGTCAAAGCCGAATTGGTCAAACAGATGGCGAAGCAGCTGAATTTATCTCCAGAGTTTACGACCGAATTGCCCGATCTTTCTTTTTCCGATATTCAACTGGCCTGAGCATGTCCGACGCAAAAACCATCCCTCTGACAGTTATCAACTCCCTGCAAGAAGGCGTCAAGCAGGTGGGTGAAAGCAAAATTGCCCGCAGCCCGGTGAAGTTCGAAACTGCACCGGTATTGCGCAAGCCAAGCTGGATCCGCGTACGGATTCCATCCGGCAATGCAGTCGAAAAACTGAAATCCAAATTGCGTGACAACCGTCTGGTTACCGTCTGCGAAGATGCGAGTTGCCCGAATATCCACGAATGTTTCAGCCACGGCACCGCGACCTTCATGATTCTTGGTGCGATTTGCACGCGTCGCTGCTCGTTCTGCGATGTGGCCCATGGCCGTCCAAAACCGCCGGATGCTTCCGAACCGATGAATCTCGCCCGCACCGTGGCCGACATGGGCATGCGTTACGTCGTGATTACTTCGGTAGATCGCGATGATCTGCGCGACGGTGGCGCGCAGCATTTCGTCGATTGCATTCGCGAAACCCGTGCGCTGAGTCCGAATATCAAAATCGAAATCCTGACCCCGGATTTCCGTGGCAAGGGTCGCATGGAACGTGCGCTGGAAATTCTCGCGACCAATCCGCCGGACGTGTTCAACCACAATCTTGAAACCGTGGTCGAGTTGTATCCGAATGTACGCCCGGGTGCCGACTATCAGTGGTCGCTGGATTTGCTGAAAAAATTCAAAGCCCAGCATCCGGATGTGCCGACCAAATCCGGCATCATGTTAGGACTGGGTGAAGAGAAAGAGCAGGTGCTCGGAGCGATGCGCGATTTACGTGCGCATGACGTCGACATGATCACGATTGGCCAGTATCTGCAGCCGACGCCACATCATCATCCGGTCATGAAGTACTGGACGCCTGAAGAGTTCAAGGAATTTGAAGTCCTTGGAATGGCGATGGGCTTCACGCATGTGGCATCGGGTCCGATGGTGCGTTCGTCCTACCATGCCGACCGTATGGCGGCCGATGCCGGCTTTGTGGAACCTTCCGTCTAGGTTCAGGCTCAGACTATAACCATTGGCACAGGCAGCACGCTTCAAAGCGGTGCATGCTTGAACCGTTCACAGTTGCGAGAGAATCCATGTTGAAACACAAATTGATAGCTTTAACCGCCCTGATTCCGCTGACCTTGGCGATCGGTGCGGCACCGGGCAGTAAAGTGGGCGCGGCAGCTGCTGCCGATGCCGGCATGCATCCAACCGCCGACCAGGCGACTGCGGCCACTTTCGTCTATGGCGTGTTTTCCGACAGCGATCTGGCCTACCGGCCGCGCCCATTGAACGATGAATTATCGGCCGATATTTTCCGCCGCTACATCGACATGCTCGATGGCGAAAAAATGTATTTCACCGCTGCCGACATGAAGAATTTCGAAGGCTACAAGACAACGCTCGACGATGCCATCAAGGCACGCAAGCTTGATCCTGCTTTCACCATTTTTGAAACCTATCAGCAACGCGTCGCGCAACGCATCGCCTATGCCCGCAGCTTGCTGAAGCAGCCCTTTGATTTCAGCAGCAAGGAAACCTGGGCCTACGATCGCAAAGACGCCGTCTGGGCCGCCGATGCCAATGCCCTGAATGATCTGTGGCGCAAGTCGGTCAAGAACGACGCATTGCGTTTGAAACTGGCCGGCCGCACGCCGGAAGAAATCAGCAAGACGCTCGATAAGCGCTACGCGCAAGTCACCGAGCGCAGCTCCGAATTGCGCGGCGACGATGCGTTCGAATTCTTCATGAATGCCTACACGCTTTCGATCGATCCGCACAGCAGCTACATGAGTCCGAAGTCGCACGAAAATTTCATGATGCAAATGCGTTTGTCGCTGCAAGGCATTGGTGCAGTATTGCAACGTCAGGACGAATATGTGGTGATTCGCACGATCGTTCCCGGTTCCCCGGCGGCACTGTCGGGCAAGGTGAAAGTGGGTGATCGCATTGTTTCGGTTGGCCAGGGCGACAAGGAACCGATGATCGACGTGGTCGGCTGGCGCATTGACGACGTCGTGCAAAAAATTCGCGGCAACAAGGGCACCAAGGTGCGTCTGGACATCATCCCCGGCGACCAGGGCGTCGATGCCAAACACGTGATGGTGACCTTGGTGCGCGACACCATCAAGCTGGAAGATCAGGCCGCGAGCAAGCGCATTATCGACGTGGATGGCAAGCGCATCGGCGTGATCGAATTGCCGGCTTTCTATGCCGACTTTGAAGCCATGCAACGCCGTGATCCGAATCCGCGTTCAGCCACCACCGATGTCGCCAAACTGCTGAATGAATTGAAAGCGGAAAAAGTCGATGGCGTCGTGGTCGACCTGCGCGAAAACGGCGGCGGCTCACTCGATGAGGCGGTCGATCTGACCGGCCTGTTTATCGATCGTGGTCCGGTGGTACAAGTTCGTCAATCCGGTGGTTACACGCAAGTACGCAGCGATGAAGATCGCGGCGTGTTGTGGACCGGGCCATTGGCCGTATTGGTCAATCGTTCGTCAGCCTCCGCTTCGGAAATTTTTGCCGCCGCCATCCAGGATTACGGTCGTGGTTTGATTATCGGCGAACCGACTTTCGGCAAAGGCACCGTGCAGGGTTTGCTGCCATTGCCGCCTGAACGCGGTGAAGAAGGCGGCAAATACGGCACAGCTAAAATTACTTCGCAGCAATTCTTCCGTATCGACGGCGGCACCACGCAAAATGCAGCGGTGACTCCAGACCTGCAATTCCCGGTCACCGTTGACGCCACCGAATTTGGCGAAAGCACCTACGACAATGCATTGCCGTTCACGCGTATCGAAGCGGCAAAATACACGACCGTAGGCAACTTCAAACCGATCATTGGCAAGTTGCTGGCCGACCATCAGGCTCGCATCGCAAAGGATCGCGAGTTCCAGTGGTGGAGTGAAGACGTTGCCGAATTCCGTGCTGAACGCGACAAGAAAACCCTGTCCTTGAACGAAGCCGAGCGCAGTGCCGAACGCGATCGTCTCGATGCGAAACGCAAGGCACGCGATGCCGAACGCAAGGTGCTGGGTCTGGCCGATGCCGGTCCGGAAAACAAGGATGATGGCTTGCAGGCGAACGAACGCGACGTGAAAGTCCAGGTCGCCGAAGAAGAAGCCGCCAAGAAGCGTCCGGATCCCTTGATGCGTGAATCGGCTGCGATCCTGGCCGATACCATTTCGATCCTGAAAGCCAGTCCGGTACTGACCACGCAAGTATTGGTCACGAAGAACGACAAGATCTGGGCGAATTAATCCCACCCAAATTCGTAGGAGCCAGCTCAAGCATTGAGCATCGCGAAATGCATTTGAGCTGGCGATGAACCGTGTAAGCATCGCCAGATCTGTATGTACTTCGCTGCGCTCAATACACAGAGCGGGCTCCTACCATAGAGCTTCGCGATATGCATTTGAGCTGGCGATGAACCGTGTAAACATCGCCAGCTCTGTATGTACTTCGCTACGCTCAGTACACAGAGCGGGCTCCTACCGAAGCACTTCAAATTCACGACAAGATTCGGATAGCCAAGCCCGTCGGGCTTGGCTAATCTGGCGCCATGAACAAAACCTCGTTACCACCACAAGTCGTCGAAGCCCGCAAACTGCTGGAGCAGGAACCGCATGCACTCACACAACTGGCGAAAACCGTTGGCTGGAGTCCGGCGTATCTGCAGAAACAATTCGTGCAGGCTTATGGACTGACACCGGCAGAATTTGTCTCGCAGCAAAAATTCAAAAACTTCAAAACGGAGCTGCGGAAAAACAGCGACGTCACCCGCGCGCTTTACGAAGCCGGTTTTGGTTCGCCGAGTCGAGTTTACGAACAAGGTGCGGCCAAACTCGGAATGTCGCCGCTGGCTTATCAACGGGGCGGAGCCGGTTTGGAAATCCGTTACACGATTCTTGAAACACGATTGGGCCAGACACTGATCGCCGCAACCGAGCGAGGCATTTGCGCGATTGCGCTCGGCGAGAAAGAAGGCAAGCTCGAAAAAGAATTGCAGGATGAATTTCCGTCCGCCGATTTGAAACGCGTCGATGCCGGCCGCGATGAGTTCATTGCCCCGAAAGTATCGGCGGTTGTTGATTTTCTTGCAGGCAAAAAAAGTCGCGTATCGCTGGAACTGATGGGTACGGCATTTCAGCAACGGGTCTGGCATACATTGATGAAAATTCCGCCAGGTGAAACCCGAAGCTACGCGCAATTGGCGGAACAACTGCAAATGCCGAAAGCCGCGCGCGCGGTTGCCAGCGCATGTGCGAAAAATAAATGTGCGGTGGTGGTTCCCTGCCATCGCATCATTCGC
>Ga0208628_1000301_pt1 | contig 27477 bp, 28 predicted proteins | sample LakWasMet16_LOW5_2_FD_183864 | JGI IMG/M metagenome (GOLD analysis project Ga0208628, IMG submission 183864) | Freshwater sediment methanotrophic microbial communities from Lake Washington under simulated oxygen tension - Sediment Metagenome... | ecosystem: Environmental > Aquatic > Freshwater >... | reverse complement strand
CGGTGACGGCGTATTGATGATGACTTTTCCGGCCGCCTGGTTATAGGCCATGTAGGCCAAAGTATCCGCATTTAAAAAAGACTGAGTTCCATTCATGCCGCCGGCCAGTAAAACATCGAGCACGCGACCATAATCGGACAGCGAACTGCGAACACCGCCGGCAATGCGCGGATTGCCGACCCAGACAAAACCGTCCGAAGTCGAAGAAGTGGCGAAATCCGTTTGCGTCAATCCAAGCGGCACGACCAATTCATCGTAAAAAATCTGGTTCCAGTTTTTACCGGTCGCTATTTCCGCAAGACGCCCTGCCACCTGCATGGAATTGCCGCCGTAGGAAAAACTGCTGCCGGGTACCGATTCCAGCGGCAGCGCAAGAATCTGGCGTGCACAGTTGTCGAGCGTGATAAATCGATTCCCGAGACAACCGGTACTTTCATTGCCAGGCAAACCGCTGGTGTGCGAAAACAATTGCGTGAGCGTGATGGCGCGCTTGTCTGCCGGTGCATCCGGCATCCATTTGCCAACCGTGTCCTGCCAATTCAATTGACCTTTTTCAACCAGACGCGCAATGACCAATGCCGACAGCCATTTGCTGGCCGAGGCAATCGGTACCCGCGTGTTGGCACTGTAGCTTCCATAATAATTTTGCATCTGCACTTTGCCGTCGCGCGACAGACGGATACTGCCGCCCTGCAATCCATAGCCTTCGACCAACTCATGCATCGCGGTATCCACCGCGCTGGTGTCGTAGAGGGGTTTGGCGTAAACCGTTGCCGAAACCAGCATGAGCAGGCTGGCGATCCATCGAATTTTCATGCTGAATGCGTATCCCATTGACAATGCCTGATCATGAAAACGCATTTGCTGCGCTCCGGTTGACCATTCTTTACACTATGGCATTGAGTTTTGCAGACAGACCATGGAATTGATCGATATCGGCGCCAATCTGGGCCATGAAAGTTTTCAACATGATTTTGACGACATGCTGGCTCGCGCCCGCGAGGTGGGCATCGTGCACATGATGGTCACCGGCGCTTCGCGCGAAGGTTCGCGCGAAGCCTTGCGTCTCGCCAAACTGCACGCCGGTTTTCTTTCGGCAACCGCTGGCGTACATCCGCATCATGCAAGCGAAGTTACCGATGAAGGCATGACCGAACTGCGTGCCTTGCATGCACTGCCTGAAATAGTAGCCGTCGGCGAATGCGGTCTGGATTATTTCCGCGATTTCTCGCCGCGGCCGGTACAGCGCAATGCGTTCGAAATGCAATTGCAGCTCGCGGTCGAATGCGGCAAGCCGCTGTTTCTGCACCAGCGCGATGCGCACGAAGATTTCATGGCGATGATGAAAAATTTCGGTGGCCGCTTGAACAAGGCGGTCGTGCATTGTTTTACCGGCAGCAAAAAGGAATGCTTCGAATATCTGGATGCCGATTACTACATCGGCATTACCGGCTGGTTGTGCGATGAGAGACGCGGCGAACATCTGCGCGAGATTGTTCCGCATATTCCGGCCAACCGTTTATTGATCGAAACCGACAGCCCCTACCTGTTGCCGCGTTCGATAAAACCGAAACCGAAACTACACCGCAACGAGCCGATGTATCTGAAACATATCGTGGAGGAATTGGCGAAAGACCGCGGGGAAGACGTTGAAGCTACCGCAAGGATCAGCACGGCAAACGCGAAAGCATTTTTTGGTTTGTAGGCTTTTATGTTTGTGGCAGCTGCTTTAGCAGCGATTCGAATTCAAACAACATCGAAAACCAAACATTTAATCGCTGCTAAAGCAGCCACCACACAAATGAAAAATCAGGAACGCAGGCCGACGCCCTTGGTCAGCAAACGCAATCCCAGCCAACCCAGCGCAACGACAAAAAACACCATCACGCCAAACGATGTCCATACCGGCAAATCGCTGGCCTTGTCGCCTAGCAGACCGTAACGGAATGCATTGACCATGTAGAAGATCGGATTGGCGTGGGTCGCAGTTTGCGCCCAATCGGGCAATACGCGAACCGAATAGAACACGCCGCCGAGATAGGTCAGCGGCGTCAGAATGAAGGTCGGGATAATCGCGATATCGTCGAATTTTTTCGCATACACCGCGTTGACGAAACCGGCCAGCGAAAAAATGGTGGCGCCAAGCAGCACGGTGCTGATCATCACGAACGGATGCGGCACGCGCACATGGGTGAAGCACATCGCGATGGCCAGCACGATGATGCCGACCATCAAGCCGCGTAATACGCCGCCGGCGACATAACCGAGCAGGATCACCCAGTTCGGCATCGGCGAAACCAGTAATTCTTCGACATGGCGACCGAATTTGGCGCCGAAAAAACTGGAACTGATATTGCCGTACGCGTTCTGGATAACCGCCATCATCACCAAGCCGGGCACGATGAAATCCATGTAATCGATGCCGCCCATGTTGCCGATGCGCGAGCCGATCAGCTTTCCGAAAATCAGGAAGTACAGCGTCATCGTGATCGCGGGCGGTACCAGGGTTTGTCCCCAGATGCGCAGGATGCGCATCACTTCGCGGCGGGCAATGGTTTTCAGGGCGACGATATTCGGGTTCGACATTATTTATTCCGGCTTGTTGAAGCTTGAAAACGAAAGGAGTGGATCAGGCGGCTTTGCTGGCGTCGCCGGTCAGTTTCACGAACAATTCTTCCAGACGGTTTACCTTGTTGCGCATCGAACGCACCTGGATGCCGGCCTGGTTGAGCTGGCTGAAAATATGGTTCAAATCCATCGCGCGCGGCTTTTCGATATCCAGCGTGTGATCGTCGGTCGCATGAATGCTGACTTTTTCGATCTGCGGCAAATTCGCCGGCAACACGCCCTCGATATCGAGCAGGAAACCTTCGACATCGAGTTTGGCCAGCAATGTTTTCATCGGGCCTTGTTCGATGATCCGGCCCTTGTCGATGATCGCCAGGTTGCGGCAGAGATTTTCCGCTTCTTCCAGATAATGCGTGGTCAGGATAACGGTGGTGCCGGCCTGGTTGGCTTCGCGCAGGGTTTTCCACATGCCGCGGCGAATTTCGATATCCACGCCGGCAGTAGGTTCATCGAGAATCAGCAATCTGGGTTGCGTCATCATCGCGCGGGCAATCATCAGGCGGCGTTTCATGCCGCCCGACAAGGTACGCGACATCATGTCGGCCTTGTCCCAGAGTTGCGCGCGTTTCAATTCCTCTTCCGCCCGCACGATCGCGGTCTTGCGATCCATGCCGTAGAAACCGGCATAGTTCACGCAGATGTCGAACGGCTTTTCGAACATGTTGAAATTGATTTCCTGCGGCACCAGACCGATCTGCCGCATCGCTTCGCTGCGCTGCTTCTGCAAGTTGATGCCGAACACATTTACTTCGCCGCTGGTGGAATTCACCAGCGAACTGACCACGCCGATCAGCGTGGATTTGCCTGCGCCGTTGGGTCCGAGCAAGGCAAAGAAGTCACCGGGCTGTACCGACAACGAAACGCCTTTCAGCGCTTCGACGCCATTGTCGTAGGTTTTTCTCAGGGCGCTGATTTCCAGTGCCGGCTGGGTTTGCATAGGTTTCTCCGGGCCGAAACTCTCGTTTGGCCTGTCATTCCGGGGTTGAATGCCTAGTATAATCGCGTTCCTTACTTATCGCCGGCACGATGCCTCATGGCTGCTCATTTCCCGCTTAAATTAATCGGCAGCCGCATGCTGGCGCCGACGGTTCGCCATCTGAGTTTTATCCGCGACGACGGTGCGCCGCTGGATTTCATCCCGGGCCAGTTTATCCAGGTGCATTTCAATTACCCCGATGGCACCGCGACCAAACGCAGCTATTCGATCGCGACCTTGCACGACCATGCGATGGGGCCGGGCGATGCGCTGGATATCGCGGTGAGTTTCGTACCAGGCGGCGCCGCTTCCGCCCTGTTCGAGGCGCTGGATGAAGGACAGCAAATAGAATGCAGCGGACCTTTTGGCCGCTTCTGCCTGTCGGCCAATGACACCAACAAACGTTATTTACTGATTGGCACCGGTACCGGCGTCACGCCGTACCGCGCGATGTTGCCGGAATTGGCCCGCCTGATGAAAGATCGTTCGGTAGAAGTGGTCTTGTTGTTCGGCGCCAGAACCCCGGAAGAACTGATTTACGGCGATGATTTTTACGCGTTCGCCGAACAGCAGCCGAACTTCCGTTTCATTCCGTGTTTCTCGCGCGAGCTGCCGGAAAACCCGCATCCCGACGTGCGTCGCGGCTATGTGCAGGAAGCCTTGACCGAATTGGCGCCAAGCGCCGAAGGCGATATCGCCTATCTTTGCGGCAACCCGAACATGGTTGACGTGAATTTCGAAGTATTGAAGACCATGGGTTTGCCGATCCCGCATATCCGCCGCGAAAAATACGTCAGCTCCAAGTAGGAGAGCCCTTGGGCCCGACGGCTTGTATGTAAAGGAAGCTTGACAAGCTAAATTTAGCCGCGCATGCTTATGTAAAGCACACTTGACACCCACCGCCATGCGCACTGCCCACCGCACTTACCTCAAAACCTTTATTCCGGCCATGCTGGCCTATGTCTTGGTGCTTTTCGCCTCGATACTCATACTGAAAAAAATCGGCATCGAAGCACCACTTTATTTACGCGCATTCTTGTCGCTTTCACCGGTTATTCCAATCATGTTCGTGTGCCGCGCACTGATCCGGTTTTTGCGCGACAGCGACGAGCTCGAGCGGCAAATCGAATTGGAATCGATTGCACTGTCGGGCCTGTTTACCGGCGTTATCTTTCTTTGTCTGGGCTTCCTGGCGAATTCGAAAATAATCCATCTCGACGGTGCCGGTGTCGCGATCTGGGTTTTCCCGACGCTGTTCGGTTTGTACGGCATTGCCAAATGCTTCGCGAGCTGGCGCTACCGATGAAAAGCCGGGTTCGCGAATTACGCGAAAAGCAGGGATGGTCGCAGGGCGAGCTGGCAGATTTGCTGGATGTTTCCAGGCAAACCGTCAATGCGATTGAAACCGAAAAATACGATCCCAGCCTGCCTTTGGCATTCAAGATTGCCCGTTTATTCAATATGCGTATCGAAACAATTTTTCTGGAAGGATGATTTTATGTCACTCGTTTATACCAAACAGGTTTTGGGTTTACTGATGTTGGGCAGTGCCGCGCTCAGCGGCGCGGCCGAAGCGCGCAAACTCGGCGAGCTGGATTTCCATGCCTGCTCCTTGCCGGTAATGCAGACATCGATGACGGTGTCGGCGCAATGCGCCAGCATGAAAGTGCCGGAGAATCCCGCACAACCCAAGGGCCGGCAAATTGAACTCGCGCTGGCCTGGATTCCCGCAAAAGGCGAAGCCGAAGCCGATCCCGTTTTCATGATTGCCGGCGGCCCGGGACAATCCGCGCTGGAAAGTTATCCCTCGTTGCATCCGGTTTTCAACGACGTGATCAAGAAAAGAAATATCGTGCTGGTAGACCAACGCGGCACCGGAAAATCCAACCCGCTGGTTTGCAAGGACGCCGAGGGCAAAAGCGGCATTGGCGAAAACGAAGTCATCGCCAAGGTGGATTTGCCCAAAGCGGCCCTGTTTGCCAAAAATTGCGCCGATGAAGTTGGCAAACATGCCGATACCCGTTTTTATTCGACCGGCTACGCCATCGGCGATCTGGATCTGGTGCGCGCAAAAATCGGTGCCGAAAAAATAAACCTGTATGGCATTTCCTACGGCACCCGGGTTGCGCAGCAATATGCGAAACGCTTCCCGCAACACACGCGTTCGATCGTACTCGACGGCGTGGTGCCCAACTCGCTGGTGCTCGGTGCCGAACATGCGATCAATCTTGAAAACGCATTGAATCTTCATTTTGCCCGCTGTGTTGCCGACAAGGTTTGCCGCGAACATTTCGGTAATCCGCGCCTGAAACTCGATGCCTTGCGTGCACAGCTGGAAAAAGCACCGATCATCGTCAATTACAACGATCCGATGAGCGGCGAAGCCAAACAGGACAAACTGGATCTCGGCAGCATGTCGACCGTTGCCCGCATGTATGCCTATTCGCCACTGACGGCGTCGATGCTGCCCTTGCTGCTGACGCAGGCATCGCAGGGAAATGCCGGCCCTTTGCTGGCGCAGGCGCAGATGATGAACCTGAGTCTGGGCGATGCGATTAACCAAGGCATGCAATTGTCGGTAATTTGCAGCGAAGACGCCGACGAACTGAAGACCGATCCCGCGACCGCCAAGACCATTATCGGCAACAGCATGATCGATTTCCTCAAGGCACAGTGTTCGGTCTGGCCACACTCGAAACGCGCTGCCGATTTTCGCGAACCCTTGAAAGGCAATGTACCGGTGCTTTTGTTATCCGGCGAATTCGATCCGGTCACGCCACCGCGCTACGGCGATGTGGTCGCAAAATTCCTGCCCAACAGCAAACACGTGGTCGTCAAGGGACAGGGCCATAACGTAATGCCGGTGGGTTGCGCCCCGAAATTATTCGCCCGCTTCATCGACAGTGCCGACGCAAAAAGTCTCGATACCAAATGTCTGGATACGCTGGCCTACGTGCCGCCATTCATTGGTTTTTATGGCTGGGAACCGTGAATCTTTCCGATTCTTGAATCGATTCCATCAATAGCTTTTCAAATATCTACAAAGAGAACTCCTCATGATTGAAGTTCAGGATCTGCATAAAAGTTTCAAGACCAAAACCGGTATGGTGCATGCCGTGCAAGGCGTCAGCTTCACTGCGCATGATGGCGAAATCACCGGCCTGCTCGGCCCGAACGGCGCCGGCAAAACCACGACTTTGCGCATGCTCTATACCTTGATGAATCCGGACAAGGGCAATGTGAAAGTCGATGGTTTCGACAGTATCAAGGAAGCGGAAAACGTGCGTCGCCGGCTCGGCGTATTGCCCGATGCCCGCGGCGTTTACAAACGACTGACCGCCCGCGAGAACATCGAATATTTCGGCGAGTTGCACGGCATGACGCCGCGCGAAATCGCGGACAGGACACATGCGCTTTCCGACGCACTCGGAATGGACGATGTGCTTGATCGACAATCCGAAGGTTTCTCGCAAGGCCAGCGCACCAAAACCGCGATAGCGCGAGCGCTGATTCACGACCCGAAAAACGTGATCCTGGATGAGCCGACGAACGGCCTGGACGTAATGACCACCCGCGGTCTGCGCGAGTTTTTGAAACAGCTGAAAGCCGAAGGCCGTTGCGTGATTTTTTCCAGCCACATCATGCAGGAAGTCGCGGCGCTATGTGATCGCATCGTCATCATTTCAAAAGGACGTGTTATGGCGCAGGGTACGGCGGACGAATTGCGTGAACAATTCGGCGAACAAAATCTGGAAGACGCTTTCGTGAAAGCGATTGGCACCGAAGAGGGTTTGCACGCATGAGCGCTTTAATAACCGTTTTCAAGAAAGAATTGCGCGATATGTTTCGCGATCGCCGCACCGTGATGATCTCACTGGTGGTTGGTACCCTGCTCGGGCCGGTTTTGATGTTCGGCATGATCAAGTTGATGGCCAATCGTGTCAGCACGCAAATGGAAAAACCGCTGAGCTTGCCGGTGGCAGGAGCGGAAAACGCACCGAATCTTATCGCTTGGCTGAAAGGCCAAAACATCATCATCAAGCCGGCACCAAAAGATATCGATGCTGCCATCGCCGACCAAAGCGAAGATGTCGTGATGCGCATCAGCCCCGAATATGGCAAGCAATGGCGCAAAAGTCTGCCGGCGGAAATCGAATTGATCCACGACAGCACGCGGCAAGATGCCGATATTCCGGTAGAGCGCGTTGAAAACCTGCTGGAGAATTACAGCAAGACGGTTGGCACGCTTCGCTTGCTCGCCCGCGGTGTCAGTCCGACCGCGATGCAATCGCTGCAAATCGCACACCGCGATCTGGCGACACCGCAAAGCCGCGCCGGCCAGGTTTTGAGTTTCCTGCCCTACCTGCTGATCCTAACCGCATTTCTCGGCGGCGCGTATTTGATCATCGACGTCACTGCAGGTGAGCGCGAACGGCAATCGCTGGAACCCTTGCTGGCAACACCGGCATCGCGTACCGCGATCATGAGCGGAAAAATTCTTGCCGCCTGCGCATTCGGCATGATGAGTCTGATCATCAGCCTGATGGCATTCAAGATTTGCTTCCTGTTTTCCACCGGGCTTGGCGTGAAAGTGGAATTGTTGATGAGCACGATTTTGCTGTTGCTGATCGTGCTGATTCCGATTTTGCTGGTGGGTGCCTGTCTGCTGACGCTGATTGCGGCAAGCGTGAAAAGCGTGAAGGAAGCGCAAAGCTACATGAGCGTGCTGATGATGTTGCCTTTGCTGCCGACGATTATCCTGATGGTGAATCCGGTCAAGAACCAGATCTGGATGTTTGCGGTTCCGTTTTTGTCGCAAAACCAGATGATCCTTAAATTGGTTCGCGGCGAGAACATCAGCAATATGGAATGGGGCGTGTACCTGTCGGCCGGTCTGGGACTTGCCGCCATTTTGTGGACCATCGCCGCGCGCTTGTATCACCGTGAAAAACTCGCGATCAGCGCCTGATCTTTTTCTCTACTGTTGTCTAAAGGAATCCTTATGGGTGTCATGTTCTGGTTACGTCGTTTCTTCGTGGTGTTTTGCATTGCCTTCGCGCTAATCCTAAGCGCCCATTTATTGCGTGGACACGAATTGAAATTTTCGCTTTCGGAAAGCCTGCTTTGGGCAATGATCAGCGCGAATATTTTTACCGCATCGCGTATCTATCAATCCCGAAAGGGCGTTCATTGCGCCCTCTGTAACGATATCCCCGGTACGGAAAATGGCTAGCGCCGTGCTTAGGCGACAGGCATGAAAAAGCCCGGCATTGCCGGGCTTTTTTTACAGCTTATGGACTGGATCAGTTGAAGTTGAAGTTACGACGCACGGTGCGTGGTTCGTCCAATGGCTGGAATTGCCATTTGCGCACCGTTGTCTGCACGCCGCGTTCAAAGACACCGCGTGGCGTGGCTTTTACGACTCGAACATCCGACACCGAACCGTCACGATTGACAACAAATTCCACTTCGATGCTTCCGGTGGTACCCGAACGCAATGCTTCCGGTGGATAGGCCGGCTGCGGCGTACTGATCGCAACCAGGGAACTGTTGCTTGCTGCAGGACGAGCTGGTGTTGTCGGTGCGGGTGCTGTAACCACTGGTGCCGGTGGACGTACTTCAGGAGCCGCCGGACGTGTTTCGGGTGCCGCTGGACGCACTTCGGGTGCCGGGGCGGCTACCGTCGGTGTTTTTACCGCCGCAGCTGCCTTGGCGGCATCATCAAGTGCTTTTTGTTTAGCCAGTTCGGCCAGACGTTTTTCGTCTTCGCTACGTTTGGCATCATCCACCAGACGTTGCGCCGCATTGGCTTTACCGGTGGTAATGGCTTCCGCGATACGCGGCAATGCGGGTGCCTGCGGATCGGCGCGTTCGAGCAAGGCGCGTAAACGTTCTGCTTCCACGAAATCATAACGGCCAATGGCTTGTTCGGCGGCGATCACGGTGTAGGGCATCAAATCCATCAAGGCGCTTTCGCTGTTGGCGTCCGGCTTGTCGCTCTTCTTGCGAAGTGCCAGGTAATACTCCATCGCATTATCGCCGGCTGGTGCATACAGACGCTGCTCCTTGAATGCCGTCGCGGCGCGCTTGCGTAGTTCTTCAACCGGCAAGGCGGCCAAGGCGGCTTCTGCCGCCTGCGCGGCCTGTGCGGCCTTCGCAATCTGTGCATCGGCCTGCGCTGCGGTGTCGGCAGCACTTGGAGTAGCCGGGGCTTCTTCCTTTTTACAGGCGGTCAGACCCATACCCAGGGCAATCAAAAGGGCGCAGGGTAATAGATGTTTCTTGGCGTTGATCGATTTGCTCATAGTGGTCACTTGGGTAAGGGCTGGGTTGAGGAAAAACGGTTCTTGAAGTGCTCAGCACATTAAAGTTTGGCCTATTTGTCAAGTTTTTTCCGTATCGTGCATCACGGTATAGCACGCCGGGCTATTTGCCTATGCAAAAACTTGTAAATATCTTGCCCAGCAGCGCGTCGGCGTCCATCTGGCCGGTTATCTCGCCGAGCGCCTGATGACTATCCCGCAACTCATGCGCCGCCAGCTCGCCCTGTTTCTGCGCTAATTGTTGCTCGGCAAGCACGAGCGATGCGCTCGCCCTGACCAGAGCTTCGACATGGCGGGCGCGCGCACTGAAACTTCCGGCATCGATCTCGTTCAGGCCGGCGGCTTCGCGTAGTTTTTCGCGCAAGCCATCAAAGCCCTGGCCTTCGCGGGCCGATAGCCACAAATGCCAACCGTCATCGCGAAGCTCCTGCGTTGCAGGTCTGGCACTTAGATCGCATTTGTTATGCAGCCACAAAATTCGCGGAACGCCGCCCAGGCTTTGACTTAACTCGCCAATCGAAACTTCTGCGTTGCGATCATCAATCACCGCCAGCGCCAAATCCGCTTCGGCCAATTCCCGGTGTGCACGCTTGATGCCTTCCTGTTCGACCACATCGGCGGTTTCGCGCAACCCCGCCGTATCGACCAGTGTAATCACAACACCGTCAATCGTGATTGACTCGCGCAGCACATCGCGGGTGGTCCCGGCAATCTCGGTCACGATCGCGCGTTCTTCGCCTGCTAGCCGATTCAACAGGGAAGACTTGCCGACATTGGGCGCGCCGACGATCACCACGTGGACACCGTCGAGCAAACGTTTGCCGCGTTCGGTTTCTTCCAGCAACGTCGCCATGTCATGTTGCACGCGTTGCAGTCTTACCTGCAATTCCGGTGCGGCGAGAAAATCGATTTCCTCTTCCGGAAAATCCAGCGCCGCTTCGATATAAACACGCAGCTGCACCAGGCCTTGTTCGACCTCATGCACGCGTTTGGAAAATTCGCCATCCAGCGACCGTCGTGCCGCTCTTGCAGCTGCTTCGCTGCCGGCGGAAATCAGATCGGCCACCGCTTCTGCCTGAGCCAAATCCAGTTTCTCGTTCAAGAAGGCGCGCTCGGTGAATTCACCGGGCCGCGCCTGTCGTGCACCAAGAGCCATGCAGCGTTTTTGCAATTGCATGAGCACGTAGGGATTGCCGTGTGCCTGCAGTTCGACGACATCTTCGCCGGTATACGAATGCGGGCCGGCAAAAAAGATCGCGATGCCATCGTCGATCGCCTCATCATTTTCATCCAGAAAACGAGCGTAACTTGCCTTGCGCGCAATGATTTTTTTTTGCTGGATGGTTTCGGCGATTGAAAGTGCCTGCGGCCCGCTTAGCCGGATAATGCCGATACCCGCCGGCGCCTTGGCGGTTGCAATGGCCACAATGGTGTCGATATGTTTATTCATATGCCCATCATAAACAAAGGCCCGCATGTGCGGGCCAATGAAATTGCGAATCTTTTTAATAAATACCGAATACTTGACGGCCTGATGCCCGAAGCCGATTATTTTTTTCGGTAAATGCCGAAACCGCTTCCGCTTATTTGGCGATGACCGCGGTACCCGGCTTGTCTCCATGACGCCTGTTGATGATTTGCTGCTGGGCAATGCCCAATACACCGTTGGTGACCCAGTACAAGACCAGACCAGACGGGAAGAAAGCCATCAGCACGCCGAACATCAGCGGCATGAATTGCATGACTTTTTTCTGCATCGGGTCCATGCCCGGCATTGGCGTGAGGCGCTGGGTAACAAACATCACGATCAGGTTCATGATCGGCAGAATGAAATACGGATCCGGTGCGGTCAGATTTTGAATCCAGCCCATCCAAGGAGCTTGGCGCAATTCAACACTTTCCAGCAATACCCAATACAAGGCAAAGAAAATCGGCAAGGGAATCAGCATCGGCAAACAACCGCCGGCCGGATTGATTTTTTCCTTCTTGTACAAATCCATCATCGCAGTCGAGTACGCCTGACGATCATCGCCGTAGCGTTCTTTCAATGCTTCGAGACGTGGCTGGATTGCGCGCATTTTCGCCATGCTTTTGTATTGCGCGGCCGACAGTTTATACAGGGCCAATTTCAGCAATACCACGATCGCGATAATCGCCCAGCCCCAGTTGCCGATCCACGAATGCAGCAGCGACAGCAACAAGAAAAGCGGTTCCGAGATCACGGTGACGTAACCGTAATCAAGCGTCTTTTTCAGGCTGGGATTAATTTTTTCCAGGTCTTTTTGCAGCTTTGGACCTACCCACAAGGTGGATTCAAGCGACCGCATTTTTCCGCTTTGCACCTCGATAAGCGGGCCCTGGCTTCTGATCAAATATCTTGTGTTGCCGCCATTTTGCAATGTGGCCGTGGTGATTTGACGCATTTCCTTTGCGTCCGGAATCCAGGCGCTTACAAAATGGTGCTGAACCATGCTTACCCAGCTATTGGTTGCATCTTTTATTGGCGGATCTTCGGCGGAAAAATCGGCAAATTTCTTTTTCTTGAATGTATTTTCTTCGCTATACCAGGCAACGCCGACCAGACTGAAGCTTTCCGGATTGGTGAACATGCTGTGCTTGGGCGGTGCAGGTGGTTGTGCGCGAATAAACTGTTCGTATGCAGCGCCCTGCCATGCAGACGGGCCGGTATTGCTGATCTCCTGTTTCACTTTTACTGCATAGCTGCCACGCGTCAGGATCAATATTTTGCGGACTTTGATTCCCTGGGATTTATCTTCCCAGACAAACGGAATCTCGAGCGTGTTTTGTCCGTCGGACAAGCGAAATGTTGTTTGTGCGCTTTCAATACGGAAAGTGGATTCATGCGTCGGCGCTGTTTTCTTCGTCTCTGCCGCCGCAATTAATCCGGATTGCGCAACAAAAAAATCTATGTCTTTGGTGTCTTGCAAAACGACGTTGGGGCTGCCTGTTTTTTTCTCGACCGGATATTTCAGCAATTCGGTGGATACCAGACTCACGCCGCGAGGATCAATCCGCAATTTAAGGACGTCGGTTTGAATCGAAATTGTTTGCGCTGGTTGCGTTGACACGCCATCGTTGTTGGCTATCGTCGGCAACGCCGATGCGGATCCGGCAACGCTCGGAGCGACCGGTAATGCACTTGCCTGATTTTGCGTTACCGGCGTTGGGCTGCTGATTGCTTCTTTGACTGCGGGTGTCGTGTTGGTGCCGGTTTTCGACCATTCCATAAAAAGCAAAAATGCGACCAACAACCACGCAAACAATAAAAACGTACGAGTCTGATTCATGAGCTCAAAAAAACCTGGGCAGGATCTGCCTGTTAAGGATCGCGGGGAGTTGCTGCGCCGTTGTCCGGCGAGCCGTGCATTGTGCCTATCGCTGCGTTACTGAGCAATGACTGGGCGCGATGGAAGAGTTTTTCAAGGTCCACACGCCAGGCGCTTGCCAGTGTCTTGGCGGCATCGGGTTTCGCAATCAGCACATATTCGGCGGCACGGTAATCTTGCTGATGCAAACGGAAGTAATCGCGGCACACGCGTTTGATGCGATTTCTGGCGACGGCGCTTTTATCCACCCGCTTGGATACGGCAATACCAAGACGCGGCTTCGGAAAAGCCTCGCCTTGAGCTAGATGCAAACGGAAATAAGCGCCAGAAACGCGACTTCCCTCGCTAAACACGGCCTGATATTCGGCCGAGGTGCGTATACGCGCACTGCGAGGGAAGCGTTGGTGGGCCGTGGGTTTCACGTCCCGGACTGCAAATATTTATTTAGACGCAGAGACGCGCGCGGCCTTTGGCGCGGCGACGTGCGAGGATCTTGCGACCACCGACAGTTGCCATGCGGGCGCGGAAACCGTGGTCACGTTTGCGCTTGAGATTGCTGGGTTGGTAAGTACGTTTGGTGGCCATGACGCAACTCGCTTGAAGATTGTGCGGGAAAGACTTGAAAGTATAGACAATTTCACCCGTCTGCGTCAAGCCAGATGTGCTTGGCGAAAGTCACGGGAGCCGCTAGACTGGGCGACCCCGACTTATCCACAGCAGCGCTTCGCTGCCGGAATCCGTGTTCTCTATGCTAACCGCTTGGCCCCGTTGTCTTGAACGTCTCGAAACCGAGCTGCCGGCGGAAGATATCCACACCTGGCTGCGTCCCTTGCAGACCCGGGTCGAAGGACACGAATTAACCTTGTTTGCTCCGAATGCCTTCGTACTCGAGCAGGTGCGGGAACATTATTTGCCGCGAATCCTGGAGCTGATGGCCCATTTCAGCCAGGGTCAGGCCCAGGTCGCATTGGAAGTGGGCTCTAGCGCCAAGCCGCCTGTTGTTCTAAATAAGGACAAGGCTCCGGTATCCAGGGAAGCCGGACTGTCATTCCAGACCAATCTGGACCCGCGTTATAACTTCGACAATTTCGTGGAAGGCAGCAGCAACAAGCTTGGACGCGCCGCTGCGATGCAGGTCGCCCAGAACCCCGGCAAGGACTACAACCCGCTTTTGCTTTATGGCGGCACCGGGTTGGGTAAAACCCATTTGATGATCGCCGCCGGCAATTTGATGCGCGCGAATAATCCCGGCATGAAAGTGCTGTATCTGCGATCAGAGCAATTTTTCAGCGCGATGATGAAAAGCCTGCAAGAAAAAACGATGGATCAATTCAAGCGGCAGTTCCAGCAGGTGGATGCCTTGTTGATCGACGATATTCAATTCTTCGCTGGCAAAAATACGACGCAAGAAGAATTCTTCCATACCTTCAATGCATTGTTCGACGGTAAACAGCAGATTATCCTGACTTGCGATCGTTTCCCGCGCGAGGTAGACAACCTCGAGCCGCGGCTGAAATCCAGGCTGGGCTGGGGTTTATCGGTCGCGATCGAACCACCGGATTTCGAAACTCGCGCGGCGATTTTGATGGCGAAAGCGGCAGAACGCGGCGTGCCACTGCCGGACGATGTTGCATTCCAAATTGCCAAACGCATGCGTTCCAACGTACGTGATCTGGAAGGTGCACTGAATACCTTGGCTGCCAGGGCGAACCTGTTCGGAAAAACCATCACGATGGAATTCGCGCAGGAAACATTGCGGGATTTATTGCGTGCGCAATCACAGGTTGTCTCGATCACCAATATTCAAAAAACCGTCGCGGAGTATTACCAACTTCGAATGGCGGATTTGCTTTCGCAAAAGCGTACGCGCAGTCTGGCAAGACCGAGACAGCTGGCAATGTGCCTGACCAAAGAATTGACCGAACACAGCTTGCCGGAAATTGGCGACGCCTTTGCCGGCAGGGATCACACCACGGTATTGCATGCCTGTCGCGTTATCCGTGAATTATTGAATACCGATGGCAAGATGAAAGAAGATTGGGACAAATTAATCCGTAAATTGAGCGAATAAGACTTACCAGCGGGATAAATTGTGAATAAACTGGGGATAGTTTTGGGGTTTGGTATTTATCCACAGGCTATCCCTAGCCTCAGGTGTCTTCACCCACACCCGGCGAGCGATTAAAAACATATTAAAAACAAGTACTTGAAAGCTTATCCAAGGTTTTTTGCGACTCTACCACCACCACTCTTTATATATATCCACTAGGTTAATGGGGCATACGGCATGCGTTTTAGTCTTTCTCGTGAAGTTCTTTTAAAACCCTTACAGCAAGTCGTCAACGTGGTTGAACGTAGACAGACACTGCCGGTGCTGGCCAATTTACTGGTGTCGGTTGAAGGTAACAAGCTTTCGATGACGGGTACCGATCTCGAAGTCGAAATGATTGCCAGATCGGAAGTGGACGACGCGGAAAATGGCGAGACAACGATTCCGGCAAGAAAACTGTTTGAAATCGTGAGGGCATTGCCGGATGGCAGTAAAGTAACGATCAGCCAAAGCGGAGATAAAGTCACCGTACAAGCCGGGCGCAGCCGATTCAGTCTGGCGACATTACCAAGCCGTGATTTTCCTGCCGTGGAAGATCTGGATCTGGTTGAAAGAATTCGTGTATCCGAATCGGCCTTGAAAGAACTGATAGAACGAACGGCCTTTGCGATGGCGCAACAGGATGTTCGTTATTACTTGAATGGCTTGTTGCTGGATTTACGCGAAAGCGGTCTGCGTTGTGTCGCGACCGATGGCCATCGTTTGGCACTTTGCGAAGCAGAATTGCCGGAAGGCGCTCAAACCAGAAAACAAATTATCGTTCCACGCAAAGGGGTGTTGGAACTACAACGACTGCTGGAAGGTGGCGATCGTGAAGTTGAATTGGAAGTAGGCCGCAACCATTTGCGTATGCGCCGTACCGATGTCACCTTTACCTCCAAACTGATTGACGGCCGTTTCCCCGACTATGAAGCCGTTATTCCAATCGGTGCCGACAAGGAAGTGAAGGTGGATCGCGAAGCATTGCGTGCTGCCCTGCAACGCGCCGCCATCTTGTCGAATGAAAAGTATCGCGGCGTGAAATTGGAAATCTCCCCGGGCCAACTGCGGATCATCGCTAACAACCCGGAAAGCGAAGAAGCCCAGGAAGAACTGGAAGCAGAGACCAAGATCGACAATCTTTCGATCGGCTTCAACGTAACGTATTTGCTCGATGCCCTGTCCGCCCTGCGCGAAGAGCATGTGATCCTGAATTTGCGTGACGGTAACTCCTCTGCGCTGGTTCGTGAAGCCAGTCACGACCGCAGCCGTCATGTCGTTATGCCATTGCGTTTGTGATCATCTAACCAGACCCGCTTTCAAAAGCCCGGGTTTACCGGGCTTTTTTGCTTAGAGAACCATGCGACTTACCGAACTTCGAATCAAAGACCTGCGCAGTATTCAACAGGCAGAGCTGCAGCTTGCCCCTGGAATCAATCTGATTACCGGCGGTAATGGTGCGGGAAAGACCTCGGTAATCGAGGCAATTCATTTGATGGGTTACGGCCGTTCCTTTCGTGGCCGAGTGCGGGATGGAATGATTCGCAGCGGTAGTACGCAGTGCGAGGTGTTTATCCGCTGGTTGGAGGGAAGGCCCGGGGAACGCCATGCCGGTCTGTTGCATGCAGGAAATGCCTGGCAGGCCAAACTTAACGGGCAGAGCACCAACAGCTTGACTGAGTTATGTGCAGAGATACCGATTGTTACTTTCGAACCAGGCAGCCATGAACTGATTGGCGGAGGCGCCGAGCATCGCCGTCGTTATCTGGATTGGGGTCTGTTTCACGTGGAACCTGAGTTTGTCCAACAATGGCGGCGTTATGCCCGTTCTTTGAAACAGCGTAATGCGCTCCTCAAATCCCAAGCGGGTTCAAATCTTTTAACGCCTTGGGAAAAGGAAATGGCTTCGAGTGGCGAAATCATCAGTCGATACCGTTCCCAATATCTGGAAGAACTGGACACAGAGCTAAACAACACAGTTGCCAAATACCTGCCCGAATTGGGTTCGGCTCATCTGGTGTTCGTGCCTGGTTGGAAACGCAGCGAATTATCCCTGCAAGATGCCCTGACTTTAAGCCGACAACGCGATTTACAAACGGGTAGCACCAGTGTCGGCCCGCACCGGGCCGATTGGCGGGTGGAATACGAAAACCTGCCGAATAGGGAAACCCTTTCCCGGGGACAGGAAAAACTGACTGCTTTAGCCTGCGTTATGGCACAGGCCGAAAACTATGCCCACCGGAAAAACGAATGGCCGGTGGTTTGCATGGATGATCTTGCTTCGGAACTCGATCTTCAGCATCAGGAGCAAGTCTTGTCGCATCTGGCAGCATCGAATGCCCAGGTAATCCTTACCGCTACCGAAACCCCGGCGATATTCGACAACAAGCTTGTTACACAAGCCAGGTTTCACGTGAAACATGGTCTGGTTGTACAGCTTCCCCTGTAGCCCGAAGGGAGCAGCGTAAGGGTATTCCGAGGTATAATCGAATGCTTGATACGAAGCCCGGTCGCCGCTTGGCGCTGGCTGTAAGACACCATGGAAAACCTATCAAAATGACCGACCCGCAAGTACCAGAAAACACGCCTGTTCCGAACAATACCTACGATTCCAGCAAGATCACCGTTTTACGGGGCCTCGAAGCCGTCCGTAAACGTCCCGGCATGTACATCGGCGATGTCCATGACGGTACAGGCTTGCATCACATGGTGTTTGAAGTGGTCGATAACGGCATCGACGAAGCGCTGGCTGGCCATTGCGACCGTCTAGTAGTCACTTTGCACAGCGACGGTTCCTGTTCGGTATCCGATAACGGCCGTGGTATCCCGACCGATATCCACAAGGAAGAAAACGTATCTGCCGCCGAAGTCATCATGACCGTGCTGCATGCCGGCGGTAAGTTTGATGACAACAGCTATAAGGTTTCCGGTGGTTTGCACGGCGTGGGTGTGTCCGTGGTCAATGCCCTGTCGAAATCGCTTTGGTTGAATATCTGGCGCGACGGTTTCCATCATCAGCAGGAATATGCCGAAGGCGAGCCGATGTATCCGCTCAAACAGGTCGGCGCATCGACCAAGCGCGGTACCGAACTGCGTTTCCTGCCGAATGCCGATATCTTTACCGACGTCGAGTTTCACTACGACATCCTGGCCAAACGCCTGCGTGAACTGAGCTTCCTGAACTCCGGCGTCAAGATCGAATTGATCGACGAACGCGGCGAGGGCAAGCGTGATTTGTTCGAATACGAAGGTGGCATCAAGAGCTTCGTGGAACATCTGGCTTCCGTAAAAACCCCGCTACATCAAACAGTTATCTCCGCTTCCGGTGAAAAAGACGGCATCGTGGTCGACATTGCCCTGCAATGGACCGATGCCTACCAAGAAACCATGTTCTGCTTCACCAACAATATTCCGCAGAAAGATGGCGGTACCCATTTGATCGGTTTCCGTGCCGCCTTGACGCGCACTCTGGGCAATTACATCGAGCAAAGCGGCATCGCCAAACAGGCAAAAGTCGCGATGTCGGGCGACGATATGCGCGAAGGCATGATCGCCGTGCTATCGGTCAAGGTGCCGGACCCAAGTTTCAGCTCGCAAACAAAAGAAAAACTGGTGTCTTCCGAAGTTCGGCCTGCCGTGGAAGCGGTGATTGGCCAGAAACTGGAAGAATTCCTGCAGGAACGTCCGAATGAAGCCCGAGCCATCGCCGGCAAGATCGTCGATGCCGCCCGTGCCCGAGAAGCTGCCCGTAAAGCCCGCGATTTAACCCGCCGCAAAGGCGCGCTGGATATTGCCGGCCTGCCAGGCAAGCTTGCCGATTGCCAGGAAAAAGATCCGGCCCTGTCCGAACTGTTCATCGTCGAAGGTGACTCCGCCGGTGGTTCGGCCAAGCAAGGCCGTAATCGCAAGACGCAAGCGATCCTGCCGCTGAAAGGCAAAATCCTGAATGTCGAACGCGCGCGTTTTGATCGCATGCTCGCATCGGCCGAAGTTGGCACGCTGATTACCGCACTCGGCTGTGGCATCGGCAAAGACGAATACAACCCCGATAAATTGCGTTATCACCGCATTATTTTGATGACCGATGCCGACGTCGACGGCTCGCATATCCGTACCCTGTTGCTGACGTTTTTCTATCGCCAAATGCCGGAGTTGCTGGAACGCGGACACATCTATATCGGTCTGCCACCGCTATACAAAATCAAGCAAGGCAAGAACGAGCAATACATCAAAGACGACGCGGCATTGAATGCCTATCTGGTGAATCACGCCGTCGAAGGCGCCGAATTGCGTCCATCGGAATCGGCTCCGGCGATCAATGGTTTGGCACTGGAAAAACTGTTGCTCGAAGTGGTAGCCGCGAACGAAGTTATTCAACGCCACGCCTATCGTGTGGATGCAGCCGTACTCGAAAATATTCTCGAAATGCCCGCGCTGAAAGTGGAAGATTTCAAAGACGCCGATACATTGAAACCATGGTGCAAAACGCTGGAAACCAAACTCAATAACGTCGGCTTGGGACGTCCGCAATTTTCCATTCGCATCCAGGTTGCACAGGAAGAAGGTCTCGGCGGCGCATTGATTATCGAAAAACGCCATCATGGTTTGACGCATACACAAACGCTCGCCGTGCAACAACTAGTGCATGGCGAATTGCGTACGCTGACCGAAGTCGCTCAACAATTGAATGGTCTTCTTCAGGAAGGCGCGGTCGTGCAGAGAGGCGGTAAATCACAGGCTGTCAGCACTTTCAAACAGGCGCAGGAATGGTTGCTGGAAGAAGCAAAACGCGGCCGCACCATCCAGCGATTCAAAGGTCTGGGTGAAATGAATCCGGAACAATTGTGGGACACCACGGTGAATCCGGAAACACGACGATTGCTGAAAGTACGCATTGAAGATGCAGTCGCCGCCGACCAGATTTTTTCCACCTTGATGGGTGATGTGGTGGAACCCCGTCGCGTATTTATCGAAGACAATGCATTGCGCGTGGGCAATCTGGATATTTAAATCGATGCAGGCAAACGAGAATGGTTTCGCGGTAAAAAGCGAAATGGAAAATACAGCGCCCCGAATTTTCCCAATTCTGGGCGCGGTTGTTTTGGATGTCGGTCTTTTTCTTCTGTTCTGGTTTGTCGGAATGATGGCGATGACGGCAGTTTGGACAGTCGGAGCGTTGTTGTTTAACGCAGGCCATGCTGCACCCGAAGCCGCGCCGGGACCTGTGGCGCAATTGCTGATTGCCTTGCTGGCAATGTATCTGGCGATATCGGTTTTATCATTATGGCGGGGCCGGAAACTGCATTTCGCCCCTGCGCAAATCACGAAAAAGAAAACGGCATCGCTTGCGGCCGCAACCGGCGCCGCGGTTTTTTTGTTTACCTTGCTGGCAAGCAATCTACTAGAAGCAGCCGGCTTGTTTTCGAAGCCGAGCAATCAGGAAATTCTGGAAAATTTAAGCAGGCAATGGCCAGCTGCCGTCATGCTTTTCGTCGTGGTGATTGCGCCGGCCTTTGAAGAATTGTTTTTTCGCAAACAATTATTCGCGCGCATGGCTCAGGCAAATCACGTGGCGCTTGCCTATGTGCTCAGCAGTTTGCTGTTTGCCTTGGTACATGAACCAACACCCACTTCCGGGCTTGGCGATTGGCTGCTGAAATTGCTGCTGTATGGGTCAATGGGCGCGGTATTTGCCTGGGTATACCGTAAAACCGGGAAGCTTTGGCCGGCGATCGTGGCGCACGCCAGTAATAATTTACTCGGCGTGATTGCATTGCTCGTACTGAGCTGAATCGCTGCTGTTCAGCTTGCGCCCACTATATTTCAAGCGGTTCTGATTGTCCGTCTTTTTTGGAGTCTTCGATGAAACGACAAATGCTTATTGCGGGTGCAATTACGGCGGCCATTGGGTTTTCTGCGACTTTGGAAGCACGCAAACAATTGCTGCTGGTGTCCGATACGCAAATGAACCAGATGGGCAGCGAAGCTTTCGAAAAAATGAAAAGCGGCAACAAGCTTTCGACCGACAAGATAAAACTTGCCCGCACCCAGTGCGTGGTGAATGCATTGATTGCGGTATTGCCTGAAAACCAGGCGAAAAAAGCCTGGGAAGTACAGGTATTCGAGGATGAAAGCCCGAATGCTTTTGCGTTACCAGGAGGCAAGGTTGGCGTGAATACCGGCATGTTCAAAGTGGTCAAGTCACAAGACGAGTTGGCTGCGGTCATTGGTCATGAAATGGCGCATGTAGTGTCGCAGCATGCCAACGAGCGCGTTTCCCAGCAGACCTTGACCGGGCTGGTATTACAGGGTGCTGGCGCCTATGCCGGATCGAAAACTTCGTCCAACAATACAAAATTACTGATGGCAGGGCTTGGCTTGAGTGCGCAAGTCGGCGTATTGCTGCCGTTTTCACGCAAACACGAGAAAGAGGCGGACGTACTCGGCCAGAAATACATGGCAAATGCGGGCTTTGACCCGGCAAAAGCGGTTAATTTATGGCAAAACATGATGCTGTTCAACAAGAACGGCAGTCCGCCGCAAATTTTATCAACGCATCCCGACTCCGAGAACCGCATTAAAACCCTGAAAGAAAGAACGCCTGGATTGATGGACAATTTCCAGGCGGCGCACAAGGCGGGAAGAAAGCCTTCATGTTTCTGAAATAAAAACCAGGGCTTGAGTATGAAGCCCGCGCCCCGTACCCTTGTAATCTTTAATTAGTGCTTTTGCTCTCGGAGTCTGGAAATGAAAGGTATGCACCCTCTGGTTTTGGCAATAGGTGTCGGCTTGTGTGTTTCTTCTTTTGCGTCAACATCGATAGCGGAAGAGAAAAAAGTGGACTCCTATACAGCCAGGCTGGCGAAACAAGCCGATTCCTATGATGCCGAGGGAGAAAAGCTGAAAGACAAAGAAGGTAAGCAGGAAGTGCCGCGCTACCCCTTGGCAACGCGTGTGCCCGCGAGCACGAAAGGCACTCCCGGTCTGATAAAACTGCGCAACCAGATGATTACCGCTTTCCAGAAAGGCAAGGATGAAGATGCACAGGCTGCTGCCGACAAACTGGAAACCGACAGCACCGCCAATGCGAACGACCGCGCCGTCGCCATACAGGTAAAGCTGTTATTGGTTACCAAGAAAGACAACAACAACCATTCTGCGGCAATTCCGTTGCTGGAAGACATCATCAAGGCCGATGGCCTCGGCAATAATGATCACTACGGCTTGATGCAACAGCTTTCACAAAGATACTTGATTGATCAGGACTATCAAAACGCACTTGATACCGCAAATAAATTCATCAACGAAACCAAGACCGAACCGAAAGAATTATTATTGGTGAAGGGAAACGCCCTGTTCCGTCTGAAAAAATTGCAGGAGTCGATTCCGGTTCTTGAAAAAGTGCTCGTACTGGATTCGGCAAACGTGGCCGTTGCACAAATGCTTGCACGTGCATACGCCGAATCCGGGCAATTGGATAAAGCGGCGGCATTGACGAAAACTTTGGCGCAGACGACGGGCAATGATCGCGCGACGAAAATAAATCTGGCCATCACCTATCGTGATGCAAAACAGTACGCAGAGGCGGCAGACGTTATCGCAGAATTGAGAGCGTCAAAACAACTGGTCGAAGAACGCGACTACCTCACCGCGATAAATGTTTATTCTTCGATGAAGAACAAAGAGGAAGACATGGTTGCGGTAGTTCAGGAAGGACTCGACAAGGGAATCCTGAAACCAACGGCAAGCAACTACAACGTGTTGGCTGAAGCCTATTATTACAGTGGTCGGGACGATGGCATTGCTAAGGCGATCGTCTACTGGTCCAAGGCAGCCCCGATCAGCAAGGATGGCGCCATTTACCTGAACCTGGCCATTGTTCAGTGCCAGGAGGAAAAATGGGCCGCATGTAAAGAAAGCGCTAAAAATGCGATCGCGAAAGGAGGAGTAAATGCCAATGACGCAAAAACCCAAATCAACATGGCCGACAAGGAATTGGGTAAATCCAAGTAAGGCGAAGTAGCGCACAGTTATGCAAGACGTAGAGATTGGATAAAGCAGCATCTTGGTATAAGCTTAGAGGTTCCCGCGATATGGTTGTCGCGGGTCATGGCGCGGGAGCGTCGCGAACACATACATTTTTAAGAGCCGCCACCGCATGACGGATCCCAACAACAGAGATGACAAAGCAGCCGGCCTAAGCTGGCCACGAATTGGTGGCGTTGCATTCGCAATGGCTCTCCACGTCGCTGGCTTCATGATGCTGATGGCCCCGGTTTCCGCTCCGCCTCCTGCAGAAGAGGAAGAGCAAGTGGTACCGGTGAGCTTTACAGATCCACCGCCACCACCGCCACCACCACCACCGCCACCACCCGAAAAGGTGGTTGTCGTCACGACAGTGATAAACACGCCGCGTCCAACACCTATACCGCCGCCGCCCGAACAGCCGCCAGTGGTTTACAACGATCCAAACGCCAATTCGGTTGCTGCACCTCCGCCGGCGCCACCAACCGTTGCAACAGCAATCCCGGTGGATATTGCCCCCGCACAGGACATCAGCGCCAATTCGATCCTGAAACCGAAATATCCGGCACAGGAACTTCGAGACGGCGTGACGGGTACGGTGCGTTTACGGGTTACTATTGATGCCAGTGGCAATGTGTTGAACGTCGTTGTCGATAAATCGAGCCGTAACCGTAATCTAGACAGGGCTGCGATAGATGCAGTGCGCAAATGGAAGTTCAATCCTGGCATGAAAAATGGTCAGAATGTTGGGGGCGATGTTATCGTTCCTGTTAATTTCACTCTCTAATAATCACTAAGATAAAGGTCATCCTTATGCTACAGGACATCCTCACCCTCTCGGCCGCAGCTGCAGGCGGCGCCAATAACACAGCGGAAGCCTTCAACAAGATGGGCTTCAGCCACATGTTCAACACCTTCATCACTGGCGAAAACAACGTCGGCGCGATCGTGTTCACCACGTTGGTGATCATGTCGATGGGTTCGCTCTATTACATGGCAGCGAATTTCATCAAAGGCCGCGTTATTTCAAGCCGTGCCGACAAAGTGATGGCCACCTTCTGGGAAAGCAACCCGCAAGACGCGATCCGCTTCATGGAAGAACAACCAGCCAACGAACCCTTCTCCAAAATTGCTCTGGAATGCGCCCAAGCCGCAGCCCATCACCAACGCAGTGAAGGCAACCGTCTGGCAGAATCGCTGAACCGTTCCGAATTCATCGACCGCACCCTGCGTCAAGTCGTGACCAAGGAAAGCGCCCGTCTTGAAGACGGCATGACCTGGCTCGCAACCGTCGGTGCAACCGCTCCGTTCGTAGGCCTGCTCGGTACCGTTTGGGGTATCTACCACGCCCTGATCAACATCGGTGCCTCCGGCCAAGCCGACATCGGCAGCGTTGCAGGTCCAGTGGGTGAAGCCCTGATCATGACCGCGATCGGTCTGTTCGTCGCTATTCCTGCCGTGTTGGCATACAACTTCTTCACGCGCAGCAATCGCAACACCTATGCAAAATTCGATACCTTTGCCCATGACTTGCACGACTTCTTTGCAACCGGCGCACGCGTCGGCGGCGACAAGCGTTAATCAAGACAAGAATCTGAAGCAGGTAATTTAAGGAAGGCTTTATGGCATTTAGCTCAAATTCCAGCGGCGGCCCAATGGCTGACATCAACGTCACACCTCTGGTAGATGTGATGTTGGTCTTGCTCATCATCTTCATGATTACGGCGCCTTTGATGACGCATAAAATCAAGGTCGAGCTGCCAAAAGCAACCTTGGACGTAAAGCCAACGGTGAAGGTCGCTCCGGTCACTGTCACGGTCAAAGCCAATGGCGATATTTACTGGGCCGATGCCAAAGTGACCCAGGATGCTTTCGAAGCCAAGCTGGACACGATCATTACAATGGATCCGCAGCCCGAACTTGATATCCGTGCCGATAGAGACACCAAGTACAAACTGATTGAAAAAACGACGACCACCGCGAAAAACCGCGGCGTTCGCAAAGTCGGTTTTGTTTCCACACGTGAACGCTGAGACGGAGTAGCACAATGGCATTCTCTTCAAACTCCGGCGGCGGCCCAATGGCTGACATCAACGTCACTCCACTGGTCGACGTGATGTTGGTACTGTTGATTATCTTCATGGTGACCGCTCCACCGATCTCGCATCAAATCCAGGTCGATTTGCCGCAACCGACGATCAATCCGCCACCACCACCACCAAACCCGCCTGAGCCGATCAAGATTCGTATCGATGCCGGCGGCGGCGTGATGATGAATGGCACACCGATCGACATGAAAGCATTGGAAGCGCAGTTCAATGCCGTCAGCGAGCTGGAAGTGGAACGACAGGGCAAGCTGGAAATCGATACCGATCCGGAAGCCGAATATGAAGTTTTGGCCAAGGTTCTGGCACGGGCAAAAAATGCAAACCTGACAAAGATCGGGTTTGTGAAAGCCGGCGGCTGATCAAGTCGTTGCTTACAAAACACCTATGTAGCAACGCCGCCGAAAGGCGGCGTTTTTTTGTTTGCCAAAAAATAAAATCAGGAGTAGATATAAGTCATCAACCAACGCAAGGAGAGGCTTATGTATAAAACGACTTCCTCGAACATGATGGCCGATATCAATATCACGCCCTTGGTTGATGTGATGCTGGTGCTCCTTGTGATCTTCATGCTGGTGGCGCCGACGATTACGCAGACAATCAGCCAGAATATCGGCCCGTCGCCGATTGCGACTAAAACCGATCCGCATAAATTGATCGTGCAAGCCGGCGACACTTACCAGCTCGATGGCCAGTTCATCAGCCTGGTCGAGCTTAAATCGCATTTCGTGCAGGCGGTGAAATCGGATAGCAAATACGCCGTGCAGGTTTTTGGTGAACCGGAAGCCAGCTACCAAAGCTTTACCGAAGTGATGGCGATAGCCAACAACGCCGGTGTGCAGCAGTTGAGCCTGGCTTCGAATTAATGCGGCGTGGCGATCACGCGAAGATAGCTTTGTACGGTGGAATGCAAGCCATCGTACAAAGCATCATTGAACAAGGCGTGGCCGATCGAGACTTCACGCAACATCGGAATGGCCGCCAGAAACGGCAGCAGGTTTTTCTGGTTTAAATCATGGCCTGCATTGACGCCAAGACCCAGTGACTGTGCTACCAGCGCGGTTGCCCGACATATCGAGAGACAGTCTTCGGCTTTGCCGAATTCGAAATCATGGGCATAAGGGCCGGTGTAAATTTCGATACGATCCACCCCAAGTTCGCTGGCAATGGACAGATCTGCCACATCCTGATCGACAAACAAGCTGACGCGATCGCAATAGGGTTTCAATTGGTCAATGACAATCCGCAAGCGCTCGGCATCTTTCCGGAGATTGAAACCATGATCGGAAGTTATCTGGCCATCGCCGTCGGGAACCAGAGTGACCTGTGTCGGCCGTGTTTCCTTAACCAAAGCCAGCAATCCGGGATAATCGCCGCGGACGGCGGCGAAAGGATTTCCTTCAATATTGAACTCGACTTTATTGGCCACCAGTCTGGCTAAATCACGTACATCAGAAGGCAGGATATGACGAAGGTCGGGACGAGGGTGTACCGTTATTCCACCGGCACCGGCATTGATGGCCACCGTTGCAGCTTCAAGTACGCAGGGCAGCTTACCGCCGCGCGAGTTGCGCAGAACCGCGACCTTGTTAACGTTCACACTAAGCAGCGTCATGAAATAATCCAGTCAAATAATGGCAACAGAGTATCATCGAAAACATTCCTCCCTGCTAAGGGGATAAGTGTCATCACTACAAACCATCATGAATAAATTCAGCCGTACTCTTGTTCTTGTCCTGCTCAGCTGCTTCTGTTTCTGGCAGGGCACGCCCGTGTTGGCGCAGACAATCAAACTGCACGGCGCGCCTTTGATGCAGCGCTATACGGCAAAGGATTTTAATGCCAATCCGCAGCATTTCAGTATCGCAACCGACAAGGCGGGGCGTTTGTTCGTGGGTAATTCCGAAGGAATACTGAGGTTCGACGGTACCAGCTGGGAATTGATTGAATTGCCCGGCAAACAGATTGCCCGCGATCTTATCCG
>Ga0208628_1000297_pt1 | contig 27773 bp, 25 predicted proteins | sample LakWasMet16_LOW5_2_FD_183864 | JGI IMG/M metagenome (GOLD analysis project Ga0208628, IMG submission 183864) | Freshwater sediment methanotrophic microbial communities from Lake Washington under simulated oxygen tension - Sediment Metagenome... | ecosystem: Environmental > Aquatic > Freshwater >... | reverse complement strand
CCGCGGGCGAAGCGCTCCCAGTTTGTCGATCCTGTCGCGTGAACGTAGACAAAGTTGACATCAGGGGCTTTCGTTTTTACCCAGGCACTTACATAGGGCGCTGCGTCGGAGCAGTGCGGGCAGGCATAGCTGAAAACTTCGGCGACTTCAATTTTGCCTTTAACCGGCTCGTATGTCGGTTGCGGAGTCGAGAGTACAAAATAGTCAGTGTTGAGGCGCGGTGCCGCAGGAACCTGCGCTAAAAGCGCCGCAGGTAAAAGCAGCATGCATGCAGCAAAAACACGACGCAAAATGACATTCATTGCAAAACTCTCCTGGGCTATTTTTGCGGCAATACCGGGTAAGTGCTTATTGGGCACTCGCTACTTTCAGTTTTGCCGCTTTCAACGCGGCGCGTTCTTTGCCGATGATAAAATCCATCGTCTTGATCATGCCTTCAAAGCCTCGATCTTGAGTAGCATTGAGCTTGTATTTGCCGGCGATGATCACGGTCGGTGTGCTGAACGCACCGGTACGCATTGTGAACTGCTTGGATTTTTGCGCGTTCTCGGCCACTTGTTTGCTGACCATCAGGTCGAGAAAAGCTTTCTTGTTGACGCCATAGCCTGCATAGAAATCGGCAATTTCGTCGAGGGAGGCTTCGGGCGAGAGTTTTCGTTCAACGAAAATCGCGTTGAAAAGGGCCTCATGCGAGCGCGCCTGGATTTTCTTGTTTTCGGCGGCATAAAAACCGCGTGCGAAGCGTTCCCAGGAGCCTTGGCCAACGGAAGGAACATAATTGAAGCTTACATCGGCCGGAAGTTTTTTCTTCCAGGCACCCACATAGCTTTGAAAGTGCGCGCAATGGGGGCAGGCATAGCTGAAGACTTCAACTACTTCAATTTTGCCTTTCACATTCGAGTAAGTCGGCTGCGGTGCCTGCAGGATTTCGTAGTCGATCCCTTCACGGGGCATGCCTGGCGCCATTGGTTGCGCCATCGCGGCAACGGGTAACAATAAGGACAGGGCAATCAGCACACGACGCAACATGGAACTCTCCTGAATAAGAACTTGCGGCACTCTGCAGAGTGCCGCCATAACCGAAGCTGAAAGGCATGAATCAGCCAGGGAACTTTTTATTTTTCGGCAGTTGCCTGGCCGTCAGCGGCGTTGTGCAAGCCCTGCAAATAGGTTGCAAGTGCCTGGATTTCTTCGTCGCTGAGGTTTTTGGCCACGGCTTTCATCACGGCATTGGCTTTGTCGTCCTTGCCCCAGATGGTGCCTGCTTTGAATGCGGCCAGTTTCGCGACGGTATAGCCGGCATGTTGGCCACCGATCGATGGGTAGCTCGGACCGGGAACGCCGCGACCGCTTGGGCCATGGCAGGCGATGCAGGATGGTGTGCCATCGGCTTTGCCGCCGCGATAGATGCGTTCGCCAAGCTGATAGAACTTCTTGCCTTGATTCGGGCCTTCCTTGATCACGGTGTCGTCGCCGATACCGGCCAGTACTTTCTGGGTCGCGAAATAAGCGCCGACATCGCGCATATCCTGCGGCGTCAATGCGGCGGCCATACCCATCATGATCGCGTTTTCACGGCCGCCATTCTGGAACAGCGCCAAGTGGCGGGCGATATAGAGCTCATGCTGGCCGGCCAATTTCGGGTATTGCGGGTCGGCTGAATTGCCGTCGGCGCCATGACAGGCAGCGCAACTGCCGGACTTGGTTGCGCCGCGAGTTGCGTCACCGGCGGTGGCTGGTTTGTTGTCTACCAAAGCGGCGACCGGCGCAGGAGCTGCCTCGGCGACAGGTTTGACAGTCGCTGCTTGTTGCGCAGCGATGGCGCCAGTGACGAGGACAGCAGCAACCACACCAATAATGGGGGAGAACTTCATGGAAAGGCTCCGAACAAAGATTTGAAGGGCCGCAAGCTGAGCGGCTAAGGCGCTAATTATCCCAGTCTGCGTGGGGAATGGTCAATGTAAAGTCAGGATTCGAGCCGCTTCGCGTAAACTAGCGCCATGAAGAACCCACTTGCCCGCGCCGAATACCGGCTAGCCGCCCACTTGCCCAGCCAATTGCCGACCGACGCTGGCTTTGAAGTGGCCTTTGCCGGACGTTCCAATGCCGGTAAATCCAGCGCCTTGAACACCCTGTGTAACCAGAACAGCTTGGCACGAACCTCGAAAACTCCGGGGCGTACCCAGCAACTGGTCTATTTCCAGGTCGCACCGGAAAAACATCTGGTCGATTTGCCGGGCTATGGCTACGCCAAGGTACCGGAAAATCTGCGCGTGCACTGGCAGGAATTCATCAATGAATTTTTTCATACGCGCCAGGCATTGGCAGGCTTGATCGTGGTGATGGATATCCGCCACCCGATGCGCGAATTCGATCAGGGAATGTTGAGTTACGCATTCCGCCGCGGCATGCCTGCGCACATCCTGCTGACCAAGGCCGACAAGATCGGACGTGGCGAACAAACCAAGACCATCCGCGAAGTGAAAACGCAGCTTGCCGGCACAGCGTCGGTGCAATTGTTTTCGTCGGAAACGAAATTGGGCGTTGATGAAGCGCGTGGCGTTGTTGCGAACTGGCTGCAGCTCGGGGTTTAACTATCCCGCAACCTCGGATCCATCCGTACCCGCAGCGCATCCACCAGCGCATTGATAATCACGATCGCAGCGCCGATGCAAAGCACGACACCCAGTACCAGCGTGTAATCGCGATTCAATGCGCCCTGCACGAAATATCGGCCGATGCCGGGAATGCCGAACACCTGCTCCACCACGGCTGAGCCACTGACGACATTGATTAATGCCGGCGAAAGCCAGGCAACGACAGGCAATAGCGCAGGTTTCAATGCATGACGAAACAACAATCGTGCGCCTGAAAACCCGCGGCCTTTTGCAGCACGCAAATAATCGGCGCTCAGTACTTCCAGTAAACTGGCGCGGGTAAGCCGTGCGCAGTAGGCAAGATTCGGGAGCGACAAGGCGATAATCGGCAATAACGCACTTTGCCAATCGTTATTCCAGCCGCCGGCTGGCAGCCATTTCAACGTCACCGCAAAAGCCAGAATCAGAATCGGAGCGATCACGAATTTCGGAATCGATAAACCCAGCCCGGCCGTAAACATCAGAACACGGTCAAGCAGGCTGCCGGAGCGTAATGCTGCCCAGACGCCCATCGGAATTCCGATCAGCAACGACAGCAACAACGCAGCGCTGCCATTGATCAGCGTGATCGGGAAACTGCTGGCGATCAGTTCGGTAACGCGGTAATCAGTGTATTGAAACGATGGCCCGAGGTCGCCGTGCGCGACATCGTTCAACCATGCGGTGTATTGCGAGAACAATGGCTGATCCAGGCGATACTGCTGATTCAGTGCGGCCTGTACTTCGGGCGGCGCAGTTTTCTCGTTGTCGAACGGACCGCCTGGAGCGCTTCGCAATAAAAAGAAACACAGGGTTGCCAACAGCCACAGCGTCAGCACGGCTTCGAGAATGCGCGACAGCCAAAGTTTCATGGTTTTGCGTCCTGCAAATGCAAGAAGCGTGAAGGATGTTGATCGAGCAGGTTGGATTCGTAAGCTTGTACTTTCGGACTGACAAGATGCTTCGACACGTAAAAATACACCGGTATTACTGCGTGCTCCGACAATAATCGGATCTCGGCTTTCTGCATCAATGCCGAGCGCTGTTGCAGCGTGCTTGCCAGATCGGCCTGTTGCATCAATGCGTCATATTCCTTGTCGTTCAAGCCACTCCAGTTCACCACATTTCCGCTCTGAAAATTCGACAGGAAATTTCTTGCGTCATTGACGTCGGCAATCCAGCCGCCGCGAAACACTTGTGTAATGGTTTTCTGTTTACGGTTGTTGACGAACACTTTCCATTCTTCATTTCGCAGGCGCACCTTGATTCCGAGCACGTCGCGCCACATCGCCGCGACCGCCAAGGACAGGCGACGATGTGGTGTGGACGTGTTATAGCGCAACTCGATTTCAAGCGGCTTGTTTTTGTCGTAGCCGGCGGCAAGCAATTTTCTGTGTGCCAATTTTTCACGTTCTGTCTGCGTCAGTTTCGACCAGTTCAAAGCGACCGGCGAGTAATCTGCTGTGCCCGGCGGGACCAATGCATAGGCAGGCCGCTCGCCAAAGCCGGTGATGTAGCGGGTCAACTTGTCGCGATCAATTGCGAGCGACAGGGCTTCGCGCAATGCACGATTATTTTTCAGAGGCGGTTGCGTCAGGTTGAAGCCGAACCAGAAGCTGCCTAGATAAGGCGAGATGCGAAGCTGAGTACCGAATTTTTGTTTCAGCGCTGCAAGCGGCTGCGGTGGAAGCGTTTCGGTGATATCGAGGCCACCGGATTCAAAGCGTTTCAATTCGCTCGATGCATCTTCGGTCACGTGGTAACGCACGTACGGAATGCCGGCTTGTTCGCGGAAATTCGGGTTACGTTCCAGTTTCACGAAGGATTGTGGCGTCCAGGCCTGCAGGCGGTAAGCGCCATTGCTGACCAGATTGCCGGGACGCGTATGTTGTGCAGAAAATTTTTCGATGGCCGGCAAATACACCGGATATGCAGTCGGGAGTGTAAGCAATTGCAGAAGTGCCGCGCTGCGTTTCAATCTGATCACGATAGTGCGCGAATCCGGTGATGAAACGCCGAGTTGCGATGGCGGTTTTTCACCCCGCATGATTTCGCCGGCATTTTCAATTGCTTCGAAATGTTCGGCAAACGGCGCCGCTGTCGTCGGCATAAATGCGCGCTGGAAGCTACGGACAATGTCGGTTGAAGTCAGCGCTTCGCCATTGCTCCATTTCAGGTTGCCTCGAAGATGAAATGTCCAGATGCGACCATCATCGGAAATTTCCCATTTCTCCGCCATGCCGGGAATCAGCTTGCCTTTGCCATCCTTGGCAACAAGACCTTCGTAAAGATCGCGCAGGATATTACCGCAGGCCACTTCCGGGCATTTATGGGCATCGAGTGTCGAAGGTTCGGGGCCATTGCCGCGTTCCAGTGTTTGTGCCGAAGCAGGCGTAATGGCAAGCAGCAATATGATTGACAAAATAATACGCATGCTTGGGTTAAACTCGACTCAATGGCTGGCTTGTGATTGTAGAGTCTAGCCCACACCTATGCGGAATACTTATCGAGATTTTCATATGTCCGGTCCAAGCAATGTGGCAGAGCAGGTAATCCAGAACAAGCAGGAAATCATCGATTTTCATGCCAAGGGCAACAAGCCCGAGTCGGCCTGGCGGATTGGCACCGAACATGAAAAATTCGGCTTTCGACTCGATGATTTGCGCGCGCCGACTTATGAAGGCGATCGCGGCATTGAAGCGATGTTGCGCGGCCTGATGCGTTTCGGCTGGCAGCCCTATGAAGAACACGGAAAATTGATTGCACTCACTCGCGATGGCGCTTCGGTCACGCTGGAGCCGGCCGGGCAACTGGAATTATCCGGTGCCATGGTCGAAAACGTGCACCAGACCTGTTGCGAAGTCGCCAACCATTTGTTCGAAGTGAAATCGGTTGCCGACGAGTTGCGTCTTGGTTTTCTCGGCATGGGTTTCCAGCCGAAATGGCAGCGCGACGAAATGCCCTGGATGCCGAAAGGCCGCTACAAAATCATGCGCGACTACATGCCGAAGGTCGGCACGCTCGGCCTGGACATGATGACCCGCACCTGTACCGTGCAGGTGAATCTGGATTACGCTTCCGAAGCCGACATGATCAAGAAATTCCGCGTATCGCTGGCGCTGCAGCCGATTGCGACCGCACTGTTCGCCGATTCACCGTTTACCGAAGGCAAGCCGAACGGTTATCTGAGTTATCGCTCGCATATCTGGACCGATACCGACAAGAATCGCACCGGCATGCTCGACTTCGTTTTTGATGAAGGGTTCGGTTTCGAGCGTTATGTCGATTACCTGCTGGACGTGCCGATGTATTTCACCTATCGCAACAAGGAATACATTGATTGCGCCGGTTTAAGTTTCCGCGATTTCCTGAAAGGCGAGTTACCGAATTTGCCGGGCGTTTTGCCGACCATGAAAGACTGGGCCGACCATATGACGACTGCATTTCCGGAAGTGCGTTTGAAGCAGTACCTGGAAATGCGCGGTGCCGATGGTGGCCCTTGGAATCGTTTATGCGCGTTGCCGGCTTTCTGGGTTGGCTTGCTGTACGACCAAACCGCACTCGATGCGGCCTGGGATCTGGTGAAAGATTTCACGATGGAAGAACGCAATCACCTGCGCGACAACGTGCCGAAGTTGGGTTTCAAGGTTCCGTTCAGAAATAACAGCCTGCGTGAGCTTGCACTCGAAGCCCTGAAAATATCCGGTATGGGTTTGCAGCGTCGCAACCGATTGAATTCGACCGGTGCGAGCGAAGCGGTGTTTATCGAACCGCTGATCGAATTCGCGATGGCGAACCAGACGCCGGCGGAACGCAAGCTGGAGTTGTACAACACCGTGTGGAATCAATCGGTGGATCCGGTGTTTCGCGAGTTTGCGTATTGAGTTTCCGTACGAGCGTCCTTTAGGCGCGACACACCCGGCGTGATTTATCGCGCTTAAAGGACGCTCCTGCGACGGCAATTACGCGGCTTTTACATCGCTCAATTGCCAATGACTGCCGGCCAATAATTTCATGCGATGTTTGAACACGGCGCCGGGAACCGATGTCACCACGACAAGATCGATTTCCAGATCTTTGTGTGTCGCCGTCACCGTGGAATTCAAATCAACAGCCGCGAGGCTTTTATCCACTTCATCGGGATCTTCCTGTTTTGCTTTCCAGCGTTCGAATAATTCCGTCGTACGGAGTGCATTTTCGAGCTCCATCGCGAAACCTTCGGAACCTTCGCTCTTGAATGCCAGATCGGCATCGCTGCCGCGTGCTTTTGCGGGTTCAGGAAGGCGTATGTAATAACGGGTGGCCATGGTTTTCTCGATATGCTTGTGTGGGAGCGGCGTAAGCCGCGAATAGGTCTATCCAATACTAACAGCAACAAATGAACAGGTTCGTACCATAGAGATTCTCACAGGCTTGTTCGCGGTTTGCATCGCTTCTGCGATACACATTGTCGTAGTGCTTTCGGGGCTTACACCGCTCCTGCAAAATCATTGCCGGATAAATTCCTTCCCCCGTGCTCCTGTTTTTAACTCGGGAGGGTTAGGGTGGGGGCAGAATGATTGCGATAGGTTATTTAGCTTCGCGGCAGGTTTTTCGCGGCTTCCGTCGCTCCTACGCATAAAAAAATCCCGGCCAATGCCGGGATTTTTTGGGTTCATCGAAAAAGACAATCAATCATTATCCTGATCCGCGCTCGGTCCGTTGTCCATGCCGATGCTTTCGCCGGACATGCCACCGGCACGTTGCCAGAAGAAAGTCGGGGCAGGGCGTTGTTGTCCGCCGATTTCTGCCATCGTGCCGGTATCGAACAGGCGTCCGTTGACCATCACCATCGCGGTGTCGGCAGTCGCCTGGATATTTTCCAGCGGATTGCCGTTGACGATCACGAGATCGGCACGTTTGCCTGCTTCCAGCGACCCCAGGTCTTGTGAGTAGCCAATGTAATCGGCGCCATCAATCGTGCCTGCACGCAACGCTTCCCATGGCGTCATGCCGCCTTGCGTCAACATCCACATTTCCCACACGGTTCCCAGGCCTTGCAACTGACCGTGGCCGCCGACCTGGATCTTGATGCCGGCATCGCGCATTTTCTTGGCGGCTTTCGCTACTTCGACATGGTAGTAATCCCACTCGGGGCCGATTTCGCGTCGAATGCTGCGTGCGTCCAAAGCCTGTTGCGGGAAGAAATGATTGAGCTTCTTGTCTTCCCAGGCGTTGGTGTGACCATACCAATAAAATTCACCGTTCACGCCACCGTAATTTACGATCAGCGTGGGTGTATTGCGAACATCGGTCTGGCGCCAGGTTTCAATCACGTCGCGATACAGCGGGGCGATCGGAATATTGTGTTCGATGCCGGTCACGCCATCGAGCATCATCGTCATATTGTGGTTGAAGGTGCTGCCGCCTTCTTCCACCACCAGCATGCCGAGTTCTTTTGCCGCCTGATTGATTTGCTGATGCTGTTCGCGACGCGGCTGGTTATAACTTTTCACGCTGAAGGCACCATTGGCTTTCAGCCGGCGCAGATGGCTGCGGGCGTCATCAAGCGAATTCACCGTGACTTTGAAATCACCGTCGGCACCGTAAAGAATACTGCCGGTCGAAAAAATGCGCGGGCCGACCAGTTCGCCGGTCTTTTGCAATTCCGATTGCGAGAACACCATCTCGGTCGTTGCGGATGGATCGTGCAAGGTCGTCACGCCGAAAGCGAGATTCGCGTAGTAAGCCCAATTGTTTTGCGCCATCACGCCGCCGCCGAAATGGTTGCCGTGCGCATGCACATCGATAATGCCGGGGTAAATCGTTTTTCCGGAAGCATCAATGGTTTTTGCGTTTTGCGGAATCGCGACATCGCCGCGTTTGCCGACCGCAAGAATATTTTGCCCCTGCACCACGACCACGCCGTCTTCGATCACTTCCTGCTGGCTTTGTGCATTGCGCATTGTAATGATGCGACCGCCGGTGAAGGCGAAAACATCGGCCGGCTTGTCGGTTGCCACGTTCAAACCGATCGCAACGCCGGCATCGGCAGCGCTTGCATTGATGCCGCGTGAAACATAACGGTCACCGACCAGCCAATGCAGTGTTTTCGAATCATGTGACCAATGCAGATAGGAGCCGGTGTCGGTGCTGAGTTTGGTCACGGGCAATGTGCTGATGTCTTTCGAAAGTTCGAGCACGCCGCCGGTTTGCGGAATGGGCGCAAGATAGGCATTGAACAATTCGGTGAACGCGATGTATTTGCCATCCGGACTGATCGTGACGAAGTCGGGATATTTCATCGTGAAAACATCGCGCGGTTCTTCGCCATTGATGCCGACGCTTTGCAGTTTTTTCGACAGGCCGCCCCCGGTCAGGAAATAAACGCGTTTGCCGTCGGGCGCGAATTGCGGGTCGCTGCCGTTTTTCGCAACGCGTTGCACGTTCTTGCCTTGTGCATCCATCACGAACACGCCACGTTCGCCGGCCCAGACACCGCCGGTCAGATTGCCACCAGATTGCTTGCTGAACAAAATGCGTGAACCGTCGTTAGAGTAACGCGGGCCATAGTAATAACCGGGGTCGGTCGTCAGTTTGCGGCTTTGGCCGGAAGCCAGATCCAGTTCGACAATCGCACCGCGGTTTTCATCAGACCATGTGGTGTAAAGCAATTTCCTGCCGTCGCTACTGAATGCAGGTTGATATTCGAATTGTTTCGCATCCGAGGTGAGTCGGGTCGGTGTTCCGTTTGGCAAGGTTTTTTTCCAGAGCTTGCCGACGGCATGGAATACGATGCTGTTGTTATCGGGACTGCTGGCAATATCGCGAATCATTTTCGGCGAGAAGGAATTGCCATCAACGCGGTGCGAAAAACGCAATGGCGCCACCAGACTTTGCTGCACGGTGGCGGTAAACGGAATCGCGGTTTGTGCGCCCGAAGCCATGTCCACGCGCCAGAGTTTGCCTTGGGCCCAGATCACGACGTTTTTCGAATCCGGTGTCCAGTTGAAATTCGGATAGGGTCCGAAGATAGCCCAGACTTCCTGCTGGTCATGCGACAAGCCATCCCAAACCGGGCGCACGGCACCTGATTGCAGATCCATCACATGCAAGACGGATTTATCGCGAATGCGTTTTACAAACGCGAGAGATTTTCCATCCGGCGAAGGCTGCGGACGAATCGCGCCGCCGGGTGTTTGAATCAGGGTGCGGACTTCGCCGGTTTCGCGATCAAGACGCTTGATCGCGTAGATCACGCCATAAACATTCTTGTTGTAGGCGAAGGTATCGCCATCGCTGACGTCTTCGGAGTAATAAACATAACGGCCATCCGGACTGATCGCAGGCTCGCCGAGATCCATCTGGTCGTTCTTGCGTTTGTTCAATTGCAGGCCGTCGCTGCCGCCTTTCAGGTTGTACATCCACAATTCGCCGGCACCGAGCGAGCGTTCGGAGGAGAAATGTTTGCGACCGATCAGGTACTGGCCATCGGGTGTCCAGATCGGATTATTGAGCAGGCGAAAACTTTCCTTGGTGACTTGCTTGGCGCCGGTTCCATCGCGATTCATCGTCCACAGATTATTGCCGCCGGCACGATCCGAGGTATAGGCGATCTGTTTGCCATCCGGTGAAAAACGCGGCTGCACATCGAAGGCCGGTCCCGAGCTGATGCGTTTCGCGGTACCGCCATTAATCGGCAGGGTGTAAATGTCGCCCATCATCGAGAATGCAATCGTGCTGCCGTCCGGACTGACGTCGAGATCGAGCCAGGTACCTTCGTCGGTCGTGAACGAAATATTTTTCGCGCCTTTATGGAAATTATTGATATCCCATTTGGCGGCTTCCTTCTTGTCGGCGGCAGTCAAGGTGCCGGTAGAAAAAGTCAGCAGGATGGCAGTTGCAAGCAAATGAAGTTTCATGTGTTTTCCGGACAGAGTTAATTGATGTTTGGACGATCTAAATTACTTTTGGTATGCACGCGGCATGCCGCTCTCTTCACTCATGTAGCGGTCGCGCAATTCGGTTTGACGCGATGTCATCGGCATGGCCTGGCCGTTCATCCACACCTGTTCGGCGAAGGTATTTACTTCGAGTGGATCGCCATTCCACAGCACGAGATCGGCCATCAGGCCGACTTCGATGCGGCCGACTTTATCCCCGACGCCGAATGCATCGGCAGGTACGCTGGTGATCGCGGCAAGCCCGGCTTCCCAAGGCAAACCATAGGAGACGGCATTGCCAGCGGTCTGGCGAACTTTGCGGGCGTTTTGCGAGGAATCGTCGCTGCGATACAAGCCGACGCGCACGCCGGCTTTTTGCAGCAAGGCGGCGTTGTCGATGCGTGAACCGATCTGGTCAAAACTCGAAGGCAGGTTTTGCAATGCATCGACAAACACGATCACATTGTCGGCTTTCAGTTGCGCGGCAACTTCCCAGGCTTCGCTGCCACCGACGATGATTGGACGCATGCCGTTCTTTTTCGCGAACGCCAGCACCTGCCGGATGTCGGAAGCACGTTCGACATGAAACACGGTGCGACCACCCAGCAAGAATTTATTCAGGGCTTCGCGTCCGGCGGGAGTCAGCAGGGCTTGTTTGTAGTCGTACGGCGACAGGCCACGTGCTTCGCGAATCGCCTGGTCAAGCAGCATGTATTGCGCAGCACGCGAGCTGCCGCTGAGTTCATCGGCGCTGCTGCCCATGCTGGCAAATAATATGCGCGAACCAATCGGGTCATCGAATTTGCCATTCAGGCGCATGATCGCACCCTGTCCGCCAAGCAAACTGCTGCCGGCATTGGCGCTCAAGGCGGTGAAGGTAAAACCCTCGAGTCGCGCAATCGGAATCAAGGTCGAGTTCGCATTGAATGCCGGCACCACATCAAACTCGGGCCGCATTTGTCCGGTCACGCCTTCGCCCAGCGAGAAGCTGGCGTCGACAGTGGATTTTTCCGCCGATACTTCTTCCAGACCGATATCGCCAAGACCCGCAAACAAGCCCGGTGTGAGCGGTTTTCCCTTCGCATCAACGCTGGTAACGCCCGGTGCCGACAGATTCGGTCCGATCGCGCGAATAATGCCGCCTTGCACGAGTACATCGGTATTTTTCAGTGTGCCGCGTGTGCCGGCGGTATGTACGGTCGCATTTTTTATCAATACGTTTTGTGCAAAGGCGGGGCCGGACAGCAAGCACGCAATTAAAAGAAGGCGTTTCATGGGCTCACTCCTTGTCCAATCATAAAGTCCGAAACCGGTTGCAGGTTTTTGTTATTGATATCGAACATCAATGCGCCGTCGATATACACTTTTTCGGCTTTCGCATAAACGCTGAAAGGCGTGCCGTTCCAGAGTACGACGTCGGCATTTTTTCCCTGTTCGAGCGAGCCGGTCACGTTGTCGATTCCGATCGCTTTCGCAGGATTCAGGCTCAGCCAGCGCATCGCGTTTTCAGGGCTACCATTCATGCCGAGTGCACTCGAGCGTGCAATGACTTTTGCCGCTTCCTGATTCAGACGTTGAATACCTTCGGCGGAATCCGAATGCACGATCGCACAACTGTTTTTCTTGCGGTCCACCAGTGCAATGTTTTCCTGGATGCCGTCGAGTGCTTCCATCTTGAAGCCCCACCAGTCGGCCCACATCGAAGCGCAGATGCCGTTGTCGGCCAGAGGCTGCGCGATCTTGTAGGCTTCGACCGCATGATGGAAGGATGAGATCTTGAAGTTGAATTCTTTCGCCAGATCCATCATCAACATCATTTCATCGGCGCGATAGCAATGGATTTGAACTTTGATATCGCCACGCATCACGGCAGCCAGGGTTTCGAGGCGCAAATCCTGCGTCGGCTCATCGCCTTTTTCCTTGCCGCCGGCATTGTATTTATCCCAGGATTTCATATAGCCGCGTGCATCGATAAATGCCGAGCGGTAACCGGCGACATTGCCCATTCGGGTCGAAGGCGATGAGCCCTTGCTGCCGTACACGCGTTTCGGGTTTTCACCGCAGGCCATTTTCAGGCTGTGCGGTGCACCTGGGAATTTCATTGATTGGTAACTGTTGCCATAAACGTTTTTTACTACCACGCCACGACCACCGATCAGATTGCCGGAACCCGGCAACACCAGCATGGAAGTGACGCCGCCGGCCAAGGCCTTGGCGAAACCGGGGTCCTGCGGCCAGATCGAATGTTCGGCCCAGACATTGGGTGTGGTCGGATTGGTCAACTCGTTGCCGTCTTCGTGGGCACTGACGCCGGGGCTGGGGTAGACACCCAGATGGGAGTGGTCATCAATAATGCCCGGGGTGACCCATTTGCCGGTGCCATCAATCAAGGTCGCGTTGTCCGGGGCATCCAGGTTTTTACCGACTCCGGCAATCTTGCCATCGCGCATCAGCACATCGGCATTATCGATACGCTCGCCGGTGCCGGTCAGCACGGTGGCATTCCGGATCATGACCGGAGCGGAACCGATACGCTGATAAGTGCTGGGATAAGGATTGGTGGCGACCGAAGCGGTTTGCTCGGGATTGTCGGATTTGCTGGATTTACCGGCAACGGCAACAGAAAAGCTGAGCATCGCCATCGCGGCGATGAGACAAGATTTACGCATGAAAAATCTCCCCTTGAGACCGGACACCATAACCCGACTGTTTGACACTGCCAACATGACGAAGGTCATGGCTAAACGTGGCAAAATAGAGGGGCATAGGAGAGAAGAATGAAAGATAAACAGGATATTGTGAGTAATTGGTTGCCGCGTTACACCGGCGTGGCTCTGGAAAACTTTGGCGAGCATGTATTGCTGACCAATTTCGGCGGTTATCTGGATCATTTCGCCCGCCTGACCGGTGCCGAAATCGTGGGGCGTGATCGCCCGATGCCGAGTGCAACCATTGACGGCATCACCATGATCAACTTCGGCATGGGCAGCGCCAATGCCGCCACCGTGATGGATTTGCTGAGTGCCTTGCCGCCGAAAGCGGTTATTTTTCTGGGCAAGTGTGGTGGCCTGAAACGCAAGAACGAGCTCGGTGATTTGATCCTGCCGATTGCGGCGATTCGCGGTGAAGGCACCTCGAATGATTATTTGTTGCCGGAAGTTCCTGCCTTGCCGGCATTCGCGTTGCAGCGCGCCATTTCGACCATGACCCGTGATCTGGGCCACGATTACTGGACCGGTACCGTGTACACCACCAATCGTCGGGTCTGGGAACACGATGTCGAGTTCAAGGAATATTTGCGCAAGACCCGCAGCATGGCGATTGATATGGAAACCGCGACGATTTTTGCCACCGGTTTTGCGAACAGCATTCCGGCCGGAGCTTTGCTGCTGGTATCGGACCAGCCGATGATTCCGGAAGGCGTGAAAACCGAAGCGTCCGACAAAATCGTTTCATCGAACTTTGTCGAAAAGCATATCAATATCGGCATCGAGGCTTTGAAGCTGATTCGCCGGCACGGCAAATCGGTCAAGCATTTGCGGTTCGACGAATAAGTGCACTACACGAGCAATAAAAACCCGGGCTTGCCCGGGTTTTTTATTTTTTGCTGGTTCTGCGTTACCAGATGAAATTGACGGTCAGGACTTCCGGCTTGTCGCTCGCATCGAATCGTACTTCGCATTCGATCGATTGTTTCACTTCCGTCGTCAGGCCCGGTTCGATCACGATGGGTGCTGCCAGATCGGAGCCGCCGGACGTATTTGCTTTCATGCTGGCTGCCAGTGCTACAAGGTCCAGCTTGTATTGTTTGCCATCCAGTTTGGTTTTTACGAATGCATCGCAGGCCGCCGCAGCTGCACCGGTCTTGCCACCCGGACCGCCGCCTGATTCACCAGAGCAGGCCGCCAAACCCAATACGAGTAGAGCGATTGATATCCATTTCATAGAAAGCCTCATGGTGCAGAAAGGTTATTACCAAACTATTGGATTCAGCTTACCCCAAATTTAGCGCAAATGCTCTACGCCAATCAATAGCGCTGTAACGAGTTGTCAATTCTTTCCGCCCAGGCATCGATGCCACCTTCGACGTTGAATATGCGAGTGAAGCCCAGGTGACGAAAATGTTCGGCAGCCTGTCTGCTGGAATTGCCGTGATGGCAAAGGAACGCCAGTCGGGTGTCTTTGGGCAATGCGGCGAGGCGTTCAAAACTGTCTTCATCCAGCACATCATGCGGGTGCGGGAACTCGGCAATCGCTCTGGCATGTTCGGGGCGTACATCGATTACCGTGAAGCCTTGCAGCCCATTATTCAGGTCTTCAACCGATAGTGCCTGCACTTTGGCCGGGGCATTCGGGTTGTCAATCGCCAGCCCCGAGCCACGGACATCGTCGATCCAGTCGATCGAAATGCCATCGGCGCGGGGTGCGCTCGCAAGGTCAAAATAGACTTTGATGCCTTCGGCTTCAGTCACGATTTCGTTTCCACTCACAGGCTTTAACTGGAATTGCGATTGAAAGCGGGCATCGACTTCCAGGTGCAGGGCGTAGCCTGGTTCCGAGTTTTCCATGGCCTTGCGGATCGCGTTCGCCGCTGCCGGAGTGATGTGCAAGACAGGTGTAACGCGGACCGGTGCCGGTACGCCGAGCACCTGGTGCAATTCGCCGCTATTGAACATCTGGTCGATGATGTCACTGCCGCCGATCAATTCACCTTTCACATATAACTGCGGGATGGTCGGCCACTGGCCATAAATCTTGATGCCTTCGCGAATTTCGGCATCGGCCAGAACGTCGACGTGGGCATAGCCGCCAAGAAGCGAATTCAGGATGCCCGACGCCTTGGAAGAAAATCCGCAACTCGGTTGGCCAGGTGAGCCTTTCATGAATAAAACGACGTCGTTGGTATTGAGCAGGGTATCGATGCGTTGGCGAAGTTCTGGGCTGAGCATGGGGAGGTCCTTGAGTAAGGACGCTATTTTACCCCGGTGGGAGACCGCTGCGACCGCCATGGACGGCGGAAGTGTTGGTTTTTAACAGCCGAAGGCTGGTCAAATGCAGGAGCATTTTTCAACCGGGCGACTTTTCGACATGTGCCTGGTCGGGCCCGAGGGCTCTCCTACGCCTAAGTCTCAGCAAAATCGGGCGTTGACCTGGTCGCGGTTTGGCATCGCCGGCGCGGTGCCGATGGTTTCGGTCGATAGTGCGGCCACTCGCCCCGCGTATTGGACGGCATGTGAAAAGGTGTGCTCCGGAAACAGGCTTAATGCGGCAACCAGGCCGCCGCTGAAGGCGTCGCCGGCGCCGGTGGTGTCAATCGCGTTGACCGTTTCCGATGCGATCCGGTAATAACTTTGCAAATCGCCACGCATGTTTTTTCCGTGCGAAACGAAACAACCGAAGCGTCCGAGCGTTATCACGATCGTGTTCGGGCTTAATGCCCGGCAAAAACGGTGCAGCATGGCGTCATCGGTTTGCGCGACCTGGTCTGCCGTCAACGCCATATTGGCGAAGCGCTGGCATAGCAATGCGAATTCGGTTTCGTTGGGTGTTAGAACATCCGAGGCGTCGAGCAATTCCCTTGCAAGTTCGGGATGCACCGGAGCGGGGTTCAAAACGCACAGCGCATTATTTTTTTTCGCCATGCCGAACGCAAAATCAATCGCATCAAGATTGTTTTCGAGTTGGCACAGCACGATACCGGCATTTTCGAATTGTGATTCCTGTGCTTGCAGGAAAGACACATCCAGAAATTCGTTCGCGGCGAGACTGACGGCAATCATGTTTTCGCCTTGAGCATTCACCACGATGCTCGAGGCGGCGGTTGGCATGTCGTTCCGGCATTGCCAGCATGCTTCCAGTCCTTCATTGCCCGCGAAAGATTTTGCACATTCGCCGAGTGCGTCCTGGCCGACGGCGCCGATGAAAACGGTGTCGACACCCTGACGGACACAGGCGATCGCCTGGTTAAAACCCTTGCCGCCCGGCCCGCTTGAAAAGCCCGACGCGCGCCGGGTTTCTCCGGGAACCGGAAAGGTATCTACCAGCCACGCATGGTCTTGCACATAACTGCCGACGATCAGAACGCGTGAAGACATGGCCGGGCTTTATTTGATCAAGCCCAGCAATACGCCGGCAATTGTCGCGGTCATCAAAGTTGCGATCGAACCACCCAGCACGGCGCGCATTCCGAAGCGTGCGAGGTCGCTGCGGCGTTCCGGCGCGAGAGCACCGATACCACCGATTTGAATCGCGATCGAAGCGAAATTGGCGAAGCCGCACAAGGCATAGGTCAGGATCAAGCGCGAATGCTCGCTGATGGCACCAATGCCATCGCCGACCGGAGTCGCTGCCAATTGCAGATAGGCGACGAATTCGTTCAGCACGACTTTCTGGCCGATCAATCCGCCTGCAATGACGGCATCGTCCCATTCGATACCGATAACCCAGGCGATCGGCGCAAGTATGTAGCCAAGAATCAGGCCAAGATTAAGTTTGACCGGTGCGGCACCAACGGCGGCGCCATGATTGAGTACCATATTGATACTGTTGTAACCATCGGCATGGATATCGCCGAACCAGCCGATAACCGAATTCACCATTGCGATCAACGCAACGAAGGCCAGCAGCATGGCGGCAACATTCAATGCGAGCCTCATGCCGTCGGCAGCGCCTGCGGCAGCGGCATCGATAATGTTTTTGCTTTCACGCTCGAAATGGACTTCCACTTTCCCGGTGGTGAGCGGCGTGCCGGTTTCGGGAATGAGAATTTTTGCAATCAACAAAGTCGCGGGTGCAGCCATGATGGAAGCTGCGAGAAAATGTTTGGCGTACTCGATTTGCAGCGGTACGTCGCTGCCGGCCAGCATGCCGATGTAAATGGCCATCACGCCGCCGGCAATATGTGCCATGCCGCCGATCATCATGGTCAGCAATTCGGAGTCGGTCATCTTGCTGATATAGGGACGGACGGTGAGCGGTGCTTCGGTTTGTCCGATGAATACGCTGGCGCATACGGATGTGGTTTCCGCTCCGGAAACTTTCATCACTTTGGTGATCAGCCATGCCATCGCCTTGACGATTTTTTGCATGATGTTCAAGTGATAAAGAATCGCCATCAAGGCAGCGAAGAAAATGATGGTAGGCAATGCGTGGAAGACAAAGATGAAGCCGAGCGTGTCGGGTTTGCTAAGGGCGCCAAAAATCATTTCCGATCCGGCATTGGTAAAACTCAATAAAGTTACGAAAGCTTCGCCCATTTTCTTGAAAATCATATTGCCGAATGGCGTCAGCAATACGAAGGCTGCAAAGGCAATCTGAAGAAAAACACCGGTGCCGACCAGCTTCCAATCGACCCGCGATTTATTATTTGAAAAAATCCAGGCAATACCGATTAGTACAGCCAGGCCAAAAAAACCCCTCAAAATATCCATGTGTCTTGATCCCCAAAGCGATTACGAAGGGTAGTGCAGACGGGGGTTTGGAGCAAGTCAGGCCAGGCAGGGAAAGGCTTTGTGTGGCGTTGTTCACCGTTTGATGAACAAGCAAACGGCGTCAATCTCTCGCTATAACGCGATTCCGGCCCTGCTGTTTGGCGGCTCTGAGCCTGCGGTCGGCGTGCTTCAGCAAGCCGGAAATATCGCTGGCATCGTGCGGGCAACAGGCCAGCCCGGCGGAAAAGCTCAAGGCTCGCGGCGCTGCATCCGGGTGGGACAAGAACGGATTGGCGTTCAGTTGCTTGCGTAAAAACTCGATTCTTTCCCAGGCATTTCCGATCGGCATGCGCATGACCAGCAGGAATTCTTCGCCGCCGATTCGAATGAGCGGCTCTTCGGCATTCAATTGCTCACGCAGCGTACGCACGACGTGACGTAGCGCCCTGTCACCGACGATATGGCCGAGATCGTCATTGATGCGTTTGAACAAGTCCATGTCGATGATGGCAATCGACAAGGTGGCGTTATCCGTTTTTGCCTGTTGCAGCAGATGTGGAACCCGGTGGTTCAAATAAAGCCGGTTCGGCAGGCCGGTAAGTCCGTCGGTCCCCGATAATTGCACGAGCAATTGCATGCGATAAACGATTGCAGCCGTCAGCATGCTGATGGCTATCAGTACGACAACACGCTGAACTTGATTGGATACCGACACCACGCCATAGTCCATCGACGTCACTGCATCGTGGCTTTGATTCATGATGAAAAAAGACAGCAGCGAAAATTGTACGATGGCCAATCCACCGGCCAGAATGCAAACACGAACATCGTTGCGAAGCGCCGTGGCCGATATCGCCAACGGATAGCAGCACCAGACGACGACGCTGTTCAAGCCAGCCGATGGATTCTGCAGCGATAAAAGAAACAGCACTAGACTGACTGCGCTGACATCGCAGGCAGCGGACACGAAAGGCAACCAGCGATACATGCGGTGATGTTTCGACAGCCGCAGCCAGAGCAGACTCAGCAGAAAGGCACCAATGGTACCTGTGGCGCCGGACATGCTTTCATAAAAGGAACCGTCGAGTAGCAGATTCGCGATTGGCAGCAGTAGCAGGAGTAAGGTGGCGATGACCCGGATGCGCGCGACCAGCAGTTCGCCGCCGGCACCGATCTCGAGCATTATTTCGTCGGGACGCTCGCGCAAGCCGCGCGATAAATCGTCCAAACTCTGTTTGACTCTGTTCACGTCATGTCCCCGGTCATCACTCAATCATACGGGCTTTGTCTTGGAATAATCCATCTTGGGTATGCGGGCATGATTGGGCGGATAGGACAAAAAAATCCCGGCCTAGTGAGAGCCGGGAATAAAAGAGAGATTGTCTTAACGATGATTGGGACTGCGGCTCGTTGGCGATAGTTCCCGGGATATCAAAAGACCTTATCTGGATATTTCAATTTCAACTTCTTCCTGCGGGCCTTCACCTGCCTCGTCGTTTTGACTAATCCAGACCATGCGTTCCTGATTGTCTTCATTGAAGCGCATGCCGATTGGCGGTGCAGGCGGAGCGGGAGCCGCAGGCGGTGGCGTTAAACGGGGTGCGTGCGGTGGCGGCGGTGGTGCAGGTGGTGCCGGCGGCGGCGTCAGAAACGGCATTGCTTTTGCTTCGGGCGCCGTTATTTCGATGTTAAGTGCCTTGCGATCACGCAGTATGACGAGGCCGACTTTCTCGCCGACTTTCTTGTCGCGCAGAACGCGCATGACATCGCGTGGTGATTGAGTCGTTGTGGTTTCAACGCGCTGGATCACATCGCCGCCTTGCAGATTTTTTATGCCGGGGCCGGCGCTGATAACCAGCACGCCTTTATCGGTTCCGAAATAATGTCCGAGCTGGGCATCGAGTGACGCAAGATTCAAACCCTGCCAGCGCAGCGCTTCGAAAATGCGTGGTGGCGCGCAATCTTTTTTGCCGGATTTTTCGCAGTCGGCAAATGCGATTATCTCGATATTTTCGCGACCTTCCGGGCCTCCCATCATGATGCGTTTCGAGTGTCCGTCGGCGCGCGGCGTAAATCCGCCTTCCCGATCGCTGAACATCATTACGCGACCGATGTTGTCGACTTTCACGTCGGCTTTTCCGGTTTTACCCGCACGCGCATAAGTCAGTTGCACGCTTTGCCCCACTTTCAAATCCGATAAAAGTTCGCGTGCTTTATCGACGCCTTCGCGACCGCTGCCACCGATATTTTTTCCGTTGATGCCAATCAGCACATCGCCGGAACGCAGGCCCGCTTTGGCGGCGGGGCCGTCGGGTGTCACTGCGCCAATCAGCACGCCATTGGCGGCGGCGTTGGGTGCCATCACAATGCCGACGCCGGGTTTGGGACGCATTGCTTCCGCGCGGGCTTTCGCCATGGGCGCCATTCCGCGTTCAATGATGACTTCACGCCGGCCGTGTTCTCCGGGTGCGGGAGTCCATTCGGGGCCATGCCTGCGAATATCGATATTCACTTCGTTGCCCGGGCCGAGTTTTGTCGAAAGCATCTCGATTCGTGCAATCAGGCTGTCGATTTCCGCCTTGGCTGCCTGTTGTTCGGCAGGGCTTGTTTTTGCCGGCTCTGCTGCAAAAGCGCCACTCATCAGAGTGCAGGCTAATACCAGGCTAAGTGTTTTTAGTTTCATTTTGTGTCTCCTGAGAAAACGGTATTGGTTTTTTAGAATGATTCGACCATGGCAATTTCATAAGGCCGGCCTTCGGCTTGCTGATAGCGTTGTGATGAATAAAGTCCGGTTGCTTCCTGCAAAATGCTCACGCGTTGTTGCCAGAGACTTAATTGTTGTGTCGGGCTCAACGTGCCGGAACCCAATTCGGTATCGATCGCGTGTATGCGATCTTCCAGTGCAAGGCTGATAACTTCGGCGCTCGCATTGGCTGCCGTCGAATTGCGGGTAGCGACCAGAATATTTTCCAGTTGCGATGATTGCTGCATGACCGTTGCCAGATTCGATCCGGTCTGGTCTTCGACGATGGATGGGGAATGCAGGCTGAGCGGAACGAGCACCAGCAAAGCCAGGCCGGCAGCCAGTGCCAATGGAAAATGGCGCCGCGCTTTTTTCTTCGGAATTTTCATTGAAAGCACCGGCCATGCCGATTGCATGGGCGCTTCCAGTGGCAGGTCGCGCAGCGCTTGTCCGATGTTGATGCCGTATTGCCCTGCCGAGATATCAGCCATGGCTTAGTACCTCCTTGTCAATATTCAACAGCTCACGTAGTTTTTTGCCGCCGCGCGCGCATTGCGATTTTGAAAACGAGATCGTTTTATCCATCAGTCCTGCAATTTCGTCGTGCGTGTAGCCTTCCACGTGGTAGAGCCACAAAACGCTGCGTGTCGTCGCAGGCAATTGATTCATCGCCTGGGCAAGCAGTTGTGCATCGGCGGCTTGCGGCGGCAACAGGATGTCGGCTTCCAGATAATCCGATTCACTCTCGATATCGAGTTCCTGGGTCGGATGGCGCTTACGCAGCCGCATCAGGCATTCATTGACTGCGATTTGCCGTAGCCAGCCCCAGAAGGGTGCGTCGCCGCGAAATTCCGAGATTTTTCCGAATAGTTTCAACATGGTCTCTTGCAGGATGTCCTGGGCTTCCTCGCGTTGGCCACAAAGACGCAGTGCCAGCGTGAAGACGGGCCTTTCAAACCATCGATAAAGCTGCTCGAAGGCCGCCGCCTCGCCATTTCTGGCGCGGGTCAGCAGGCTGGACGGAACATCGATGGCGAAAGGGGATGTCACGGTTATCAGGATGCACCCAGGCCCAAAAGGGTCGCAACAAAGAAAGCTCCGAAACCAATATACTGGTCCCGACATTTCAAGGAGTTCGTCATGGCCACGTTCATGGTATTAGCGCTTTTGCTGTTTGTAGTGATTTTTGTCGCAAAAATGGTACGAATGGTTCCGCAAGGTTACGAGTGGACGGTCGAGCGTTTCGGTAAATATACGCACACCCTGAGCCCCGGCCTCCATTTCCTGTTTCCTATCGTCCAAGGCATTGGCCGCAAGGTAAACATGATGGAGCAGGTGCTGGAAATTCCGTCGCAGGACGTCATCACCAAGGACAATGCGGTGGTGAAAGTCGATGGCGTGGTGTTCTTCCAGGTGCTCGATGCCGCCAAGGCTGCCTATGAAGTCTCCAATCTGGAGCAGGCGACCATTGCCCTGGTGATGACCAATATCCGTACTGCCATCGGTTCGATGGATCTGGACGAATCTTTATCCAAGCGTGATGAAATCAATGCCAAGTTGCTGGGCGTGGTTGATCAGGCGACCCATCCCTGGGGTATCAAGGCTAACCGTATCGAATTGAAAGACATCCAGCCACCACGCGACTTGATCGATTCCATGGCGCGACAAATGAAGGCCGAACGCGAAAAACGCGCCAATATTCTGGAAGCCGAAGGTCTGCGTCAATCCGAAATCCTGCGTGCCGAAGGTGAAAAACAAGGCGCCATCCTGCAGGCCGAAGGTAAACGCGAAGCGGCATTCCGCGAAGCCGAAGCACGCGAACGTCTGGCCGAAGCGGAAGCCAAGGCAACCAGCATGGTGTCGGACGCTATCGCATCCGGTGATGTACAGGCGATCAATTACTTCGTGGCGCAGAAATATATCGAAGCGCTGAAAGATTTCGCCAACTCGCCAAATCAGCGCCTGATGATTTTGCCGACCGATGTCACCGGCGTCATGGGCAGTATCGCCGGCATCGCGGAACTCGCCAGGGATAGTTCGGACCGGCAGAAAGCTTCCATCGCCGCGAAAGCGCCCAAGCAATAAGGAATTGATATGAGTCCGAAAATGATTCTGTGGGCCTGTCTTGCATTGCTGTTGATTGCGGCAGAAACAATGGCGCCAGGTCTTTTTCTTTTGTGGCTTGGCCTGGCCGCGGGCGTAGTGTTTTTTATCGTTTGGGCCATGCCGGAATTGTCCGTGCTTGGGCAGGTGGTATTGTTCGTCGTGTTTTCGTTCGTATCGATTGCCGTATACGTAAAGTTTTTTCGCGAGAAAGAATCTGAAAGTGACCAGCCCTTGCTGAATCGCCGCGGCGAACAATTGGTCGACAAGGTGTACAACCTGGAAACCGCGATCGTGAATGGCCAGGGGCGCGTCAAGATCGGCGATGCTTTCTGGAACGTGCAGGGCCCGGACTTGCCGGTGAATACGGCGGTGCGGATTGTGGCGGTGGATAGCATGAATTTGCGGGTGATCCCGGCGGAATAGTTCTTGTCGATATCGTTATTGAAAAAATCCCGGCTTAGTCCGGGATTTTTTTTGCAGGAGGGAGCTTGGGTGATGCGTCCGTCCAATTTGGGTCCAGGGCTTCCTGCAACAAAATGAACCCGCCGCCGTATTGGAGGTCTGATCAAGCTCAGAATCAGGGATGACGAGCTTCAGAATGGAATCTACCGAAATTGACGATATCCGGCAGACAGATTGGGATCATGTACTTTTCAGCAAGAACCAATTTGTCGAGCCGAAAAATATCTGGCGAAATCTATCTATCCTGTTCGCCGTAAGTTGCTTGCATATTGGCGTGATTGCTTGTTTATTCCAATTGCGCGCTATGGAACAGCAAAAGTCCGATCTGAGGGAAGACGCACTTGAGATAACTTTTATAGAACGGACTCCGACGTCGGAGCCGGTAACGTCAGCATCACAATCCCGAAAAAACAACTTGACACAAAAGCCTCGGGAAACGGTAGCCAGAAATAGAATACTAGTTCCCTCGCAATCCGGAAATAAGGATCAGATTCCAACCGCAAACCTGCGCCTCTCGCTGGACAATGACGAGTGGAATTCATCTTCGGTAATCATCGAAAGGAATCCGCTCAAACGACAACATATAGCATTGGCTGGTCGTGACGAGCCTTTCATGCAAGGCATAAAGTTGCGTGACAAGTTAAGCCCGCGACAGAAGTTGGCCATGGTTGGAAAATTGTTCGGCGCCGTGGAGCACGACCCCTGCAACGAAGGCAGAAACAGGCTTGCGAATGGGCAGTCACAATTTAATGCCTTTGATCTGGAAGCCGACCTGCGCGCCATAGAAAATCATTGCCGACCGTGATCCCGTCGAATGCCGTGGGCTGCGTGCAATTTGCAGGAAATATATTTTCCGCCCGGAGATTCCGGGTGCAATTTGCATGACATGCAGGCATTTCAAGCGCGAGACAAAATGCAATTTGCAAGAAAAAATTCCGGCCAAAACCGGGATTTTTTATGAGCCGAATTCATCATGGAAAATTGGCTTAACCGATCGTAACCATTATTTCAAAGTGGCTTAACCCCTTATTGCTACTGCCGCGCGTTGAACCCAGTATGGCCGGCAGCAAGCCGTTGTCGAAATGTAAAATCATGTCAACCCTGGAGAAACTGTAATGCGCAAAATCATGTTTGCGTTGCTGTCGGCAACGCTTGTTATCGTTCTGGCTTCATGCTCAAAATCGGACCAATCAACTGCCGCGGATGCACCTGCGGCCGACGTTGCTGCGTATGCCGAGGCAGATAGGTCGGCCGGCTCTGCCGCAAACGATGCAGCCGCGACCATGGCACCCGAAGTTGCAAAAGAGCGAAGTGACGGCCTCTTGTCAAAGGACGAAAGTGATCAGCCTGTCACTGCCGATCAAATGACATCGAGTGCCACTTCCTATGTCGACGGCGAGCGCAAATTTGTTCGTACCGCCAATGCCGCTTTCCGCGTGAAGGATGTTTACCAATCGGCTATCGCCATTGAAAACATCGTTTCCAGTCTGGAAGGGTTCGTGGTCGCGAACCAGATCAATGCCAGTGTGGATCGCGTGAATCGCTATCCGATTGGCGATGCGAAATTACTGGAATTGGCGGAATACACCGTGCGTGGCAATCTGACGGTTCGTGTTCCGAGCAATAAAACCCAGGAGTTCCTGCGTGCGCTGGTTGCGCAGATCGATTTTCTTGATCAGCGTAATTTCGATGCGCACGACGTGCAATTCGAGTTATTGAGAAAACAACTCGAATTTCTGCGTAACCAGGAAGCACAAAGACAGTTGGGCGATCTGAGTACGGTACCCGGCAGGATCAGCGACCGGGCTGCGGTCATTTCAGGACAGAATGACGCGAAAGCCAATCGTGACGAGGCCGTCGTGGTGCAGAAGGAAGTGGAAGATAAAGTAGCCTTCAGTACGATCAGCCTGTCGCTGTACCAACTGAGTAAGGTTCGCAAAACCGAAATCGACGATGTCGATGCGATTGCCAAGGCCATACGCCCCGGTTTCTTCAGTCGCCTGTTCAGTGCCGCTTCGGTTGGTTGGTATGGCTTGCTCGATATCGTGATCAACCTGTTTGCGGTATGGCCATTATGGCTTCTGATCGGCCTGGGTGTATTCGCAATCAGGCGCTTCCGCAAAAAATAATCGGAACGGATATACCATGAAAAAATAAAACCCCAAGCCAATGAGCGGTTTGGGGGTTTTATTTTCCGGATATATTTCGCCGAAGGATTTTCAGTCGTTTTCAATTTCCGCAAAGGCATCACGGGTCAGGTTTTCCGCCGCGCCTTCGGTGCAATGCACTTCGTCTTCAATGCGGACGCCGCCAAATGCCGCGAGGTGTTCGACATTTCGCCAGTTGACCATTGCCGCATGTTTTGAATTTTTAAGCTTTGCCAATAAGGTCGGGATGAAATAAATGCCGGGTTCGATCGTCACTACCATGCCTGGTGCAAGGGTGCGCGTCATTCGCAAGTAGGGATGGCCATTCGGTTTCGGAATCAATGCGCCGCTTTCATCGGCGGCAAAACCGGCAACATCGTGCACTTGCAGGCCGATCGGATGCCCCAGGCCATGCGGGAAGAAGGTCGAAGTGATGCCCGCTTCCATCATGCTGCCAGGATCCATATCAACTATATCGAGCGCCTTCAGCACGCTGCCCAAACGCAAATGGCATTCCATGTGTAAATCGCGGTAATCGATATTCGCCCGAACTTTTGCCGCCAATGCCCGCTGTTCCTTGTCGACGGCATTTACCAGATCGGTAAAGCGGGTGTCACCATTGGTCCATGTGCGTGTGATGTCGGAAGAATAACCGTCGACCTCGGCGCCGGCATCGATCAACAGCGAACGATGCTCGCGCGGCGTTTCGAAACTCTTGTATTGATAATGCAGGGTCGCGCCGTTTTCATTAAGCCCGACAATATTGTTGTAGGGTGTATCGCTGTCGGTGTGGCCGGCAGCTTTCAAAAACGCGAGATTGATGCCAGCTTCGGATTCGCCGGCATGGAAAGCGGCGCGCGCGGCAAGATGGCCGAGCACGCCTTTGCGCTGGGCTTTGCGCATCAAGCCGAGTTCGTATGCCGTTTTGAAAGCACGGTGAAAATGCAGATGGTGAATCACTGCGGCCGGATTATTCGGGGCAAATTCGCCAATGGCGGCATCTGCTTCGCCAATAATCGCTGATTTGCCCTGTGGCAGGAATTTCGCTGCCTGCTCCGGGCTGGTAATGATGTGGATATCGAAATGCTCGACCCAATCGCCTTCCGGCGCGCTTGGCGGTACATGCCAGTAATCATCGGGCTGGTAGTAAACCAGGCTCGGCTTCTTGCCGGGCGCATGAATGATCCAGCTATGGGGGTGTTGGGTAAGCGGCAGCCAGTATTTGAATTGTGGATTGGTTTTGAACGGGTAGGGCATATCGTCGAGGAATCGATATTTTTCGATGCCCGAAGCAATGACCAGATGATCAAAGCCGCCGGCAGCCAAAGCCAGATCGGCGCGCTTGATGACGGTGGCAAGATGTTCGCGATATAGGCTCATGGTTGTCCCGCGTTTGATTTGCAATATTTTGCCGGATTCGGGATTTTTTTGCTGTTAAGCAGCCAGCAGACCGGATTTGCGGGAAATCCGTGAAGCAGGGCATTCGCTAATTGCAGTTTTCACCATTGGCAATTGGTTTGCCCAGCGGAACCGGATCGCGAAAAAAGTTGACGCGTTTTTTCATCTGCGTGGTGATAAGCAGTTCATTTTCTTCGGTCACCATCATGGCGCAAGCCAGCTTCATGCGAACGACAAGTCTGCGAAAGTTGCCAGGCCCTGCCGCCATCAATGCCGTAGACGCCACATCGGCCAACACCGGGTCGCTATGCAATACGGCAACAGCAGCGGAGCCCTGTGCGGGTTTTCCGGTGCGGGGGTTCAGCACATGCCCCCAACGCGAGCCTGTCGGCGCCACGCGGAATTTATTGAAATTGCCCGAACTGAATAATGCTTCATTGCCCTGTAACTCGATTTCCCCCAAATCGCCTCCGAAAGGATCTTTGAGTTTCACGGTCCAGGGCTGCGTGTCTTTATCGCCGATCGTAAACTGGTCAGAGCCCATGACCACCATGGCATCGCGTATTTGCTGCCGTGCAAAAATATTTTTTATGTCCTGCGCAGCAACGCCTTCAAGCAGGGTGGCAAAGTCCAGCTGCATTTTCCGATTGCTTGCGGCGATGGTTCCCTTGTTGACTTTGATGTCGAGAAAATCCGGTTTGTTGGCAAGCCACTCCGTGATATTTTCGGTAGACGGCGGTTCGTCGCTGATCGGAAATTTTTCGGTATAAAACCCCCACATTCTTACCAGCGAGCCGATGCTAGGGTCGTAGTAGGCGTCGCTCGCAATATAGAGCGGCTTGCTGATTTCCAGCAGATGCAGATTGTTTTCGGAGATGTGCGCGCTTGAGTTCGAGGCAAGTTCGGAATTTGTCTTGCTTAACTCCGAT